>Ga0209062_1002587_pt1 | contig 23661 bp, 14 predicted proteins | sample Coa_R2_2_FD_187158 | JGI IMG/M metagenome (GOLD analysis project Ga0209062, IMG submission 187158) | Surface soil microbial communities from Centralia Pennsylvania, which are recovering from an underground coalmine fire - Coalmine... | ecosystem: Environmental > Terrestrial > Soil > Unclassified... | reverse complement strand
CAGATCACCAAGCTCGATTTCCACGACAAGCAAATCATCGTGGACCTGAACGGCGGCGGCCGTGGCAAAAAACGCTGGCGCGACCGCATTCACCTTGACGTGGGCGGCCTTCCCACCGTGACCAGCACGACGACACAGCAAGAAGCAGGTCCTCCAGGCATGCAGCCCGGACAGGGCAGCACGCTTTATCTCGATTTCAACAACTCCGTTCCAGACCTTTCTCCGGACGAATTGAAACAGTTGCTTTCGCCTCTCTTGGATTTTCGTAAGCAGCGCTCTGCTTCCGTGCAGTGGTTCGATACCTTGCCGCCGGAAATGAAGAAAGCCATCACAGAGCGCAAACCCGTTGTCGGCATGGATCGCGAAATGGTGGTGGCTGCCGTGGGCAAGCCGGACCACAAAGTCCGCGAGCGCGACGCCGATGGCAACGACATCGAGGACTGGATCTACGGCCAGCCGCCGTCGAAGACCGTCTTCGTGCGCTTCACCGGCGACCGCGTCACCAGCATCAAGCAGTTCCCGCAGTAAGCTTCCTCCGCGATTCAGCCCGCACCTACTCCTGCGGCGTGGGAAACGCCGCAGGCAGTTGCACCGCCGTGAATCCTCCCCCTGCATTCCTCTCCAGCACGGGCGCGTAAAGCCCGAGCATCTGCCGGCGCCACCACAGTCCGCTCTGCTTGCGCTGCTCCTTCGTTGTGAACCAATATTCCCAAATCACCGCGCGTATTCTCAGCGGTGGCGCCTTCGGAAACGGATTGCCCGCGAAGAGTTCCAGCACATCGCGGTCGTTCGTCAGCAGCCGCTCCTCGGTTCGCACCGTAATCGGATCGGAGCGCCATGAACTGAGCGACGCAAACCATAGATTCCAGTCGAATCGCGGTTGATACGGCGCGTAAATCCCGGGCGCTTTCGCCGGGTCTTGCGGCTTGTAGCGGAAGGGATATGGCAGCCAGGTCCTTCCGTCATTCGAACCTTGAAATTCGATTTCGTAGCGGCCCGAGGTCATGCTGGCGAAGAGTCCGTATCGGTCCGCGATGCGAAAGGGTTGCAAAATTGCCACAGGAGTCGTCGGGAAGGGAATCGGCTTCAGCATCCAGATGAGCTCAGCCGTGCTGGCAAAAAAGAGCCACGAAAGCATCACCGCTTTCAGCGCTAATTTGATCGGCGCGATCTGCGCGCGCAGAGACGCGCTCATCCCGCTGCCGCCGTTCTTCGCCGCTTGTCTTCTTGTCATGCCGTCGAGTGCTTTAACCGCGCCGGAGCTGTCGGATGTTGCTCGCCTGCGCCGTAAAGGCGGCACAAACCTCGTCCAAAAATCGTCATCCAGCAGAATGATCCCAAGCGAAAAAACCAAATAGTTCAAAAATGTATAATTCGCTGTGAGAGCGATGCCAATTTGCAAGGCCGAGACGACAAAGAAAATAGCGATGCGCAGGGGCCGCCACAAGAACATCATCCATACCAGCGCCAATTCAACCGTTAACGTCAGAAACGCCGTGAACGCATGCCACCAGTGCGGAAGCTGTTGCGCGTACCACCCTATCCATGTCGGCAGCGGCCCGTTCTGGTAATACTCGTCCATCGCCGTGAAGTGCCGCCACTGCGGATCCCCGCTGATGATTTTGGCGACGCCCGATTCAAAATAGATACGAAAACATTCCCAGACCAGCAGCATGCGGCTCGCGCGAGAAGGCGGATGCGCGGCCCCAAGCCCCGGCCGAAATCCCGGTGGCGCGAAGAACAAGGAGATAAAGCCAGCTTCGAGCAGCATGCTATCCGACTGGTAGCCCGAAAATTCCCCCGCGGCGGCAACAAACGAAAGGAAAGCCGCAAAGCACACCCCCAACATCCCGCGCGGCCAAAGATTTGCCGCCAGCAGTAAGGATGCGAGCATGCCCGCCCAGCAAAGAGCCGTCAGCATGTGCGGTCCGCTCGAAATCCAGAGCATGGTCGGCGCGTACCAATACCGCGCCGCCCCCGCTTGCTCCGCCACGGAATGCAAATACTCGCCTGCCGGAAGAATGCCATTCGGTCCGATCAGCCCGCGAATCTGAAACACGAGCGAATAGAACGCCGAAAAATAAATCAGCCCGAGGGCCCGCAGAAATATCCAGCGCGAATAGAGATGCCCGCGGCCGCCGCGCTCTGGGTCAAAGAGCCGGCGCAGAATCGTGCCCGGTTTCCATTCCATGAGCACAGCGGTATACGGGCGAAACATCTTGCCAAGGACGCGTTCCAATGGCCCAAACACGAGACGAGACCACGCTCTGAAAAAATTGCGAGCGGGCGCACCGTAAAACTACCAGTGCTCCCCTGCGCACTTTTTCCTGAATCGTACGAACAACGCTTCTTTCCCTTCAGGTGAATGCTTGATAGCGGCTTTTTCCTTGCTGCCTATCATGTTTCCTGAAGCCGCGGACATTCGTCTTAGGTTGTTCAGTCCAAGCCGGCGACGTTTGCCGGCTCGCGTCGCTTCCGTCAACCCCCGGAATTCAGCTCGGGGATACGGCGCAGCGGCGGGGTGCGGGTGTGGACGCAAGAATTCCATTGGATCAGGTTCCCGCCGATGATGGTGGAACGCGGCACATAGGAGCAGCTCCGCCGCTCTCTCACTCTCAGGAGATGATGCTCTTCTGGAATGGGCTTGCGCCCAACTCGCCTCTCTATAACGTTCCCATTGCATTTCGGATCGAGGGCCCGGTCAATGTCAGCGCTCTCGAGGACGCTCTCACCCTGGTGCGCTCAAGGCACCAGATTTTGCGCACCAACTATGCTGTCGTCAATGGCGAGCAGGTCCAATTGATCCGCAGCGCCGGCCGGCTCAGTATTCCGCTCGTCGATTGCTGCTTCCAGCGCGCCAAGCCCACAACCCTGGATGTTAGGAAACTCGTGGATCGCGAGGCCCAGCGACCCTTCAATTTGCGCTCGGATTCCATGTTACGAGCCGCCCTCGTCCGCTCCGAACCGGAAGACCAGGTGCTGATCATGACCATGCACCACATCGCCGCTGACGGCTGGTCGCTCGGCATCCTCGTTCATGAACTGATACCCGCTTATGACGCTTTCTCCCGCGGTGCCACTCCGCAATTGCCCGACCTGCCCATGCAATACTCGGACTATGCCGTCTGGGAAAAAGAACATTTCCAGAAACCGGCGTTTCAGGAAACGATTGCTTTCTGGAAGGAGCAGATGTCCGGCTGCCCGGATACCTGCGAAGTCGTTCCTATCGAGCATCCCAGGCCCGCTCAGCAGAGCTTCCGCGGATCCACCCAGAAAATCACGCTCCCGCTCGAGTTCTTTAAGCAACTCGCCGGCCTCGGACAGCAGTACCGCGCTTCCGTCTTCATGGTTGCCGTTACCGCACTCGACATTATGCTCAGCCGCTACAGCGGACAGACCGACATCATCCTGGGTGTCCCCATGGCCAATCGCAGCCGCGAGGAATTTCTTTCCCTCATCGGTTGTTTCATGAACCAGATCACTCTTCGCTGTGATCTCTCCGGCAACCCCACAGTTGCGAATTTGCTCGAGCAAGTTCGCGAACAAGTGCTCAAGGCCTTGTTCCACCAAACGCTCCCTTTTACCGAGCTGGTTCGTCTGCTGAAGCCGAAACGCAGTCCAAACCAGAACCCGCTATTTCAAGTGGAGTTCCTGTACCAGAGTTATGACATGCCGCTGCCCGATTGGCAGGGCCTCAAGGTCACCAGAGCCGATTTCGAAACCAATGCCTCGAAGTTCGATCTCAGTGTGATTATCGAGACCAGGGAAGAGTTCGAGATCAAGTTCGAATACAACACGGACCTCTTTGAAGTGGACACCATCCGGGCCATGCTTCGCCACTACCACTGGGTCCTCCAGAACGTTCTGCATCATCCTGAAGCTCATCTTTCCGACTTCCCAACCGGTTTCCCGTGCCCAATCGAGAGTTCCGCTGTTTCCGCGGCCACGAGACCCGCAGTCTGAATCTCAGGCTGCCGCAGCGGGCTCTGTCAATCACAAAGGACTCTTTGTATGCGGGCTCCCGGACTTTTCGGCACTACCCAGGCTGACTCTTTGCGGCCCTTGCTTGACAACCGAAGCGGCCAGAAAGGAAGCGTAATAGCGATTGGCCCTCCCGAGCCGAATGCTTTTGTGCCGCACATCATCGCGGCACGGGCTGACGCCGAGCCAAATGCCGTTGCCGCCGCAAGCCAAGCTCCGCTGACCTGCCGCGCGTTAGAGAAGCGTTCCAACCGCCTCGCCCGCTATCTTGAGGCACAGGGCTGCCGGCGCGAAAGCGTCGTCGGTGTCGTCGCGGGACGCTCGCCTGAACTGATCATCGCGGCCTTAGCCGTCATGAAGGCCGGCGGCGCTTATCTTCCGATCGACCCTGGTTGGCCCCTTGATCGCGTTCGGCATGTGCTCGACGATGCTCGCGCACCCATTGTCATCACCTGTTCCCAGCCGAATCTGTCGATGGCCGCCGAGAACCAGTTGGTTGTTGATCTCAGCGACCTGGACCAGCTTCTTGAATGGTATTCCGATGCGCCTGTCTCCCCCGCCCTGGATTCTTCACAGTTAGCCTACGTAATCTACACCTCCGGCTCCACCGGTGCGCCCAAGGGCGTTGAAATCACCCACGGCAACCTGCTGAACCTCGTCGAATGGCACAACGCAACCTTCGGCGTCACTTCAGCCGACCGCGCAACGCTGCTGGCTAGTCCTGGTTTCGACGCCTCGGTCTGGGAAATCTGGCCGAACCTCTGTGCGGGAGCCAGTCTGTTCATTCCCGATGAGAGGACGCGTCTTTCGCCTGAAGCTCTCCGCGACTGGCTCGTTTCCGAGCACATCACTGTCACCTTCGCGCCAACTCCCATCGCCCAGCGCTTGATGTTCCTCGATTGGCCCCGGGAAACGCAATTACGCCTTCTGCTTACGGGAGCCGACGTCCTTCAGAAGCATCCGCCTTCCGGTTTGCCCTTTGCCGTCATCAATAACTACGGCCCCACCGAATGCACCGTCGTCGCCACTTCCGGCCCGCTCCGCCCGGGCGAGTCCGAGACTCCGCCCTCCATCGGCAAACCGATCCGCAAAACTGAAATCCGCATCCTCGATGAGAATCTGCAGGAGGTCCCGCCGGGAAGCGCCGGCGAACTCTGTATCGGAGGCGCTTCCGTTGGACGCGGATATCGTGGCGACCCCGCGCTCACGAACCTCAAGTTCGTTCCAGACACTTTCCGCAACGAGCCCTCGGCCAGGCTCTATCGCACCGGAGACCGCGCGCGAATGCTTCCGGACGGTTCCATCGAGTTCATTGGCCGGTTGGACGACCAGATTAAGCTGCACGGTTACCGGATCGATCCAAACGAGGTCGCCCGGCACCTCAGCGCCCACTCTGGCATTCGCTCTTGTGTGGTTCGCAAGCATGTGGATTCGGCTGGGAGCGAGGCACTCCTCGCTTATATCCTTCCCGCGCAAGGCGTCACTTTGACGGCTGCCCAATTGCGCGAACACTTGCGCGCCCTCATTCCGGACTACATGATTCCCGGCGCTTTTGTCCGCATCGATGCACTCCCTCTCAACTCCAGCGGAAAAGTCGATCGCGATGCGCTGCCCTCGCCTCACCACACGAATCTCCTGCCGGAAACCTCGTCTCCGCAGTGCTATGCTCCGCCCTCATTGAACGAGACAGAAGCAGCCCTAAGCACAATGCTCTCCAAGCTGCTCTCCCGCGCTTACATTGGCCCGCACGACAATTTCTTCCTCGCCGGTGGGCATTCTCTTCTTGGAGCTCAACTCCTGATTCAAATCCGCGGCCGCTTCGGCGTGGACCTTCCGCTGCGCGCCATCTTTGACCATCCGACCATTGCGGGCATCGCTCTGGAAATTGAAAAGCGCCTCCCCATTGCGGATAGCGGCGCACGCGCCGCAGCCTTGGGCGCTTAAGGAGCCACTCCATGCTGGACGCCTTGGGCTCCGATTTGCAACCGTACCGTTCCGCAGTTGCGCGTGACCCCGAACTTAGCCTGTTCCGCCTGCTCGATCCGGAGGTTTTGGCCAATCCGTATCCCCTTTTTGCGCGCTTGCGAGCCGAAGATCCCGTTCACTGGGACCCCTTTCTCCACGCGTGGGTCGTCACCCGCTATGCCGACGTCATCACGGTCCTGCGCGACTTCTCCGCCGCACGCACTCCCACGCCCGAACAGCTTGATGCCAAGGGCCTCGCCTGCCTCGACCCCCTCGCCCAAGTCATGGTCAAGCAGATGCTCTTCCTTGACCCGCCCGCCCACGCGCGAATCCGCAATCTCGCCGCTTGCGCCTTCACTCCGCAGCGAGTCGCGGAACTCCGCGAGCGCATCGTGCAGCTCACCAACGAATTGCTTGATGCCGTCGAGCCGCGCGGTTGCATGGAAGTCATGCAAGACCTTGCCGAGCCTCTCCCCGCCATCATCACCTCCGAATTGCTCGGCCTGCCCAGCGCCGAGCACCGCCAGTTCAAAAAGTGGTCCGCGGACTTCGCGGAAATCATCGGCAATTTCCAGCACAATCCGGACCGCGCTCCGAAAATGCTGGACACCGTCGAAAACCTTGTCCGCTACTTCCGTAAAATTATCCGCGAGCAGGGCGGACATTCGCGCGCGGGACTGGTCGGCTCCATGCTGGCCGCTGAAGTCACGGGTGACCGCCTTTCCGAAGACGAGGTCATCGCCAACGGCATCATCACACTTGTCGGTGGTCTGGAAACCACCACCAATCTCATCGGCAATGGCATCCTCACCTTGCTCCGTCATCCTGCTGAACTCCAACGCCTCCGCAATGATGATTCGCTCATTCCCTCCGCCGTCGAGGAGTTGCTGCGTTTCGAGCCTCCCACCCAGCACACCGCCCGCATGGCTCCTGCGGACATCACGCTTGGCGGCAAGCTCATTCGGCGCCGCCAGGCAGTCATGGCCATCTTGGCTGCCGGCAATCGCGATCCCGAGCGTTTCCCCGAGCCCGACCGCCTCGATCTCGCACGCGAGGACAATCGCCACCTTGCCTTCGGTTGGGCCGCTCACTTCTGTTTCGGCGCTCCGCTCGCCCGCCTCGAGGGCCAGATCGTTTTCTCTTCCGTCCTCAAGCGCTTTCCTCGGCTGACCCTGGAACCAGGCCCTATCCTTTGGCGCAGTAATCTTGCGCTCCGCGGCCTCACCCAGCTCCATGTCCGCTTCGATACAGCCCGGTCAGGTCCAACATCCAGCCTCAGGAACCCTTGACTCTTCGCCGCGTTTACGCAATATCTAAGTTCGCTTCTCCAAGGAGCCAGCAGCGCCATGCCCGAAGAGTATTTGCTGAAAACCGAACCCACCGAATATTCCTTTGCCGATTTGCAACGCGATGGCCAGACCCTCTGGGACGGCGTCTCTAATCCTGTGGCCTTAAAGAACTTGCGCGAAATGAAGCCTGGAACCCGCCTCATCATCTATGAAACCGGCGACCACAAGTGCGCCGTCGGCACCGCCACCGTAGTTTCCGTTGACACCTCCAATCCCAAGAAGCCAGCCGTGGAAATCAAGGCCGGCAAGCCCCTCCCAAAACCCGTCTCCCTCGCCGAAATCAAGTCCAACGCCCTCTTCGCCGATTCGCCCCTAGTCCGCCAAGGCCGCCTCTCCGTCGTTCCCTTAACCAAAGCCCAATATAAAGCCCTTGCGGGCGCCTGAGTCTGGCCCGCCATCGTCTCGCCCAAAATGTCCTTTCCGATACGGGGGTACATCTGAGCACAGCGGTACCCCCAAGCCGTTGACTGTGCCCAACCTGCCTCTGAGAATTCAGTATGGGGAGAGTGCGTTCCATTCGCCCCGCTACCGAAATGGCACAGGAACCCAACGCTGTCGAGCAGGCCGTCTCACGCGCATTGCGCGAAAATCTCGAACGCATTCAAGTCACTGCCAACGACCTGCACCACGCCATCAACGACGTGGTAGCCGCCTGCGGCAGTAACAAACCCACTCACGCCCTGCCGCCCATGCTCCGCGCACAAGCCTCCGCGGCTTCGCTTTCTGCCGCGCTGGACGTGCTGGCCCGGTTCGTCGCTACATCGCTCCAGGTCGGCCCGCGCTCTCCCCTCGAAGCGCAGATTTCCAGCCTTGTCTCCGCCGCGGCCCCCGCCCTCTCCACGCCCGAACCCGTCACCCACTCTGCGCCCGCGCGTCCCGCGCCTCCGCCCGCCCAGGCAGCCCCGCTTCCTCCGCCGTCGTCTCATGTAGATGAGGTTCTCGAGGAGTCCGAATCTGCTCCCGAGCCTGTGACCGCTGCCAAACCGGCGGCTCGTATCGAAATTTCGGCTGAACCCGAACCAGAACGCAACGCCGGCTTTGACGTCAACCAGTTATCTTCTGAGGAACAAGAACTGCACAGGCGCGCAAATCGGGTTGCGAAAGTTTCGATGCAAGATATTAAAATGCTTCGGCCGGAACAAGTTCGCCTTGGCCGCGAGAAAAAAGATATCTGCATTCGGTTGAAAGAAGACATTGAGAAAGCGCACAAAGAATACGACCGCCGTTTCAAGCCCATCATGGATCACCCGGTGGACTATTTTTATCGCTGGCTGGTCGAAATTCTTGCCGATGGCGATCCCAGCGCGCTTGGCGAATATCCTTACGCCACCCCGTCCGTTTCCGCGCGTCACCGCTGAGTGCCTTCAGAACGTTTGTTCTCCGCGCCTCGCCCTCGCCACCTCTTCGGCGCGTTACCGAAAATATGCGGGAGCCGCGCTTGCGTTCTTGTTGCTCATCGTTCCCGTCAAGTCCTCCACCCGCTCGGTAACGCACACAAAAAAGCGCAAAAAGCCTCAGTTCATTGCTTGCCGTGACGGTTGCCGTCCGGATACCTCCGCGCCGCGGCTTGCCACTTCAACCGCCGAGGACGCTGCGCTCCAGGCCGAGCTTGCCTCCCTCGCGCACGCCCTCCACACGGCTCAGCCGCGCGCCTACGAAAATCTTTCCGCCTTCGCCAGCAGAAATTCCTCCAACGTTTGGGGTGCGCGCGCCGCTCTCGCGCTCGGCTACGAGGACTATGCCAAGAATCGCAATCCGCAGGCCCTTGCTTGGCTGAAAATGGCCCAAGCCGACCCGCTCCTCCGCCAATACGCTTTGTTCTGGTCTGCCCAAGCCAATCACGCCGCGAAGCGCGCTCCCGACGCTTTCCTCGCACTCGAAACTCTTCAGCGCGATTACCCCAATATCGCCTTCCAGGAACAGTTCCTGGAGGTCTTTGGCCCCGTCGCCATCGAAGCCGGCCACCCGCTCGACGCCATCGAAGCCCTCAACGGCTACGCCCCCACTTCCTCCAAGCCGCCTTTGCTTCTCGAACGCGCCCACGCCTATCAGGCAGCGCATCAACTCGCCCGCGCGGCAAAAGATTACCAGCTTCTTTTCTACAAATCCCCGCTCAGCGACGAAGCCAAGGCCGCCGGCTCCGCTTTGCCCGGCATCATGCACGCCCTCGGCAAGGAATATCCCTATCCCGGCGTCGAGCTGCAGCAAGCCCGCGCGCAAGCTTTCTTCGACGCACGTAAGTGGCGCGAAGCCCGCGGCGAATTTGAAAAGCTCCTCGCCATGCTCCGCGATCCGGACAATCCCGCGCGCCAGCGTGCCCAGCTCCGCATCGCGCAGTGCCGCGTGCAACTGAAAGGTTCCTCTCGCCTCATCGCTGCGCTGAAAACCTCTGTCCCGGAAGTGGATGCCGAGCGCCTCTACGCACTCTCGCAAGCTCTCCGCGGCGAGAAAAAAGAATCCGAAATGCTCGCCACCATCAACGAGCTCGCCCAGAAATATCCGGAAAGCAAATGGAGCGACGACGGCTTGATGGCCGCCGGCAACTACTATTGGGTCAATCTCGATCGCGACCGCGCCGCCGCCTGGTATCAGCGCGTCCTCGGCGCCTTCCCCGCTGGCCGCAACGCCTATAACGCGGAATGGCGCGTCGCCTGGGTCGCTTACCTCAACCGCAAGTCCGATGCCGATGACCGCCTGCGCGAATTTCTGATGAAGTATCCCACTTCATCCAATGCCGTCGACGCTCTTTACTGGATGGGCCGCGACGCCGAACGCTCAGGCAATCCCGAGCACGCCCGCAGTTTCTACAACAAAGCGGTGGATCGCTTCCCGCGCACGTATTTCGGGCACGCTGCCGCTGAGCGCCTCGCTAAGCTTGGCCGCGGACCGGAAAATCCCGCCGATTTCTTGAGCCGCATTCCGCCAGCTCCCGCCTTGCGTCCTTTCGATGAGCCCATTCCCGAATCCGCCTCCGACCGCTGGGAGCGTGCCCAGGCACTCCGCATGCTCGGCATGGACTCCTCCGCCGAGCTCGAACTCAAGGCTGGCTACTTTGCCACGGCATCCCCGCGCTTCCTCCTCGAGGCAGCGCAAGCTGCCTTCGACCAGGGCCACTTCGCGGTGGGCATGGCCTATGCGCGCATCATCGTCCCCAATTCCGAAGCGCGCCAGCTCGAGGACGTTCCCCGCGATGTCTGGAAAGCTTTGTATCCTCTTCCGTACGAAGCCGCTCTCCGCCGCGAGGCCGCTCGCAACGGTTTCGATCCCATGCTTGCCGCAGGCCTCATTCGCCAGGAATCCACTTTCCAGGCCGACGCCATCTCTCACGCCAACGCCATCGGCCTCATGCAAGTCCTCCCGAAAACCGGCCGTCTCCTCGCACGCCAGCTTCGCGTTCGCTACGCCAAAACCAAGCTCATGGACCCTGACTATAACCTCGAGCTCGGCATGCTTTATATCTCCGGCCTGCTTCGCGCCACTGGCGAGCCCGAATACGCTCTTGCTGCTTTCAATGCTGGTGAAGACCGTATCGCTGCTTGGCGGGCCGAACGCCACTACGACGAAGTGGCCGAACTTGTCGAATCCATCCCGTTCAGTGAAACCCGCGAATACGTTCAGGTCGTGCTTCGCAACGCCGAAGCTTACCGCCTGATCTACGGCGCAGGCAATCCTCCGGGTAGCGCCCCCGTCAGCCAGGGCCGCTTAATCGCCGCTCCAGCCTCCTCCCAACCCGCCCGCTAGCACGTCGAAAAACTGAGGGAGCCCGGCCGCTCGTCACTCATCCCGGCCTTCCGCCACCAACAAACTGGCCTTATCTCGTTTATTTTTAACAGCTTCCGCACTCTTTCCTTCACAACAGGGATGTGCCTCCCGCTCCGATTTCCAAACCTTCAGGCCTCCAGCGTTCCGAAACGTGCTTATGTTCCGCTACACTGTTTCCGCTGACTTCAATCTAAGGACCCCGCTGACCGTCATGACCGCCACCGATTCCGCCGCCAGCACCCAAGTCGCGCAAGCCGCTCGCCGCATGCTCTCCGCCAAAGCCGAGCAGTTCACCGAGTCCGTCATTCGGGAAATGACCCGCCTCGCCCTCCGCCACAACGCCGTCAATCTCTCCCAGGGTTTTCCCGATTTCGCCGCGCCTGCCGAAATAAAGGACGCTGCGCGCCAGGCCATCGCCGACGATATCAACCAGTACGCCATCACCTGGGGCGCCAAGCCGCTGCGCGACGCCATCGTCGAAAAATTCGAGCGCACGCAGGGCATCCGCCTCGATCCCGAGCGCGAGGTCACCATTTGCTGCGGCTCGACCGAGGCGATGATGTCCTCCATGATGGCTATCATCAATCCCGGCGATGAAATCGTCGTCTTCGAGCCCTTCTACGAAAATTACGGACCAGACGCGATTCTCTCGGGCGCCACGCCGCGCTTCGTCAAGCTTCGCCCGCCCGATTGGACCTACGATGAAAGGGAGCTGGCCGCCGCGTTCGGTCCGCACACCAAAGCCATTATTCTCAATACGCCGAATAATCCCACCGGCAAAGTTTTCACGCGCGCCGAACTCGAATTCATTCGCGACCTGTGTGTTCAATGGAACGCTTACTGCATCACCGATGAAATCTACGAGCACATTCTCTACGACGGAGCCGAGCACATCTCCATGGCTCGCATCGACGGCATGCGCGAGCGCACCATCGTCATCAACGGCATGTCGAAAACGTACAGCGTCACGGGCTGGCGTGTCGGATGGGCTATCGCTCCCCCTGCAGCTACGCAGTCCATCCGAAAAGTACATGACTTTCTTACCGTCGGCGCCGCCGCCCCGCTCCAGCAAGCGGGAGCTACGGCGCTGCGTTCGCCGCAGTCCTACTACGACAAGCTCGCCTCGGCCTACGCGCAAAAACGCGCGCGTCTGCTGAAAATTCTCGAAGACTCCGGCTTCACCGTTTACAAGCCGCGGGGCGCTTACTACATCATGACCGATATCTCCGGTTTCGATTTTCCGCGCGCCCGCCGCTTCGGCTCCGCCGCTTCCGATCCGCGCTTTGCCGCTTCCACCAACGATGTGTCCTTCGCCAAATATCTCGTCGAGGAAATCGGCGTCGCCGTCGTCCCGGGCTCCAGTTTCTACAACGATGGCCGAGACGGCGCCACCCAGGTCCGCTTCACCTTCTGCAAGAAAGAAGAAACCCTCGCCGCCGCCGAATCCCGCCTCGCGCGTCTGCGCGGCGCGGCCTGAAGCGCGGCGCATCAAAACGGAAACACCGGTGGTGAATTGCCTCTCAGGCGACCCTGGTGGCTCAAGGCGCATCCGTTCAACCGGAGGAAGATCATGCGGAACTCTCTTTTCGCGGCCCTTGCATTCTTGCTGTCACCGTTACTGATCGCCGGCCAGGAGCCGGCGCACAACTTCGACTACGATCAGAAAGCGCCACTCGATATTCAGGAATCCGGCGTCACCAGGCGCGGCGACGTCAGCATCCACGACATCTCTTACGCCAGCCCCAAGGGCGGTCGCGTGCCCGCGTATCTGGTCGTGCCCGCCGGGAAGGGTCCCTTCGCTGCCGCCGTCTGGGGCCACTGGTATTGGGCCAATTCCCCGGCTAAGAATCGCACCGAGTTTCTAGACGAAGCCGTCGCGCTCGCGCCCTCCGGCGTTATTTCGCTTCTGACCACCGGGCCGGTCGCGCGCCCCGGCCACGTCGAAGACAGAGATCCGCTCAGCGAAAGGCAAGTGGCCGAATTGATCCAAGCCATCGAAGACATGCGCCGTGGCGTTGACCTGCTCGAAGCGCGTCCCGATGTGGACCCGAAACGCATCGCTTACGTCGGGCACAGCTACAACGCGACTGTTGGCGCATTCCTCAGCGGCTCGGAGCGGCGCTTCAAGGCTCTCGTGCTGATGGCTGGTAACCTTTCCAACGAGGTGGACCGCAGATCCCAAGAGTACAAGAGATTTCGCGAGAAAATCGGGGCGGAACGACTCGACGCCTTTGAGGCCAAGTATGCATGGCTGGATCCTGGCAAATTCGTGTCCCGCGCCGCGCCCGCGGTCGTGTTTCTGCAGTACGGAACACACGACAGTCCATTCCTAAGCCCGGAGCGCGCCCGGGAGTACGCCGCGGTTGTCAGCGAACCGAAAAGATTTCAGCTTTACGATGCGCCGCACGCGCTCAATGCCGCGGCGCGCCGCGATCGCATCGCGTTTCTGGCCGAGCAGTTGAGTTTGAAGCCGGTGCCCTCGGCGCGTCTCGCCGCCGTCCCCGACCTGTATCAGCCCCCGGACCAGGGCCAATAGCCTGTAGAACCGAACACCCTACTTCTTCATCAGTTCGAGCACCGCTGCCGTCATCGCTTCGACGGCGGTGCGAATCGTCGCTTCCGGCGCGGGATAGAAAAGGCTCGAGTGCAGCGAAGGCAGCGGAGTCCCGCTCTTGCGGCTCGCTTCCATGCGTTCGGCGTCAATCGCGCCGACCGTGAACATCACCGAGGGAATCGCGTGGTCCTCGCCGCCAAAGTAGCCGAAGTCCTCGCTCGCCATAGCCGGGGGCGCTTCGATTGCATTCCCGGCGCCCAGTTCGCGCTTCAGCGCGGCGGCTACACGCGCCGTCATTTCGGGATTGTTGTAGGTCGCCATGGTGCTCTCGCTGACTTCGACGATCGGCATGCGATCCGCGGGAACGCCGGCCGCTTCCGCAAGTCCGTTCGCGATGCGCTTCAGCGATGCGAGCACTTGCTGGCGGACCTCTTCCTTGTAGGTGCGCACCGTCAGTTGCAGGTGCACGTCGTCCGGTATGATGTTGTGCTTCGTGCCGCCGTGAATCGAGCCGACAGTGACCACGGCGGGATCGAAGGGCGAGCGCTCGCGGCTCACGATCGTCTGGATCGCCATGATGTATTGGGCGGCGAGAACGATGGGATCTTTGCTGGCTTGCGGCGAGGAGCCATGCGCGCCGCGTCCCCGCATGGTCACGTCCACGGACGTGGCACTCGAAAGCGCATAGCCTGGAGTGTAGGAAACGGTTCCTGCGAGACTCGGGCCATCGTGCAATGCTATGGCGTAGTCCGGTTTGCCAAATCGCGCATAGAGTCCGTCGGCCAGCATGGCTTTCGCGCCGCCGACTTTCTCCTCCGCGGGTTGGCCGACCAGCATGAGCGTGCCGTGCCAGCGGTCCTTTAGCTCGGCAAGCACCTTGGCATAGCCAATCATGGCGGTGACGTGGATATCGTGGCCGCAAGCGTGCATCACCGGAACGTCCGCTCCGGCATCGTCCTTTGTGCGCACTTTACTGGCGTAAGGCAGTCCGGTCTTCTCCTCGACCGGAAGCGCGTCCATATCCGCGCGAACAAGCACAGTCGGGCCGGAGCCGTTCTTCAAAATCGCAACGATGCCATAACCCTTCCAGTCCGAGTTTTCGTATTTTCCAATATGATCGGTAACGTCGTAGCCTAGCGCGCGCAGCCGCTCCGCGAGCAGCGCCGAGGTCTTTTCCTCGTGACCGGAAAGCTCCGGCGCGGCGTGTAGCGCCTTGTAGGTGCTCACAAGGGCAGGCAACTCCTGGCCTGCCATGCTGTTTAGCTTGGCGTCCTGTGCCGGGCAGGACAGGCAGGCGAATCCGCAGGCGAGCAACAGCAACATCTGTTTCATGGAAGACTCCCGAAGCGGATGACGGGACAGCGGCGGGAATTATACGCCGGGCGAAAGAAAAGCGGCTATCGATTTTGGCGATGCGAGCTATCGCGAAAAATCGCTTGTAAATCTTTTCTCAATTTAGGAATATCCGCGGCTAACAAGTATTTAGGGGTAGGAGACTGACGGTCGGTTGCCCTGTGGTGGTTAGTCCCCTACCCCGCGAGTGGTCTTGCCTCTATAGACGAGACCACCCTCAAAATAGTTTCCTGGCTGGACAAAAATATTTTGGGGTTGTGCGGAAACGTCGATTTGTCCGATTTCGGTACCGCGGAAACCCGATTTTGACCGCTGGCGGAAGTGGAAGTTTTTTGCCTGTGGAAGTTTCCTGCCGTTGTTTCTCCAGTGCGATTCGGGTGTGAGTCGCTGGCGGACTTCAGATTTCTATGGTGTCCATGTAACGGGCAACCGTTGCCGGCCATCCAAACTGTTCTCGGATTGCGCCTTGCAGAGATTGGGCGGCGGCGGGTTCGCCGTGCGTGAGATACACCTGTTTCGGCGGCGCGGGCAAGCCGGTGAGCCAGCGCAAGAGCTCGCTTTTCCCGGCGTGGGCGGAAAGCTGGCCCATCTCGAGAATTTCGGCGCAGACCGGAACCTCCTGCCCAAAGAGCCGCAGCATTTTTGCGCCCTCTTGGAGGGCGCGGCCGCGCGTGCCTTCGGCTTGAAAGCCGGCAAGAATGACGGCATTGCGCGCATCGGGCAAACGCTGCGCGAGGTGATGGACAACCCGCCCGCCATTGGCCATGCCGCTGGCGGACACGATGATGCAGGGCGTCTTCACGCTGTTGATGGCCTTCGATTCCTCGGCGGTCCGCGTGAGATGAAATTGATGGACGTTGAGCGGGTCGCCTCCGTTGCTCTCCTCGCGTGAAAAATCGAGATCATGATCCTCGCGGTGACGGACGTACAAATCGGTCGCGCTGAGCGCCATCGGGCTATCGATATAGACGGGAACGCGCGGGATGCGCTGCTGATTTTCAAGCTGGCGCAGATAGAACATAAAGGTTTGCGTGCGGCCGATGGCGAAAGCGGGAATGACGATGGAGCCGCCGCGCTTGACCACGCGATTCACGATTTGCGCGAGCTCTTCGGCGGGATCGCCGGGGGCGTGCTCACGGTCGCCGTAGGTGGATTCGCAGAGCAGAAGGTCGGCGGCGGCTTGCGGAGTCTGCGGGTCGTTCAGGATGGGCTGATCATAGCGGCCGATGTCTCCGGAAAAGACAACGGTTTTTTTCCCGGCGGCTTCGGTGATCGTGAGCACGAGGCTGGTGGAACCGAGAATGTGGCCGGCGTCAACCGTTTCGACGTGAAATTCCGGGCTGATGTCGAATGCTCCCCTGCGTGGGATGGCCTTCATGCGTTTGATCACGGGGTCAACATCTTCCGGGCCGTAGAGGGGCTCTTGCTCGGCGCGCTGATGATGATTGGGGTGCCGGGCAGCGTGCTGGCTGTCTTCCTGCTGCAGGTGCGCTGAATCTTTCAGCAGGATTTCCGTGAGTTCGATGGTGGCCTGGTCCGCATAGATCGGGCCGGAGTAGCCGGATTTGACGAGGCGGGGGAGCCAGCCGGTGTGATCGAGGTGAGCGTGGGTCAGGACGGCGTACTGTATGGATTTTGGATCGACAGGGAACGGCTGATAGTTGCGATCACAGAGGTCCTGCACGCCTTGAAACAGGCCGCAATCGACAAGCAGGCGTTTGTCCGCGGCTTCAACGAGATATTTCGAGCCGGTGACGCACCCGGCCGCGCCAAGAAACGTGAGTTTTGCCATAGGGGCGGTATTGTAACGCGGAGAGCTGAACCAGCGTAGCTCAAGCCAGCCGAAAGGCGCCGCGATGAGCGAAGAGGCGTACTCGCAGCTGCGGAACGGCAGAAACGCTGCGCGAGCCGGACAAAACACGGAAGAATACGCGCGGACTCTCCCGTGACGCGGTGCAGTGGCTCGAGTGTTGTGACTGGATAAGGCAAGCCGCGCAATTGATTTGACTTGTTCTTATTGCCGGGCAAATACTGTGTCCGCCGATTTGATGGTCTTGGCCGAATGCGAAGGCCTCGGCGCAAGCGGCAATGTGGTTACTCGAGGCAGCGCCATTGCCCGGCTTTCCATCCATGACCGGCAGCGTGATCTCCCACTACCGTATTTTGCGCGTGCTGGGGGAAGGCGGCATGGGAGTCGTTTACGAGGCGGAAGATCTCGACCTCGGGCGGCACGTTGCGCTGAAGTTCCTGCCGCCGTCCGCGGAAAGTGCACAGGCAGCCGAGCGTTTCGAACGAGAAGCCCGGGCTGCTTCCGCTCTAAACCACCCCAATATCTGCACAATCCATGAAATCGCGGAGCAAGATGGGCGCCGGTTCATCGTGATGGAGCTGCTCGAGGGCGAGACGCTTCGACAAAGGATAGGCGGCAAGCCGCTGAGGCTCGAAGAGCTGATCGACCTCGCGATCCAATTGACCGATGCGCTGCAGGCCGCGCACGAAAAGGGGATCATTCACCGGGACATCAAGAGTTCAAATCTGTTCGTCACAACACGCGGCCAAGCGAAGATTCTGGATTTCGGATTGGCCAAAGTGACGAGCTCTCCAGGAAGCAGGGCAGCAGCTGGGGCTTTGGGTGGCTCGACGGTGCTCGCCGAAGCGGAGGATCTGACGAGTCCGGGAGCAACGCTCGGCACGGTTTGCTATATGTCGCCAGAGCAAGTGCTGGGCAAAACTTTGGATGGGCGGAGCGATCTTTTCTCGTTTGGCGCGGTGCTCTACGAGATGGCTACAGGTGTCCTGGCTTTTCGCGGGGAATCTACCGCCGCGATTTTCGACGCGATCCTCCGCGGCGCGGTGGTTCCCGCGGTGCGGCTGAATCCCAGTGTGCCCGTGGAACTGGAGCGAATTCTCGCGAAGGCGATGGAGAAAGACCGGAGCCTGCGCTATCAATCGGCAAGTGAGCTAAATGCCGACCTGAAGCGGCTGCGCCGGGACAGCGGTGCTATTCGGGAACCCAGCCATGCGATGGGCAAGACGAAGGCCCGGAGGATCCCGCCGGCTTGGGCGATGGGTGCAGGCGTTCTGGTGGTTCTGGCGGCGGGCGCGGGAATTACGTGGAAATATGCGGAAGTTTCCGCAAGCCTGCGACGCTTGCCGCTGGCAGGCTCAGCAGAACTCACGCGGCTCACGATCAGCGGAAATATCAAGGCGTCCGCGCTTTCTCCTGATGGGCGGTACTTTGCCTACGTTGCGCGGAGTCCGGGCGGGGAGAATCTGTGGGTACGGCAAGCCGGAACCTCCAGCACGGAGCAACTGGTACCGTTGGTTCCCTACGGCACGCTGGACCGCCCGGCGTTTTCGCCCGACGGCACCCTGATCTACTACATGAACTGGCCGCCCGGCGCGGCCGCTGCGCAACTGAACGTCATTCCGTTTCTCGGCGGAACGCCGCGGAAGATTGCGGACCAGATTTTTCAGTTCGCGCTTTCGCCGGATGGCAAGCGAGTCGCACTGCTGCGGGCGAATCGCGCGAAGGGCGGAGTTGACCTAGTGACGGTGGCGACGGCCGGCGGGGGCGAAAACGCCGAGCATCATTGGGACAATCCGCATCCGGCATTGGGGTGGTCTCCCGATGGCGAGAGGCTCGCACTGGCGGAGCTGGCGGCCGATCGCACACTGCCGCTGCGCGGACGGGTGGAGATTTATGATCTGCGCCACCGCAGGTCAACCTATCTGCCGCGGTACTGGCGCGCGTTGCGGGCCGTCATCTGGACGCCGGACGGCAAGGGACTGGTGCTATCCGCGCAGGAACGAACGGGCACTCCGCTCCAACTCTGGTATCAGCCGATGGACGGCGGTGCGCCGCAGCGCATCACGAATGACCTCAATGACTACCCGGTCGCCGGCCTCTCCGCCGACGCGGGCATGATCGCGGCCGTGCAGACGAATACCTCGGCGAATATTTCCGTTGCTCCAGCCGGCGCGTTTGATGCGTTCAAGCAGGTTACGCACGGGCGGAATGACGGAGGGCACGGAATGGCGTTTGCCTCACCGGACGAAATTGTTTTCACGTCGAACGACTCCGGGAATTGGGACCTCTCGACGGCATCGCTCACGGATTCAAGGACCCAGGTTATTTCCGGCGAGCCGCAGTATCACAGCAGGCCGGTGGCGTGCGCAGCAGGGAAGATGGTCGTGTACGTCTCGGTGAGCGGCAGCGTCAATCACCTTTGGTCGATGGGTTTGGACGGCAGCGGCAATACGCAGCTAACGAACGGTTCCGGTGAAGTTGCCCCGCAATGTCCGCGGGAAGGGCGCTGGGTGCAGTATCTTTCAGAGCAAGATCCCTGCGGACGCGGAGACGTCTGCAAGATTTCGCTGGACGGCGGTCCGCCATCGGAGTTGGTTTCTATGGACGCTTATGGAACGGCCTTGGATGCGGATGGCAAGCGCTTCATGGCGTTCGGGATCGATCCGCGCGATCCGAAGAAGATCATCGGAACGTCGTTCGCATTGGATGGAGGCAAGCCCCCTGCCAAGCTGAGCCTTCCGCCGGGGCTTGCGGATTCACGCGAAGGCCAGTGGGTTCCAGGGAAGGACGAGATTTCGTATATTGACGCGCGGTCCGGGCCGCCGAACATCTGGACATTTGCCGTTTCCGCGCGGCAAGAAACGCAACTGACGCACTTTACGAGTGGACGAATTTTTTCGTTCGCGTGGTCGCCGGACGGAAGGAAGCTGGCGGTTTCCCACGGCGACGTTGTCAGCGACGTGGTGCTTTTCAGGCGCGCCGCGCGATAGCGCTGGCGAACGATTCTACGTCATCCTTCGCAACGGTTACCCTGGGGAGCAGGCGCGCGCCTTGGGCATCCTAAAGCACGCTTCCGCGACCTTCACAGCGAGAAGCGGAGCGCGGGACGGTGGGTGCGGCGCAAACGGTCCCGCGCGTTTTGAACGGAGCCGCGGCGGCGATCCGGAGGCCGGTCACACGCTCACGTACTTGCGTATTGCACGAACGCGATGAGAGTCTAGCCGGCATCAGGCGTTCCTCGATCATCTTCAGTACACTACGAACACTGAATGGGCAAACCGCGCATGGGCGCGAAGCCTGAACGCTGGAGTGCGTCGTGAATCCCGCGTAAGGAAGCGTCCTGAAACACCAGGAGACTGCGGAATAGGACCGCGTTCCGGGTGCCTGGCTCGATTATGATAAGCTAATAGCGCCTCTCCGGTGGGGCCGTGGCGCAGTTGGGAGCGCGCCTCGATGGCATCGAGGAGGTCGTGGGTTCGAATCCCATCGGCTCCACCATTTACCCCGGTTTGTGTCCGGGAAAAAAAACCATCGGTTCCCCAAACGCGGCTTTGTTTTCAGGATGCTCTGCGTTCATCCACTCGCACGCATACGGTCACCGCATTTCTTAATGGCACAAGTCGCTTTCCGCGGCTTGGGGGCTCGGGGCGGAGCCGGTCGCAGGCGGCACAATGGTTTCCTCCGAAATATCAGCGACACCGGATTCGGGATCGCCGGGCTCTGCCCGGCACGGCAAGGTCGCCGTCACCACGGTTCCATTTGCATCGGACTGAATATCGAATTGGCCGCCCTGTTCGCGAACGCGCTCGCGCATGCCAGCGAGGCCGACGCCCGAGTGTGAGCCAGTGGCAAGAAAGCGCTGCAACACGTCTAACGGAATGCCTTTGCCGTAATCGCGTATGCGCAAAACCGCCTGATCATCGAGCCGGCGGAGCGTGACGTCCGCTCGCATGCTCTTCGAATGGCGATGAATATTCGTCAAGCCCTCCTGCAGTACTCGGAACAGCGCGAGCTCCGTGGCCCGCGGAATGCGCTCGAGATTAGACGGAATGTCCGTTGTGACCTGCAAGCCGCTGCGCTTGGCGAATCCATCCACATACCAGCGCGCGGCGGAGGCAAAGCCGACTTCATCCAGCAGCGGAGGGTGAAGAAGATGCGAAATGGTGCGCGTCTCGGTGATGCACTGTTCGAGATAAGTCAGAGCATCCGAGATTTGCGGGTCGGGAGGATGCGTTCGCGCAAAGGAATCGAGATTCATCTTCACCACGGCAAGGTATTGCCCGAGGCTGTCGTGCAGTTCGCGAGAGAAGCGGCGCCGTTCTTCGTCCTGGAGACGCAGCAGCCGTCCGCTCAGGTTCCGGAGCGTCTCCTGCGTGGCCAGCGCGCGCTGTTCGGCCAGCAGACGCTCATTGAGTTCGAGCGTCAGGCGGCGATAGTGCCACCATAGCAAGCCGAGCGATGCCGCGAAGACCGCGGCCAGAATCCCCAGCATCGCGGAGAAGAGGCCCGAGAAGGCGCTGCGACGCTGCAGCAGCACGATTTGCTCGCTCGCGCGCATCTCCCGGACTCTGTTCCCAAGCTCGGGCGTTTCCAGTTCGAGTTCGCGGACAACCGCTGAATTCACGGCGGCGCCCGAATGCATTTGCCGCAGCATCTCGTTGGTTAGAGAAATATAGGTGGTCGAAAGGAGCTTCAGCCTTTGGAAAGGCCCGGCGTTGTCCGGGCTGGCCTGCAGCGCTTCCAGGTGGCGCAAGCGGTCTTCGAGCAGCGCGTTGGCGGAGCGCAACTCTGACTCATCCCGGGCATCCCCTGACGCGAGATAGCCGATCCGCGCATAGCCGGCGCGAATCACGCAGGATTCCATCTCGGCAAGCGTGAGCTGCACATCATCATTGCGCGCGATGCGGCGATTCGCGCGCGACATTCGCAGGATCAGGACCGTCACACACACGCCGCTCGCAGCGAGCAGGATGAGCGTGGCTACGAACGCGAACCGGGGATTCCGCCTTGTGGTCATGGGACGTACCTAAACTGGCTCAGGCGCGACGGACGCGGCGGCGGCTCCGAGGTCCGAACTGGATACTACCGCAGCGCTGCGACGGTTGTCGAGCGAGGCGGCGAAACGCTGGCGATGGAGCGTATTTGGAATCCGTGCTTGCTCCGCGTGCTGCGATCACATCGGGACCGGCTGTGAAATCTTGCGCCGCACATACCAGCAGGGGCCGTGCCTGGAGTGTGGGAACAGCGCATGCACGCAAGTTACGCTTTCTTCGGGATGGAGTTGGTCGATCTGGTACTCCGTCTTTCCGTTGTTTTCTGGAATGGCAAGGATGCGTGGCACGGTCATGGTTTCGTAGGGACTCGTGGCCGTCGGGTGAAGCGCGCGAACGCTCACCACGGCCCAATCAAGCAAGTAGACAAGCGCCAGCGCGAAGAGAAGCGAGGCCGTGACGTGCTTAAGAACGGTTCGCGGCGCTGGCATGCGGCCTCCGTTTTACACATTCCCGCGCTTCAGTTCGCCCATCAGATAGTCGCAGGACCGGACCGCCAGCGTCATGATTGTGAGTGTGGGGTTTTGGCAGGGATTCGACGGAAAGCTCGAGGCGTCCATGACGAAGAGATTCGTAACGTCGTGGGATTGCTGAAATTGGTTCAGGACGGACTTCTTCGGATCCTTGCCCATGCGCGCCATTCCGGCCTCATGCATTGCCCAGCGCGGCGCCGACGGATGAGCGTACGTTTTGATATTCTTTGCGCCCGCCGCTTCCAGCATTTCCCCCGCGCTCACGCCCATGTCCTTGATCATCGCGCGTTCGTTTTCCGCGTCGGAGAAATGAATCCGCAGGACGGGAATGCCGAAAACGTCCTTCATCTCGGGATCGAGTTCCACGAAATTCTCCCAGCGCGGCAGCACTTCGCCGAAGCCGGTGATTTCGAAAGTGGCGCGTGGCTCGCGCAGCGCCGCTTTGTACGCCTGCCCGAAACCCGGCGCGTCCCAGCGAAAATCGACTGCCGATTCGCCTTCATAGCCATAGCCGCGCAGAAAATCCTTCGAAGGCGTCTGATCCTTCAGGTTACGAAACCGCGCCACGTAGATGCCGGCGGGCTTTTGCGGCGCGCCAAGGGAAGCCTTCGCGCCCAAGCCGGGCATTTCGCCGCTGCCGCCGCCGCTCCGTACGTGCGCGGTCATGTAATGGCCCAGAACGCCGCTGGAATTGGCGAGGCCGTTCGGATACTGCGCATTTGCGGAATTCAGCAGGATGCGAACGGATTCCTGCGCCTGCGCGCAGAGCACCACCACGCGGGCAAAAATTTCGCGCGGCTGTTTCGTTTGCCGGTCAATGTACAGGACGCCGCGCGCCCGCTTGCCGTCCGCGTCCATCAGCACCTTGTACGCCATCGCGTGCGAAATGAGCGTGCAGTTCCCGGTCGCGAGCGCATCCGGCACCGTGGTGAACGCCGCATTGAAATACGAGCGCGTCACGCAGCCGCGTTCGCACGGGCCGCAGTAGTGGCAAGGAGCGCGGACGCCGGCTTTCGTACTCAGCGGCCGGGTCAAATTGGCCGAACGCGCCAGCGTAACGGTACGTCCCATTTTCTCCTTCACCCGCTCGCGGAAGAGCTGCTCCTGACAGGTGAGCGGCATCGGTGGCTGAAATTGTCCGTCGGGCAGATGCTCAAGTCCTTCCGCCATGCCAGTCACGCCCACGTACCTCTCGACGAGGTCGTAGTACGGCGCGAGGTCAGCATAACTCAGGGGCCAGTCTTCGCCGTGGCCGTCGTGCGACGCGGCCTTCAAGTCCCAATCGCTGTAGCGCAGCGAAACCCGGCCCCAAACATTGGTCCGCCCGCCGGTAACGCGCAACCGGCCCATCCAGAGAAACGGA
>Ga0209062_1002586_pt1 | contig 23668 bp, 17 predicted proteins | sample Coa_R2_2_FD_187158 | JGI IMG/M metagenome (GOLD analysis project Ga0209062, IMG submission 187158) | Surface soil microbial communities from Centralia Pennsylvania, which are recovering from an underground coalmine fire - Coalmine... | ecosystem: Environmental > Terrestrial > Soil > Unclassified... | reverse complement strand
TCCAGCCGCAATCTAAGCCAACACCAAGCCGGGGCGTCCACCGCTTCCAAACCGGCCAGGTCACCCTAACCCAGAAGCGGACATTTGATGTGCTACCAAAACCGGACATCTTGAAAAGCTACCGACAGCGCGCTCACGTGATGAGATCCGCATACACGACGTAGCGCAGCGGTCCGGGCAGGACGGAATTGAGCGGCCGGCAGGTCACAAGCGCGAGGTGCCGGCCAGGCGCAGGCGGGTCGATGACCAGTTTGAGGTGTTCCTGCCGCCGTGACGCTTTCACTTCGCCGAGCCGCGGGGGAACCACGGCGGCCGGCTCCCGGCGTTACCGGGCCGCGGCACCGGGTCCAAAGCCTGCTCGGGGACGGGGCCTGGATCGTCGGGGAGATGCACTGGCGCATCATCCAGGGGACCATTCGGCTTTAGCGCAGACTTCGGCTCCGGCTCGGCCGTGAGCGGCGTGGCGAACGCAGAATCGGGCGCAACCTTCTTGGCCACGGGATCGCCGGCAATTTTTTCGGCCGCGGAACCCACGATGATGGGCGCGCTCGCCGCCGTCTGCTCGATCATTCGTCCGCGCGCGGCCAGTTCCGCGACCGGCACACGCCACTCAAAGGCATCGAGCCGCCCGGTGACCGGCGAGACTGGCATCCACGTGTCAGCAACGACCCCATCGGCCGTCCAGGCCGGATCATGGGCGGCATGAACCGCGCGGGCCATCCATTCGCGCGCCAGCCCGGTGTCGCCGTGCTCGGCCGCCTCGATGCGCGCCATCAAGGTCGCCACGCGCCGGGTCGGCGCTCCTGCGAGCGGCGCCAGGCTGGCGCGGGCCTCGGCAAATTCGTGCGCTTCGAGCGCCGCATTGGCCAGCGCCAAGGCGCCCTCCCGATGGCCGTTAGCGAGCCGCGCCAGCACGCGCATGCGCAGCAGGCGGTCGCGCGCCGATGCGCCCGGGACGAGGTCCGCGTAGGCGGTTGCGATGTCCGGGTGCGGACTTTCGCGCCAGCCGGCTTCGAGAATGCGCACCGCCTTGCGCCGTTCGCCGGCTTCCGCCAGCAGCCGGCCCGCAAGCGCCGCCGCCGGCGCCAGTCCGGGGCACAGCCTCGCGGCCTCCTGGGCCAGCTCGCTCGCCGCATGAGCGTCCGCATCCTTCAGCGACAGGGCTTGCGCGGTGAGCAGCACCGCGCGTTGCCGCCTGAAGGCCTCACCCTGGACCAGGCCGCCCCTGCGATTGCGCTCGAGGGCGTCGAGCGCCCCCTGCCAATCCCCGTCGCGGCAGCGAAATTCGAGCGCCGCCTGCCCGGCCCAGGCCAGCGAAGGCGCTGCCTTCGCAGCGGCCTCCGCGAATTGACGCGCAGCCGCAAGGTCATTGCGGCGCTGCGCCTCAATGAACAATCCATGCAGGCCAAACAACTTAGTGTCGCTGCGCTCGGCCATGGCGCGAAAGCTCGCCATGGCGCCGTCGGATTCCCCGGACAATTGCGCTGCTTGCGCTTGCAGCATCAGCAGCAGAGGCTGTTCAGGCACGAGCCGGCTTGCTTTCGCCGCGAACCGGCGGGCCGCGCCAACGTCGCCGGCGCCGATCGCCATAAGACCGCGCGCGATCGCCCGCTGTCCGGAGGCGGCCCGGCGATCCGCGACCGTGGAGGCGATCAGCCGGGGCGCGCGGAGAGCCAAGCGCAGCAGCCACCACAGCAGGACCGCTGCGCCGGCGATCGCCGCGATCAGGATTCCGATCGGAGGCTCAGCATGGTAGCCGAGCCACGTTATGGAGACCTCGGCCGGGTGATCGGCGAGCCAGACGGCGACATATTTCGCAAAGGCCGCCGTCAGGACAAGAAAAACGACAACACGGATCATTGGGGTGAAGGTCCGCGTTGCGCAGCTTCGCCAAGCTTCGCTACCGATACGCTTGCGATCCGCCGCGCCGCCTCAAGGGCGGCTTGCCGAGCCAGCGCCTTCGTACGCCATGGCCGCGCAAACTCCTTCGCCGGAGCAGGGAGCTTGTCCAGGTCAGCGAGCATCGCCTCGACGTCCTGCTGCGCCATCCTGAACTCGATACGGCTCATCACGGCCGCCGGATCGTCGCCCGGCTGGTCCTGCACGGGCCGGATGTTCAGCATTTTGAGGGCGCTCGCCCCGAGGCGGTCAAGGTAGCCGAGGTCCCGATCCGGCGGCAGCGACAGGCGCCGCAACTCCGGCAGGAAGGCTGACAGGCTGTGGAACAGTTCGCTTCTCGTCGGTAAACCGGTCGCCGCAAAGGGCTCCAGCGCGGCCAGGGCTCCTTCGTCGAGACCGAGCGACCGCGCCGTGGCGAGCTCAGCCGTGAACGGACTGTTGCGCTCAACCGCGCTGCGCAGGGCAACCGCCACGGTCGCAACCCGAACCGCCTTATCGGGCGGAGTCATCCGGCCGGCGAGACGATCCAATTCTTCCTGCTTCTGTTGCAGCGCTGCTTGTTGCGATTCAATTGTCGCGACGCGATTGGCGAGATCCTCAAGGGCGCTGCGGTCCTGCTGCTGCGTCCCATGAGCGTCAACCAAATTGGCCGCCCTGTCGGCGCGTTCTACGGCTGCGCGGGCAGCAGCGGCAGCGTCGCGGATGGCCCGCTCCAAGGAGGCAACGCGATCTGTGAGCGATGCCAGCGTTGCATCGACAGCGGCGACGCGGCCCTCCAGGTCTCCCACCCTGCCCTCTCCGGAGGGTGGGGTCGACCCCTGCGAAGGCAGCGCCCTTACCATGGCCTCAAGCCTGTCGATGCGCTCAATGATGTTATCGGGGACGGCCGCATTGGACACGGCCGTGGCGGGGCTTGCTGCATCGCGCTGCGCCTCACCGCTGCCGTCGGAGGTAAGATAAAACCACAGCGAGCCAGCAAAGAACCCCGCGATGACGCAGGCTGAGCCGAAAAGCGCAAGCCTTAGGGGCGACAGGAACGCCAAAGCCCGCTTCCGCCATCGCGACGCGCCGGATGGGTCAGGACTCGGTCCGGCGCCGGCGCTCGTGCGTGATCCATCGAGGGAGACTTCGACTGCCTCGCCCTCGATGACCGGCGGTTGTCGGCGCGGGCGTCCATCCGCAGAGACGCCTTCGAACCGCGTCCTGTCTTCCGGGTCTGCCATCGGAGTCTCCGAGTTTCTCGCACACTGGCGTGGTGTATGCTGCGTTGCAGCAAAGCAATGGTCCCACCCATCATTTAGAGAAGTAGGGTGGAGGTCACGTCCGGCCAATGAGGGCAAGCAGGGCTTGCTCGTTCGGCTCACTTGCGACTTCGATCGCCTTTGCGCCCGCTGCTTCCAATGGGGCGGCAACTTGGGCTGATAAGCATAGATGGCGCGCTTGCGTTGATAAATCTCCAATCCCCGCCCGCGCGCTCGCGGTCGCAAAAGCGGCCGCGGTCCGGGCCGAATAGTGCAGCACCGCATCGATCGCCCCGGAGACGAACGCGGCGCGCACTTCTATGGGCAGGTTGTCGACCATGACCGCCCGGTAGACAACCGCCGTTTCTACACTCAGCCCGAGCACTTGCAAAGCGCCGGCCAGGTCGCCGGCACGGTCCTTGCCGGCGCAATAGAGGAGCGGACGGCTTGAGGCTGTCGGCCGTTTGGATGCAACCAGCCGAATGAGGGCATTCACGTCGCCATCGGCCGACGCGACGGATGCAAATCCGGCCGCGATCGCCGCTGCCTTCGTTCGCCGCCCGACCGTGTAAACGGGCAGAGTGGCAAGCTCACGAAAGCGGCTATGGACCGCAACAGCCTGGACCGCATTGGCGCTGGTGAACAGCACCGCCGCCCATGGGCCCGCGCCAAGCTCGGCGTCGGCGACCGGCTCGATCCGCAGCAGCGGCAGCCGCAGCACCTCATGACCGCGCTCGCGCAGCAATGCTGCGGTTCGCTCGCATTCCGGCTCCGGTCTGGTCACAAGGAGGCGCACGCGCTCACCCGGCAGCGAAGAAACCCGCGCCCGCCCGGGCCTTCAGCTCACGCGCCGCATCGGCTCCGAGCGCTGCGCCATCCCGGACGGCTCCGCGACGTGCGGTTTCGTGGGTCTCGCTGCCGTCTGGGCGCAGGATCATGCCGCGAAACATGATGTCGCCGCCTTCGATCTGGGCATGACCGGCGATCGGCGTCCGGCACGAGCCGTCAAGCACAGCCAGAAACGCACGTTCAGCGTGAACCGCTGCGAGCGTGTCGACGTGGTTGATCTTGGCCAGCAGGTCGCGCGTGCGGGTATCCGTCTCCCGCGCCTCCAGCCCGATCGCGCCCTGGCCGACCGCCGGCAGGAATTCGTCAATTCGAAGCACGGCTGTTGCGGCGGCTTCACGTCCAAGCCGCTTGAGGCCGGCGAGCGCCAGCAGCGTCGCATCCACCACGCCGTCGTCGAGCTTCTTGAGCCGCGTATCGACGTTGCCGCGGAACGTCACCACCGAGACGTCCGGGCGCAAGCGCTTGACCATGGCCTGGCGGCGCAACGACGCAGTGCCGACCACGGCCTCCCGCGGGAGACCCGCAAGCGCGGTGGATTTGCGGCTGACGAAAGCGTCCCTGACGTCTTCGCGGGGCAGGCACGCCGCGAGTTCAAGTCCCGGCGGCAGCACGGTCGGCATGTCCTTGCAGGAATGCACGGCAAGATCGATCGCCTTGTCGATGAGCGCCTGTTCGATCTCCTTGGTGAACAAGCCTTTCCCACCTGCTTCCGACAGTGGACGGTCCTGGATGACGTCACCCGTGGTGCGAATCACTTCGATCGTAACGGCCTGCGGCTCGACGCCGTGGGCCGCCGCAAGGCGCGCCTGCACCTCCCGCGCTTGCCACAGCGCGAGCGCGCTGCCGCGGGTGCCAATGCGCAGAAGCGGCGGCGAGGATTGCGTCATAGGACCTCACAATGCTACCCGGTTCGACAACTGTAGCCCGGATGGAGCGAAGCGACATCCGGGAAAGGCTGGGTCCCGCATTTCGCTGAGTTTATCATCTGGCCGGCCCGCCGGGCCCGGCCTCTGGCCGGCCCGATGGCAAGCTCCGGCCGGACCCGTGGCCCAATGCGGGCTCCAGCCAAATCCGGCATTCAGGTCTTAAGTACGCTTCGCAAAAAAGCAAATGTCTCTGATCCGGCAGATTGCCAATGCTTGTGCTCGGCATAGAAACGACCTGCGATGAAACGGCAGCCGCCGTGGTGGAACGCCACGATGACGGCCGCGCCACGATTCGCTCGAATGTGGTGCTGTCGCAAATCGCTGAGCATGCCGCATTCGGCGGCGTGGTGCCGGAAATCGCCGCCCGCGCCCATGTGGAGGCTCTCGATCGCATCATCGCGGCCGCCATGGCCGATGCCGGCCGAGAGTTCGGCGCTCTTGACGGTGTTGCAGCGGCGGCCGGACCGGGGTTGATCGGCGGCGTGATTGTGGGCCTGATCACCGCCAAGGCGATCGCGCTGGTCCACCAAAAGCCCCTGATCGCCGTGAACCATCTGGAGGCGCATGCGCTGACGGCGAGGCTCACCGACGGCACGCCGTTCCCCTATTGCGTGTTTCTTGCCTCGGGGGGCCATACTCAGATCGTCGCCGTTCGCGGCGTCGGCGATTATGTGCGCCTTGGTACGACGCGCGACGACGCCATCGGCGAAGCCTTTGACAAGACCGCGAAGCTCTTGGGCCTTGGCTATCCGGGCGGCCCGCGCGTCGAGCAGGAGGCCGCGCGAGGCGATGCCTCCCGCTTCATGCTGCCGCGTCCGATGCTGGGCCGGCCGGACGCCGATTTTTCCTTATCCGGCCTCAAGACCGCGCTGCGGCTCGAGGCCGAAAAGGTTGCGCCCCTGACCGACCAGGACGTGGCCGATCTGTCCGCGTCGTTCCAGCTTGCGGTGGTCGAGATGGTGGTCGATCGGCTGCAGCAGGGCTTGCGGATCTTTCGCCAGCGGTTCGGCGCGCCTTCCGCGCTGGTTGCGGCCGGTGGGGTTGCGGCAAACCAGGCAATCCGGGAGGCCCTGCGGAAGCTCGCTTTGCAGGATCAGGTCGCGCTTGTCGTGCCGCCGCCGTCCCTGTGCACCGACAACGCTGCCATGATTGCCTGGGCGGGCGCGGAGCGGCTTGCGCATGGTCTGTGTGACAAGCTCGACACTTCGCCGCGGGCGCGCTGGCCGCTCGAACAGGTCGATAAGCCACGCCCTGACCCGCCCTCGCATGACGGCCGGCTTATTGCCCACGGCGTGGCCCTGTCGACGCCCTCCCCCCTTGTGGGGGAGGGATGGGGCGGGGGGTCGAGCCGTTGTGGCACAGAAGTGCCATCTGGCTCGACCCCCACCCCCACCCCCGCGCCTTCGGTCGTCGCGTGAGCGCGGATCGCATCGCCATCGTCGGCGCTGGAGCCTGGGGTACGGCGCTCGCCAACGTCATCGCTCGCGGCGGCCGCAGCGTGACGCTGTTTGCGCGCGACGCCGCCGCGGCCCGAACGATGACGGCGGTTCGCGAAAGCCGGCGTTTACCCGGCGTGCCGATCGATGAGCGCGTTGCCATCGCGGCGCTCAGCGAGCGTCCGCCGGAAGCTGACGCGATCCTGGTCGCGGTGCCTGCCCAGGCATTGCGCGGCACGGTGTCGGCGCTCGCAGGCACCGTTGCAGCGGGTACGCCGGTCGTTGCTTGCGCCAAAGGAATCGAGCGAACCACGCGCCGGTTCATGACCGAGATCATTGCGGAGTGCCTGCCCGGTTCAGTGCCGGCGATTCTCTCAGGCCCCGGTTTTGCGGCCGATGTCGCGCACGGATTGCCGACTGCGGTCACGCTCGCGGCGGCCGATGAGGCTTTGGCGCAATTGCTGGCCCGCACCCTTGGGTCGCCCGCGTTTCGGCCCTATCATTCGACCGACGTGCGGGGCGTCGAGATCGGCGGGGCCGCCAAGAACGTGCTTGCCATAGCGGCCGGAATCGTCGCGGGCCGAAAGCTTGGCGCCAGCGCCTTGGCGGCGCTCACAACGCGCGGTTTCGCGGAGCTGATGCGGTTCGGCCGGGCTTACGGGGCGCAGCCCGAAACCTTGACGGGCCTGTCGGGATTGGGCGATCTGATCCTCACCTGTACGAGCCCGCAGTCGCGCAATTTCTCGCTTGGCCTCGCTCTTGGCCAGGGACGCGATCTTCCCTCCCCCGCAAGCGGGGGAGGGCGGGCAAGGGGTGGGCCTCTCGTGGAGGGCGCATTCACGGCCGCAGCGCTCATCGACATGGCGCGCGCCCGCAATGTCGAGATGCCGATCGCGGCGGCGGTAGCGGCCGTGCTCGACGGCGCCTTGTCAATTGACGCTGCGATCGAGGCGCTGCTGACGCGGCCGTTGCGGGCAGAAGGGTGGCAACCATGAACTACTGGCTCATCAAGTCGGAACCCGCCGCCTGGTCGTGGGAGATGCAGGTTGCGAAAGGCGCCAAGGGCGATGCCTGGACCGGCGTGCGCAATCACACCGCAAGGCAGAACCTGATGAAGATGAAGAAGGGCGACCGCGCCTTCTTCTATCATTCGGGCGAAGGCAAGGAGATTGTCGGCATTGCGGAAATCGTCCGCGAAAGCTACCCGGATCCCACCGCCAAGCCCGGCGAGCCATGGGTCGTAGTCGACGTCAAAGCGGTGACGCCGTTCAAGACGCCGGTCACGCTGGCGGCCGTGCGGGCCGAGCCAAGGCTGAAGGACATGGCGCTCATAAAGCTGTCGCGCCTGTCGGTGCAGCCGGTCACGCCGGAGGAGTGGAAAATCGTCTGCCAGATGGGCGGGGTGAAGCCGTAGCTGCTGCGGCCAATCTGAAGTCATCGCGGCAGGCGCGATCGCCACCATACCCGCTGACTTAAGGCCCTCGTGGATGCTGAAATTGGGTTCGGAGGATGCAGGACCGCATCGATCGCTTGGACGCCGAAAGCCTGGGCTGCGGCGGCTGTCAAGGGTTTACCCGCTGCGCGGCGCGAAGCGAGGAAGTCGCACCTGGCCCGGCCGCCGCTTCACCTGACCCCTATGAGGGTCGCCTCTATGGCCGGCCATATCGTTAGGACGCCGCTTGCGGGCACCCTGCCAACGTCATACGGTCGCAGCGCCAGGAGCAAGCGCGCTAGTCGCTTCAGGCGGGAGAACGCTCATGAAAGCCTGTCTTGTTTTCGTGCTCACAATTTCCCTGTCCGCCGCTGCTCAATGCTTTGCGGCCCATGCCGCGGACGGCGATACGCATTGCTCGGGGCTGATCGGCGGCGGCACGGCGGTTACCAATATCAACGGCAATGTCACTGTGCCGGAGGGGAAGTCGTGCACGCTCAGCTTCGTCAACATCAAGGGAAACGTCCGGGTTGAGCGCGATGCAGTCCTTATCGTGTCGGCCTACACGGAGCCCTCTGAGATCCGCGGCGATGTTGACGCCCGGAATTGCAGGTCCGTTCTCCTTCAAGGCAATGTCACGGTCGGAGGAAACCTCAGTATCGATTCATGCAACGGCACCGCGTGGAACGGTTTTCAGGGCCCGGATGTCGTCATCCGCGGCGATTTTGAATGTCGGTCCAACGCGGGCCCATGTTTGGCGTGGCTCGGCAGCGTCGGCGAGAACGTCCGCATACAGTCCAACAAATCGCAAGCCGCGTCCGATATCAGCCTCGTCAGCGTAAAGGGAAATCTGAACTGCGACGGCAATTCGCCCGCGCCGACCCATTTGCACGGGCCAAGCTGGGTCGATGGACGATCGCAAGGCCAGTGCGCCGGTTTCAGCACCGCCACGACATCGATTGCGACGCCGGTCACGCCAACGCCGTGCGCCAGCCTTGCGGCATTGCCGGCTTCGGGTTTTCCTGTACCCAACACGGTGATCACCTCGGCGGTGGATACGCCGGCCGCGAATGGATTGCCGCAGCGCTGCATCGTGAGCGGCTATGTCAATCGGCACATCAGCCCGGTCGACCAGTGCCAGTATGTCGACGGCTTCCAGCTCCAGCTGCCGGCCAACTGGAACGGGCGCTTCATGTTTCAGGGCGGCGGCGGTACCGAGGGCGCCGTTCCGACCGCAACCGGCGGCATCAGCGGCAATTCGACGTTCGGGATCGTCAACGGTTATGCCGTCGCTACCCAAAATGGCGGCCATTTCAACTCCGATCTGGCCCTGGCAGGCTGCGATTCGGGATATGGCAACGCTAACGAATTCTACCTCGATCCGCTCGGCACCATCGGCCAAGCCTACTACCAGTCGATCGAGGTGACGACGCTCACCGCCAAGTATCTGATCAACCAATTCTACGGCAATGGTCCCGATCGTTCTTATTGGGTCGGCTGTTCGACCGGCGGGCGCCAGGGCATGGTCATGTCGCAGAACTTTCCGTCATTCTTCGACGGAATCATCGCGGGTGATCCCGTTTACGACCAGGAGGCGCTCGGGCTCAGCGAAACTTACGGCGTGGAGCAGATCCTCAACGTCTACAACACGAACCCCTCGTTGCCGCCGCTCTCCTATGTGCCGCAACCTGCGCCGCAGCCGCCGGGACCGATCCTGTACCCTGCGTTTCCGGTCGCTGACCAGGCCCTCCTGGAAACGGCGCTGCTGCAAGCTTGCGATGCGCTTGACGGCGTCGCCGACGGCGTTATCGACAACTTGCCGGCATGCCGGGCCAAGTTCGATCCTGCGACGGCGACCTATACGGCTGGCGGCGCGACCTACCGCTTGCAATGCATCGGCGCAAAGGATGCAACCTGCCTGTCGCCGGCGCAAATTGCGGCCGTCAAGAAAATCAATCAAGGCCCGCGAAACAGCAAGGGACGCGTGATCGCCGCGCCCGCGGGCGCCGTCGCCAAGGACCACGTCACCAACATCGCGCAAGGTTATGCGTGGGATGGCGGCTGGATGACGACCGTCGGCATTCCGACGCGAAAGATCGGAGCGCCGGGCAGGGTGCCTGGCGACTTCTCCCTGGGCGTGGGCACGTTCGGCTATGCGTTCCTGTCTCCGCCGCAGCCGACGTTCTATACCCTCAATTTCAACTTCGATGCCGATCTGGGAATGCTCAACCCGAGCACTCCGATCGTGACCTACTCCACCTCGGCTGATATCAGGCGCTTCGTCGATTATGGGCACAAGATCATCTGGTATCATGGCCTCAGCGATCCCGGGCCGCCTGTTCTCGGCACGATCAAGTACTACGAAGACATGGCGCAACAGTTCGGCGGCCTGGAACGGGCGCAGCAGTTCTCGCGCCTCTACCCGGTCCCGAACATGGGCCACTGCTCCGGCGGCGCCGCGACCGATCAATTCGATCTGCTTACGCCGCTCGCGAATTGGGTTGAAAACGGCGTCCCTCCGGGGCCGGTGCTCGCGAAGGGCGTGAACTTCACGCCGGCCGTGTATCAAGTCTCCTTCGTGTCAGGACCGGCCACCCGGACGCGTCCGCTGTGCCCCTATCCTCAAGAGGCGCGCTTCACCGGAAACGTATCGCTCGTCGGCGGCGTGCCGGTTGCAAGCAACCCGGCGGATTTGGCTGATCCGACGAAATATCAATGTATCGCCACGCGACCGCCTCATCCGGAGAAGCGGGGGGATAACGAGTAACCGCAGACGCGAACTGTCGTTGAAATCCTGCAACCACACAAGTTCGATGCGTCACCCGCGGCTTGACCCGCGGACCGCCTTCTTTGCGAAAAAGACGGATTGCCGGGTCAAGTCAAGCCTGGTCAAGCCCTGCAATGACGCCGATTCTTGTGAGCAAGCAATCCTCGGGCTCACCCCTTGCCGGAAAGGTTCAGGGCAGACGGCCACAACAATCGCTGCTGGCAAGGCGCGCGCAACAATTATTCCCCGTACCGCATCCGTCATCCTGCCGGCGTCTCGCTCTGCCAATGCAATCGCAGTGATCCGAAGATCTGACGGATTGGAACATTGACGATTGAGTTCTTGCATGTTAATTTTCTATTAAAAATATATTCTGCGTTTCTTTCTTGGGGGGAATCACCAGTGAAATTCCCGATAATCCTGTTCTCGGCGTTTGTCGCCGCAGCGCTGCTTAATGTGGCGCCGGCGGTATCGCAAACTGCCATGCGAAAAGGGCCAACCCCTCGCAGAGCGTAAGCGCGCGCCACCAGCAGGCGATGGATGAGTGTAAGGAGCGGTACGGAGGGGGCATCGCGCGGGGCCATTTGGGACGAGACCGATACGCCTATATCGAGTCGTGCTTCAAGCAATTGACAGGCATTTATCCGTTCCAAGCCAACGTGAATTGCTTCATCCGCTTCAGGAACAGGGACGCCCCCTGCTGATTTCCGCCGGGGAGGTGCGGGGGAGGGGGAGCGGGAACGAAGGGCCGTGACGGTCCCGCTCCCCGACCTGCCAGGCGCTCCATCGTCCGCCGCCTCAAAGACCGCCTTCTTTAAGATTGTGGATGGTGACTGGCTCAGCGGGAGGCGCCAATACTGACTCGTCCTCTTTGTCCTCCCTTTCGTCCTCACAATTTTGCTGTCGGCAGCGCAAATTCCGACCCCCTGAGCTTGCCGAAGGCCCCGCAAGCGGGGCGCAGGGGGGAGAGGTGAACGCCGGACCACGTGCGATCGCCCTCCCTGTCCCTGTTGTGAAGCGGGCGCGCGTGGCGGTCGCGCCCGCGGCGCCGTGCGTGGCCCATGGCATGCCGCGCGGCTTCGTCCTCTCTCAAGCCAAATCCCTCCGCACCCTCTCCGCAAGCGGTGCAGGAAGGGATTTTCGCGTTTTCTCAACACAGCAACGAAATCGGCAACAGCCGACTTCAATTAAAGTAGGAAATCTGGCCCGGCTACCGTTCGTTAAGGACAGCGGCAACAACAACTGCTTCACTTCATCCGCCAACCAGAAGACAACCGAAAGTGGACAAAACTCCAGATGGCCCTATAATAGATGTGGTTTCCACTATCAGGGGAGACGATATCACAGCACGCAATAACGGCAGATTTGCAGATTTTCAAAATTCGCTAATTCGCTGTTATTTTCCCTGTTCTCAGGGAAAATGGTATTTCAGTAGGGTGCTGCCGATCTTTGAACGATTGGCGGTGAAGGTATGCTTTTGCCGCGATGCCATATGCTGATACGACATATGCAGATACGACATATGCAGATACGACAACCGTGTCGTTGCGATAACCACGGTCGCCGGTTCGCGGTCTGGGAAATGGCTCAGTTAATGTTGCCGCTTTCCTAACCTCGCGCCGAGGGGGGCGAGCCTGACGATGACACAGGATGATTGGTTCGATATACCGGGGGGCGCACTCTAGGCGCGGCAAAATGAGCCGCGAAAACGCCATCACGCTCGATCAGAACCCATTGTACAAAGAGACTTGCCGTGACCAGGCTTTCGGAGGTGAAAATGACATTGGCCCGTCTGGCGGCGTGGGTGGGCGTTCTGCTTATCGCGGCGCCCGTGCTCGCGGCAGCCCAGGGCATCCCGCTCCCGCAGCCGGCGCCGAAGAGCCGCAACCAGGCTGCTCGCTCGGCGCCGCCGATGCCGACTGACTCGGCCGGGCGTCCGATTCCCATACGGCCTCCGGAATCTGTCCCTTACGATGGGTCTCAACGCGCCCTTGTGGATCGCGTGAGCAATTATCTCTCCTCCTTGCAGAGCCTCACCGGCGATTTCGTGCAGATCGGTCCGGACGGCAGCCGGTCAACAGGAAAATTCTATATCCAGAAGCCCGGCAGGGTGCGATTTGAATACGACCCGCCAAGCCCGATCGACCTTATCGCGGACGGCTCCTCGGTGGTTGTGCGCGATCGCAATCTGGCGACACAGGATCTTTATCCGCTGTCGCAGACCCCCCTGCGCTACCTGCTTGCCGATCAGATCGATCTGGCGCGCGACACCAACCTGACCGCGGTGTCGCAGGACAACGCCTTCATCACCGTTACGATCGAGGAGCGGCAGATCCTGGTTGGGACCCATCGGCTCGTGCTCATCTTCTCTGCCAAGGACATGCAGTTGCGCCAGTGGACGGTGACCGATCCGCAGGGCTACGAGACGATGGTCGCGATCTACAATCTCGATGCCTCGCACAGACCAGACCCCAGCTTGTTCACCATCAACTACTTCCAAAGGTTTCAATGAGGCTGCATCGCATGATGTGTCCGCGGAACCTCTGCTGCGCGTAGGGGCGATCCTCATTGGCGCTAACTTAACGCGTGGCGGCGCCTCAGGGGCCGAAACGGAGGAGGATGCAGGACCGCGTTGATCGCTTGGTTGCCGAAAGCCTCGGCCGCAATCGCTGTCAAGGACGCATCGAAATCGGCTGTTGCCGATTTCGAATATTTCTGAGCCGAAGTCGGGGCCCGACTTCGGTGCGCCGCGGAGCGGCAAAACCCTTGACAGCATTGCGGGCGAGGCTGCTTGCTCGGCAAGCGATCGATGCGGTCCCGCATCTTCCGGGTGGGCAGCCTAACCCGATGCGCGTTAAGTTGGCGCCTATGGGGGCGACCCTCGTGGTCGCCTCGGTTGCCCGCGCGACTGATGCGCAACCGGGCGGCCACAAGGGTCGCCCCTGAGGAGCGTAAGGCGCCGAAATATTGCAGACCTCAACTGCGCGTTGATGAGTTCAAGACCCGCCCTTCAGCAACGCGCTTGCAGCCTCTTGCCTCCCGCATGAATCTGAAAATCACGACCTGGAACATCAATTCGGTGCGCTTGCGCATTAACCTCGTGGCAAAATTCATCAAGATCGCAAGTCCTGATGTGATTTGCCTTCAGGAGACCAAGTGTCCGGACAGCAAGTTTCCGCTCAAGCGCTTCGCTCGGCTTGGTTATCCCCACGTTGCACTCAATGGTCAAAAGGGCTACCACGGCGTCGCGATCCTCTCGCGGTTCCCATTGGATTCAGTCGATGCGCGGGCCTACTGCGGCAAATCGGACAGCCGGCATCTTGCCGTGAAGATTGGCGAACGCGCCGGCCTCCCCGCTCAATTGACGGTGCACAATTTCTACGTTCCCGCCGGCGGCGACGAACCCGATCCGGCGATTAACGAAAAGTTCGCTCACAAGCTCGCCTTTCTGGACGAGATGCGCGTCGCTCCGGAGATGCGTCTCAGCAGCGTCGCTCGGGCGATCCTCGTCGGTGATCTCAATGTGGCGCCGCTCGAACACGATGTCTGGAGCCACAAGCAGATGCTCAAAGTCGTCTCCCACACCCCGATCGAATGCGAAAAGCTCACTGCGGTGCAGAAAGCGGGCGGATGGTTCGACGTCCCGCGGGCTTTCGTGCCTGAGCCGGCCAAACTCTACACCTGGTGGAGTTATCGGGCGCGCGACTGGCAGGCCGCTGACCGCGGACGGCGGCTGGATCACATTTGGGTAAGCCCAGCGATGGCGGATCGGGTTGTGGGCATGACAATAACCAAGCAGGCTCGGGGCTGGGCACAGCCGTCAGACCACGTGCCGGTCACCGCAGTGCTTGAATTGTGAACACGTTCCGGCTGAGCGGCGCAGCCAAATTGCCAATCCGGTTATGATCAGGAGGGCCACCCACCTTGCCCTCTCTGGCGCCTGCTATCCTGGGAATAGGACTGGCCTTCAAGGTTTCCGTTTCAGCGCTTCCACCACACCAGCACAACGCCGACGGTCGCAGCCGCGAGGCCGATCAGCGCGAGCGTCGAAAGATGTTCGTCGAGCAAAGCCCATGCGATCAGCGCAGAGACGCCAGGCACGACGAAGAAGCCGCTTGCGGCCTTGGCGGCGCCGTAGCGGGCTATCATGACGGTGTAGATCGCCATGCCTCCGATCGACATGAAAAGCACATTCCAGATCATTGCGGCGGCCAGTCCGGCCGAGAAATGCGCGTGCGGTGTTTCGAAGAGCGCCGTCAGGACAATCGCCGTCAGCGCGCCGCCGGTGAGTTGCACGGCTGTCGCCTCGAAAGGCGGAACGTCAGGGCTGAAGCGCTTGAGATAGAGCGTGCCACCCGAGATACCCAACAGACTCAGGACCAGCAGTGCGATGATGCCCGAATCGGCATTGTGCGGCACCCCGAGCACGACGCCAGCGAGCCCGAGCCCAACGCCGACCCATTGCCACCAGGAGAAGCGCTCACCGACGAGGATCACGCCAAGCGCGGCTGTAAGAACCGGGTGGAAGGCATGCACCAATGCGGTTGGCGTCGCCGCGACGCTCACAAGCGCTTTGTGCGCGGTCGCGAGCGCAAGCCCGTGCACCAGGGCTCCGCCGACGAGGAGATGCGGCCAGCGCTGCTCGATTGCCTTCCAGGGCCGTTTGAGCGCAAGCACCATCACAGTGGCAGCGGCGGCTGCGAGGGTCAGGCGTATGGCGACGAAGGCATAAGGAGTGATGTCGACGAGGCCGACCTTGGCGGCCGTGTAGGAGGACGCCCACAGAATGGCGAATACGAAGGGCAAGGTCGCGGGAAGCACGGCGGTCCCGAACGGTTCGGCGGTCTGGCGGTCCCTATAGCCGGATCGCAGGGCTGGCGCTCATGGCATGTTCGCACGGCAACCTTCGTATCATGCATGGCGCCGGGCGCCCGGCCGGTCGTTCAGGGCAAACGAAAATCTGCTCCAGAGCATTTTTTCGATGGGGTTGACCCGCTCCTATGCTGTTATCGCCCGGCTTTACCGGGCGACCTCGTAGCGCCCGGCCGGGGCTGCTGGATTGCCCGTCAAGCCGGGCAATGACACCTCTTACGAAGCTAAGGATAGCCACAACAATAACTGCTTCACTTCGTTGGTTCGTCTTGAGCGCCAAAACAACCTAAAGTTGACAAAACCTCGATGGGGCATATAATAATGGTTCAGTTATCATGGTTATCAGGAGATAAGTAAAAGCACAGGAATAGCCTCAGATTTTCGAAACTCCCTGTTATTTTCCCTGTTCTCAGGGAATTTTGGACCGCCGGTCTTCGCAGGATTGGCGGTGAGAGTGCCGGCGCAGCCATAAGGGAGATAACGGCGTCATGCCGATAACTGCTTCACGTTCGCCGGTTTGGCGCTGTCGAGAAAAGATTCACTTAATGTTGCTGCTGTCCTTAGCGGCAGCGGCTGTCCTGCCCATCAGGTCACGACGAGCGCCATCAAAATTGCACGTGGATGCCCCAGCCCGACCACGAAATTGCCGGACCGATACGGTCGTTTCTCCGCATCGGCAAGGGGGCCAGTCACGACGGGGACGGCATGCGTCGCCTGGTGGGGACTCTGGCTTTCGCCATCGCGCTCTGTGGACCGGCAGCGGCCGTGCCGGCTCGCGCGCCCGATCTCAGCACGACGGATGCGGTTCTGCGTTGGGTCAACGGTTATCGGGCAAAGCCCGATTTCGCCCATGTGCCGGTCGCGGTGCGCACCCTGAGCCAACTCGGCGCGCTGCATGATACCGAGACGGCCGCCGTCTATGTGGGCTTCGTCGCCGGCATTATCCGATCCCATCCGCAGAAGGCCGATGAACTCGTCGAGAAGATGTTGCCGATCAAGGCCGAAGACCATTGGTTCATCGTGCGCGCCGTTGCCTATTCCGGAATGCCGGGTTGGCGTGAGGTGCTCGCACGCTTCGCCAATCGCATGCCGACGCGCCAGTTGATGATCGAGAAATACATGAGCGGGAAGCTGCCGACACTTGAGTCCATCTCATTCGACAAAAGCCCGACGACTCTCGACAAGCTCAAGGGGTATGCGGCAGCGGTCGGCGATTTCTTCACTGGCCGCCACAAGGCGTCTGAACCCGTCAGCCTTGAAGCGACCTCGGAAGTGCTCGACACTCTGTGGGGCTACTATTTTGCGACGGCAGGCTATGAGCCGGTGGAGCGAATTCTTCGCATGTTGCCGTGGTCAAAGGACCGGCAAGATGCCGACAAGCTCACCGTCGGCAGCATGGCCAAATTCACCCTCGCCAGCAATGCGGCCCATGACGCCGGACTGCTGGCAATGCTCAAGCGCGAGGTGCCGCGGCAGCCCGAGGAGGTGCGGCCCGTCTTGAACGAGGTTGTTGAGGCGGCAGAGACCATGGAGCTCGCGCACATGCGCAAAGCAGCGCTCGCCGCCATCGAGGATCTCAAGCGCAAGGGGCCGGGCGACAAGCGCGAGATGTCCACCTGGGGCCAGGTCGGCCAGGGCGTATTGGCGGCCGGTTGCGTCGCCGCGGCGGCGACCGGACAGGTCGAGTTCGGTCTGCCATGCGTGGTGGGCGGCGCGCTCGGCTCCGCGGCGCTGAATTATTGGACGAAGGATTGATCGCCGACCTGATCTAATGCCGTCTGCAGATAGTAGTCGCAAAGCAAGAAGGCGGTGACATAGAAGTCCTCGGTCGCGCTCCGCAGACGCGGCAGAACCATAATGTCCAGACCATCCGGGCCGGATCGCTCGACAAGCGCCGCCGCAACGGCGTTGTCCAGCACCCGCACCACTTGCGGGCGTGACACGCCAAAGCGCCGCGCCAATTCGGCAATCGATATTCGCACAGTCGCTGGCGAACCTGCTCTCCGGTTTTGCTCCGAAGCCACGAACAGGCTGAAAAGGATGGCAAGCGCGGCATTTCGCTGGGCGAACGGAGTGAGTCCGCCCCCCGGCTTGAACAGGCGCATGCCGGCGCAGAAGTAGCCGCCAAACGCCCGCAGGAAGCCCGCTAACACATCCTCGCGCTGGAGCGCGGCTATCGCGTCCGACCGCCTCGGGATCACCACGGCCATCCCGCAAAAAATGGCTTCCCAATATTGCCTGCAGGCATTGATCAGCTTCTCGGTGGGAACGAACAGGCGTAGCCGCTGGTCGACCTGGCAGGTTGCCGGAACGAGATCGCCGGCCTTGCGCATCAAGGCCATCACCGCGAGCGCCCGTCCCCTGCTGCAGACCTTCTGCTCAGCGCAGATCGTTTTCAAACGGCTGGCCGAAAGCCCGGAGCCAGGGTCGGCAGGATCGCGTGAGTAATGCAGATAAAGCGCAAGGTTGCCGATGATCAGACGCCCCAGATCGTTGATGATCAGAGGAGGCTTGCGCGCAATCGCGACGAGCGTCCCGGCGGCCGCGGCGACCGCGTTGGGCAGCAGAGGATGCGCCCGCAGACCGGCGACAGCCTCCGCCGAAAGAGGTCCTCTGACCAGATCGTCGCAAGACAAATTAGCGCCGCCCGGAACGTCGATCGCATGAGGGCGACGACTGACTAAGCCCGGCACGCCATGATCCCCATTCTGCCGCGGCACATAGGCAACCAGGAACTGTAAACTCAGTCAACAAACGTCGCGTCGCAGCGCCCGCCAGCGCGTTCATGCGGACCGCAAGAGAAGCAGGGGCGACCTTATGGCCGCTCCCTTTGACGGCGAGCACGATCGCATTTGCAGGCATCGAGGATAACCCACGCGCTGAGCTTTCAGAAGGTCCCTGCGTGATGCGTTTAAGCCGCCCGTGCAGCAGCTCGTCCTCGGGCGACCACAAGGTCGCCCCTGCAGCACGCAATGTTCGAAGAGCGCCGCTGATGCGCGTTCCTCCAACTCATTATGCGGGCGAAAAAAGGAGGCAGCTCATTTTGAAGGCGGCTGCGGAAAGAAAAACTTCGTCATGCGAATTTCGGCGCCGATATCCTCCCTGAATCCGCCCACCCGGGTGAAGTCGTGAAACACGTCGGCAGCGACAGCAAAATCTCGCGCGAGCGGAAACTGGAATTGGAGATGGCCCCGCAGGTAGTCATCTTTGCTGAAAGACAAAGGTGCTGCAGGCAGCACGACAGGCAGCCCCGTTACCGCAAATCTGCCGTTCGTGAACACCTGCTCGCCGCCCCACGACTTCTCTATGCCGAGGGCAACGAATGCAAACGTCATGGGTTCGTAGCGCAGGAAGGCCTTGAGGTCGTAAGAGGGCCGTTGAGTCGCCGTGTCATAAGACAGGGCTCCGGGAAACGGAACGCCAGCGGGATTTACGAAGTTTGCCGGATTGTCGCCGTCGGTGTGGAGTGATGCGTTGGCGACCAGATCAAAGAAGAAGCCCTTCAGAGACGGCGAGAATTTTCCGAGGCCCTCGGTATAGCCGACTTGGGGAACATCGGTGAACTGGTCTGCCGTGCCGACGTTGACGACTTTCCGGTTGTCGTACCGTCCGAGCGGCAGATAGAAATAATTGGTGAACCCGAGCCAGCGCTGGGTTTGTGCGTCGGAAACGAAGAAATACGTGAAGTGAACCACCGGGTCAGTAAAGCCCCCTGCAACAAGATTATTCGTGCCCGGTATATTTACATCCGTGAGTGTCGCAGCCGGCACCTCGGCTTCAATAACGAAAGGATGCCCTCCGAGCTGAGCAAAGTAGGAAAATCGCGTAAACTCCTCGAACGTATTCCCGTGCGAGTTTGGCAACTGGTTTCCCGCCGTATCGATGAAGGCGTTAGAGTGAGCAAAGCCGGCATACTGCAGGACGAGGAATGTTCCGGTTGGAAGCGATCCCCCCGTGTAATCTCCCGCATAGGTGTCGCTGCTATTGTCGGACCCCGCGATCGCGGGCGCCTGCCAGCCCACGACGCCGCCAACCAGCAGGCAGGCTGCCGTCAATTTCACCGATTTGCTTGTCATGTGCGTCCCCCTCCAACACCAAAGCAAGCGCGCCCGCGGCGCCGGCGCTCCTTGAGACGTCGGCTATCGCCGCAACCGCCCCTCCCCCGTTGCTCATAAGCCGCCAGGGCGAGGTGCGAGCAATCAGACGTTTGCAACGGATGAAGCTTCCGGCAGCTTTCGCAGTCTGGCCGGCGCACGGGGGCGATCTTCCATCCTGCCTCGCGGGACTCCCGAAGGAGACTTCCCCCGTCCCGAAACCGATGCTTTGTAAGGCCGGAAACCTGCTCCGTGCAGTGCTTCCCCACGCTGTCCGAGAGCTAATCAAATCAGCAGGATCAAGAGCAGATGCACAAAATTGATCCAATGCCAGCCGGACGCACTATTTTTCCGCGTGTTGCAGAAATGTCGCATAGTCGTCACACGGCAAGGGCGCGGCAGGCTGGGCAGGTCGCGAGCACGAAGGGTTCGCGCCCTCAAAACGCGCCGACGCCAAAATGCAGGCGCTGCGTGACGTCGGTGCTCGCCTTGCTGGTGGGGTAGGCGTAGTCGAGGCGCAGCGCCCCGAACGGCGAATCCCAGATCAGACTTGAGCCGATGGACGAACGGACCTGGCGGGAGTCTGCGACCGTCAGCGATTGCGACAACGACGGAAACGATGTTGCTCCGCGATAGCCCCACAGGCTTCCCGCGTCGGCGAAGACCGCGGCCCTCACGGCCACCTCTGGAGGCAACCCCGGGACGGGAGCCTGCAGCTCCGCAGCCGTCGTCCAGTAGCGGCTGCCGCCGATATTGTCCTGGGTGGTGCCAGGAGTGACGTCGCGCGGGCCAAAGCCATTGACCGCAAACCCTCGCACCAGCTGCGGTCCGCCAAAGAAGCTGCTCATCAGCGGCAGCGTCTGGCCCCCATAGGGGGTGATGTACCCGCCTTGAGCCCGCACCAGGCCGACAACGTCATTGCCGAGATCATGGTAGTAGCGCACGTCTCCGGTGGTTCTCAGGAAATCCACCGTGCCGGGGAGGGCGGCCGCGTCCTGACGAAGCTCCGCACGCAGGCCCTCACGAGGGTTCTTGGGGTTATCGAGCGACGAATAAGTGAACGTTGATCCGATGGTCGACACCCATTGGGGGCCATCGAGCGCGGCCTGCTTGACGACAACGGAGGGGCACGCGGTTGACGCGTTCGGGGGAATGCACGCCATCAGCGCCGGATCGAGCGACACGCTCTGATTGACGAGCGAGTAGTGCGCCTCGCTGGTCACCCCATCCATCAGCGGCGCGCTCACTTTGATGCCCGCACCGTAGCTTTCGCTGCCGTAGGACTGGTAGGGATTGGTGAGAACTTCCTTGAAGAACAAGTCAAGCCCGAGCGACATGCGGTTGCCGAGGAAATACGGTTCGACGAACGACACTGCGCCGCTGTGCAGGTATTGGCCGAGCGCAGCCGACACTTTAACGTATTGCCCAAGGCCGAGAAAGTTCCGCTCCGAAACGCTCACCTCGCCGATGAGGCCGACGGATGTTGAGTAGCCGCCTGAAAACGAAATATCGCCTGTTTGCTGCTCCTCGACGTTCACGTTGAGCACCACCCGATCCGGCGCCGAGCCATCTTCGGTCGTGATCTTCACTGATTTGAACGGCGGGAGCTGCTTCAGCCGGCGTTCGGCCGCATCGATCAGGCCGCGATTATAGGCGTCGCCTTCGGCGACATCGAATTCGCGCCGGATCACCTCCTCACGGGTGACCGTATTGCCGTGGATATTGATGCGTTCGATGTAGCGGCGCGGGCCGTCGTCAAGCGTGAAGACGACGTTGATGATGTTGGCTGCGGAATCGCGATTGGCATGCGGGCGGACATCGACGAACGGAAATCCGCGCTTTCCCGCCGCTGCCGCGATCGCATCAGCCGCCTTGCCGACGGCGTCGCCGTCAAAGACCTGGCCTTGTGTGAGGCGCACGATGTCCCGCAGGGAGGCGCCGTCGAGCGCCGCGACGTGCGATTGGATGTTGATCGTGCCCAACCGGTAGCGCGCGCCTTCGACGATGGTGAAGGTCAGCGCGAAGCCCTGCTGGGCCGGATCATACGCAGCACCGGCCGAAACATGCGCGTCGGCAAATCCGTTCTTCACGTAGAAACGACGCAAAAGGTCCGCATCGTTCTCCACGCGGTCCGGATCGTAGACGTCGCTCGTCTTCAAGAAGGAGAGCCAGCCGGACTCGGTGGTCTTGATGACCCCCTTCAGGCGCGATTCGGCGAATTCGCGATTGCCGACGAAGGCGATGTGCTTGACGCCGGTCTTGGGGCCCTCCCGGATCTCGAAAACAAGATCAACGCGTCCGTCGCCGCGGGCGATCGTGGTCGGCGTGACCTCGACCTGATAACGGCCATTTCGGTGATAGATCTCGACGATTCGCGCCGCATCCTCGCGCACCGCCGCTTTGGTCATCGCGCCGTGCGGCCTCAGGCCGATCTCGTTGGCGAGATCCTTGTCCTTGACCTGCTTATTGCCCTCAAACCGCAGGTGCTCGATCAGCGGCGCTTCGACGACGGTGACGATCACGCGCGAACCGGAGCGGGCAATTTTCACGTCTTCGAACAGGCCGGTCGCATAAAGCTCCTTGAGTGCGGCATCGATCGCGGCCGCCGAAAGGTCTGCCGACGAAGCATGGAAGTGTTGGCGAATGGCTTGCGCGTCGACGCGTCGGTTGCCGTTAACCTCGATCGCTGCTTCGGATGCGGCGGCGCTAGACAGCGCGAGAGCCGATAACGTTGCAGCCGAGAGCATCATCGCGCAAAGCAAGCGCATCCCAAGAGGTCCTGTGCCGCCCCGCCGTGACCAAACCCTCCGGCCGCATATTGTCTTCGGAAAAGCGGCCGAACCGTGATTGTGTCGCGCTGCGGCCCTCTGACGGCCGTTCACCCTCACTGCGGGCACCTCGCCCGCTCTTCGCCCGCACCGCCTAAGCAAGCGGGTGGAGGCTGGCCCTCCTGGGGCCTGTCAGGCAGGGCGAGGCGGGGTTATCGCAACTCGCTGTGTCAGAGGCTGTCCTGCTCGAACTCTTCGCAGGAGAGGCCAAGCTCAGCGAGACCATCCTGAAGGTACGTCGGGAGAAGCGGCATCGCCAGAAGGTATGAGGCGGTCCGCGGGTTGTGCGCTCGCGCCGCTTCGCTCCTCAGCTCTTCCCAACCCTCCGCGCCGGCATCTCCCCGTCCCAGCCAAGCGAGGGCGACGAGGTCAATCTGCTCATCTTCGCTCATGTCGCCGATGATGCTGCGCAGTTCCTGAAGCACCGCGTCCTCGCTGGGGCGGTCCTCAAGAACTTCGATCATCCGGTCGTCGCTTGGATTGGAGGCTTCGTCCGGTATTGTGACGACGTCTTTGGCCTCGAATTCGCGCGCCTTCGCGATAATGAAGCAAACCTTTTCGAGGGAGATGGAGAGCTCGATGTCGGCCATGCTGCGACTGCAACCCCAGCAAGAACGTGGCTATAGTTCCCTCTCTGCGCGCGCCTCCAATAATCTCTCCCTCCGGAAAATGTACGCGATACTTGAAGGTGCAAAACCAACTCCAGGGCGCTGACAAAGTTCACGGGCGCCCGCGCGCAGGTCGTCGGGGCCCGCGGAACCGCCGAACCGAGTTCGCCCGCATGCGTGGTTAAGACCGACAAGACGGTCAAGACGATGCAATGCCGGCGGGCCTGGATCGAAGTTTCATCCGAGAGGACGGTGCAATTTCGGCCGCCTCCGGGGAGGCGGCGTCAGGCGGCAATCGCAGCTTGACACTTTTTCGGCGCGCTTCTTATATCCACCCCGCCACGGCCTGAGTCTGAATGCGTGATTGGGGCGTGCGGAAGCGCCGAGTGATCTACCGTGCGTCCCTCCAGGCCCATTAGGCGGAGTAGCTCAGCTGGTCAGAGCGGCGGAATCATAATCCGTGTGTCGGGGGTTCAAATCCCTCCTCCGCTACCATCTTTCCCCACTATAGACCGCTTGGGGAAAGGCATCGCCGCCGACCAGGGCGGCAAGCTTGCCCTTGACCTCGACCTGGAACCCCTCTCGGGGGCAGGGCAACGAGTCGAGGTTAACGCCGCAGCGGGCCCAATATGTCGAGCAGGTATTTGGGGTCCCAAGCGGCGCGCTTGCGGCGGCGCTTGATGGATCGTTTGTCGGCGCATTGGCGCACCAGGTTG
>Ga0209062_1002584_pt1 | contig 23690 bp, 11 predicted proteins | sample Coa_R2_2_FD_187158 | JGI IMG/M metagenome (GOLD analysis project Ga0209062, IMG submission 187158) | Surface soil microbial communities from Centralia Pennsylvania, which are recovering from an underground coalmine fire - Coalmine... | ecosystem: Environmental > Terrestrial > Soil > Unclassified... | reverse complement strand
CACGTTCGATCACTACATCGGCGCCGCACCGCAAATCGTGACGCCGACTTTCAGCAACCTCGCCGGGCCAACGATCACCTACGGCCAATCGTCGGTGACGCTGGGCGGACAGATCGCCGCCAACTCGGCATTCCCGCCGGGAAGCGTCAACATCACCCTGGCTGGCGTGACCGAATCCGCCGCCATCAATGCTGCCGACGGCACCTTCTCCGCGGTCTTCGATACGAGCGCCCTGGGCGTGTCCGGCTCGCCGTACACCATCACCTACAGCTACCCTGGTGCGAACAACTACGCCGCCATCACGGACACCTCGCAATCGCTGACCGTCAAGCAGGCTGTGACGACGCTCAACAATCTGTCGTCGGCGACCATTGTCTACGGCACGCCAACGGTGACGTTGTCGGGCACGGTTGGCTCTAACTCGGTATTGCCCGTGGGTCAGGACGTGACGGTCACGCTCATAGGGTCGGGCGGCCCCGTAGCCACCAGCAGCGGCACCATCGGCAGCGATGGTACGTTCTCCGTCAGCATCAACACTGGGACCCTGGCGGCTGGCTCTTACACCATCCAGTATTCCTATGCGGGAGACGATAATTTCACTGCGGTGACGGATACCTCGCAGTCACTGACGGTCAAGCAGGCCGTGACAACACTCAATAATCTGTCTTCCGCGACAATCATCTACGGCACGTCAACGGTTACATTATCGGGCACGGTCGGCTCAAATTCGGTGCTGCCGGTGGGTCAATCCGTCACGGTCACGCTTATCGGGACGGGAGGCACGGTAGCCAGCGGCAGCGGTATGATCGCCAGCGATGGTACGTTCTCCACCACCATCAACACGTCGGGATTGTCAGCTGGCTCCTACACCATCCAGTATGCCTATGCGGGCGACAATAATTTCACCGCCGTCACGGACACCTCCAAATCTTTGATCGTCAGCCCCGCAACGACGACGCTCAGCAACCTGTCGTCGCGGTCCATCGTCATCGGCACGTCCACGACGACCTTCTCCGGCATAGTCGGTTCCAACTCGGTTTTGCCCGTGGGTCAGTCGGTGACGGTCTCGATTGTGGGAGCGAAAGGTGTGTTAGCGAGCGGCAGCGGAACAATTGCCAGCGACGGCAGCTTCCAGGTGGCGATCAACACCGCAGCGTTGCCGGCTGGCACCTACACGATCCAGTATCAATACGCGGGGGATGGGAACTTCACGGCAAGCAGCGGGACAGGGACGCTGCAAGTCAGCTACGCTATCAAGCTGTGTTTCGATAACACCAAGCCTGTCCAAGCCGGGGAAGTCCTGCCGATCAAGCTCCAGGTCACAGACGCTTCGGGGAACAACCTGTCATCGAAGGATCTGACCGTTACGGCGGTTTCGCTCATCGGCCCCAATGGCGCCACATATACGCCCCACGCCAAGGGCCCCTGGAATCCCGGCAACGTGTTCCACCACAGCAGGCATGGCTACCGCTACAACCTGGACACGACCGGCCTCGCGCCGGGGACGTACACTCTAATGGTCAAGGTGGGCAACGACCCCGTGCTCCATGCGATTACCTTCGTCATCGCCGCTCCGAAGGGACACCACGGATCGGACGATTGTCACCACGGATAAAACCGTCCGAGCCTGAAGCGTCAGCGAAGGCGATTCTTCGCTGACGCTTCAGGCTCGGATACGTTCCTCAAAAGGCCGCACGCAGAATGCCTTCCAGGTCATCCACCGTCACCGGGCGCGGATTGACGCGCAGGATGCGCTTGATGGCGAATGCTTTCTCAGCGAACGTCCGCAATTGAGACTCAGCAACTCCCAAATCACGTAAGCGTAAAGGAATGCCGATGTCGCGGCGCAGTTGCTCAACGGCGGTGATGGCTGCCTCGGCGGCCTCGGCCTCGCTTTTGCCTTCCACATCCGCGCCGAGCAGACGGGCGATGACGGCCAGCTGATGGCGCCGTGCTGGCAGATTGAAACGCATGACGAATGGCAATAGCAGACCGTTGCCTGCCCCATGCGAGCAGTGCGTCGCGCCGCCGACGGGATACTCCAATGCGTGAACCACCGCAACGCCGACGTTGGAAAAGGCCAGGCCGGCCAACGTCGCGGCCAGGGACATGCCTTCGCGAGCCTCGAGGTCCGCGCCGTGGCTGACGGCGCGGCGGAGATACTTGCCGATCAGCGCGATTGCCTTCTCCGCGAACATATCGCCAAAGGGATGGCAGCCCTGGTAAACCGAGCGCTCGCCGTGCGGCAACGGGAAATGGGCGTTATCCACGGCCGTATAGGCTTCAATGGCGTGCGTCAGTGCATCGATGCCGCTGTCGGCCGTCACCTTCGGCGGGCACGACACGGTCAAGAGCGGATCAACCACGGCCACGCGCGGCCGCAGATAGTTGCTCAGGATGCCGACCTTGATTTGCTGCTCGGTATCGGTCAGCACAGCTGCGGCGGACACTTCGGAGCCGGTGCCGGCCGTGGTCGGCAGACAAAGGAGCGGCATGACCGGGCTGGGGATTTTTTCGTCCCCGGCATAATCAAGCGGTTTACCGCCGTGCGTGAGGACAACGGCGGTGATCTTCGCTAAGTCCATGTTGCTGCCGCCGCCGAGACCCAGCACGGCATCGGGGCGGAATTCTCGCCCCCTCGCGATGGCCGCATCCGCGGCGCGGAGGGACGGCTCCGGTTCGCCGCCGAGGAACAGCTCAACAACGACGCCGGCTTCGCTCAGCGGAACGTGGACCGGCTCGACCAGTCCTGCCTTGGCGAGAATGTGATCGGTGACGGCCAGCACGCGGCGTATGCCGAGACGATTGGCAATGTCGCCCAGTTGTTGCGTGGCATGCCGGCCGAAAAGCAGCTGGCCGGCGGTGTGAAACGTCCAGGTGGTGCGCATGAAGAAACTCCCAGCGGGCGCGACGGCGGTATTGTCCGCGATGAATGCTCCAAGGTCAACAGTTTCTTCGCTATCCCTTGCTGGCGCTGCGGGCTAGTACGAATAGAATGGACAGCAAAGGAGAAGCATTATCATGAGCGCAAATGACGCCATACGCATCGGCATTGTCACCGTCTCCGACCGGGCAAGTCGCGGCGAGTACCAGGATCTGGGCGGCCCCGCCATCCGGGACTGCCTGCGCGAAATCCTCTCGTGTCGCTGGGGGGCGGTGCCGCGCGTCATTCCCGACGAACAGCCGCTGATCGAAGCGACCTTGAAGGAATTATGCGATGACGAGCGCTGCTGCCTGGTGGTGACGACGGGCGGCACGGGTCCGGCGCAGCGCGACGTGACGCCGGAAGCAACGGAAGCGGTCTGCGACAAACTGCTCGACGGCTTCGGCGAATTGATGCGGGCGGTATCGCTGAAATTCGTGCCGACGGCGATCTTATCACGCCAAATCGCCGGCATCCGCGGTCGTTCGCTCATCGTCAATCTCCCGGGCAAACCCAGCGCCATCCGCGATTGTCTGCTCGCCGTGTTCCCGGCCATTCCCTACTGCATTGACCTGATCGAAGGGCCTTATCTGACAACCAATGAGTCGGTGGTCAAGGCGTTTCGGCCAACGAAATGATCCAATCCTGCCAGCCCGTAGCGCCAGTAAGCGATCTCCTTATTGGCACTGCGGGCTGGTATTTTTTCTCTCTTTCCCATGCACCGCCGCAGAAATGACGGGGTGCGCATTTTTTGTTGAGAAAACGCCCCCGCGCGCAATTACTATGGTAGGGGGCTAGAATGAACAACCTCAGCGATTCCGAATTGCTTCACCGCGCCGGGGAAGGCGATAAACAAGCCCTGGGCGATCTGTTCGCCCGGCATTCGGACCGGCTGCGGCGCATGCTCCAGCTACGAATGGATCGGCGGCTGCACGGGCGCATTGATCCCTCGGACGTTCTGCAAGAAACCTACGTGGAAGTCAGCCGGTGCTTGGCGGAGTACCTTCGCCGGCCGGAGCTGCCGTTTTTCTTGTGGATGCGTTTACTGGCCGGGCGCAAGCTCCAGGCGCTTCACCGGCACCATCTCCAGACGAAGGCTCGCGATGCCCGGCTCGAAGTCGCCCTCGACCAAGGCGCTCTGCCGCAGGCCAGCTCGGAATCGCTCGCCGCCCAGCTCCTGGGCCGGTACACGACGCCGAGCCAAGCAGCCTTGCGGGCGGAATTGCGACTGCGAGTGCAGGAAGCGCTCAACGCCATGGAGCCGCTCGACCGCGAGGTGATCGCCCTGCGTCATTTCGAACAATTGTCGAACGCCGAGACGGCCCACGTGCTCGGCATCAGCGAGGCGGCGGCCAGCAACCGCTTCATGCGGGCGCTCAAGCGGCTCAAGAAGATCCTGACGGATTGTGAGTTTTGAAAAATCAGTGGTTAGCGACGCTTCGTAGAAGCGTCGGCGGCCACAACGCTTCTGCGAAGCGTCGCTAACCGCCGATACACGCCCACCCGTCCCATGCGGAGAACGCTATGAACGACGCGGAGCTGCGGCGGAACCCGGTCGAGCAACTGGCGGAAGAATTCCTGGAACGCTTCCGCCGCGGCGAGCGCCCCGCGCTCAGCGAATACACCCGCGACCATCCGGAACTGGCCGACGAGATCCGCGAGCTGTTTCCCGCCCTCGTCCTGTTGGAGGAGGCCGCCCCCCCGGGCGCCGGCCAAGGCGGGCCATGCGGTCAGCCCACTGCGGATGGCCGAGTGCTGGAGCGGCTGGGCGATTACCGCATCGTCCGAGAGGTCGGACGGGGCGGCATGGGCATCGTCTACGAGGCCGTGCAGGAGGCGCTGGGCCGGCACGTGGCCCTGAAGGTGTTGCCTTACCAGGCGGCGGCTGATCCGCTGCGCTTGCAGCGGTTCCGACGCGAAGCCCGGTCCGCGGCCCGGCTGCACCACACGAACATCGTGCCCGTCTTTGACGTTGGCGAATTCGGCGGCGTCCACTACTACGCCATGCAGTTCATCCAGGGCCAGAGCCTGGACGAAGTGCTCCAAGAACTGCGCCGGCTGCGAGCGAGGAAGGCGAGTCCAGCACCGCCTCCCATCCACGCGCTCACCACCACGCTGGCTGGCTCGCTCCTCAACGGCCAATTTCAGAACGTGGAGGCGGCGAACCCGTCCGCCGCGGAACCGACGACGCTTCGACCGATCGCGCCCGCCGGAAATCCAGAGACTCCGGTATCGCAACCCGCTCGCTCAGAATTCTCCAGCGATTCCGATTTCCACTTCTATCGGAGCGCGGCGCGAGTCGGACTTCAGGCGGCTGAGGCGCTGGCTTATGCACACGGCCAACGCGTATTGCACCGGGACATTAAGCCGTCGAATCTGCTCCTGGATCTCCAGGGCACGGCATGGATTACCGACTTCGGGCTGGCCAAGGAAGAGGGGGATGACCTCACCAGGGAGGGCGACCTGGTGGGCACGCTGCGTTACATGGCCCCAGAACGATTCGACGCCCAATCGGACCCGCGGAGCGACCTCTACTCCCTGGGCGCGACGCTGTACGAGCTAGTAACGCTCCGACCCGCGTTCGCGGAGACGGACCGAGCGCGGCTGATTCAGCGGATCACGCAAGAAGAGCCGCCGCGTCCGCGCAAGCTCGACCCGAGCGTGCCGCGCGATCTGGAGACCATCGTTTTGAAGGCGATGGCGAAAGAGCCGGATCATCGCTACCAGTTGGCAAGCGAAATGGCCGAGGACCTGCGCCGTTTCCTGGCCGACCGGCCCATTCGTGCGCGGCGGGCTTCGGTCGGAGAGCGGGTTTGGCGCTGGTGTCGCCGCAACCCAGCAATCGCCTGCCTCACCGGTCTCGTCGCCGGTCTGGTGCTAACGGTGGCTGTCGTCGCATCGGTGGACGCCATGCGACTCCGCCGGCAATTGTACCTAACGCAGAAGGCCGAAGATGAGGCGACCCACCGTCTGTTTCGCTCCTTAGTCGAACAGGCACGGGCCAGCCGCCTGAGCCGGCGCGTCGGGCAACGCTACCAGAGCCTTGAAACTCTCGCGGAAGCATCGCGGATCGCCCGGCAGCTCGATCTGCCCGATCAAGATTTCCAGACCCTGCGTAATGAGGCGATTGCCTGCTTGAGCTTGCCCGACCTTCGCGTGGCGCGCGAGTGGCATCTCTTGCTGACCGACATAAGCCGCTTCGACTTCGACGAGGGCATCACTCGCTACGCCCGCTCCGATGCGCGCGAGGGCGTGAGCGTGCGTCGGGTGGTGGATGACGGCGAAGTCTTTTGTCCACCGCGTCCGCGCGGCCGGGTCGAAGCGCCGCCTTTAAGCCCAGACGGGGTCGAATGGCCGATTCTAAGTCCGGACGGGCAAGTCCTTATCATCGCGCTGCGCCACAATCTAGAGGTATGGCGGATCGGAGCACAGAAACCGCTGATCCGAATCTCGGACTGGTCGGACCCCAACTGCGTCTTTCGACCGGACAGTCGGCAGCTTGCCGTGGGGCATACCGATGCATCGATCAGTGTGTTTAACCTGGAGACCGGCGATTGTGTGCATCGCCTGGCGCCTTTAGGCGGGAAATTCCCGCAGCGTCTCGCATTCCACCCGATCGAGCCTCGGTTGGCCATCGCTTGCGGGTCTTCCGTGTTGGTACGCGAACTCGACACGGGGTGCGTTCGCGCCAGCTTCTCTCTCGTTCCGGATGATTGGCCGTTCGTCGCCTGGCACCCCGGCGGGAGGATTTTGGGTGCGGCTGGCGGCGATCGCATGATTACACTCTGGGACGTGCCGACGGGCCGGCGGATCGCCAACCTGGAGGGACACAAAGACGGCGGTATTCAATTCGCCTTTAATCACGCGGGGGACCGACTGGCCAGTAACGGCTGGGAAGGCGTGTGGCGGATCTGGGACCCGCGCACAGGCCAGTTGTTGTTTAGTACGCGGGCTGCCACCGGGCACGTGTGGGTCCCCCACTTCAGCAGGGACGACCGGTTCTTGGCCAGCGGTTGGCAGGAAGGCCGCCTGTGGCTCTGGGAAGTCGCAGCCAACCAGGAGTATCGCGCGCTCGTTCATGACCCGTCGCTCGGCAGGAGGACGTACCGCAGCCTCACCGTTCACCCCAACGGCTCTCTTCTGGCCGTGGGCACCGATGATAATGGTTTCGGATTATGGAACTTGGCGCCCGGAGGAGACTTCATTTGGGTCCCGGTCCCTTGTACCCACCCGTTGTTCGAACCATCCGGCTCGCTCGCGACTGCAAGCCGCGCCGGCTCCTGGCGCTGGCCGATACGAACAGATCGTCGTTCGCCGGGCATCATCCAAGTAGCCGCGCCCGAGTGGCTTCCTATACCGGCTTCCAATTTCGAGATCGCGGTCAGCCGCGATGGTCGGGTCTTGGCCGTTGTCCAACAGGACCGCCAAGGAGCTGTGCTCCACCAAGGCGGTCTGCCGCGCCGGGTCCACCTCGGATCACACAATGGGTCACGCTATCTCGCCCTTTCTCCCGATGGCCGCTGGGTGACGCTGGCGAGCCACGGCAGCACCGAACCCGCGGTCGAGATCTGGGATGCGCAGAGTGGCAAATTGGTGAAGGCGTTGCCGGTGGCCATCGCCGCACGAGTTGCATTCAGCCCCGACGGACGTTGGCTGGCCACGACCGGCAAAGAGGGGTGCCGCCTGTGGAAGGCAAATGACTCGTGGCGAGAGGGACCGCACGTGGATGCTCCGGGCCGGGCCGCGCTTGCCTTTTCCCCGGACAGCAGAATACTGGCCATCGAGATGGGGCACGGGCACGTTCTCCTGTTCGACCCGGCGACCGGACGGGAATATGCCCGGCTCGAAGACCCGAACCAAGCTGTCGCCTGGGGATTGACTTTCAGCCCAGACAGCACGCGGCTGTTGACCATCGGCGATCGAACCGCCATCCACGTTTGGGACTTGCGGGCCATTCGCCGGCAGCTGGGCGAGCTGGGATTGGACTGGGACTTGCCCGCGTATGAATCAGCCCCGAACCGGCCGGAGTCGCCGCGGAAGATACGCCTCGATCACGGTGCGTTGCTGGCCGCGGTCCACCCCAAGGAAGCCGTTGCCGTTCACAGTCTGGCCATCGCCCTGTGTCCGTTCAACGCGGACGCTTATTGGTGCCGTGGCCGGGCCAGCGGGCGGTTGGGCGATTCGCGCCGGGCGATCGCCGATTACAGCCAGGCCCTCGCCTGGCTCCCGCCCGATGATCCGCGCCGGCCCGAGGCCCATCTCCGCCGAGCCAGCAATTTCCAGCGGCTGGGCGACCACAACCGCGCGCTGCAAGACCTCCGTGCGTTTGCCGAACTCGATCGGGATGAGGCTGGCTTGTTGCGTAGCGGCGCGGCTCTCGTGTGCAATGATGCCGTCCGGAGCATCCTCGCCAAGCCGGTTTCATCGAGTGATCGAGAGACTACCCTGATCGTGGCTCGAAAGGCCGTGGCGCTGGCGCCGGACGTGCCGAAGTACCAGACCACGCTCGGCATGGCCTACTACCGTTTCGGCTGCTACCGGCACGCCATCGAAACGCTGGAACGAAACCTCAGCGACAACAACAAGGCTCCGGCTTTTGACCTCTTCTTCCTCGCCATGTGCCACGCCCGGCTCGGCGAGCCGCGGAAAGCCAAGGACTGCTACGACCGCGCCGTGCAATGGATCAAAGCGCGGGGAGACAAGCTCGAAAAACATTGGTCCAAAGAACTGAAGGCGTTCCGCGCCGAGGCGGACGCCCTCCTGTCAACTGGGGCCATGCCATAAGGCTGGCCCAAACCCGCACCTCCCGCCGCCTCTAGTGAGGCGACAAATCAACGGTTCGCGCCTGGCGTCCGGGGTGCGCGCGGTTACGTGAACTCGGCAAGTTGAGAGTTCGTGCGGCAAATTTCCCATTTCCGACAGGGCACGCTGCCACGGTGTAGCGCCCAATTTTCTCGTAAAGGAGTCTCTCATGTTCCTGAACACTTGGAAAAACCTGACGGGCCACAAGAAAACCCCGAACGGAGTCCGGCGCAGCGTGCGGCGACAACCCTCGCTTCGCGGCCGGCCCTGGCTGGAGCAACTCGAAGACCGATGCGTACCCGCCATCATCTTCGCCAACCAGTACGGCAGCGAACAGCTCACACATATAAACGATAACACGTTAAACAGTCCCCCCGTCTATTTCCTTTTTTGGGGATCGTATTGGCAGACGGGAAATGGCCCCCAGTACCAGCAACAGATTATCAATGCCGCCCAAACCTTGTTCAACACCGCCTATTTCAGCGGCCAAACGCAGTACAAGACGGACGGCACTGTCACCTACGGCGGCTACGATAACCACACCTCCGACCCACCCTCCCCTTTCTCGACGGACGATATCGTCAACACGTTGCACAACGACATCGACCACAACATGTTGCCGGACCCCAGTAACATGCAGCACCAGCCCATCTATGTAGTGGTCACCCCACCCGGAATCACGTCCGATCAACCAAACGACATCGGATATAACGACTTCACATGGGAGTTGGCGTTCAACGGGAAGCCTGAGCTTAGACAGGAAGTCTATTGTTGGGTCGGGGGCGGCAACACCTCGACCTTTAACATCGATAACTATACCAACATATTGTCCCACGAACTCAGCGAGGCGATTACGGATCCCCAATCTATTTCTTTCAACCCGTCCCCCAACATCGTCTTTAACGGCTACCAGGTCAATCCGGGGGCCAACTTCCCCAATCCGCCGTCCAACTCCAACCAGATCTGCGATTACGAGGCCCAGAATTACACGTACCGCCTCAACGGCGTGCTGGTCCAGTCGTACTGGTCGGACCACGACCAGAACTTCATCATTCCTGACGGCAACCAGCAGAACTTCCTGGTGATCAACAAAACCCTGTTCGTCCTGGGCGACCAGTTTGGTCAGAACTACAACGACACGATCTTCATTGGCCAGACCGCACAAGGCGGCGTCCGCGTGGACCTGAACAACGAGGTCGCCGCCTTCGACCCCGGGGCCATCAAGGCCATCGACGTCTCAACCTTCGGCGGCAACGACACTGTCTACGTGACGCAGGCCAACTATATGAAGTACGTGACGCAGAACGGCCAGCAAGTGCTGGTCCCCACGAAAGTGCCGATCAACATCCAGCTGGGAAGTGGAACGGACAACGTCTTTGTCATGCCTTTGGGCGGCCTTGACGCGATTCAAAGCCCCGTTACCGTCGATGGCGGCATTGGACAAAGCACCCTTACCGTCGATGATGGCGGCAACGCGAACCCCGCGAATTGGGAGGGGACGGGTTCAAATGTCACTCGCGCCGGCTCGGCCCCGATCCAATACAACTTCGTGTCCAACATTGTCCTTAACGGCGGCAGCGGACAGAACACCTTTGACGTGCAAGGGACCGAATCCGGAAGCTCAACAACCATTAACACGGGCGATGCGTCCGAGGATGAGGTGGACGTACAGGCCGACGCTGGTTTCCTCACGGTCAACGACGGCGCCGGCGCGAACGACTTAACCGTGGCCACCCAGACGCCGCAGAACCTCGACACCATTCCGGCTCTGGTGACGGTCAACGGGCAAGGCAATTCGGACGTCCTCTACGTGGATGATCGGCAGAATACCAACCCATCCCTCTGGCAAGTCACCGGCAGTCGCATCACTCGCATCTCCAATCCGAACGCGGTGGGAGGGCCTGGCTCGGAATCAAATAGGGAAATCGACTATTCGGACATGCACACGATCGCCCTGTACGGCGGCAGCGGAGGGAGCGACTTTTATCTCAGTCCGTCGTTGCAGAACCTGGACGAATTGCCGCCGGATATGCGAGTATACGGTCACTTCAACGCGGCCAACACGCTGACGCTCTTTGACAACAACAACTTCTTGGATTCTCTCTGGGACGTGACGGACAACCTGGTTACTCGAACGCACAACGGCGCTACCGAAGGGCCGCGCACGGCCAGTATCGAGTACTACCAGATGCAGACCCTTACGCTCAACGGCGGCAGTGGAGACAACGTCTACAACGTGATGAGCACGGCCAAACCAACCACCACCCTGCTGAACACCGGTTCGGGGAACGATGTCGTCAATGTCGGCGGCAGCGGCAACAACCGCGTTCTGGACAACATTTATGGTCCCGTCACCGTCACCGGCCAAGGAGGACAAGACACGCTCAACCTCAATGACCAAGATTCTTTCGCGGCGTACACGTTCACCCTGACGGCGACAACCGCCACGCGGGACAACATCGCGCTAATCACTTTCGCGGGTCTATCCGGCGTAGTCGTCAACGGCGGCAGCGGCGGCAACACCTTTAACGTCACCGGCGTGTCGTATCTGGCCCCGTACACGATCTACGGCGGCGCGGGCAACGACACGGTTAACCTGAACGACCCTGACCTGAGTGACAATCCGAACGCACTCCACCTGGTGACTTTCTACGGTCAGGGAGGAACCGATGCGCTCAACCTCAATGACCAGACCAGCGCCACGGTCGGAAAATACATCCTGGGGTCCAACTCCCTGTTTGAAACGAGTCCGGCGCTCCTGGACGTGATATTCGATGCGTCGCTGGAGCAACTCAACGTGAATGCCGGCAATGGCAACGATACATTCGAGATTGATACCGCGCCATCGGCGACCGCGGTGGCAATCAACGGCGGCGGCGGCGTCAACACGCTCAACTACGGAGGCTTCTTCGGCGACATCACGGTCGATCTGCCCTTGGGCGTGGCCACGGATCTGACGGGCGGCGTCAGCAACATTCAGATCGTCTACGGCAGCATCGGTAACGATCTCCTTGTGGGCGATGCCGACACGGTCGCCTTGCATGGCGGCAGCGGCCGGAACATCCTCATCAGCGGCGGGGGAGCCGCCAGTGTGTTCGGCGGCGGCGGTGACAACCTGCTCATCGCCGGCACCACCGACTACGATCAGAATCTGGTGGCACTCGACGACTTCATGATCGAGTGGCTGCGAACCGATCTGACCTTCCGTCAACGGGTGGAGGACCTTATGACCGGCGGCGCCTCCGTGCCCACCAGCAGACCGGCCAGCGTGCTCAAGGGCACGGGCTTTATGCTCCGCAAGTCAACCGTCCATGCCAGCCCAACGCCCGAGACGCTAAAGGGCGGTGGTGGCCTCGACTGGTTCTTCTGGGACCCGGCCGTTGATACGCTGATTAACAAGAAAAAAGGAGATGCTTACACCGTTATCAAGTAGGGAGAGAAGCAGCCGGTGGAGGCGGGAGCAGGATGTTATCTGAGCCGCGCACGCAGCGCAGCGGAGTAAGCGGCCGTCCCAAGAAGTCGCTTACTCCGCTGCGCTGCGTGCGCGGCTCGGGCGTCCGATGCGCCCTCTCATCGCAGATCGCGCTTCCAGCGCCGCACGGCCGCCATCACTTCCTCCGGCGTCATGCGCTCGAGATCGAGTTCGCGCAGCGCTTGCAAGACAGGGTCTTGCATATTGGCAAAGAGGCTGCGCTGCACGGTGCGGGGGCGGCGGATGCGGCCGGGGCGATCCGGCGTTTCGAGATGATGGCGCTCCAATTCGGCCAGCACTTCGCGGGCGCGGGTCAGTACTTCCTCCGGCACGCCAGCACGCTGGGCGACGTGGATGCCGTAACTTTTGTCGGCGCTGCCCGGCGCGATCTTGTGCAAGAACACAATGCCGTCTGGCTCCTCATGCACCAGCACGTTGCAGTTGCGAAGGCCAGGGAGGCGCTCAGCCAACTGGGCCAATTCGTGATAATGCGTGGCGAACAGAGTGCGGCAGGCGATGCGATCGTGCAGATACTCCGTGATGCCCCAGGCCAACGAGACACCGTCGTAGGTGCTGGTGCCGCGGCCAATCTCGTCGAGAATGACCAGGCTGCGCGGCGTGGCGTTGTTGAGGATGTTCGCCGCCTCGGTCATTTCCACCATGAACGTACTCTGCGCCCGGCTCAGCTCGTCGCTGGCGCCGACGCGCGTGAAGATGCGATCGGCCAAGCCGATCCGCGCCGACTTCGCCGGCACGAAACTGCCCATCTGGGCCATCAGAGTCAACAGCGCCGCCTGGCGAAGATATACAGACTTTCCGCCCATATTCGGTCCGGTAACGAGCAAAAAGAAGCCGTCGTCCGGCCCGATCGTGATCCCATTGGGCACGAACGTGCCGGGCGGCAACGTTTGCTCCAAAACCGGATGCCGGCCCTCTTCGATCTGCAAGAGCGGCTCGTCGGCGAGCACCGGCCGGCAGTAATTGCGTTCGCCGGCAAGCTCGGCCAGCGATGCCAACACATCGAGCGCGGCCAGCACTTCCGCCGTCTGCATCAACCGATTCGACTGCTCCGCCACGCGCTCGCGCAGATGGACGAACAGGTCGTATTCCAGCTGCTTGATGCGTTCCTCGGCGTTCATCACGCGCTCGGCCTTTTCCGCTAATTCGGGGGTGAGATAGCGATTGGCGTTTTTGAGCGAGCGGTGCAGGGTATAGTGTTTGGGCACCTTATCGCGGTGGGTGTGCGTCACTTCGATGTAATAGCCATAGCCCTCGGTGAAGCCGACCTTGAGACTGGGAATGCCGGTGTCCCGAATCTCCTTGGCCTGGAACTGGAGCATCCAATCCTTGCCGGAGGTGCGATCCTCGTACAGCTGATCGAGATCGGCGTTGTAGCCGCGGCGGATGATGCCGCCTTCGCGCGCCAATATCGGCGGATCGGGCATCAGGGCGTTTTCCAGCATTTCACGCAGCTCGGGACACACTTCCAGACGCGCATCCAGCTCGCGCAGCAGCGTACAATCGTAGCCAATCAGATGCGATTTGATTTGCGGCAAAAGCGCGAGCGTTCGACCGACGGCGGCGAGATCGCGCGGCGACGCATGGCCGGTGCTGGCTCGTGCCGTCAAGCGCTGCAAATCAGAAACGTCCGCCAAGCTGGCGCGGAGATCGCGGCGCATGCCGTGTTCGCGCAGCAGCTCTTCCACGGCATCCAGCCGCGCCGTGATGGCACTGCGTTCGGCCAGGGGTGCCAACAGCCAATCGTGCAAAAGGCGGGCGCCCATCGGCGTCACCGTGCGATCGATCACAGCTAATAGCGATCCGTTACGAGAGTTGTCGCGCAACGTTCGCGTCAACTCCAGGCTGCGGCGCGTCACGTCATCGAGCATGAGAAAGCGCTGCTCGGAGTATGGCCGCAAGCGAGTCAGATGAGTCAGGCTGGCCTTGATGGTTTCTTGCAGGTACAAGAGCAGCGCACCGGCTGCGGTCAGACACGGCTGTTGATCGTCGAAGCCAAAGCCGGCCATCGTGGATACGCCGAAGTGCCGATACAACGCATCCCGCGCCGATTTGGGATCGAAGTTCCAGTCCGGCCGATTCGTCAGGACGAGCTGCGGCAGCGCATCGCGGACGCGCTGAAGGAGCGATGCCGATTCATCTGCGGCCATCTCAGCAACCAGACATTCCGCCGGACCAAGACGCAGCACTTCATCGGCCAGCCGCGCCGCCGGCACATCGGCTGCCTGAAACAGCCCCGTGGAGAGATCCACCCAGGCCAGGCCGGCCGAGAGACGGATGCCTGGCGGAACGAGCGCGATCAGGTGATTGGCGCGACGCGGATCGAGCAGATCGTCCTCGGTGAGCGTACCGGGCGTGACGACGCGGACGACTTCGCGGCGGATGGGCCGGCCCTTGACGTTGCGTGGATCCTCCATCTGCTCGCAGATGGCGACGCGATGGCCCGCTTGCAAGAGCTTGCCCAAATAGCGGTCCAGCGCGTGATGCGGCACGCCCGCCATCGGGATTTCCTTGTCGCGCCGGGTCAGGGTGATGCCAAGCAGACGGGAGCCAACTTCGGCGTCTTCTTCAAACAGCTCGTAGAAATCGCCATTGCGAAAAAATACCATCGTGCCGGGATGCTTTTCTTTCGCATCCCGGAACTGCTGCATCATCGGTGTCATTTTTCGGTTTTCAGTTTTCGGTTTTCGGTTTTCGGTTTCCCGAATTCAGTGTACGGACCACTGACATCCGAAAACCGAAAACCGAAAACCGAAAACTTATTTCTTGCCATTGCTGCCCGGGCTGGCGCGGAAGACTTTGCTCATGATGACGTCGTTGCCGCGCTCGTTGAACGCGACTTCGGTCATGTAATGGCGCATGAGCATCAGGCCGCGGCCGCACGGACGTTCGAGGTTCTCGAAGGCGGTCGGATCGGGAACATCGCTGGGATCGAAGCCGGGGCCTTCGTCGGTGATTTGGACTTGGAAGCGATCGGGAAGGAGTTGGTAGGCGATACGGACCTTTTTGGAGCGATCCATCTGGTTGCCATGTTTGATAGCGTTTACCAGGGCTTCTTCAAGGGCCAGCTTAATGCTGAAGATGTCGTGCTCGTTGACACGGCGAGCGTGAAGCAGATATTCGATCTCATCCTGAATCCGGCGCGCTTCGGCGGCATCGCTGGGGATGGTGATATCCGCGGCAACTGCCGGACTGACATCGCGCTGGATACTCATGGTGTTGGCTACAGTTAAAGGCACGGAAGGACCTCCCTGACGTCGGCCGCCTCATCGCGGTCGAGTGTACCAACCCGGAAGTGAACTGCCCCGGGCCTTGGTCGTCAACGCACGCCTCATCTCCGCTATCGGCTATCCACGGCAAGTGGCTTGGCGGCCATCGCCAAGCCAGAAGCGGGGCGACTAAAACGCCTGCAATGCCGCTTGTTCTTCTTTCTGAATGTTGAAGAACTTATCGAGCTTGGTAATCTCGAAGACTTCGTATATTTGCGGGTCGATGTTGCAAAGGATCAAGCGTCCGCCCGCGGCTTGCAGCTTTTTGTTGAGGGTAATCAGTTTGCCCAAAGCCGCGCTGGAGAGATACTCCACGTTGCCGAAATTCAACAGGAGCTTGCGCAAGCCCTCGTTATCCACCAGGCCGAACAGCTGGTCGCCAATGACCTGGATGTTTTGCTCGTCAAGGATCTTGCGGTCCACAAAGTTGACCACGGTGACATCGCCGATGTGTTCCACCTCCAAACGGCGGCGGCGAGGTTGCGACGACATGAAAAACTCCTTGAAAAGGAACACCGCTTAAGTCGATGCCCTGTTTCCCACACGATCAGAGCTATCTCGATCGAGGCGAGGCGAGAACAGCAATCCCCTTGATGTTAGATCACTTATCCTTATTGTCAAGCATTTTCCGGCCCAAATCAACGAATCCTTTTCTCTGCCTCTTTCCCAGGAGGGATGAAAGAAAATGTTTCGCTCCTGTTCCTATCTTATTGCATCCCGCGTAACAGAAGAATCGGCTTTCGTTTAGTTGTAGGGTGGGCCGACGAAGGAGGCCCACCAGAGACCCCCGTTGTGGCGGGGTCTCCGGACCCCGCCACGGTCTGTGACCGAAGGTCTCCACTCCTGCACCGGTTGGGAGACCTTCGGTCCAAGCTGGTGGCCCGGTCTGGAGACCGGGCCACAACGCAGAGACCCCCGTTGTGGCGGGGTCTCCGGACCCCGCCACGGTCTGTGACCGAAGGTCTCCACTCCTGCACCGGTTGGGAGACCTTCGGTCCAAGCTGGTGGCCCGGTCTGGAGACCGGGCCACAACGCGGGTCCACCAGAGGCGGCGTGGTGGGCCTCCTTCGTCGGCCCACCCTACAAACGAATGTGCTGCCCCTTGTGTTTTGGCAATTCTTGCTGTAGGGTGTGCAATCATCCGCCTCCCCCCCTGATCCAGTGAGGCTGCACCATGAATCTTCGACCGGCGCTCGCCGCATTCCTCGCTATCACAATCTGGTCGATCCGTTTGTACGCCGCCGAGCCTTGGGCGGACTCCCGCCTGCCGGTGAAGGACGGACTGGAATTGTGGCTCGATGCCGGCCATCTCAACGCGGCGCGGCAAGCTCAAGGTCAGGCCGCGCTCAAGCCGGGCGAACCGGTGGAGACCTGGCCGGATGCATCCGGGCTTGGCCGGCACGTCCGCCAGGAGACCAAAGCCGCCCGACCGAAACTCGTTCACATCGGCGAGGATTGGCTCGTTCGCTTCGACGGCGACGACGACCACCTGCGGCGAATCGGTCTGAACCGCACGCTCGACGCCTTTACCGTTTTTCTGGTCGCCGCCCCGCGCGCCAACCCGGGAGTCTTCCGGGGCTTCCTGGCGACCAATGAGTCGGGTCGCCGCGATTACGAAACCGGCTTCACCATCGACATGAGCGGCGAACTCAGCTACCAGTTCGAGCAGGTGAATGTGGAAGGCCGCGGCTTCGGTGGCGCCCGCAATTTGCTGAAAACGCCCAGCCCGTTCGGCACGGTGCATCTCCTCGAAGCCGTCGCCGACCCGAAGCAGAAGGCGGTTCGCCTCGTTTGTGACGGCCAACTCTCCGGCGAGCGGCCGTTCGCTCCGACGGCCGTGCATTTCGATGAAATCACCGTCGGCGCTCGCTACTACACCAATGGCCCAGGAGCGCAGCAGGTCCGCAGCTTCCTGCCGGGCGATCTTGTCGAGGTGTTGGTTTTCAACCGCGTACTCACCCCGGCCGAGACCAAGGCCGTGCGCGAGTACCTCGATCGCAAGCACGCTCGCCTAAAGACGGCCCTGGCCGCAGAGGTGAAGCCGCTAGCGAGCGCGGGCCAACCGCTCGTGGCCGTAGCCGATCCGCCGCCGGTACAGATGCTCATCCCCGGCTTCTCGGTCCGCCGGCTGCCGCTCGATTTGACCAACATAAACAACGTGAAATACCGCGCCGACGGCAAGCTCGTCGCCCTGGCCTACAACGGGGACATCTACCTACTTTCCGATAGCAACGGCGATGGTCTGGAGGACAAGGCCGAGCTGTTCTGGGAGAACAAGGGCCGGCTCCGCGGCCCCATCGGCATGGCGCTGACACCGCCCGGCTACAAGCACGGCAACGGAGTCTTCGTCTCCTCCAAGGGCAAAGTCTCGCTCATCGTCGATACCGACGGCGACGACAAAGCCGACAAGGAAATCATCGTCGCCCAGGGCTGGAAAGAGATCCCGCAAGCCGTGGACGCCCTCGGAGTGACGCTCGATAAGGACGGCAACATTTACTTCGCCCTCGGCACTGCCGACTATTCCAACGGTTATCTGATCGACAAGGAAGGCCAGGGACATTACGACATCAAGAGCGATCGCGGCACCGTGCAGAAGGTGTCGCCGGATTTCAAAACGCGCGAAACCATTTGCACCGGCGTCCGCTTCCCGGTGGCGATGGCCTTCAATCGTCGCGGCGACCTCTTCTGCACCGATCAAGAGGGAGCAACCTGGCTGCCCAACGGCAACCCCTTCGACGAACTTTTGCATATCCAACCGGGCCGGCATTACGGCTTCCCACCCCGCCATCCCCGGCATCTTCCCGGCGTCATCGACGAGCCGAGCGTTTACGATTACGGCCCGCAGCATCAGTCCACCTGCGGTTTGAACTTCAACGAGCCGGTCAACGGCGGCCCGACCTTCGGTCCGAAAGCGTGGGCCGGCGACGCCCTTATCTGCGGCGAGTCTCGCGGCAAGATTTACCGCACCCAGTTGGTGAAAACGCCGGCCGGCTACATCGCCCAGAACCATCTGCTCGCCCGCCTCAACATGCTGACCATCGATGCGTGCGTCTCGCCGAAGGGCGATTTGGTCGTCACGGTCCACACCGGCCCGCCCGACTGGGGGACCGGCCCCAGCGGCAAGGGCCATCTCTACAAGATCTCCTACACCGGACGCGAGGCACCGCAGCCCGTGGCCGTGTGGTCGTCCGGTCCTCAGGAGGTCCGCATCGCCTTCGATCGCCCGCTCAATCCTCAGCACCTGAAGAACCTCGCCGCGCAGACGAGGATCACCTACGGCGAGTACGTGCAGGCGGGGGACCGCTTCGAGGTGCTCCACCCACCCTACGCCGTCGTACAAATGCAGATGAGCACGCCGCGCTTCGACTTTCCTGTCTACGGCGCCAAGATCACAAGCGACCACCGTACTCTAATTTTGGCCACCGCTCCGCAGCGACAGGCGGTCCATTACGCCGTCATGCTGCCGGGCCTCGGCCGGCCCGAAAAACCCGCAGCCAAAGACGAGCTACCGCAGCATCCCCAGATCGACCTCGCCTGGACGCTAACCGGCGTGAGCGCCCGCTGGCAGCCCAAGGCATCCGGGCCGGGCTGGACAGGCTGGCTGCCGCACTTCGATCTCGAAGTCGCGCGGAAGTTCACTTCCGGCAGCGCCAGTCAGGATGAGTTATGGGAGTTGCTAAAGGCACCGGGCACACTCACCCTGAAGACGCGGCTCAACCTCTTCGACATGCTCCGTCCCGCCGTCCAGGTAGGAGCGAAGCTCGATCACGAGTTTCCCCCCGAGCGCGTAACCGTGACGTTCACCGCGTCCTGTCCGTTCACTCTCCAGGCCGAGCCAGCCAAGCCGATCGGTGAAGGCCGCTTTCAGGCGAGCCTGACGGTTAGTCCGAAGAAAAGTGAGACGACCCCGGTGGAGATCGTCCTGACCTGCGGCGGCGGTATCCCGCGACTCCACGCGGCCTGGCACACGGCGGAGGATGATCGGCCGCGCGCTTTGCCTCTCCGCCGTCTCTTCCTGCCCTGGGTGGAGACGATCGGGCAGTCCGCCGAGACGGTAGTACGGCGCGATATTCCAGAGCTGAAAGGCGGCAGCTGGGCGCGTGGCCGAAAGGTGTTCTTGAGCGAACAAGCCGCCTGCTCGAAATGCCACACCCTGAACGGTCAGGGCGGGCGAATCGGGCCGGACCTGTCCAACCTCGTTCACCGCGATTATGCGTCCGTCCTACGCGACGTGACCGAGCCGAGCTTCGCCATCAACCCCGACTACATCACCTACTTGGTGACTCTCAAGAATGGACGCACCCTCACCGGCTCCTTGCGCACCGAGGGCGGCAAGCTGATCGTGGGTGATGAGAAAGGTCAAGAGACGGCCGTCGATCGCGGCGATGTGGAAGAACTCCACCCGGCGGCCAAATCGATCATGCCGGAAGGATTGCCCAAGCAGCTGGGCGCCGAGCGCATGCGCGATCTCTTGACCTTCCTGCTGACCGAGCCGCCGCACATGCCCAGCGATGCGAAAGGGCCACCCCCGCCGCCGCGGACGCGCGCCGAGGTACAGGCCGTCCTCGCCGGCGCTCCGAAGCCGCCCGAAAAAACGAAGTCGCTCCGCATCGTCCTCGTGGCCGGTCCGAAGGACCACGGACCCGGCGAACACGATTACCCCGCCTGGCAAAAGGCATGGGCCGAACTGCTCGCCGCGGCCGACGGCGTCCAGGTCTCTACCGCATGGGAATGGCCGAATCCCGAAGATTTCCGTTCCGCCGATGTAATAGTCTTCTTTCAGCGCGGCACCTGGACTCCCGATCGCGCGCGGGCCATTGACGCCTACCTCGCGCGCGGCGGCGGATTGGTGTATATCCACTGGGCTGTAGATGGCGGTTCCGATGCGCCGGGCTTCGCCCAACGGATCGGCCTGGCCAGCAAGTCCACGATCCGCTTCCGCCACGGTCCGCTCGATTTGGGCTTCGAGACCGGCGCTCGCCACCCCATCGCCCGCAATTTCAGCAAAGTCCACTTCCACGATGAGAGCTACTGGCAGCTCATCGGCGATCCGAAGCGCATCCGCTTGTTGGCCAGCAGCGTCGAGGACGGCCAACCCCAACCGCAGTTTTGGACGCTCGAACCGAGCAAGGGCCGCGTCTTCGTCTCGATCCTCGGCCACTATTCGTGGACGTTCGACGATCCGCTGTTCCGCATTCTGCTTCTGCGTGGTATCGCCTGGACCGCGAAAGAGCCGGTGGATCGCTTCAACGAACTGGCTACAATCGGCGCGCGTCTGGCTGAGTGAGATGGCGAACGGCCGGCGTAAGCCGGCTGGTGGGGGCATCCATCAGTCGGCTCATGGATGCCCCCACCAGCCGGCTTACGCCGGCCGTTCGCCATCTATCCCGCCGCACGTTCGTTTTCTTCCTCCTCGCGCGTGAAACGCTCGGCGAGAGCGAGTTCTTCCTGAAGCGACTCGGCCGCCGGTTTCGTGCTGGCGCGCGGATCGAGACAGAACAAGTCCCACTCTTCATTCCCATAACCGTGCTGCCGAACGTACCATTCATCCTTGGCATTTCGGGCCAGCGGGAAGAGGGCGCAGGCGCACGGCTTGTACCGATACGCGTCGCCCTCGGCAGCGCCGATCTTGTGCAGCACACAGCCTTCGTGGAAAAAGATGCACCAGCCGCCCACGACGCGGAGCATGGGCAATCCATACTTGCGCCGGCCGCTTAAATAGCCGTGTTTCTCCAGCAGCTGTCGCGCTTCGGGCCGCAGATGCGGCAAGATTTTTTCCAGATTGGCATCAATACGCTCCGCCTCGTCGGGGTAGATGGGAGGCCGGCCGTTCTGGCAGCAGATGCCGTCGCAGCCGCGGCCAAAGATGCACTCATACGTCGCTTCCGAGAGATTGACCACCGGTAGGCTGCTCCGCATCGAGACGGCCTCCGTAAAGATGACAAGGTGGCAGGGTGACAAGGTGATAAACCAACGATTGAAGTATTGTACGATTGGTCATCCTCGATTCGCAATACGGATTCACCTTGTCACCCTGTCACCTTGTCATCCTCCGTGGCGAATGCGCGGTAGAAGCGGCAACATGATCAAGAGCAATGCCGCGCCGAAAAGGTACGGCAAGAGATGACTGGCAGTAAGCTTGTACAGGCTCAGTCCGAAGATGGGTCCGAGGATGCGCGCCAGGGAAGCGGCGGACTGGTTAACGCCCAGGATTTCGCCCTGCTTGGCCGGATCGCTGCGGCGTGAGACGAGCGCCTGCGCTGACGGCGTCAGGAAAGCGAAGCCGACCACAGCCAGCGTCATGCTTACAAGCATGAAGGCGAGGAGCGCTCCCCAGGCGGCGCTCTGTTGCGATGCCAGCCACGTCACGCCGCCCAGCAGGATCAATCCCAGTGCCATGAAAAGGATGCCCAGCGCCATGAACGTCACTTCGCTGAGGCGATTGGCCAGCCGGCGATAGAGGAACCCTTGCGTCATCACCAACACAAAGCCGACGTAGGCGAACACGAGGAAGCTATTGCGTTCATTCAAGGCCAGGGCATCCTTGATGAGCAATGCCAGGGTCGGCTCGAAACCGCCGAATCCGAGCGTCGCAAGGAAGAACACCAACACGATCGGAGCGATGGTCGGTCGGCTCAGCACGTCGCGCGCCGCCTGCCAATTCAGCCAGCGGCGCTGCAAGGGCGGCGCTTCCTCGAAATGCCGCGTCTCCGGCAACAAGACTATGCCGAGCGCCAAGGCGAGGAACGACAACCCGGCGGCGGAATAACCGATGACGCCGTGATGCTCCGGGAACCAGAACAACGAGGCGAAGCCAACCAGCGGGCCGAACGTAAAGCCGATGCCGAAGGCGGCGCCGATGAGGGCCATGCCGTGCTTGCGCTTCTCCGGCGTCGTGCAATCGGCGATGACCGCCTGGGCCGTGGCGATGGTGGCCCCCGCCACGCCGGCACCGATCCGCGAGACGAACAGCAATGTCAACGCCAATACCGCCTGCGTTTCGGGAAGATCCGAAGCGTAGCCGAATAGGGTATAGAACAAAACGGACCCAACGAGTCCCAAAAGCAGGATCGGTCGCCGGCCGATGCGATCGGAGATGCGTCCCCAGATCGGCGCGAAGATGAACTGCATCGCGGAAAACGAAGCCATGAGTAGGCCAAGCACGGCCCCGGCCGCGCGCGATTCGCCCTCGGCGCCGGCGGCATTGGGCAGCAGGACTTTGACGTAGCGGTCTCCGTACCGCGGCAGTAGCGGGATGACGATGCCGAAACCGAGCAGATCGATGAAGACGACCAAAAAGACGATCATCAAGGCCGATTTCCCAGAACGGCCCAGCGGCGAGGGAGGAGATGCTGGGGAAATCGGCTGTGTTTGGAACGAGGAATCGGGCGCGGTTTGCTGCGTCTGGATGGAGGGGTCCGGCATAGTTGATATTCCTGCGGATCGGGTCGTCCATGGGCGGGAGGGCATACTTAGGTTTTATACCAGCGCCGAGGACGGATGGCAGGATACAAGGAGAGCCGCGACCGTTAGGGAGCGGTCTTCTTCACCGCGCCCTGACGGTCGCGGCTCAGTTAGGCCACATCGAGGAACCGCGCACCCACATCATAGATGCCTGATAGGAGCTGATGGCAACGGACGACGCGCGCCCGAACGCGTAGCGGCTTGCGGTCGGGATGCGGCAAGATCAGGGTCACATCTTCAAGGGGCAGCGACGTGCTGGTCAAGAAGGAGATACCACCGCGGGAGAGATCGCGGCCGAAACCGATCACGGGCGGCTGCCCCGGCCCTACCTCGACGGTGATGTGCGCCGTGTAGGCGGCACGAGGATGGACGCGACGCTCATCGTGGGGTACTTCCGGCCCATTCAGCTGCTCGAGAATGGCACCGATGGCGCGTCCCACATCATCGCTCCTCACCGGGTTGTTCTGATCGGCGAGTGAAACCTGGAAACGGCAGCCCAATTCGACCACGTCGCCGCCGCGAGCCTGGCAATGCCGCACCTCGGCGGGAACGTAGAGCATCTGCCCGTGCCAATCGATGCCGATAAGGATGCGTTCGCTGTTGGCCAGCTGGTTTTGCAAGATGGCGATGCCGCCGGATGACAGGTTTTGTGCCACCGCCTCATGAGCGGCGTCCCAATCCACGCCGCCGTCACTGCGGATGGGAGCGACGCGGACCGGCCGTTGGAGCGCTTGCCGCGGCG
>Ga0209062_1002582_pt1 | contig 23699 bp, 16 predicted proteins | sample Coa_R2_2_FD_187158 | JGI IMG/M metagenome (GOLD analysis project Ga0209062, IMG submission 187158) | Surface soil microbial communities from Centralia Pennsylvania, which are recovering from an underground coalmine fire - Coalmine... | ecosystem: Environmental > Terrestrial > Soil > Unclassified... | reverse complement strand
GGCAGAAGGCCGCCGACACAATTCTCAAAATGGAATTGGAGCAAGAGGAGCCTCCGCGCATCACTCAGACCGATAAAAAGGCAGTCATCTATACCCAGGACGAAACCAAACGCAAAGTCATGGTCACGAGCGGCGTGACAATCGGGGCGCTTGCCTTGATTCTGTTCGCCTTCGCTTGGTTCGAGTTCCAGTCGCGTAAGGTCCACACGCCGGATGAGGTGGTGGAGGGCCTGGGCTTGAATCTGATGGGCACCGTGCCTGACTTTTCCCCGCGCGGCTGGCTGCCCTGGCGGCGCGGCGGCGAAAACAACTCGGCCTACACGCAAAGCATGCTTACCGAATCGGTGGACACCGCCCGCACGATGCTGCTGCACGTTGCTCAGCAGGAGAAATTGCAGATCGTCATGATCACGAGCGCTTTGGCCGGCGAGGGCAAGACCTCGTTGGCCAGCCATCTGGCCGCGAGCCTGGCCCGAGCCGGACGGCGCACGCTTCTGGTTGACAGCGATTTGCGGAACCCGACTTTGCACCGCTTGTTCCAGCGCAACCGGACTCCCGGACTCAGTGAGCTGTTGCGAGGCGAAGTCGATCTTGCCGGCATCATTTGCGATACGGAAATTCCGAATTTACAGCTGATCGCCGCAGGCAAGGCCGAAACCGTTGCCCTTCAGGCGTTGGCCTTCGATGTCATCCCCAAACTTTTCGAGCAGTTAAGGCCCCAGTACGACTTCATCCTTGTCGATTCGTGCCCGGTACTTCCGGTTGCCGACGCCATGCTGGTTGGCCAGCACGTTGATGCGGTCATCTTCTCGCTGCTACGGGATGTCAGCCGGCTGCCGCGCGTTCAGGCCGCCTACCAACGCCTCGCCCTGCTGGGCATTCGCATGCTTGGGGCCGTCGTCAACGGCACGCAACACGACCGGTATCCGGCCGACTATCACTATGTCGTGCAGGATGGTTGATTCGTCTTCGGTGGAACATAAAAGGGAGTGATTCCCATGATTCGCCTTTTGTTGCTTGTAAGCGCGGCGCTCGTGTTGGCGGCGTCGGGTGTCAGTCATCGCCTCTGGACCGGGGCATGGAGTTTTTCCAACGAACCGGCGGCGTCGGCCGCGCGGCTCGCGGACGTGCCCTCAACCTTCGGCGACTGGGCGGGCGCGGACCTGGAAATGGATGCGCAACAGCTGGCTCGCGCCGAGGCGGTCAGCTACATCTCACGCCGCTATGTAAATCGCCGCAGCGGCGCGGAGGTAACCGTCTTTATCATCTGCGGCCGGCCGGGTCCGGTCTCGGTGCATACCCCGGACATTTGCTATGGCGGCCTTGGCTTTCAGGTCAAGGGATCGCAGAACCGGCATCATATTGACGCCAGCGCGGAAATGCCGCCCTCTGACTTTCACTGGGCGAATTTTGAAAAAGCCGACCCGCTGGCACCTGTCCACCTGCGGATCTACTGGGGGTGGAAAGCCGGTCGAGGCTGGCAGGCGCCGTCCGATCCTCGGCTGACTTTTGGCGCGGCGCCGGCGCTGTACAAGCTGTACATCACCTGTCGTCCCGCGCCGGGGTCCCAGCTGCCGGACCAAGATCCATGCCGCGACTTCATGCACGATTTCCTGCCGGAACTTGAAAAGGCATTATCGCCCGCTTCGTAGCGCCGGGAATCTTCATCGTCTCTCGGCGGTTGATTTCCCTCCAAACTCGGTGAGCCAATGATCGTTCGGAACGACATCCATGAGTTGTATCGTCCCTGGAGAATGGAAGAATTCGTCTCCTCCAGCTTTTGGTCGCCGCTGCGGCGCTGGTATTTGCCGTGCAAGGGCGTGGGCGATTTCCTCGTTGGCCTGTTTCTGCTGGTGGCGACTTCTCCGTTGACTCTCGTGAGCGCTTTGCTGGTGAGATTGACCTCGTCGGGTCCAGCCTTTTACTCGCAGACACGAATCGGCAAGAACGGCCGGCTGTTCACCATCTACAAACTGCGGACCATGTATCACAATTGCGAGTCAACGTCTGGCCCGCGCTGGTCCACACCGGGAGATGCCCGCATCACGCCCTTGGGCCGCATTCTTCGCCGAACGCATCTCGACGAGCTGCCGCAGCTTTGGAACGTGGTCCGGGGCGACATGGCCCTTATCGGCCCGCGGCCCGAACGACCGGAGTTCATTCCTAACCTCGCCCAGGCGCTGCATCACTACACCGATCGTTTGTTGGTCCGGCCGGGCATGACCGGCTTGGCCCAAGTGCAGTTGCCGCCCGACACCGACCTGGCCAGTGTTCGCCGCAAGCTGGCCTATGATCTCTATTACGTCCGTTACGTTAGTTTGTGGCTTGATTTACGCATTCTTGTCGGAACTTTGCTCTATCTGTTGCGTCTAAATGTAAACCTGCTGCCTCGGCTTGGTCTTGTGCCGCCACGCCACGTAATCGAGGAGGCCTACCAAACCGCGACCGGGGAAGTTGTCGCGGTGACCGCGGTCCAGCCGGCCTGATCGGCCCCTTATGACATTCCCACAGGAAACGAACAGAGAAATCGGTAACTTATGCTTGAGTCAACAGACATTCATAAGGCGTTGGGAGAGGTGGACCTCCACCTCCCCGCGCTGGAAAGAGAGCGCCGCAACCTCCTTTATGTCGTCCATCGCGTGCCCTATCCGCTCGATAAAGGCGACCGCATTCGCGCGTTCCATCTGCTCCGCTATTTGTCGCGGCAAGCAAACGTCCATTTGGCGTGCTTGGCGGATGAGCCGGCCTCGGAAGAAACGCTGTCGGTGCTGCGGCGCTACTGCCATCGCTTATCCGTGGTTCCTTTGGGACCGTCGCGCTGGCTTCGCGCGATCGTATCGCTGATTCGCGGCCGGACCGTGTCCGAAGGCGTGTTCCACGCGCCGGCGCTGGCTGCCACCCTCCGCGATTGGGCCGCCGAAACGACATTCGACGTCGCGTTGGCTTCGTCCTCCGCCGTGGCCCCGTATCTGCGGCTGCCGGAATTGTCTTCGGTCCCCGCCATTGTGGATTTGGTAGATGTCGATAGTCAGAAATGGCTCGACTACGCCTCGGCGGATTACGGTTGGCGTTCGTGGCTGTACCGTACCGAAGGGCAGCGCCTGCGTGCTTTAGAGCAGCCGATGCCCTCCTGGGCACACGCCGTTACGCTGGTCAGCGAAGCGGAAGCCGGTCTTTATCGCCAGTTTTGTTCGCCCGGCCGGGTTCGGGCCATCCGCAACGGCGTCGATCTCGACTATTTCCAGCCTCGTCAAGTAGAGGAAGAGTTGGCTTGCGTTTTCGTCGGCGCCCTCGACTATCGTCCCAACGTCGATGCCGTGCGCTGGTTCGCCGAGAATATCTGGCCATCCGTGAATCGCCGAATCCCAGCCGCAAAGCTGTGGCTGGTGGGCCGCCGGCCTGCCCCGGCGGTCAGCGAGCTTGAACAACGGCCTGGCATCGAAGTCATCGGTCAAGTTGCCGATGTGCGCCCGTGGATCGCCCGTGCTTCGGCCGTTATCGCTCCTCTCCGCATCGCCCGCGGTTTGCAAAATAAAGTGTTGGAAGCGATGGCAATGGGAAAAGCCGTCGTCGCTTCGCCTCCCGCCCTGGCCGCCTTGCATGTGCGGCCTGGCACGCACTGTCTGTGTGCCACGACGCCTTCCCAATGGATCAAGGCCGTGATGCGCCTGCTCCGCGATAAACGTCATCGAGGTCGTTTAGGTTCGGCAGGCCGCCGTTTCGTCGAGGAGCATCACCATTGGGACCGCTGTCTCGAACCACTGAGTGAATTGCTGAGCCTGCCGGCATCAACCTCGCGCAACCGGTCCGCCTGGGAGCGCCGCGATCCGGCATGAGCGTTCATGCGACCATTCTCGTTCCGGCCTATCCCGCGCCGAATCGGCGACACTATGCCCTTTTGACCCTGCTGCTCGCTGTCATTACCTTCTATGGCAGCGTGGCCCCGTTGCATCTACACCGCATGCCCTTCGCGGAAGCCGTCCAACGCTTCCAGGAGGTGCTGGCTCAGCCCATCGCCGTGCAATCGCGCAGTGATTGGCTCGCCAATTTTCTGCTTCTTCTGCCATTCGGCTTTTGCCTCATGGCGGCAATTTGCTGCGATCGGCCTTATTTCGCTCCGCCCGCCTTGCTCGTCACCGTGGTCGCCTGTCTCGCCCTGGCAACCTTCGTTGAATTCGCTCAGTTGTATTTTCCTCCGCGGTGCTCCTCGGTTAATGACATCGTCGCCCAGGGAATCGGCGGGACCACCGGCGCCGTGGCCTGGCTACTGCGCGGCCAACGACTGACCGTCAACGCTCGCCGGCTCTGGAACAATTTCGGTGCGCGGGGCACGGTCCAACTACTGTTGTCCACGTATCTATTCTTTTTGCTGATAGTGCAGACGCTGCCGTTCGATTTCTCGCTCAGTCCGGCGGAGCTTTACCACAAGTACAAAGAAGGCCGCGTCCATTTGCTGCCCTTTGCCGCTACGGACGCCACAGGCCTCGAGTTGATTAACAAGCATTTTTGGAACGCGGCCTTGTTCGCTCCGGTGGGGGTGTTGCTGGCTTATATACCCGGGCGCGCCAGTCGAAGTGGTGTGGTTGTCTTCGTTCTGGGACTCTTGATCGCGGCCGCAATCGAATCGGCCCAATTGCTCGCGCTCAGCCGCTATTTCGATACCGCGGACATTCTCACGGGAGGCGCTTCGGTCCTGGTCTCGTGGTTAATCGCCCGTCGCTGTTCAGGCTCTGTTACAAAGCCAATCTTCCGGGTTGCACTTGTATCTACCTGTCTGGCTGCGCTAATCTTCATGGAGTGGCAACCGTTTGATTTTACTCCTTCGCTTAGGCAGGCGCTCCTCCGCCTCCATCAGGTATCGCTCGTGCCGTTCCTCGATTACCTCCAAGGGAATTATCTGAATTCATTGGACGATGCCATTCACAAGATGTTGGTATTTGCGACGCTGGGTCTCGTATTAACCCCCTCGGTGTCTCCCACGAAGGCAACCATCCTCTTTCGCTGGTCGTTGGCCGTCGCCCTTGTTATCGTCTTGGAAGCCGGCCAACTGTTTTTGCCGACCCGCTACGCCAGTGTGACAGATGTACTCGTTGGGGCCGGTAGTTCCTGGATTGGTTTTGTGATCGCCAACCGTTTCTGGAAACGTCCGCAGCGAATGTAGAAGTGTAATGATCTCCCAAAGCATAACCCCTGGTGCATCGGAACAGGACGTCGCCAACGAGTTTTGGCCCTCGAGGAGCGACCTCGACCAATTATTCCGGCTCAAATACGGAGACCCGCAGCGCGTCGGCTGGTGTCCCCGCCTCATGTATCGCTATGGCTATTTCACGCCGGATGTTTACTATGAAGGTCTGGTGGCCAAACTGGTCCGAGAAGGACAACCCTGGCTCGACGTAGGCGGCGGACGCGACCTCTTTCCGCATAATCCGCCCTTGGCCGCGTCGTTAGCCGAACGCAGCGGCTGTGTCGTCGGGGTTGATCCGTCCGATACCCTGGAAGAAAATCCCTTCGTGCATGACAAGATCAAAGCAAACATTGAGGACTTTCAAGATTCACGGACGTTTCCGCTTGTGACTCTCCGCATGGTGGCCGAGCACATTACGCATCCCCAACGAGCGGTTGAGGCGCTAGCGCGGCTAACGATGTCGGGAGGGTACGTGATTGTATACACGATTAATCTCTGGTCTCCCCTTTCGTGGGCGTCCTTGCTTATTCCGTTTAGCCTTCATCATCCAATAAAGCGTTACCTGTGGCGGACGGAAGAGAAAGACACATTCCCCGTCGCTTATAAGATGAATACACGACGGCAGCTACGGAATCTTTTTGCTTCTGCTGGTTTTCGAGAGCGAAAGTTCGCCTACCTCTCGGATTGTCGAGCCTTCGCGCGTTTCCGCCTCCTGTTCCGCATGGAATTGATGACATGGCGGGCGTTGCAATCCCTCGGTCTGGTCTATCCGGAAAACTGCTTGTTAGGGGTCTACGAGCGCGTATGAGTGTTCACGAAACGAATATGAGAGGAGCCTCGGTGAATTCGACAGCCGAAAGAATATCGCCGGACCATTTTGTCAAGCACAATCCGGTCGCAAACTCCGCGGACTCATCGCACGATCATCACTTGACGATCATTGAGCGCCGCTCTACTTGGCAGGTCGTGGATTGGCGGGAGTTGTGGCGCAATCGCGAATTGTTATATTTCTTGACCTGGCGCGATGTGAAAGTGCGTTACAAGCAAACCGTGCTGGGTGTTGCCTGGTCGGTATTGCAACCGCTGGCAACGATGATCGTCTTCGTCGTGTTCCTGGGACGCATGGCCAATGTTTCGAAGAACATCGAGCATTATTGGCTCTACGTCTTCGCCGGTATGTTGCCGTGGACGTTTTTCGCCAACGCCATCTCGATGGCGGGCAACAGCGTGGTGGGGAACCAGAACCTCATCACGAAAGTCTATTTTCCACGGCTCATCGTCCCGATGTCGGCCGTGGCCACGGGCCTGATCGATTTTGCCGTCGCCTTCGGCATGCTGGCGGCAATGATGCTTTTCACTCCCGTGATGCCCAGTTGGACCTTCGTGTTTCTGCCCCTCATCGTGCTGCTCTTGGTGGGGGCCGCCCTCGGTATCGGAGCCCTCCTTTCTGCCCTGTCCGTGGCCTACCGCGATGTCCGCCATGTCATCCCGTTCGGCGTACAGCTGTGGATGTTTGCCACGCCCTGTATTTATCTCGATCCCACCCAGGTAGTCGGTCCACGCGGTCTGCTCTTGCTTCCCTTGAACCCCGCCTATGGTTTGATCCTCAATTTCCGCCAGACCGCTTTGGGAGGCCCACTTGACTGGTACTCTCTGTCAATTTCCACGGCAGTCAGCGTAGCGCTGTTGTTGGTGGGCTGCCTTTACTTCCGCCGTGTCGAGCGCAATTTCGCCGACATTATCTAACTCTCAGGGAAACGCAGACGGCCATGAAAGGTCTGATTTTTACCTATCTTCTGACCTACGGTGGATCAGCGGCATCGCTGTTCAAACCGTTTTATGGGTTGCTCATTTACATATGCTTCTCCATAATCCGGCCGGAATCTTTGTGGTTTTGGGCAGTGCCGCCAGGCAATTACAGCCGCATTATTGCTATCAGTTTGTTGATCGGCTGGGCAGTGAACGGCTTTGGCAACTGGCGGCTTGGGCGGGCAAGAGCGGTCATCGGCTTCCTCATAGCTTTCTGGGTTTGGGTGATTATATCCAGTTTGCATGCCGAACAGACCGATGCCAGTCTGAATTGGGTGGAATCTTTCACCAAGATCGTTCTTCCTTGCCTTGTCGGCGTAAGCTTGATCGACTCGGTCGCAAAGCTAAAGCAACTCGCTTGGGTCATTGCCCTGAGCCATGCTTACGTCGCTTATGATCTTAACCAAAGTTATTACTCCGGTTTCAATCGTGTTTGGGAAGATGGCTTCGGTGGGATGGACAACAACTGCGTGGGCATCACGATGGTTGCCGCCACCGGATTGACTTTTTTCCTGGGCTTCAACGCTCCCCGTTGGTGGCAAAAAGGCATCGCCTTCGCGGGCGTGTTCCTGATGGTCAACTGCGTGTTCTTCTCTTTTTCGCGGGGAGGCATGCTTGGCCTCATCATCACGGGAGGTATTTCATTTCTCCTCATCCCTAAAAAGCCACGACACTACTTGATCTTCGCTTTGGCGGTGGTATTGGCGTTTCGCCTCGCTGGCACGGAGGTCGTCAAACGCTTTGGCAGTACCTTCGCCGACGAGAAGCAACGCGACGCCTCGGCCCAGAGCCGGCTGGATTTGTGGAAAACCTGCGTGGAAATCATGGGCAAAGAACCGATTCTCGGCATCGGGCCGCGCCACTTTTCGCTGACTGCACACCTGTATGGCTATAAGCGGGGCAAAGAGGCGCACACCCTTTGGTTGACGGTGGGCGCCGAAACCGGTGTAGTCGGCTTGTTCTTTCTCGTGTCGTTCTACGGCCTAGTCATGCTGCGATTGTGGCCTTTTACTCGCGAAGCCTATCCCGTCGCCGATCCTTGGTTCCACGAGAACGCCCGCATGGTCATCGCGTCGATAACAGGTTTTGCTGTATCGGCACAGTTTGTCAGTATCGTGCATTTGGAAGCACCATATTACATCGCCCTGCTTGGTGCCGGCGCCCTCAAATTAACTTCCGTGCCGATAGCGGCGTACATACCCAGCGCCAGCAACCCGATTTCCGCAGCCAGAGTAGCCGGTCTGCCAGTCCGCCCGGCAACAGGCTTTCATTGCTGATTGATTCTTCTTGACCGGCACATGCCGGCCGGAGAACGTACCCCAATAACACAACCATCCTATTGAAACGAAATTTTCCTATGCGTCTCTCGATCTATACCTGTGTCAAGGATGGGCTGTTCTACGACTACCACCTTGTCGAAATGCTGCGGCATCATCTGCCGCTCGCCGATGAGATTATCGTCAATGACGGCTACTCTTCGGACGGCACCTATGAGCGAATCCGCGACCTTGATCCGAAAATCAAGGTTTTTCGCTCCCAATGGGGAAAGCCCAATTCCGGCTTCGATTGGATTACGCGCTTCAAGAATGCCGCCCGGGAACGCTGTACGGGGGACTGGTGCATCTGTCTGGACTGCGATGAATTCATCCCCGAGTGGGACTTCGAGCGCCTGCGGCAGCACCTCGCGGAAACCTCGGATGTAATGGTGCCCATGACCATTCTGAACTTCTACGGCAACTACAAAGTCTATCACGCTAATCCAGATAAGGTTGCCTGGCCGAGCTGGAAGATGAATACACACCGAAATCTGCCTGAGGTAGAGGTGTGGGGAGATGGTTCGCATATCCGCGTCCAGGGGCAACCATTTAGCGGCCGCCCTCGTGACCTAGCGTTCGTTGTTCATCATTTCGGGTTCGTGCGTTTGCCGGCCAGGCTGCGGCAGAAGTGGCGTCTCCTCTCCGCTCTACACGCCCGCAAGGCACTCCGGTTCGCCCTGCCGTCGTTCCTGTTCAACTGGATGCCCCACGACTGGATGGACCCACAATTACTCGAAGATCTCGCGGTCCACGAGGGGCCTTACGTGAAAGCCGTGCGCGAATCTCCTGATGAGTTCATACGCGATCACATGAAACTGTACGAATACCTCCGAACCCGTCAACCGCTTCAACATAGTTCAGCTCTTTCGTAATCAGGGTCTACAACTTGGCCTCATACGTCAACGGATTTGCTCTCGTTCTCAGCAATAACATCTAAAAAACGAGATGTTCGCGCTTTTTCCTCAGGAGTCGCTTTGCCTTGCTTCCGCGAAGGCCACGCGGATCCAATGTATTCCCTCAACCTCAAGAGGAACCGCCGAATCCAGAACGCAACCAGCCTCGACACAGCTGCTCATCCGAGATAGAAAGGTGGTTGTCAGAAAGATACTATTCCTTTCATTAAAGGATGAGGAGCCTCCCCGTGATTACATTCCTGTGGCGCCGATCGATGCGCCGTGGCAATGGCCCCTCGCCCAAAGATAGCCGTAACCTGTTCTCAAACCGCGTCCAGTTGAATCTCGAATGTCTCGAAACGCGAACTCTGCTTAGTGCGAACGTTACACCGTTCCATATTCTCTATCAACCATCAAGCGGCGTTTCGCCGATGTCCGGCCCCGGTCCCAGCGGCTACGTCCCAAGCCAAATCAGTAAGGCATACGGCTTCAATCAGCTTTCCTTTACCAGTAACGGCAAGACCGTTTCGGCCGATGGCACCGGTCAAACCATCGCCATCGTCGATGCCTACAACGATCCGAACATTACTACCGACTTGCAAGCATTCGATAAACAATTCAATTTGCCGACCGCTAACTTCTCCGTTGTCAATCAGAACAACGGCTCAGTCTTGCCGGGCAATGCCGGCTCTTCGGGCTGGTCGCTGGAGGAATCTCTTGATGTCGAGTGGGCCCATGCCATTGCTCCGGGGGCCAACATTGTCTTGATCGAGGCGAACAGCGATAACTGGTCGGACTTGCTGACTGCTATTCAGACCGCTACATCCCTTCCCGGGGTTTCCGTGGTATCGATGAGCTGGGGCGGCAGCGAATGGTCGGGTGAAACCTCGTATGACAGCAACTTCACCACGCCGGCCGGACACAACGGCATCGTTTTCGTTGCCGCGACGGGCGACTACGGCGCTCCGCCGGCTTACCCGAGCACCTCTCCCAACGTACTGGCTGTGGGCGGCACCACTTTGACTCTGGATAGCTCGAATAACTACCAAAGCGAATCAGCCTGGAGCGGCAGCACCGGCGGCATTAGCGCCGACGAGAGTCTGCCCAGTTACCAGCCCAGCACTTACAGCAACGGCACGACCACGGGGACGTCCACGATGCGCATGAACCCCGACGTGGCCTACGACGCCAACCCCGGCTCCGGCTTCGCCGTCTATGACAGCTATGACTACGGCCCCGCCAACCCCTGGGTACAACTGGGCGGCACCAGCGCCGGGGCGCCGCAGTGGTCCGCCATGATTGCCATCACCGATCAAGGACGCGCATTGGCCGGACAAGGCACACTGGATGGCCCCAGCCAACTTTTGCCCATGCTCTACAAAATGCCCAGCGATTTCCACGACATCACCAGCGGAACCACCACCGGATCGCCGAGTTATTCGGCCGGCACAGGCTACGACCTAACCACCGGACTGGGCAGCCCGATAGCCAATTACCTCGTACCGGACCTGGTCTATGGAGCGGCACCGGCGACGCCTACGGGCTTGACGGCCAAGGCGGTCTCCACCAGTCAAATCAACCTGAGTTGGAATAGCGATACGGACGCACGCAGCTACACGCTGGAGCGCAGCCTGGATGGGACGACCTGGCAAGTGTTGACCACCACGAGCGGCACAACTTACTCCGACACCGGACTCCAGGCCGGCACCACCTACTACTACCGCATCCAAGCGACCAACGGACTGGGTTCCAGCGTCTACTCTGCTTCGGTCAACGCGATAACGGTTGCAGCCGTCACGAACCAATTCAGCGATCCGGGATTCGAGACTCCCAACGTGGGAACCGGATCCTGGCACGATTTCGTCTACAATCCCAGCGGTGCTCAGTGGACCTACAGCAGTTCCAGCGGCGTAGCCGGCAACGGCAGCGGCTTTACCAACGGCAATCCCGCGGCGCCGCAAGGAACGCAGGTAGCGTTCTTGCAAAAATATGGCACCATGAGCCAGGTGGTGAATTTCAGCGCCGGCACTTACGCCATCAGCTTCTATGCGGCCCAGCGTTATGGCCAGGCCAGCAGCCAGAAGTTTGAAGTGACCGTGGACGGCACGGTGGTGGGCACCTTCACGCCCACGAGCACCACTTACAGCGTATACACCACCAACAGCTTCACGGTCACGGCCGGAACGCACACGATTGAGTTCATCGGTCTGAATCCCAGCGGCGGCGACAACACCGCCTTCGTCGATGAGGCCAGCATTCAACAACCGGCGACGAACCAGTTCAACGATCCGGGCTTTGAGACTCCCAACGTGGGAACCGGATCCTGGCACGATTTCGTCTACAATCCCAGCGGTGCTCCGTGGACCTACAGCAGTTCCAGCGGCGTAGCCGGCAACGGCAGCGGCTTTACCAACGGCAATCCTAATGCGCCGCAAGGAACGCAGGTAGCGTTCTTGCAAAAATACGGCACCATGAGCCAGGTGGTGAATTTCAGCGCCGGCACCTACGCCATCAACTTCTATGCAGCCCAGCGTTATGGCCAGGCCAGCAGCCAGACCTTTGAAGTAACGGTGGACGGCACCGTGGTCGGCACTTTCACTCCGACGAGTACCACCTATGGCCTCTACACTACCAATAGCTTCACAGTGACGGCCGGAACGCATACCGTCGAATTCATCGGTCTCGATCCCAACGGCGGTGACAACACCGCCCTCATCGACGACGCCAGCATTTAGACTACGGCTCCTCCGCCTTCCCGCCGGCACGGCCGGTTTCGGGAAGGCGGAGAGGCCGGGGATCGAAAGAACGAAATTTTTTCTTGCCATACTATGCTCTATTGTCTATTATTTCATGAACCCTTTAATCTGCGAACGGAACACGTTGTTGCCGTTTGCTTTAGCCATTCGTTGTGGATCCCCTGGAAAGCCCAGATCGGAGCGTTCCAGAACGAGAGGGCACGGTCGTCCTATGTCCATAGCCATTCGAAAAGGAAGTCTTCATGCGTTTGCGTCGTCGGCCTCTCTGTCTCGAACAACTTGAAGCCCGCGAAATGCTCGATGCCTCCGCCTTTGCCGATACGTCGAGCAAGATCGGCGTCTTCAACGATCAGTTGGTAACCGGCTTGTCGAATCAGTTGATTCAGTTCATCGCCACGCACACGGACGGCACCCAGAAGGAAACAGCGGCGTACAATCAGGAATTCCGCAATTACAATCCGCAATGGGCGCTCCTTTATTACAAATTGGCGACGACGGCAGGGCCGGTGCCATACATCATCAATAACCAATGGACCTCGGACTGGAACACGGTCAATGCCAACGAAAGTTGGTTCATGCACAACGCCAGCGGCCAGCGGCTGACCAACAGCGGCAGCAACTGGGACCAGGTCGACCCTACCAATACCGCCTGGCAGAATTATTGGCTCAACCAGGTCACTACCAATATCCAGGAAAGCGGCGCTCAAGGAGTCTTCGCCGATTCGTTCGAGGCCGGCATCGGCAGCTTTTGGTACGACGAATACGATGTTCGCTTTGCCGGCACCAATGCCGCCAATCCGGCCTATTGGCCGAATGGCAACACCTGGATTGATCAACTGCAGACTCTCGCCAACACCATGCAGCAGGGATTGAACCAGGCTCCCGGAGCGCCCGTCTACGTCCCGAACCTGGATGGAATGAACACCTACTGGAGCACGCTGAACTACGCGGCATTGCCGGCTGGTTTCGCCGAAGGGTTTGGCGACTATGGTCCCACGTATCTCGGCGGGGTGCCGTCGGACTGGGTCATGGCAATGAATCGGGCATTGGAGCTGACCGATCAGAACAAGGTGTTCATCATCCAATCGTATTTGCAGAACGATCCGAATTCGTCGCTGGGGCAAATGCAGCGCGGCTTCGACCTGGGCAGCTACCTCTTGCTCAAGAGCGATCACACCTACATCAACATGGTGCCGCCCGGACCCGGCGCCGGACCTGGTTTCTACTACCCGGAATACACCATCAATCTCGGTCCGGCCCTGGCTCCCCCAGCCACGAACGTATCGCAATATCTGTGGAACAACGTGTATCGCCGCGATTTCCAGAACGGCATCGTACTTGTCAATCCGTCCGCCACAACCTACACGATCACTCTACCGCAGACCTACGCCCTGGTTAATTTTCACGGCGGCGGAGCGCTATCTAGCTCCAGCCTCGATAGCGCCGGCAATTACATTGGCGGCGACCTCAGTACGACGCCCGTAACCACCCTGACGCTCACCTCCGGGCAGACCGCCATCCTGATGAATCCCTCGTTGCTCCCAGGAGCACCGACAGGACTATCGGCGACCGCGGCCTCCACCAGCCAAATCAAGCTGGCTTGGAACGCTGCCCCAGGGGCCTCGGCCTATTGGGTGGAACGCAGCACAGACAATACGAACTGGCAGATTTTGGCGAAAACGAGTGGCAGCACGACGAGTTATACCGATGCGGGCTTGTCATCGGGAACAGCCTATTACTACCGAGTGGTGGCCGGCAACACCTATGGCAATAGCAGCTATTCGACCGTGGCCAGCGCGACAACGCCCACACCCCTCACCAATCAGTTCAACGATTCGGGATTTGAGATCCCCCATGTGGGAACGGGCGCGGCCTCGGATTACACCTACAATCCCAGTAGTGCTCCTTGGACCTACAGCAGCGCCAGCGGCGTGGCCGGCAACGGCAGCGCCTTTACCGCCGGCAATCCCAACGCACCTCAAGGAACACAGGTGGCGTTCGTTCAGGGAAATGGCACGATCAGCCAGGTCGTGAATTTCAGCGCCGGCACCTATGCCGTCAACTTCTCTGCGGCGCAGCGTGCCAACTATCAGTCCAGCTACCAGTCGATCGAGGTGACCATGGACGGCACGGTGGTCGGCACGTTCAAGCCCAGCAGCACGAGCTATGTCGCCTACACTACCAATGCCTTCACCGTGGCGGCGGGTACGCATACGGTGAAATTCATCGGCCTCAATCCCAACGGCGGCGACAACACCGCCTTCCTCGATGGGGCGAGCATTCAGACCGCGACGCCGGCCAATCAATTCAGCGATCCGAATTTTGCTCAACCGAATGTAGGCACGGGATCAAGCGCCTACGTTTACAATCCCGGCGGCTCATCATGGACGTACAGCGCCTCTTCCGGTGTGGCGGGCAATGGCAGTGCCTTCACGTCGGGTAATCCCAATGCTCCGGCAGGGACCCAGGTGGCCTTCCTCCAAACGTATGGCGCGATCAGCCAAGTCGTGAATTTTACGGCCGGCACGTACAGCATCAGCTTTGAGGCGGCCCAGCGTGCCAACTCCCAGGCCAGTAGCCAGACGTTCGAGGTGACCGTAGATGGCACGGTGGTGGGCACGTTCACGCCCGGCGGCACCGGCTATAAACTCTACACCACCAATGCCTTCACGGTGACGGCCGGAACGCATACGGTGAAATTCATCGGGTTGGATCCCAACGGCGGTGATAACACTGCCTTCATCGATCAGGCCAATATAATTGCCGGATGAAAAACGGCCAAACCCATCGGTTGGCCTTGGCACTTGCTCGATTGGCAGTAGAGCTTGGGCGTCCCGAGCAGCTGCAGATCATTAATGCGAAGATAGCGAATATGCTGATCACCGAGACGGCGTGTAATCTCCGCCGCCGTTCTCAATGGCTTATTGTTTGATGCGTAGTCTCAGCCCCGGGTCTTCCACAACGCCCCGGAATGGGAAGTGGAACATCTGAAACAATGGGTCGCGCAGCTGTGCAACGCCGCACGGTCGCGGCTGTCCTGCGCCTCCAATTTTGTCGAAAAAAACTTGCAATCGCACCTTGTGGAGTCTAAAATCCATTTTCCCGTGGCAACCGAGGTCATGGAGGCGGACCAGGTCGGCTTGCCACGGAACTCCCCCTCTCACTACCAACCTTTTATTAAGGAGTCCGTTCGATGTGGCGCCTCCCGACGCCTTTTAGCAAGCGTGTTCAGGCCAAACGCGCCCGGGCCCGTCAACCCCGGTGGTATCGGCCAATCCTAGAGTCTCTTGAGGATCGCTACCTACTGACTGTCTCGCTACTAGGACCAACTTCCGGCCTGGTTGGATCGCCCGGAACCTGGACCGCCACGGCCACCGGCGACGGAACAACACCCGTCTACCAATTCAGCGTCGTTCCCAACGGCGGTGTGGCCCAGGTGGTCAAAGACTTCAGCACCAGCAACAGCTTCGTGTGGAACCCCATGCAGGAGGGGAACTATACGGTCGAAGTGGCTGTCAAGAGCAGCTTCAGCGCCACAACCGGCGAGTCCACGAGCACGTCCTACACGGCGAACACGCGGATCACGGGAACAAGTGCCGTTGTCAGTCCAACCTCCAACCCCTTGATCGCCCTGTTCAGCGCGCCCCCCTCATCCGGTAGTTCGATGTACGTCCAGTACAGTCCCGATGTATCCAACCCGACCTGGCTAAGTACTTCTTCGGAATCAATTGTCGCGGGTGAAAGCACCAACTTCCTCGTGACTGGCATGCTGCCCAACACGAAGTATCTCATGAGGTACGTCCTGAACGACGGGACGACCTCCACTCCCCTGACGTTCACGACCGGCAGCCTGCCGACGAACTTGACTTTCCCGACCTTCACGGTGAACCAGGGGCCTACCTCTGCTACCGACCTTACTCAAAACATGGTTTACCACGTCGGGATCAGTACCGCGCCTGGAACCGTGGACAACGTGGCAACTGACCTGTCGGGCAACATCAACTGGTACTATGATCCGACCACCTACAACTTCTACGGCTATGGCCCGACCCTAGAGCCGGGCGGCACGATCTACATGCTGGGCGGCACCTCGATTGGCGGCGCCGGGGGCTTCGATACGCTGCGAGAGATCGACCTTCTCGGCGACCCCCTGCATGAGACGAATATCAATGCCATCAACGCCCAGTTGGCCGCGATGGGCAAGGATCCAATATTCAACCTTAGCCACGACGCCGTACTCCTACCCAACGGGAACACGGCTGTCATAGCGGGAACCCAGAGAGTCATCAACGTCAACGGCACTCCGACCACGTACACCGCCGATGATGTCCTCGTCCTGGACCAGAACTTCCAGGTAAAGTGGGTCTGGGACTCCCTCGACTGGCTCGATCCCACCCGCCTTCCCACCAACGGCGAGGGTCCAGCCGATTTTACTCACGCCAACTCCATCAGCTGGTCGCCCGAGGATGGGAACTTGGTCGTCTCCCTGCGCTCCCAGGACTGGGTGGTAAAAATCAATTACAATAACGGGGCCGGCGACGGCCACATCATCTGGACATTGGGCGCGGGTGGCAATTTCACTGTCAATTCCTCGGCTGCCTCCCCGTGGTTCTCCCATCAGCACGATGTGGAGTATATCAACGACAACACGCTTATCGTCTTCGATGACGGCAACACCCGTCGCCTAACAGATCCAACTGCGGATAGCCGAGGGCAGGAGTGGGTCCTCAACGAGCAAACGATGACGGCGACGCTGGTGGTCAATGCCGACCTCGGCAACTACTCTTCCGCCCTAGGGTCCGCACAGGTACTTCCCAACGGAAATCTGGACTTCACGTCCGGACTTCTAGGGGCACCTCCCTTCGTTGGGCAGTCCATCGAAGTTTCGCCCGATGGTACCGTGAATTATGTGCTTCAGTATAACAGCGGGCTGGAGTATCGCTCCTACTTCATGAGTACCCTCTATGGAGGAATGAACTTCGACTACGGGCTACTTGACTCCGGATTTGAAGATCCAAGCGTGGGGACAGGCACGTCCGCATACCAGTATGATCCGGCGTCTTCGGCGTGGAGCTACAACGGCACAGCCGGCGTAGCTGGCAACGGCAGCGCCGTTACCAGCGGCAACCCCAATGCTCCGGAGGGTAGCCAGGTCGCCTTCATCCAAGGAACGAGTTCGATCAGCCAAGTGGTAAATTTCCAGTACTCTGGCACCTATCAGCTCGGTCTCCTCGCAGCCCAGAGAGGCAACAATGGGACGAGCAATGAAGCTTTCCAGGTGTTGGTGGATGGCACGGTAGTGGCCACCATCACTCCAAACAGCACTAACTACAACACTTTCACTACCCCCACGTTCAGCTTGTCGGCCGGCAGCCACACCATCACTTTCGTCGGCGTCGATCCTACCGGGGCCGACTACACGGCCCTGCTGGACCAGGTTAACGTCCAGGCCGTGGTCAACCGATTCAGCGATCCGGGATTCGAGACGCCCAATGTGGGAACCGGTTCCTGGCACGATTTCGTCTACAATCCCAGCGGTGCTCCGTGGACCTACAGCAGTTCCAGCGGCGTAGCCGGCAACGGCAGCGGCTTTACCAACGGCAATCCTAATGCGCCGCAAGGAACCCAGGTGGCGTTCCTGCAAAAAAACGGCACCATGAGCCAGGTGGTGAATTTCACTGCCGGCACCTACGCCATCAGCTTCTATGCGGCCCAGCGTTATGGCCAGGGCAGTAGCCAGACCTTTGAAGTGACGGTGGACGGCACCGTGGTCGGCACTTTCACGCCGACGAGCACAACTTACAAGCTCTACACCACCAACAGCTTCACAGTGACGGCCGGAACGCATACCATCGAATTCATCGGGCTCAATCCCAACGGCGGCGACAACACCGCCTTCCTCGACGGGGCGAGCATTCAACAACCGGCGACCAACCAGTTCAACGATCCGGGATTTGAGACGCCTAATGTGGGCACCGGCGCCTTCTCGGATTTCGCCCGCAATACGAGTGGTTCGCCGTGGCTGTATAGCAACTACAGCGGCGTGGCCGGCAACGGCAGTGGCTTTACCGACCGCAATCCCAACGCACCGCAAGGAACGCAAGTCGCCTTCTTGCAAGATTACGGCACCATGAGCCAGGCGGTGAATTTCACCGCCGGCACCTATACCATCAGCTTTTACGCGGCCCAGCGTTACGGCCAGTCCAGCAGCCAGAAGTTTGAAGTGACGGTGGACGGCACGGTGGTCGGCACTTTCACGCCCAGCGGCACCAGTTATAGCGCCTACACCACCAACGCCTTCACAGTGTCCGCAGGAATGCATACCGTGGAATTCATCGGTCTCGATCCCAGCGGCGGCGACAACACCGCCCTCATCGATCAAAGCGTCATCCAGACGACGAATCAATTTGTCGATCCGGGATTTGAGACACCCAATGTCGGCACTGGACCAAGTGCCTACCTCTACAACCCCAGCGGTGCATCATGGACCTATAGCGGTTCCAGTGGCGTAGCGGGCAACGGCAGTGCCTTCACCTCCGGTAATTCCGACGCACCTCAAGGAACACAAGTTGCGTTCATTCAGGCAACTGGCACCATCAGCGAAGTGGTTAATTTCACCGCAGGCACGTACACCATCAGCTTTGATGCGGCTCAGCGTGCAAACTATCAGGCCAGCAGCCAGACATTTGAAGTGACCGTAGACGGCAAGGTCGTGGGCACGTTCACGCCCAACGGCACGACTTACAGCCTCTACACCACCAACAGTTTCACGGTCACGGCCGGAACGCATACCGTGGAATTCATCGGTCTCGATCCTGACGGTCAGGATAACACGGCCTTCATCGACGGGGCCAACGTAACCACGGCCTGAATAAGGAACAGCTGCCTCTAGCTTCGACCAGATCGCCTTTATGGACAATTCGCGGGCTATCTTTAAGGTGGTCCGCGAATGTCCGTTTATCATTCAACCGCTGACAGAAGTAAAATGAAACCTGCTATACGAGTCCAAGAGCTATCCAAACGCTACCGTCTGGGACGCAAAGAGGGTGCCGGTTTCCAGACGTTGCGAGACACAATCGCCGATTCTTTCTGCGGCATGTGGAATGGCCTGCGACATCGGTTCCGCGACTCCGGCAACGCCTCGGACAAGGCCTCGGAGAAAAACGATGCCTTCTGGGCGCTCAAGGACGTATCGTTCGAGGTGCGAGCAGGAGAGGTCGTGGGCATCATTGGCCGCAATGGCGCCGGAAAATCGACCCTATTGAAAATCCTTAGCCAAATTACCGAACCGACGGCCGGCCGTTGCGAAATCCATGGCCGGATGGCGAGTATGCTGGAAGTCGGCACCGGGTTTCATCCCGAACTGACCGGCCGTGAAAATATTTACCTAAATGGCAGTTTGCTTGGCATGAGCCGAAAGGAGATCAACCGCAAGTTCGACGAAATTGTAGCTTTTAGCGAGATCGAGCAATTCCTCGATACGCCCGTGAAGCGATATAGTAGCGGGATGTACGTGAGACTGGCGTTCGCGGTTGCTGCCCATTTGGAGCCGGAAATCCTTGTCATCGACGAAGTGTTAGCTGTCGGGGATGCGGGGTTTCAGCAACGGTGTTTTCAAAAAATGCGAGAGGTCCGGGACAGCGGCCGCACGGTTGTGGTTGTCAGCCACAACCTTGGGGCGATCCGATCCCTCTGTACTCAGGCCATCAATCTGGAGCAGGGCCAGGTTATGAGTCAGGGAGACCCGGAGACGGAAATAGCATGGTATCTCGGTCGATTAGCTGAAGCATCAAAGGGTTCGTTGATCGAGCGGAAAGATCGGGAAGGGTCGAGTCGGATTCGTGTCGCCCAGATCGTATTTCTGAACGCTGATGACCAGCCGATTCAGCACGCGATTACCGGAGAAGAATTGCGCATCCATTTACGCTGTCTGGCTGAGGGAGCGGAGCTTAGTGCGGGATATGTGGCGCTGAGTTGCTGGACGATGGATGGCATCAAGGTTTTTCATGTCGACAACGTGCAGCGCGGGCAATTGATTAGTGAAGTAGGACTGGTTCGGGACTATGTATGCCGTATTCCGCGGCTTCCCCTTCTGCCAGGACATTATTACTGGAATGTAGCCATCGCCGATGGGGGTAAGTTATTAGACCATGTGTATTCATGCGCCAAATTAGAGGTGTTGGCCGGGGATTATTTCCGGAATGGGCAAACCACACCTGTCCAAGGAGGGTTCGTTCTAGTCGACCATTCTTGGGTTTAAATGGGCAAGGAAGATTCCAAAAAAGGAGGACTGCCGATGAATGAGTTGGTCGGAAACAATGATGGATACTCCATTCAGAAAGCCATAACGTTTCAATGGAGCTCAATCTCCGGCGAGTTAGATAAGGAACGGATACGCTTTCTGCAGCAACATGTCATAGGCCCAAGAGTTCTTGACGCGGGATGCGGTGGAGGGGGATATGTAGATTTCCTTGTTAGAAATGGTTTCGACGCCGTTGGGGTGGATAAATATGACATGTTTCTCGCTAGAGCTAGAGCCAAGGGCTACCTTGGCAAGTTCATCCAAGCGGACTTGAATGAGAAGCTACCGTTTGCCGACAAGTCATTTGACACCACTTGCTGCATGGACGTGCTTGAGCACATTGATGACCAGTCTGCGATAAGGGAACTGGCAAGGGTGACGCGTAAAAGATTGATCATAATGGTTCCACTAGAGGACAAACGATTGCGACAATTTGGGCTTGTATTGTTTACATACCAAGATCCAACACATTTAAGGTATTATAATCGCGAATCGATTCAAGAGTTAGCGAGCTTGGTCGCTCCCTGTTCAGTCAAATTGACTGAGCAAGTGCATATTGATCTGAAAAAACTCGTTCAGCACATGCTTAAACCAGAAAGCAGGAGACCCGTATTGCAATGGATATATAGGCGGCTATTTAATTTTCTGTTACTTCGATGCCATGAACCGAGTATCTTTATGAATATTGCTGCCGTAATCGACTTTGAGCTATAAAGATAAAAAGGTTTTATAGTGTATTAAAAGAAGCAAACGGACAGGTGTAAGCCATGCGCATTGGTATTGATATTACTTTTCTAGTGGCAAATTACCCTGGCACAGGGATATACTTTTACATTCGGAGGATGCTGGAAAGCTTATACCGGACTGCGAACGAAGAATCCATTAGTTTATTCTTTGCAGATTACCCAAAATTAATCAATCCGGTCAAGTATGCGGAAGTGAAAAGCTTTTTTAAGTCATGGCCTTTGAAGGGTTGGAAACTTCCCCGCTGGGCTTATAAAATAAGATTGCAACTTTCAGCCTATTCACGCATGGAAGTTTTTCACTATCCATCTGATTGTATTTTCTACGAGAATGTTCCCCATCGCGCTAATGTGTTCACGCTTCCTGATTTAACTTTCATCCATTATCCCGAACATCACCGGTCAGAAACCGTGAACGTCTGGGGCAAGTTTTGCGAGAGAGCGGTAGAGCATGGAGATGTGATCCTAACTTATTCGGAACACACACGGCAGGACATAGTTCGAACACTGGGCGTGCCGGGCACCAAGATCCGTGTTACACCATTGGCAGCAGGTTCTGAGTTCCAACCAATACCTGACAAGACGTTATTGCGAAGCAAATTGTCGTTATTCGATTTGCAGGACCAAAAGTATATACTGTCGGTAGGGACGCTTGAGCCACGGAAAAATCAGGCGTGTTTGATTCGGGCATTCGCCCGGCTAGTGCAGCGCGATAAGAATCTCTCCCATAAACTAGTGTTCGTCGGGGGACGCGGCTGGAAGTATGAATCGATTTTCGAAACAGTCGAGAAGATGGGCCTTGAGGACCGAGTAGTGTTTCTTGGCTATAGCGATCCCCTGGAAGTTCTATACAATGGAGCCGACCTGATGGTGTATCCTTCTCTTTACGAAGGGTTCGGACTCCCGCCCCTAGAGGCTATGTCCTGCGGTACGCCGGTCATTACGTCCAATCGATCATCGTTGCCGGAAGTTGTGGGAGATGCAGCCCTGATTGTTGAACCAGAGGATGAGATCACCCTTTCCGAAACGATGTATCAAGTTCTTCAGGATAAAACGATCCGGGAGAGATTGGCGGAAAAAGGGGTGCAAAGAGCACGAGAGTTTAGTTGGGAGCGCACAGCCAGGACGACCCTAGCGGCTTATAACGAGGCATACCGCATGAAAGCGTAGGGCGAGTGGGCGATTAGGCGATCGAATCCAAAAAAAGGAACCTATCGTTAATGAATCTGGTGATCGATGGGATAGTATATGGATTTCAACGCCACGGTGGGATTAATACCTACTTCAATGAGATTCTGCCGAGAATCGCCCGAATGGCAGAAGTTCAAGTGGATATCCTTTTGCCAAGGAACTGTCTCGGGATGGCCCCGCACCGACCTGTGCGACGTTTGGCGCGAGATCTCTTTCCCATGAAGACCGGATTGAGTTGGAAACTAGATAATGTAATTATCAAGTGGATCAACCAAGCGGTTATGGAGTTTCGCATTCGTTCACGCCCAAGATGTGTTTTTCATTCAACTTATTTTACATGCGTGGATCGAAGTGTTCCACAAGTCGGCATCGCCTATGATCTGAACCACGAAAAATTCACCGATTGTTATGATCCAGACTGGGTTAACAACCTGCGAGAGCAATATCGCAAACATCTCACCCAGGCTCACCGTATAATTGCCATCTCCGATTCGACCAAGAACGATGTAGTCAAATACTATGGCATAAGTCCGACTAAGATCGATGTCGTGCATTTGGGTGTGGACCACTCCGTTTTTGTTCCAAATAAGGATCCTTCTTGTCTTCCTTCCTCGCTACTTGATAACGGCAGGATAATGCCTTATTTACTTTATGTCGGCGGCAGAAGTGGGTACAAGAACTTTAATCGTCTTCTGAGGGGTTTCAGTTTATCAGACTTTTGTCGGCAAGGTTACCTAGTGGTTGCTGGCAAGCGGCTGACGATCGATGAGAAAGCTCAAATCGAGTCGCTTAATCTAACTGATCGAGTTCGAGTTGTTGTCAACCCCACGACTTCGGAACTCAGTAGCCTCTATAGTTTTGCCGCAGGTTTTGTGTATCCATCGATGGGAGAGGGTTTCGGCATCCCCGTTCTAGAGGCGATGGCCTGCGGGACACCCGCCTTGCTGTCTGACATTCCAGTTTTTCGAGAAATCGCTGAGGGCTCCGCACTTTATTTTGATCCGTTTGACTGTGAAGACATCGCCCGCTGTCTGGATGCCACACGCTCAGCTGTAGAGCGTAAACGCTTCGTTGAGCTTGGCCTTCATCAAGTATCGAAGTTTTCCTGGGATTCCTGCGCAGCCGGCACGCTCAACACGTATCGGCGCGTGTTATGCGAATCTCGGAATTGAATCTAATTCGGCTCAGTCTCTCATGCTATCCTGTTCCGTCATCATCCCTACTTACAACGGTTCTGCCTTCATTGGCGAGGCTCTGTCCTCGGTCTTCGCCCAAACTATGCTCCCTCGGGAAATCATTGTCGTCGATGACTGCTCGACCGATGACACGGTTGCCATCGTTGAGAAAATCGCTGCCGAATCGCCGATTCCGATCCGGATCATCCCTCGGCCGCGCAACAGCGGTGGCCCGACGGCGCCGATGAATGCCGGCGTCTCGGCTGCACGATCGGAACTGATTGCCCTCTGCGACCAAGACGATTTGATGAAACCCAATCGGCTTGAGC
>Ga0209062_1002576_pt1 | contig 23769 bp, 19 predicted proteins | sample Coa_R2_2_FD_187158 | JGI IMG/M metagenome (GOLD analysis project Ga0209062, IMG submission 187158) | Surface soil microbial communities from Centralia Pennsylvania, which are recovering from an underground coalmine fire - Coalmine... | ecosystem: Environmental > Terrestrial > Soil > Unclassified... | reverse complement strand
TGGTCACGCCAGGGGTCGGCTTGAAGCTGCTCGATCAGGTCGCTGACCACCCAGGTTCCATCCGCCATCCGTTGTTCCTCGAAGATCGATGCCGCCTTTTTGCCCGCCAGCCGGGTCCAAGCATCCCGGCCAATAAACTATTATCAGCGCCCAGCGGTTCACAGTCAATCATCCAGTTCGAGAGGCGCATCTTGCTCCAGTCGAGTCGCAACGAAGCTACCGGAAGGAAGGCGCAGTCCGTAAAATACAGCCACGATTGAAGATCATAGATAACGGTGTTCGCTCCAGCGCATGGTCGGAGGCTCGATGTATGCCCATAAACCCGGTCCATTTCGCTCACGGCGTCTGCGACGAGTTCCTGCGTTACGTCTTTTCGGCCTTCCCGCTCTCCGACCCGGAACTGGCCGAACAAGCCAAGAAGCTGCTGGAGCGTCCGTCGTCGCTCGATATTCCGCTAGTGCAGGGGCCGTTCGTCTCTCTGTCCGAAGCCTTCGCCAAAGGCGAGTTCGTCCAGAAGTTGGCGGACCAGGGCATTCTGCACCACACCATGCCGGGGCTGATCGGCTACCCGTCGATGTGGAAGCACCAGCAGCAGGTGTTCGAGGCAGTCAAGTCGGAAAGCCATGTGCTGGTGGCGACCGGCACCGGGTCGGGGAAGACCGAGGCGTTCCTTTACCCCATCGTGGACGACCTCCTCCGGCAGCGAGACAAGGGTATCACCACGGGGCTGACCGCCATCCTGATTTACCCGATGAATGCCCTGGCCAACGACCAGCTGGACCGGCTCCGGGACATGCTGGGCGGCACGGGCATCACCTTCGGGCAATGGGTGGGCACGACGCCGGGAACAGAGAATGAAGTGATCGTGGATCGGTTTCCGGGGTCAGGGCGTCAGGCATACCTGGCCGAACGCAAGAAACGGCGGGAAGAAGCCCAGGCCGAAGACCGGGCCGTGCGCCCCCTCGCCCCGCCGGAAGAGTGCTGCTCGGAGGAAGACATCCGGCAGCGCAAGCCCCGCATCCTGTTGACGAACTACCGCCAGCTTGAGGTCTTGACGACCCGCTTGCCCGACGTGGCGCTCTTTGCCGAGGCCCCGATCAAGTACCTCGTCTTCGACGAGGCCCACACTTACTCCGGGGCCACGGGAGCCGAGGTCGCCTGCCTGGTCCGGCGTGTGCGGGCCTTGGCCGGGAAGAAACCCGACGAGATTATCTGCATCGGCACGTCGGCCACCTTGTCTGATCCGGCCAAGAAGGACAAGGACAACGAGGAGACGGCCCGCCGCTTCGCCTCCCGTTTCTTCGGTGTGGATGCCAGCAAGGTCACGTTGGTCGGAGAGTCCTATGTCAGCCGGGAGTGGCCCAAGAACCGCTACCGTCCGAGCGCTCCACACGGCGACGGCATGGAACGGCTGGGGCGAGTGCTGGACGCCCTCAGCGAGCCGGTCCAAGCGGCCTCGATCAAGGCCGTCGTGGAGGAACTGACCGGCCAGCCATTCGATCCCGGTGAGAAGTGGCAGGAGAAACTGTTCGATCTGCTCGTCACGAACGATTACGTCTTCCAGAGTACGCAAGTCCTGCATAAGCCCAAGCGATTGGAGGAGGCTGCTTGGGCAACATCGCAGCGGGTGGCGATGGGTCACATGGAGCAGGGCGACCAGGCGAATGCGGAATTGCTGGCTTATCTGGTGCTGGGAGCAGCGGCGCAGAAGGGGGGTGAGGCGCTGCTACGGCCCAAGGTCCATTTCTTCCTGCGGGGCCTGGACGAGATGGTGGTGGCGCTGGCCGGCACCGACAAGGCCCCCAAAGCCGATCTCTTCATGTCATTGAGCGAGGGCAAGGAGCAGCACGCCGGTCGTCACGACGACGCCTTCTTCCCGGTGCTGACATGCGGTAGCTGCGGCCAGCACTTCTTCGAGAAATACTACCGGGAATTGGAATTCGCCAAGGGTCCGAAGAACGTGCTGCGGGGTTTCGAGCATGGCAACGCCACGCAGGACGACGAGGGCAAGGATAACGCCGTCTGGTCTACCGCCCCCGCCGAGAACGGCACCCGCCTGGTCCTGACCAATCGTTTGCTGGAGGAAGCGGACGGCGGGCCGACCGCCAAATCGACCCGGTGGCCGAAAGGGTGGTTTTGCCGCCAATGCGGAGCAATGCACCGGGAACCAACTGCCCGCTGTCTCGCCGACGGCTGCGGCCACAAAGAGCCGCTGCTGCCGCTGATCGCCTTCGGGCCTCGCCTCTCGGCCTGTCCCTCGTGCAGTTCCGCCTCTTATCGAATCGGCGGCAGAGAGATCGAACCGGCTCGGAAAGTGCAGGCCGTCACGGTTTCCGACGTTCACATTCTCGCCCAGGCGATGATTAACGCCGCCCCGGACGGCCACAAGAAGCTCATCGTTTTTGCCGACAGTCGCCAGGACGCCGCCTTTCAAGCGGGCTGGATGCAGGACCACGCCCGCCGCATCCGGCTACGGCACATGATGCACCAAGTCATTGCCGAGAGCGACAAGCCGCTGCCGCTGGACGGCATCACCGACAAGCTAATGGAGATGTTCCGCAAGGATCAGAACCTCATCGACGCCCTGCTTCCCGAACTGACCGGCGAGGAGGCCCCGGCCACCTTCGGCCACAACAAGTGGGTGCCAGTACACCGGGCCTTGCGCTACATGGTGTTGCGGGAGTTCACGACCGGCGTGCGCCGCACGGACTGCCTGGAGTCGATGGGGCTGGCGAAGGCCGTCTACGAGGGTCTGTCGCCCACCAGCCAGGGGTTGAGGAATTGGGCGCACACAATGGGCATTGCCCCGGAGGAGGCGGTCGAGGCGATCTCCCTGATCCTCGACATTTGGCGGCGGAATCGCATCCTCTACGTTAGTGGCGACCCCATCTTTTCTCGCTACCATGCGAAGGACGACCCGTATCTCCAGGCCGGGCTGCTGCCGCTCCGGGAGTTTCGGCCCGAAGGCTTGCTCCTCACTGCCGGCCAGAACGACAATTACGCCCGTGGCCTGTTGGCCCAGCGGGGTGCGTCCGCAGTCCAGGCTCTTCTAAAGAAGTGGACCTCCCGTCCCCGCACGCTCGACGTGGATGCCGCCACGACGATGCTGTGGCAGTTCCTCACCGAAGAAGCCCGCTTGCTCACGAAAGTCACGCTGCGCTCGCAGAAGGACAATCCCCTGGGCGGCGACGTGTGGCAGGTGAGCGCCGAGAAGCTGGTCGTGGAGAAAAGCCAGGTCCGGGAACGCTGCACAACCTGTCAGCGTTTGACCACTCGAACGGCTCCGAACCGGGCCTGCACCCGCCATAACTGCCACGGCACCACTGTCACGCAGAAGCCCGACGAAGAGAATTACGACGTGTGGCTCATGGGCCGACCTTTCGTGATGGTGAGCGCCGAGGAACACACGGCGCAGGTGCCCGGCGAGGTCCGCATCAAGATCGAGCAGGACTTCAAATCCCGCAATGGCCGGACGAATTGCCTGGTGGCCACGCCAACCCTGGAAATGGGCGTGAACATCGGGGCCTTGGACATGGCCCTGATGCGCAATGTGCCGCCACGCCCGTCCAACTACTGGCAGCGGGCCGGGCGAGCGGGCCGTGAGGAACGCATGGCCGTGGTCGTGACCTACTGCCGCCGCTCTCCGCACGACCGCTACTTCTTCGATGACCCCCTGCGGCTGCTCGGCGGGGCCATCGAAGCTCCGACATTCAACCTGCGCAACCCGCTGATGGTCGCCAAGCACATCCGCTCGGCCATCCTGTCCGAACTCCTCCTCCGTTCCGGCAACGCTACTGGTCAGGGAGAGCGGGTTAAGGGCACATTGAAGGCGCTGTTCCCGGTGTTCATCCGGGACTACCTGTTGGACGAGAACAATCATTTCCGTGAACAGCCCAGCAGCACAGCCCCGCTCGGAGAATTGCTGGGCGCAATGAAGACCGACCTGGCGAACCGGCTGGTCGTTCTGTTCGCCCAGCACTGGCCGGCGGAAGCCGCCGAGCTTGCCAACCGCCCGGCCATCGAGCAGATCATCAGCGAAACCGCAACCCGGTTGGATGAGGTCATCAAGCGGTTGCATCGGCGGCTGACCTGGGCTAGAACCACCCGTTCGGACCTGCACAGGAAGAAGGATGCCGGGTTGATCGAGCGAGAAGAAGAACAACTGCTGCGGCGGTGCGACGAGTACATCAGTTCCATCGTGAAATGTGAGCGGGCAACCTACACGCTCTCCGTCCTCGGCAACGAGGGTTTCCTGCCGGGCTACGGAGTTTACGAGGGCGGAATCACGGCCTCGGCCCGTCGTGGTTTTGCCCGGCAATCCGGCCCTCGTGCCTTCGACCTGTCTCGGAACAACGTGGTGGCGCTCCGAGAGTTCGTGCCAGGCAACCGGCTCTATGCCAACAGGGGAACTTTCTATGTCGCCCGCTATCACCTGGGGGCCGACGAAGCCGCCCGCATCCGCACCCTGCGGGTCGATCCCGACAAGGGCTACGTCACCGAACATGCGGGCGATGCCGCCTACGGCCAGTCCGGGGGCGTGCCCATCGACGCCCTGCCCCTGACTGACCTCGACCTGGCGCACGAGAGCCGGATCACCGAGGACGAGAACCTGCGCTTCTCGATGCCGGTTTCCGTCTTGGGCCGTCTTCGCAAGCGCAACCGGGACGGCAAAGCGTACAAGATCGGTAATTATGAAGTGAACCACCTGCGGGGCCAGGGGATCGAGTTGGTGAACCTGGGGGAAGCGGGGCGGGTCAGGACCGGCGAGCTTGGACACTGGATTTGCTCGGTCTGCGGTGCCGCCAAGACGCCGTATGCCGTGCCCACCGAGATCGCTCAGTTCTTGAAGATACACAAGGAGCGCTGCGGCAAGGAACCCGGTCGGCTGGCCTTGTCCGTTCAGGCGGAAGTGGACATGCTCCAGTTCCATGCCGTGGAGAGCGAGGCCACCGGCATCAACATCGGAGAGGGTCTGCGCACCGCCGCCGCCCGCTTACTCGACATGGGCCAGGAAGACCTGCAACTGCTGCTCGTCCATAAGCCCGATGACAAGCTGGACCTGCTGATCTACGACCCGATGCCCGGCGGCTCCGGGCTGCTCGAACAGATGCTTTCCCGCTGGAAGGAACTGATCGCCACGGCGAGGGAGCTTCTGGCTGGGTGCGCCCAGGGCTGCGAGACGGCCTGCTACTCCTGCCTCAAGACCTTCCGCAACCAGTTCTATCACCCGATGCTCGACCGGCACAAGGCCCACGAGCTAATGGACGACCTGGACCACGAGCCACAGCATTACCGGGACATCGTGCCCGTTTTCGAGGAAGAGCATCCCGGAGGCGGCACGCCGTCGAACAAGCCGGAAGCCCGCTTTCAGGCCCTTTTGCACGAACACCATTTCCCGGCGGGTGAATGCCGCAAGAAAGTGTCGATCAGCGGCGGACTGTCCACCGAACCGGACTGGCTCCACGAGCCGACGAAAGTGGCGGTCTATCTGGACGGCATGAGCCGGGCGCTGCACGGTGATCCCAAGACGGCCCAGCGTGACCAGTTGATCCGGGGGATGCTCGAATTGGACGGCTACACGGTGATCGTCGTGCAGTCCCGTGACCTGAACGACCCCCAGGCCGTGCGGCAACACCTGCGCAACATCGCCCAGGCCATCGGTCGTACCGACCTGCCCGTTTTCAACAAAGAAGTGGCGGTCGTCTCTGGTGATGGGGGAGAAGCCTCTTCGACCTCCGAGTTGGAAGAACTCGTGCAGTATTGCGATGAGCGCTGCCAGGACGTGGTGAGGTCATGCGCTGACCAGGGCAGACCGCTGCCGGTCGTAGGCTTCGAGCTTCAGGATGCCCAGGGCCGGGTCTGCGCTGAGGGCGAGCTTGCCTGGCCCTCGAAGAAGGTGGCCATGCTTTTGCCTGGACAAGACGAAGCGGAGGCGGAATTCGTCGCCCAGGGATGGAAGGTTTTCTCCACGGATGGCGAACAGCAGAAACTCCTCGACGCCTTGAAGGAGTGACCATGCCAACCGTGGCCCTCGGTAGCGACTTCCTTGACGCCTATGCCCGCATCCCCCGTGCGCAGCAGAGGAAGGTTCGGGAGTTCACAGAGAAGTTCAAGGCCAACCCGAAGTCGCCCAGCATCAACTACGAGAAAATCCACGATGTCCGGGACGACAAGGTGCGGACGGTGCGCATCGACCAGAAGTACCGGGCTGTGGTCCTCCGTCCTAACCAGGGCGACGTGTACATCCTCGCCTGGGTGGATAACCACGACGAGGCGATGGCCTGGGCGAAAAACCGGGTTTTTGAGATCAACCCTGTCACCGGCGCTTTGCAGATCATCAACGTCACCGAAGCGGAACAGGTTGTTCAGCCCACGACGAGTAAAAAGAAAACACCCGGCCTGTTGAACCAGTTCGAGGATGATTTGCTCCTTTCCTTCGGTCTACCGGCGGTCCTGCTGCCCGCCGTCCGTGCCGTTCGCACGCCCGGAGAACTCCTGGCCTTGAACAAGCACTTGCCTGCGGAATGTGCCGAAGCCCTGACGTGGCTGGCCGAGGGCTTGCCGCCGGACGAAATCCGAGCAGCCGTCGCCCAGCCGAAAGTGGAGAAGGTGGACACCGGCGACCTGGCGGCTGCACTGGTACACCCCGACACCCGCCGTCGGTTTGTCACGATCTTGTCGGACAAGGACTTGACCACCATTCTGAATGCGCCGCTGGAGAAGTGGCGAGTCTTCCTGCACCCCAGCCAGGAAAAGCTGGTCGCCAAGAAGTTCAACGGCCCGGCCAAGGTAACGGGCGGCGCAGGCACGGGCAAGACGGTGGTGGCGATGCACCGGGCCAAGCACCTGGCCTCCAAGGTCTTCCCGGAAAAGCCCGACCGCATCCTCTTCACCACCTTCACGGCGAACCTGGCGCAGAACGTCGAGCAGATGCTCTCGACGCTCTGCCCGGAGTGCATGGATCGCCTGGAAGTGGTCCATCTGCACGCCTGGGCCGTTCGTTTTCTCCGGGATCACGGCATGAACGTGGAGATCGCCAATCCCGAAACCATCGAGCAGTGCTGGGAGGAAGCACTCCTTGAAGCCGATGTTTTTTCCTGGGACACTGGGTTTTTCCGCCAGGAGTGGGAGCAGGTGGTCCAGGCCAACGGCGTCCAGACCCAGGACGAGTACCTTCGGGTGCCACGGCTGGGGCGTGGGCGCACGGTGTCCCGACCGCAGCGGGCCAGAATTTGGAAGGTCTTCGAGCATTACCGCCACGCCCTGGGCAAGCGTGGCCAGCAGGAGTGGCTGGAAGCTATCCAGACCGCCCGGCGTCATTTGGAGGAGAAGAAAGCGAAGCCGCCGTATCGGGCCGTGGTAGTGGACGAATCGCAGGACTTCCACAACGAGGAGTGGAAGCTGATCCGGGCCTTAGTGACTGCCGGGGCGAACGACCTCTTTCTGGTCGGAGATGCCCACCAGCGCATCTATGGCCGGAAGGTGGTTCTGAGCCGGTGCGGGATTGCGACCCAGGGCCGGTCCAGCACCCTGCGCATCAACTACCGCACGACAGAGCAAATCCGGGCCTGGGCCGTGGCGATGCTCGAAGGCATGGCGGTGGACGATCTCGACGGTCAGGCGGACGAAGAGAAGGGCTATATGTCCCTTCTGTCCGGCCCCAAGCCCGAATGCCATCGCTTCGCCTCCGCAGAGGAGGAACAAGAGTTCCTGGGGAATACTTTGAAAGAGCTTGTGAAGGCCCGCCCAGCCGAGGAAATCTGTCTGGTGGCCCGCACCGCCAAGCTCATCAAGGATGATTACCAGGCCCTCCTCAAGAGCCTCGGCATCGAGCATGTCGTGCTGGACAAGAGCAAGGAAGGAAGCAGAGGCGGCGTGCGGCTGGCGACCATGCACCGGGTCAAGGGACTGGAATTTCCCGTGATGATCCTCGGCGGGGTGAACAGCAAGGTTATGCCGCTGCGACTCGCCGCCGTCGAGGACGACCCGACCGCCAGGAAAGAACACGAGGACCGTGAGCGTTCCCTACTGTTCGTGGCAGCGACCAGAGCCAGGGACCAGTTGATCGTGACTTCGTGGGGAACGCCAAGCCCTTTTTTGGCCTTGACGAAAAGGTGAGTTCGGAAGCGCCGAAGAGTGCTTAGATTGGCAAATAACCCAGAGAGTCCAATGGCCCACAGTGCTATGTCTCCGAAAGAGATCGCCGACCATGCGAAATCGGGCGGTTTCGACATTCCCGAATTCCAGCGGGGCTTTGTCTGGCCTCCTGAAAAGGTCAAGAGCCTTCTCGATTCGCTCTGCAAGGACTACCCGGTGGGAGCTATCCTCTGTTGGCGGTCGAAGGAGTATAAATCTGCGAAATTGGCCCTTGGAACCGAGCCAGAAAAGGTTTGGCTTGTCGATGGCCAGCAACGAACCACGGCCTTATGCCTGCTCTTGGGACAGAAGCCGTACTGGTTTCCGGCACCCGAACCTTGGAACACGCTCTACAAGAAGTGCAACGTCCATGTCGATCTCAAATCCACCACCGATCAAGTGGAACTAAGCCTGCCTAACCCGATAGTGGAGAGGGCTGCACACTGGTATCCGGTTCGAGAGCTTCTGCAAGTCAAGATCGAGGAAGTGCCGGCCAAGGCGATGGAACTGCTCGGACGCCTTGGCGTGTCTCCCACAGATACGGCCGAGCTTGGTCGTCTCATGGGAATCATCAACCTACTTCAAGCAGCGCTCCGCAGAGAGATCATCGTCATCGAAATTGGCCATGATCCGGTCGATGTTGCCGAAATCTTCTCCCGGCTGAACAGCGCCGGGACGAGGGTGAACGAGGGCGACATTGCCTTGGCCTTGATCGCCGTGCGCCAGGAAGGATGGGTCCGAGATCAGCTACTTCCGTATCTGGAAGACCTGAGTGAACATGGCTTCGGATTCGATCCCAGCTTCGTCATCCGAACGATGGTGGCCGTGCGCAAAGGGGTCGCTCGCCTCAAGGATATTCGCCCTGACTTTTGGGAAAAGGGAGATGAATTTGAGAATGGCTGGCAGCAGACCAAGAATGCAGTGAACAATGTCCGACGCATCCTCAATGAGTTGGGAATACTCTCAGTCGGCATTCTTCCTGGCCGGAATGTGCTGATCCCGTTGTTCTACCTCGATCACGTCCACATTCACGGGGATGCGGCGAAATTGCGCAAGGCGTTTATATGGCTGTTGCGTGCAACAAGAGACGGGCGGTACAGTGGATCAGCGATCACCACCATCGACCAGGATTTGGCTGCCATTACCGCCGCCAGCGATTGGGAGAGTGCCCTAAAGGAGTTGCATTCACGGCTTGAAGTGAAGCTGGCATTCGAGCCGCAGGACACCTTGTTGCGATACGACGAGGATGGATTCCTGCGCTTGATGCTCTACCTCGTTGCTTTCCATCGAGGGGCTGAGGATTGGCGGACTGGCCAACGGCTCGGTTTTGACCGCAGCGAGCTAAACGAAGGCTTCCGACCGGAATGGCACCATTTTGTGCCAAGAGGTCGATTGAAGCGGCGCAATCCCCGCCCTTCGGAGGATCAGATCAATTGCCTGGCCAACATCGTTGTCCTCAGCGAAGGAGACAACCGCCGCTTCTCCTACAACGAACCTCACAAGTACCTGGCCAAGTATCAAATCCCTGACGAACGTGTTCACCAGCAACTATTCCCGGATCGCTCGCTCTGGACGACCGAGAAGTTCGAGCAATTCGTGGAAGAACGAAGTAAGTTGCTGGCCCAGGGGATGAATGACTACATCAAGAGCCTTGAGCAATAGCCATGCCTACCGCTGCCTCACTCCCTGTTCTACCTGCCAACCGACCGTTACGGTTGACGCCCACAGACGTTTCGCAGTTCGTCCGCTTGGAGCAATGTGAGCGCTACCTCCGGTTCCAGCTGGCGGAACGGGCCGGGCAGAAGTTCATGGAGGAGTACGACGTGATCCCCCAGCGGATCACCCCGTTGCTCTCGCTGTCGGGCAGCAGCTTCGAGGAAGGCATCGAAAATGACCTCGGCAAACGCTTCCGCACCGTCCAGTACGCCGCCAAGTATTCTCTCGACCACAACCGTCCCGCCAACAACGCCGAGGTCGTCGCTGAGGCAAAGAAGCTCGCTCACGGCCAGTCCGTGTTGCTGTTCCAACCCCGACTGGAGGCCGAATTGCACGGCTGGCTGCTGCGGGGCGACGTGGACCTGTTGCGGCTGGAGCGTGCAGCAGATGGCACCCTGCACGCTCTGATCGGCGACATGAAGTCCACCACAGAGGTCAAAGTCGAACACCGTCTTCAGGTTGCCTTCTACTGCCTCATGCTGGAGCGGCTGTTCAAAGACGCTGGCCTGCCTCACCTGCCAATTCAAACCGGCATCCTCTTCCGCCCGCCCGCTGATCCGACGCCCGAAGAAGCGGAAGAGATCAAGCCGCTGCGGGATGCCGCCAAGCAAGTCTTCGGTCTGGACGTGTCGTTGCTGGAGATCGTCGCTGACCAGGACGCCTATATCCAGTCGGCCCACGACCTCGTGCTGGGCAAAGACTCCACGGCCCGACGAGTGGCCGGCACACCGTTCGAGCAGCTTCCCTACTGCCTGTCGTTCAAGTGCGATGGTTGCCTGTATAACGAGTTCTGCATGAAGTGGAGCGCCGAGCGGGAAGACCTGTCGCTGCTGCCGTACATGACCGGCACGGAGAAAGAAGCCCTGCGGCGGGCTGGCGTCACCACCGTCCAGGCACTTGCCACACTCAAAAACTTCGCCCCCTCGACGAACGGCAGCCCTTCGACGGAGCTTGTTCCTGCGCCCGGTCGGGAAACACAGGTCAAGCAAATCGCCGCCTCCTGGCCGGTCGGTCCTCGCCTCGATGAACTGGTCCACCGGGCTAAGAGCTTCCGCCGCTCCGTGCGCAAAGATGGAACGCATGCGCTCCCCTACATTCCCGGCAAGGGCAACAGTAGCTTGCCCGTCTCGAAACCCGACCTGAACCCGAACCTCGTCCGCATTTACATAGATGCCCAGCACGATTACCTCGAAGGCCGGGTCTACCTGTTGGGGGCGCTGGTCGTCGCTTGCAAGGATGGTTCGCCGGTCGGCAGGCAGGCCGTGGTGCGAATGACGGACGGCCCGCCCGACACGGCGGCGAAGGAGCGGCAACTGTTTGTGGACTGGACCCGTGACCTCCTCAAAGCAGTCATCGAACTGGCTGTCTGCGACGTGCCGCCTAGCGAGAAAAAGTCGGCCCCGATCCACGTCATCTTCTTCGACCGCCACGAGCAACGGGTCATGCTGGAGGCGCTGGCCCGCAACTTCCCGCCGATCCTCAAGAACACGCCGCCGCTCTACGACTTCCTGACGCAGATCGCCGCCTTCGACTCACCCATCGGCAGCTTTCTCGACGAGGAGATGCGGACGTTCAAAAACTTCCCCATGACCTGCCAATCGCTTCAATCGGTAGCGAGCTACTTGAAATTCGACTGGAACACGCCCCACAAGTTCCGGGAACTGTTCAAGGCCCGGCTGTTCGACTACTTGGGCAAGCTCGACATCGACGGGGCTTCCGAGTGGTTCACCCGCCGCTCTCGGTTCGCCAGTTCAGTGCCCCTGGAATACGCTTACGCTTCCTGGAGCCAGTTGCCCAAGCCAGCGGCCGGCAAGGGGGACGAGTTCGCCGACTTCCGTGCCGTGACGAAGGACTTGCTTGTGGCCTTCGAGACACGGCGGCTGGAAGCGCTGGAACACGTCGCCGGCTCGATCCAGGGCAACCCCAACACGCAGAAGACGGCGTTCGTGTTGCCTGATCTCGACGGCTACGAGGACATGGCGCAAGACCTCGCCCACGCCCTGCACGAGTTCGTCACCATTGAGCGGTTGGTGGCGCTCAACGATTGGAAAGCGACCCGGCACGCCCCGCCCGAGCGTCGGGTACTGATGGGTGAGGCTCTGCTGGTACGCTACTGCGAGGCCGACCAGGAGCCGGACGTGGCCGAGCAGAACCGAGAGAACGAGCGCCGGCGCAAGAAGCGGGAAGAATATGCGGCGGCGTTCAAGGCCAGCAACCCCGACAAGCAGTTTCGGCTCAACAAGGAGCAGTCGGCCGAGTGCAAGTGGTCGCCAGAGGGTCTGCGGCTGCGGTTGCGGGTCGAATGCGAAGGGGTTGACTGCGACTTGAACGAAGCGCTGCTGATGTCCACGCTGCGGGACGGCGACCGGCTGGTGTTGTACCGCCGCTGGACCGTGGACGAGCGGCTGCCGGTGGCCGAGCAGAAGGAATTCACGCCGACGCCCAAGCAGATGCTCTACGGGCAGCGTGCCGAACTGCTCCGCATCGTCGCCACCAAGAAGGACAGCGAAGGCCGGATCACCGAGGCGTTCGCCGAGGTCGAGTTGAAGGAGTCGAGAGGCGGCGATTGGTCGAAGCCCTATGTGTTCCCAGCGATCAACCGGCCCGTGGAGGACGGCAAGCTCTACACGCTCGACCCCTGCCCGAACGAGTGGTATGCCTACTGGTGCGCCCAAGTGGTCAACGGCCTCTGCGCCGGCTCGCCGAATGTCCTCTACGACCGGCTGGTGACGCCTCCACCGCCCGGCGACGGCTCTGGATCACAGGGTCAGAAAGCGTTCCTCGCTGGATTGGACGTTTTTCGGAAGGCCGAACTGCTGCACGACTTCGAGGACAGCAAGCAGGAGTTTATCGGTAGCCATGCCAAAACGCCGGTGCTGCTCGTCCAGGGGCCACCCGGCACTGGCAAATCGTACTCAACCGCCTTCGCCATCTTCGCTCGCTTGCAAGGAGCGATGCGGGAGAAGCGGCCCTACCGTGTCTTCCTCTCCTGCAAAACTCATGCAGCGACCGATGTGCTGCTCAAGAACGTGCTGGTTGTTCAAGAAAAGCTGCGGGAACTACAGGAAGCGAATCCGAAGTTGTTCGACCGATATTTCGATGCCCGTCTCCTTGACGTGCCGCTGTATCGGATAGCTCCCAACGATCCGCCGCCTGATGGTGTGATCTCCTTGACGAAAGACGCCGAGAAAGACAACAGCGAGGAGTACAACGCCGACCTGATCGAAGAACGCCAATGGGCGGTAGTGGCGGTCACGCCGGGCGGCACTTACGGAATGCTCAAGCAGAAATGGCCCAAGAATGTCTTCGGTCATGAACTGTGCGATCTGCTTGTGCTGGACGAAGCCAGCCAGATGAGCCTGCCCGAAGCGATCATGGCGGCGCTGCCCTTGAAGCCCGACGCACCGCTCATCGTTGTCGGCGACCACCGCCAGATGCCGCCCATCGTCAAGCACGATTGGGAGGCCGAGGCCCGTCGCACGTTCCGGCAATATCAGGTGTATGAGAGCTTGTTTGACACGCTGCGGGTGCAGAACCCACCCATGATCCGCTTTGCCGAGAGCTTCCGGCTCCATGCGGCGATGGCCGAGTTTCTGCGGCAGGAGGTCTACCGACACGACGGCATCTCCTACCACTCCAAGAAGCGGGACCAGCTGCCGGCCCACCCGCTCACCGACGGCCTGGCGGCGGCGGTGCTGCACCCCGACTACCCGCTCGTCGTGGTGGCGCACGACGAAGCCGAGAGCCAGATGCGCAACGCCTTCGAGCAAGCCCTCATCGAGCCGGTGTTGCGGGCGCTGGCCGATAAGCAGAAGTACGGGCTGGACGCCGTGGACGGGCTGGGGATCGTGGTGCCGCACCGGGCGCAGCGGGCGGCGCTCCAGCAATCGTTCCCGGAGTTGTGCATCATGGACGCCATGACCGGGCTGCCGGCGAGATCAGCCATCGACACGGTGGAGCGCTTCCAGGGCGGCGAGCGGACGGTCATCCTGGTCAGCGCTACGGAGAGTGACCGGGCTTACCTGTTGGCCTCTAGCGAGTTCCTGCTCGACCCTCGGCGGCTGACGGTTGCTTTGAGCCGAGCCAAGCGGAAAATGATTTTAGTCGCCTCACGCAGCATCTTCTCGCTGTTCAGCCCGGACGAGGAGACGTTCACCAACGCCCTGATGTGGAGGAACCTGCTGTTGCGAACCTGCACGACGCTGCTTTGGGAGGGCCAGCGGGACGGAAAGCGAGTGGCGGTGTGGGGCAGCCAGGATGAAGCTGTCGGCGGGAAATGATTGGAGGACGAAATGACGCAGCCGACTATTCGGGAGCCAGAAGATATTCGCCAGGACTGTGCCCGCAAATTGCGGTCGGTCCAGGTGAGCGACCACTTCCAGGCGATCCTGGGCTGCCTGCTCGGTGAAGACTGGACTACGCCGAGGCTGGTGGAAATGGTCATCACCCCGGACGGCCATTTGCTCGGTCGGTGCGATGGCGAGGCGTCGTTCCGGGCCTTCCTGGGCGCAGCAGACGACCTCCTGCGGAACATCCACGGAGTCGCCCCGGTCGCCGAACTCGACGGTGACGAGATCGGCTTCCTCGTGGCGAAAGTGGCTGAGATTAAAAGACAGCGGTAGTGATAGGGTGAGGATGATGTACGACTTGATCGGTGACATTCACGGACATGCCGACGAACTCATGGAATTGCTGGAAGCCTTGGGCTACGAGAAGATGGGCGGAATGTACCGCCATCCCGACCGGAAAGTGATCTTCCTCGGCGACTTCATCGACCGAGGGCCGCAGATTCGTCAGGTGCTTGAGATCGTCCGGCCCATAATCGAGGCCGGTCACGCCTTGGCCGTCATGGGGAACCACGAACTCAACGCCCTGGCCTACCACACCCAAGACACGGACGCCCCCGGTGAATACCTGCGCCGCCGCTCGCCCAAGAACGAGAAGCAGCACCGGGCGACCCTCGAACAGTTGTCTCCGCAGGAACTTCGGTCCCACCTGGAATGGTTTCGCACCCTCCCCATGTGGCTCGACCTGGACGGCCTACGGGTCGTTCACGCCTGCTGGGACGAGCCGGCGATGGGCTTGATTGCCGAGGCCCACAAGAGTCAAGGCGGGATCACGACCGAGTTCCTGCACTTGGCCTGTCGAAAGGGGAATCCGCTCTTCGCTCCGGTCGAAGTCGTTCTCAAGGGCAAAGAAGGCAAGCTGCCGGACGGAGCCTCCTTCCAAGACAAGGACGGCCACGTTCGCACGGAGATTCGCACCCGTTGGTACTTATCGCCGAACGGACATACCTACCGGACGTATGCCCTCCAGTCCGACGAAATCGCCTGTGACTTGGGGCTGGACGAGGCCATTATCGTAGCCGCCAGGCCGTACCCGGCCATAGCCAAGCCCGTGTTCGTCGGTCACTACTGGCTTTCGGCCCTGCGGCCTGAGCTTCTGGCTGCGAATGTAGCGTGCCTGGACTACAGCGTTGCCAAGGGCGGGTTCTTGTGCGCCTATCGGTGGAATGGCGAGCAGAAGTTGAGGAACGAGAACTTCGTGTGGGTCAAAGGAGGCACAGTCGCCAATGCTTGACTACAGCCAAGAACTCCAACGACGCATCGGCCAGTTCGCAGGCCACTTGAAGAAGATGTATCACCGGGCGCACGAGGAGGTAGAGGGGCCGTGCTTCATGATCTTCCAGGAACAGCCGTGGTCGAGTAGTGATGGGGACAATAGCCTGTCCGAAGCGGCGAAGCCTGAGTTGGAACTGATACTCGCCGGATTTGACGACGCCGGGATCGCCAGCGTTACCGTCACCGATGATTGGTCCGTCTACGATCTCCCCGATGCGGGATGGAAAGAAGACGACTCGTCGGCTCGGTTTATCCAATTCAGCTTCGAGAAGGACTGGTTCTGCCTCGACATGCCGCTCCAGACATTGTACCGGGCCGAGGCCGAACAGATATTGCGGTGTCGGAAGGGATTCTTCTATTTGCGGGATCGGCCGCAATTCACGCTCTATGGGGAAGATGTCGAAGGGTACGACCCGTTCCGAAAGGTTTACATTTACGGCGATGAAGAATCCGCCGCCGAAGACATGGCCTTCATCTTCTTCCAGGTCTGGAGATTCCCGGTGGACTGGCGGTTCTATGTGAAAGCCGCTGCTTTCAGCGGCAAAAAGACCGAGTGGGAAGATGGAGCGCCCCTTGAGTAGCCTGGGGTTGATCGGCGCAAGTGAGTGAGAGCGATATATCGCTCAAGGCGACACCACCCTTCGGGAGAACACCGTCGAACCCGGCAACAAGGAGTCCCTGAGCCAGCTGGGAATCAAGGCGGACATCCAGATTGGCTGATGTGGCCGACAGCGTTGCGGCAGCGGAACCGCTAAATAACCGGGGAATGGGTCAGAAGAAGTCTTGCCTTCAACATCAAGCCTCGATATAATATACAGGCGTTCAGTTGTGTTGAGGAGAAACAACAAGCGGCTGGTTCAGGAACGAAGCAGCAATACTAAACTTCATCCTGGAGGGGCTTATGGCAACAGTTTCTCTGCTGACGATTGAGAACCCCCAGGCGCAGGCAACCCCACGGCTTTCACCCTTCCCTGTGGCCGAGCGGGGTAGATTCATCAAGCAATTCAGCGGCCCTGATGCCGATTCGGGCGTCGTCTGCTTCAAGTTCTGGCAACTGGTTCACGCTTCGGGCTGTCCCTTCCGCTGCGCCTACTGCTTCCTCCAGACCACGACCTACTTTCGTTTCCACAAAGCCGCCCTGATGGGCCAGGTGTACGGCAATTGGGAGCAGATGGTCGAGGAGGTCAAGGACTGGCTGGCCTGCCCAACGCCCCGCATGTTGATCGTCGGCGAGCTTCAGGACGGCCTGGCGTTCGATAGCGCCTATGCCGCAGTCACCGGCAAGGCGTTGACTCATCATTTGATCCCTCTGTTCGCCGCCCAGAACCGCCACCGGCTGATCTTCCTAACGAAAAGCACACTCATCAAACACGCACTGAAGCTGATGCCGACGCCGCAGGTCGTGTTCTCGTGGTCCGTCAACGCCGAGTTCGTCGGGCGGCGTTGGGAGCTTGGGGCACCCTTGCCGAGCCGCCGATTCGCAGCGGCAGCGAAGATGCAGGAGGCCGGCTGGCCGATCCGCTTCCGCCTCGATCCCATGATTCCGTACCACGACGCCAATGAGGACTGGCGGGCCGGCTACAGCGAGGCCATCGAGCGAATCAACAACTTGGCCCCTGAGATGGTCACGATAGGGGCGCTACGGGCAAGCACGATGGGTCTGGCGACGGCGGCTGAGAAGAACGGACGGCCTACCAATCTCTTCGGCTACCTTTCCGAGAAAGACCCTTCGGGCTTCAAGTATCGTCTGCCCTTCGAGCAGCAGGTAGAAATGTACCGCTTCGCCATCGAGCGCCTGGATCGCAAGCGGATCATCCCGGCGTTGTGCAAGGAGGATGTGTCGGTGTGGAAGGCGGTCGGGCTGGAGTTCGACGGCTGCCACTGCCTGCACAGCGGCCCAACCGTGCCCAAGGAGATCGTCTCGACAAGGAGTTACCGGCAAGTTGCCAGGAAAGAATAAACCTGCCTTGATCGCAGTCTGCATCTCATCCAACGGAGGAACCCATGACGCCTCTTCCGAAGATGGTGCCTCACACGGCAGCCAAGCACCTGCTGCTCAAGCGGTACTTGGACAGATGGTTTCCCATCCTCGGCAAGTACAACCAGCGCATCAACTACATCGACGGCTTCGCCGGCCCCGGCGAGTATGAGGGCGGCGAGCCAGGCTCGCCGCTGCTCGCCATCGAAGCTGCCAAGTACCACGTCGAACATGGGACGCTGGCCCCAAACGTCATCATCAACTTCATCTTCGTCGAGGCCAACCCCGACTACGCCAGCCACTTGCAGGGTAGACTTAACGCCATCTCCTGCCCACCGCAGCTCAAGGTCGGCGTTATCCAAGGGGAGTTCGCAGCGGTCATCGGCGGCATCTTGGACAGCCTTGAAAAAGGCGGCAAACTACTGGCTCCGACGTTCGCCTTTGTCGATCCCTTCGGCTTCAGCGGCATCCCTTTCGATCTGATGGCACGCATCCTCGCCAACCCAAAGTGTGAGGTCTTCGTGAACATCATGATCGAGTTCATCAATCGCTTCCTCGAACACCCCAGAGACAAAGTGCTGGCGCACTTCCCCAGTACATTCGGGACAAATGAAGTGCTGGACATCCCCAAGCAGGCGGGAGACAGGATCAGTGCCATCCTGTCGCTCTACCGCCGCCAGTTGAAGTCCAAGGCGAAGTTTGTCGGACGGTTCGACATGCACGGTCGCAAGGACCAAAAGACTTACTCGCTATTCTTCGCCTCGAATTCAGCAAAGGGCTTCGAGAAGATGAAAGAAGCGATGTGGTCCGTGGACAAGGCCGAGGGCGGCAAGTTCTCGGACTTCGAGCCAGGGGCCGCAGAGCAGTCTACTCTTTTCGGATACGCTGCCTTGGGGGAGGAGATGCTGGCCCGCTTCCGTGGTCAGCGGGTGCCAATGATCCAAGTGGAGCAGTTCGTGATCGAACAGACGGACTATCTTCCCCAGCACGCCCGCAGCGTCCTCAAAGATATGGAGGAAGGCGGGCGCATCACCGTTGAGCCAGTAGCCGGTTACAAACGCCGCAAGGGTACGTTCAAGTCGGACAAAGTGAACATCGTCTTTCCGGCTTGACAAGGATTATCGAGCCATCCTTCAACGAGCATGGAGCAGACGGATATGGACACGCAGGATAAGCAGGAGGCGCTGGCGGATTTCATTGCGGCCGAGATCGACGAGGCGTTCATTCCATATTTGGAGCGCATCAACCAATTGCCGTTTGCCGCAACCAAGCAGTGTTGCGTCGGCCACTTGGAATACAAGAACCCAGATTTGTCTCTGCCTGCTGGAAACACCGGACGATGGGGATACTTGCAACTGCTCGTGGCCCAGGATGCGGCCGAGTGGCTAATGACGGTGGCCGACTGTTGGGAGTGGCTGTGGGTTGAGGGCAGTCAGTTTTGGCTGGAAGGAGCTGAGGAGCCAGGGATGACTGAACGAGGATCAATCCAAATTGCCTTTGCGTGGGATGCACGTCACTGGCCCCAACCAGCTGAAGACATCTACCGGGCTTTGAAATCCTACCAGGAAAGTCGTTCTGTGGAACAACTCGCTCAGGAAGACCAACCTCTCCCCGGCCCGAACGATCCGCCAGGTAAGACAAAACGGCACTGAGCCAACAGTTGTTGCCCCCGGTCCTGATCGACTACGCCAAGAAGCGAAATGCCCTGCTCTTCGAGGAGCTTGGGCTTGGACGAGAATGACCGACAAGGTGGCCCAAGAGAAGATCATGTGGTGACACAGTGGCACGCTCAAAGCGACAGCCTGAACCCACCTTCACGAGCCGCTGGCGAATCGTTTCGATGGACGAGTGGGACGTGGAGTACATGGAAGAGGAAGGGCCGGCGTTCATCGAGTTCGGGGCCGACCAGATGGGCGAGTTCCGGTTCGGCCTGACCAGTGGCAACATCGACTACCGCATCACCGAGCGGGGCGGGCAGCCAGCAATCGAATGGACCTGGGAAGGCATGGACGAGATGGACCCTTGCATGGGTCGGGGTTGGGCTGCTCTGGAGGGCGACGAACTGCACGGGATGATCTTCTTCCACCAGGGCGACGAGTCCGGCTTCGTGGCGAAACGAGCCAAAGCGCAGAAACGCCCGAAGAGGAAGTAAGCGTGGCACGAGAAAAAATCAAACTGAGGCTGGGCAAGAGAGCGGCTTTCGACAAGAGCCGGCTCAAGCGACTGCGCCAGGAAGACGAAACCTGGGAAGCGGACTTTCAGGCGTTGCCCAAGCCGATCACGCAGAGCCAGACGCATTACCGTGGCATGGTCGTGGCCCCGGACGGCTGCACGCTGGCCGATTCCCACGTCGAGGGCAGGCCGACGGTCAACGACATGGCCACGCTCCTGGCCCATGCCATGCGGCGACCGTTAGCCGGGAAAGCGCACCGGCCCCGGCGCATCCACGTCCGGGGCCACCCACAGTGGAAGGAGCTATTCCCGCACCTGGACAAACTCGACATCAAGGTCGCCGTCCACCGGGAACTCCCCAAGGTGCAAGAAGCCTACCGGGGCTACCTGCGCAAGCAGCGAGAGGCCCACCGCAGGGGCATGGTCAAGCCGACCGCAGACCAGCAGAACGTCGAGAAGCTGTTCCCGGCCATCGCCCAATGGGTCCGGGGCTACGGGCACATCGAAATGGGCGACCAGGAAATGTTCGGCTTCGTCGCCAGGGCACTATACTACGGGAACCTCGCTTTTGAGGACGACAAGCCCGACACGTTGGCCGAGGCAATGGCGTCTTTGGAGAAGGGGCTGAGAAAGTGGTTTGACGAACAAGGGATCGACCTGGATGAAGGAGAATGACATGAGCGTAGTACATACCAGCCGCCTACGCATCGAGAAGCACGAAGGGCCGCACCGCACAGCCCATATCGAGAGCTTCCCGGAGCCGATCCACTTTGGCATCCACGGCGGCATCAAGCAGTTCTACAAGGAGAAATACGGGCGGGAGATCACCGGGCCGGAGTACCCGGCCACCCTCGATCACATCATCGCCGGGGTCGCCGGCTGACTGACCGGCACACTGGGAGCCGCACTGGACGTGCGGGGAATCAAGTCGGCAGACAACCTCGTGGCCCAGGTTGAGGGAGACATCGAAGACGTGGATGGCGTGATGCGCATTACCAAGATTCGCCTGCGCTACCGCTTCCGGGTGCCCGCAGGTAACAGGGAGAAGGTGGACCGGGTGCTGGCGAGCTACGCCGAGAAGTGCCCGGCCTACCAGTCCGTCAAAGGATGTATCGACTGCTCGTGGGACGCCGAGATTGTGGAAGGATGAAGGGGATGGTCAAAACCACCTACCTGCAAATGTTCGCCCGTCCTGAGCGGGTCGTGCCGCTGCCGAGAGAAGGGCTTGCCGTCGTCCACGCCAGGAAGCCGACCGTTGCTTACTATCGGTTCCTGTACGATGCCGTGGGACGGGATTACGACTGGACCAGCCGCAAGAAACTCTCCGGTACAGATAGGACACCATGCACATGACCTCGAAAGCCATCTCCATCAATCGAGCGCCGGTCCTGACCCTGTGGGCAGCCGTGGTCGCCCAACGCCTCGGCTTCGCTGAGGACGAAGCTCTGACGCTGGGGAGAGCCGTGGCCGGGCTGAATGCCTACTCCAAGGGCCGCAGGCTGGGACTGTTCAAGCCCCACGAGGAGAAGGCGAAGAAGGCACAGGAGAAAGAGCCAGGCGAACGGTTTTTGATCGAGGTCTGCGGTCGGGCGGTGCCAGCCACGAACACCGACGAGGGCATTCGGGCCGTGCAAAAGGGCAAGCCGATTGATCCTGAGAACGTGCGGCACTACCTGGAAAACAAGTTGGGCGATGACTTGAAGATAGTTCGGTCGGCCATGCAGAAGCTCGCCAAAGCCTATAAGCCCCAGCAGCTCGGACACGATGCCTTCTCGCTGTACGAGCGCTTTCGCCCCGACATCCCGGCAGGCAAGAAGGGCTGGGGAGCCAAGGGCGACCTCGACCTGGGGCTGGTCGGACGGTTGACGAAGGAGAAGCCATGACCCGTTCCTCCAACCTCTTCGCTGACCTTCCCGAGCAGATGCCAGACGAGCATTTCACGACCTTGCTAGAAGCTGCCAGCGTCCGCATTGAGCGCATCGTCTCGCACGGCCACGCATCGCCTGAAGGGTTTTGGTACGATCAGGACCAGCACGAGTGGGTCATCGTTCTGAAAGGCGCTGCACGGCTTCGCTTTGAGGAGGGGATTGTGGAGATGAAGCTCGGCGATTTCCTCAATATCCCGGCGCACAAAAAGCACCGGGTCGAGTGGACGACACCCGACGAGCCTACGATCTGGTTGGCGGTGCATTATGGGAATGCGAGTTGACCTGCTCTGTCAAGTCGGCTGGATAAAACTGGAGCTACGGAATGCGACCACAACTGCCTGAAAGAAGCAACAGCCCCGCTGATCGGCCGATCAACGGGGCTGTTGTCACTGCCAACATAGGGCATGTGGATGTGCCAAAATACGGCACTTCTCGGCCGTACCGACTACGCAGACGGAGGACTACTGAGTGGTGCCGACGGCACCTGGGCCAACCTACGGCCCCTTCTGGTCCTCCGCTGGGCCATACGGCCACCTAATAATGTAGCATGTCCCACCTGTCCCCGCAAGGGCAGTATCTCGTTTTTTTTCGCATTTTGCTCATTTGCCGTTTTTTTTGGTTTGGCTGGCGGCATGATTTTTTGGCACGCCCGCCGAAAAGCCCGAAAGTTTAGCACGTTCCGGAGCCGTGGGGCTGTCGCAGCTGGACGAGGCCATTGTGCGGTGGTGTACGCCCCTGGGCAAAGCGCCGGCGTCAACGGACTTCATGCGGCGTGGGCAGTGGTGGCGTCCTGGCCCCGTCGCAGAAGCACGAATCTTGGGCCGCTGGCCGAGTCCTGACCGTCCCTGACGGTTGGACGTTCCTGCCTCCTGGGGACGCCGCCCTGACCCGCCGTGTGAAAGCTGCCGGCGATCATTGGAACATCCAGGAAATGAAGGGCCGAAAAATCTTTTCACGAGGCGTTTGGGCACCGGCAGCGGCCATCGACCGTATTCGTGCCGAACTTGAAGCAGAGCGATGCGTCTCCCGATCCGCTGCCTGAGCCAGTGAATCGAAGAGCCGCCGTGCCTGCTCCCGCAGGACACCCAACGTGTCAGGCGGGGCCGTCGTCGGCAGCAGGTCCGCCACGGTCGTCGTCAGTGCCTTCGCCAGCCGGTCCACCAAGTCGATCCCCAGCTTCTCGTTGCGTGGCTCGCTGGTGTTGTTGCACTGACCAGGCGAGCGAGGAGGCAATAAACAGCACCGCTCAGCGTAGGTGCAGCAGCTTTTGGAGCCGTTCATCGAGCCGACGCCAGCAATCCGAGTCTGGCACTTCCCCAACTCCGGCTCCTTCCGGCAACGCATCCGGTCGTCCGGTGTCATCGACCTGAGCAAAGCCGAGCAACGCTTCCAGCCACGGCCCTTGCCCTGCTTCCAAGGGAGTGCCGATCAGCCCCGCCACGAGATACACCTGCGTCCGATGCAAAACGGCTCCCTCGATTTCGATGACCGTGCCGACCGGAACTGGACGCAAACATTCCAGATTGAGGACACGGCGCAGGACGAGGTTGGCTTGCGGCCCGACGTGTTTCCACGCCGTAGCGTAGCCGGCCTCCAATGCCAGCCGCAACAAGGAACCGGCGTAGAGCGTGTTTTTGTGGTTGGCGTCTGCGGGCAGAATGAGCCGGTGGAAAAGAGTTTGCATCATTGTTCCTCCTTGAGTCGTGACAGCAACCTTGCACAAGCAAGCCAGAGAAGATAGCGTCTCCGGTTCCTGCCGATTATATGCGACCTGTGACCGCTTCGAGGGTGTAGCTTTATCTGGCAGATGCAAATGGCCTGTATCAGAATAGGTCGATGATCCTCTTGGCTTCGTCCTTCCCCAGCCGTTGCGCCGCTGCCTTCAAGTTGGCAATGTGCTGCGACAGCGCCGCTGCACTCGCCGGTGCGGATGCGGGCTTGGCAGTAGCGGATTTCACGCTGGCAGGTGCCGGTTTCTTTTTGGCTGGTTTCGCAGCAGGTGGTTTCGGCCTCGGGGCAGCAGCGGCCGAGGTAGTGGTAGCCGAGCCAGAGGTTTGCTTGAGCTTGGTCTTGACGGTGGCGACAAATTTGCCGGTGACTTTGACGCCTTTCTTGCAAAGCAGCTTGGTGGCCGCGACGCCGCTGCGTCCAAGACCTACGACCAAGGCCTTCATGTTTTTCTTGATTTTGATCATGGTTTCCTCTCTCTTAATCCTTT
>Ga0209062_1002575_pt1 | contig 23776 bp, 20 predicted proteins | sample Coa_R2_2_FD_187158 | JGI IMG/M metagenome (GOLD analysis project Ga0209062, IMG submission 187158) | Surface soil microbial communities from Centralia Pennsylvania, which are recovering from an underground coalmine fire - Coalmine... | ecosystem: Environmental > Terrestrial > Soil > Unclassified... | reverse complement strand
CTTCCCTTGCTTAAAGTCAGTCAAGGCCCGCGTCCGGGCCGCTTGGGTTTTATTCCCATGAATTGCCGCCGTTTTCAGCCCATCTTGAGCCAATTGCTCCGCCAGACGATTCGCCCCGTGTTTGGTCCGGGTAAACACCAGGACCTGTTTCCAGTGATTAAAGCCAATGAGGTAAGATAGCAATTCTCGTTTGCGGGCGCGATCAACGGGATGCACGATTTGTTCAACTTGCTCAGCGGCTGTATTCCGAGGTGCCACTTCAATTTGCACAGGCTGTTTGAGCAAGGTGCTCGCGAGTTGCCGAATCGCGGGCGAAAAGGTGGCAGAGAACATTAACGTTTGCCGAGCGGCGGGCAGTTTTACCAATAGTTTGCGAATGTCGTGGATGAACCCCATGTCTAACATGCGATCACACTCGTCTAGCACCAAAATCTCAATTTGGGACAGATCGACGGTTTTCTGTGTGATGTGGTCGAGTAACCGTCCAGGCGTCGCGACGACAATATCGACGCCCCGTTTCAACGCTTGTACTTGCGGCACAAAGCCAACACCGCCATAGATCACCACTGACTTAGGAGCCAGATATTTGCCATAGGTTTTGACGCTATCACCGACCTGAGCCGCTAGTTCACGCGTTGGGGTCAGAATCAAGGCCCGCGGATGGCGATCGCCTTTTCTGGCGGATGAGCGGTGCAGGCATTGCAGTAAAGGCAGCGTAAAACCGGCCGTCTTACCCGTGCCAGTTTGGGCACTCGCAAAAATATCGTGTCCCTGCAAAATTGCCGGAATCGCCTGCTGCTGAATTGGCGTTGCTGTAGTGTAGCCTTCGTCGTTAACAGCACGCAGCAATTCGGTCGCAAGACCGAGCGTTTGAAATGTCATGAATTAGATTGCTCCTAGTTGTGCCCCTATCCCCAATGCAGCACTGGGACCAGCCTAAGAGCAGTAAGTTGATTGTTTCTATAGATGGCTCGAACAAACAAGAGCCAATATGCAACAACAGACCGGAAGTAAGTTGCAGAGTCTCATCCTAACACATTGCCAAAATGAATGGTTTCGGCAGTTTTGCCCCGGTGTCTCAAAACTCATCCGGGCGAGGCCATGGTGAGAGCTTGATTTTGAGATGGATTTTGAGACACTAGCAAGCCCATGCTGCCGTCAATGCGCGATCGTCCTTGAGGGCCTCTCTTTTGGGGAGGTTTCGGAGACAGTCTCAACCACTAAACTTTGAGACTGGAAATTTAATCACCGTTTGTTTGACACTTCCAACTGGCACAAGCTGGCACTGTACTGTTACCGTACTATTGCGAAGCGAAGGATTCTGATAACGTTAGATAGCAACTACTGCATGATGCTGTCTAGAAAGCTTCACCATCATCTGTCTATTGTTTAGAGCGGTTTTACGCGTGCCCAAATCTGGTTCTCTGTTTCCGACTGATGATAACTACACGAACTTTTTGCGATCGCTGAAAGAACGGATTCGGCAAGCGCAAATCAGAGCAGCGCTGGCCGTCAACAACGAGTTAATCATACTCTACTGGCAGATGGGGCGAGAGATTTTAAGCCGCCAGCAGCAGGAAGGTTGGGGCTCGAAGGTCATTGAACGACTGGCGCAAGACCTGAAACGAGAATTTCCTGACATGAGTGGCTTTTCACCGCGCAACCTCAAATACATGCGAGCCTTTGCTGAAGCGTATCCTGATGAGCAATTTGTGCAGCGCTACGCTGCACAAATCCCCTGGAGGCATAATCAGGTGCTCTTGGACAAGCTGAAGACGCCTGAGCAGAGGCTTTGGTATGCTCAGAAATCGTTTGAGAACGGCTGGAGCCGGGACATCCTGGTAATGCAGATTGAGTCTGACCTTTATACCCGCCAAGGTGGAGCGATCACCAATTTTGAGCGCACCCTCCCAGGCCTAGATTCCGATCTGGCTCATCAAATCATTAAGGACCCCTACAACTTTAGTTTCCTCTCTATTGCTGAGGAGGCGAAAGAGCGGGAGTTGGAGAAGGCTCTGGTGGTGCGGATTCGAGAATTCCTGCTGGAGCTGGGCATCGGTTTTGCGTTTGTTGGCAGCCAGTATCGTTTGGAAGTGGAAGGAGATGAGTACTTCATCGATCTGCTCTTCTATCACCTGAAGCTGCACTGCTACATCGTGATTGACTTAAAGGTCACCGAGTTCAAGCCAGAGTATTCCGGCAAGATGAACTTCTATATCTCAGCGGTCAACCACCTTCTGCGGACTGAAGTGGAAAATCCCACGCTTGGGATTATCCTTTGCCGCTCCAAGAAGAAAACAGTGGTTGAATTTGCTCTAGACACCGTGCATAACCCGATCGGTGTCTCTACTTATAAGTTGCGGGATGGACTGCCGTCTACGTTGCAAGAATGTCTGCCAACTGTGGAGCAGTTAGAGATGGAGTTAGAGGCAGCGATCTCTGAGTTAGAGAACGCAGAGGAGTGATTTTTCAACGATGACTCAAGAAAAGCTGGTTCTCTCGTTTTGGAAGCTGTCTCTGGAAAACTTGCCAATGGGACAGTTCATTCATCAAAGGTTGAGCCCGGTAGAGGCAAAGCTTTTGATTGATAAGGCTCGTCAAAGTCACTCGTTAATCTGTGTGTCCAGTGATGATCTCCTTGCGCCTCACAAGCAGAGCAGTTTGGAGAATCATCGGGAGCTCTGTAGGGTTTTACAGACGCACTTTGAGCTTCCAATCGCCATGCAGGATTTTTTTAGCAACAATTCAGTTGACAGAGAGGCGTTGTTCTCGATTAACCCATTAGAGCTGGTGCAAATCGAAGACAAGACCAGGCTGATGATTGTAACTTGTAGCTATTCGCTACCAGAATTGAAAGCGCCAAAAACACTGGAATTTCAAGTGATTCCTGATTCAGTCGAGTTCCATTTAATTGCTGCATGCTAGAGTGCTGCATGCTAGAGCTCACCCGCAAGGCAATATGCCTATTGGCAAAGTACCATCATTCGTCCAGACAAACTCGCTGTACACTAGCTCTGTATGCGATCGACACAGCCTGTGACCAACGTTATCTCGCTCTTTAACCAAGCTGGGGGGACTGGCAAGACGACTCTTGCCATGAACTTGGGGTACTCTTTGGCGCAGCGAGGGCAGCGAGTTCTACTCGTAGATATGGACCCACAGTCTTCTCTAACCGTATTCATGGGTTTACAGCCGCATGAACTGGAGGACACGATCGCTCAAAGCATTTTAGACCGCGCACCTCTTCCCATTCTGCATGACATTCATCAAATGGACTTGGTGCCTAGCAACCTGACGTTGAGTGCAGCCGATGTCAGGTTGGCGACCGCGATCTCAAAGGAGACCCGGCTTAAGAAGGCGCTCGCTCCAGTTGAGCCGAACTATGATTTTGTGTTGATCGACTGCCCACCGACATTGGGGGTGTTAAGCATTCTCTCACTGGTGGCATCGACCCACATCCTGATTCCAATGCAGACGCAGTATAAGAGCTTTGTGGGTCTGGATCTGCTGTTGGGGACAATCAATGAGCTGCAACAGGAAGGGGTGGCATCAGACCTGAAGTTTGCTGGGGTCATCCCTAATTTGCACGATCGCACGGCGCAGGGAAAGGAGATTTTACAGGCTGTGACAGAGCAGTTTAGCGGGGTTGCATCTGTCTTCCCGCCCATTCCACGGGCTGTTGCTTTTGCTGATGCCTCGATGCAACACCTACCCTTGGGGCTGTATGACCCCAAACATCCTGCTCTTGCAGTTCTGACTGCTGTTACCCAAAGCCTGGAGTCCTTATAGTGCCACCTCGTAAAACTGCACTCAAACCGCAGCTTCGTAATGTTGCCGCAATTCTCAACCGGGAGACACCCGCTGAGGCTGAACACGTTGAGCAGTCGTCTCAATCTGCTTCGCTTGATCAAATTCATTTGCCTACCAAGCAGCCTCGTCGCTTTTTTGATGCGGATAAGTTGGCTCAACTGATTGCATCGGTCAAGGAACATGGCATTTTAGAGCCGCTTCTTGTCCGCCCTCTCAAGGATGGGGAGTATGAACTGGTTGCAGGAGAGCGTCGGTTGCGGGCAGCGCGTGAAGTGGGGCTCGAAGCAGTTCCGATCGTAGTGCGTGAGTTGGACGATCGACAGGCAATCCAGGTTGCGTTAATCGAGAACTTGCAGCGGGAAGACCTGAATCCAGTGGAAGAAACAGACGCTGTGTTGGATTTGCTGGCAATCACCCTGGAGACAACAAGGGAAGATGTGACTTCGTTGTTTTATCAGGCGCATCGGGCAAAACATCGCGGTCAGGAATTGGGACAAAACGTTTTGTCCCAATTGGAAACTGTTCAAAATGTGATGGCAGGAGTGGGTCGGTTTAGTATTGATAGCTTTCGTTCTAGTCGCTTACCGCTGCTAAATTTACCGGAAGATGTGTTGAATGTTCTCCGTCAGGGGAAGCTGGAGTATACCAAAGCGCAGGCGATCGCCCGTGTAAAAGATGAGGGGCAACGGGCTAAGTTGCTCAAGCAGGCAATCGCTAAGAACCTATCGCTGAATGAGATTAAGGCAGCGATTAAAGAACTGACGCCAGAAGTAAAGCCGACTCCTGAGAAAGTGCTGGTTGAACGGTTAGGTGAGATCGGCAAACGGTTGCGGAAGAGTGAAGCCTGGGGCGATCGCAAGAATCGCGATCGGATTACCAAACTGCTGGATGAATTGGACAAGCTCACCGCACCGACTGAATAAACCCCAAGCAGCCATTACCTTGTTGCTGCAAAAACTTGGGTAGGCGTAAAGGCGAGCGTACCAAACTGTGGCGACTGAATGACATCACTGCCTTGAAACGTGCCAGCTTCGGCATAGCGGTCGCCTACCAGTGCCAACACTAGGACGGTTTCTAATTGCGGATCGATAATCCAGTATTCGGGGATTTCTCGATCCTGATATTGCATTCGTTTGGCAATGTAGTCACGGTCCCTCTGCAAATCGCCAGGGCTAACGACTTCAACCACAAGTAATGGTGGAGCCATGCTGAGCCGCAGGGTGTTACGCTGATCCAACTGCTGGACGTGTTCTGGTTGCAGGATGGTTAGATCGGGATAACGATTTTTAGGTTCGCCTCTTACCTCTAATTCCAGTCCATGCGGACGCACTCTGAGATGACCAACGATCCCGGCAAATTGTAATAACAGAAAGACGGCAATCGCAGTATTCTTTCCCGACTCTGGTGGCACCTCGATCAGTTCTCCATTGAATAACTCATACAAATTCTCTGTGCCATCGTCGTAGGACAGATACTCGTCAAAACTGAGAAATCGCTGTTTGGCTTGAGTCATGGGGTGATAGTCGTGGTGCCCTAGCCGATCATTCTGCCTTTATTGTACGCTGCCCCTTCTTCCCCGACTTCTTTGCTTTCCCTTGCGTCTGCTGCTCTCGCTCGGCACGGATGCGCTCTAGCAACACAGAAGCAGGCTCGTCGTTGGGGTCTTGCTCAACGAGTTCACCCCGAAAGGCTTTGGCGAGAATGGAGCAATTAAGATAATCAATTTTATGTAAGTCGTTTAATACGCAACTTTCTACTGAACCGATTGTTGAAAGCTGGGTTTGAATTTGTTTTACTACTGCTTGTTGTTCTTCTAGTGGAGGTAGTGGAACCATTATGTTACGAACAATAGTTGTATTGAGATTAGGTTGTGCAGCACCTTGATTTATTGCTCTTAAGCTTTGAGTAAGGCTCGTCAAGAAGTAATAAAGATAAATTTTTAACTCCTCACCAAGAAACAGAAGAGCTACCGAACCGTCATTTATACATCCGCTAACTTTTGTGATTTTTGGGACTCCTAAAGTAGCGCCACTGTTCGTTAGCAGAAAGGTGCCTTCCTCAATAAATCTACTTTTCTGCTTTCCCTCTTCTGTGACAAAACTAGAAGTTGATTCTAAGTAAATGTTTTCATCCTTAGTAATTTCAGAGACTGTTATCCAAGGTACCTCTCCACCAAAATATTTGGGATTACCTGCTGGTCTTGGAGAAGCACCACGGACTACAAAAGCAAGATTATCAATATTTATCCAACGCCAGTTTTGAGGAAGTTCAGATAGATAAGAATCGTTAGGTGTTTCAGGCTCTTCGTATCTATCTTTCCACCTAGAGTCCCTTATGGCTTTTCCCTCCAATTGGAGTTTCTGAATTTCTGCTTCTTCCCATCGCTGGCGGCGTTCCTGCCTAATCCTCTCCAGCAACACAGAAGCAGGCTCAACATCTGGGTTTTGTTCGCGCCAGTCGGCGGTGAGGTCACCCCGGAAGGCAGCAGCGAGGACGGATTGCCGGAATTTGTCGCACAACTCAGGGATGGCTGCGAGAGCCGATCGCGCGTTCTGGCTACGATTTCTCAGGGATTCGATCGCTGCAACAATCCGCTTTTGCTCATTGAATGGTGGCAGGGGTAATGTCAGCCTTCTGAAATCGATAAGGTGAAAGTTTTTAATCGTACTTCCTGTGACATCATTTTGTACGTTGATGGTCTGAAACCATGACTGAAAAGCAAGTGAGATAAAGCTAGCTGATATTTCATTTGAAGCAGGCTTTAGTAAAGCAACGCTAACAAATAAACTGAAAGGGGTTTTCGTATCGACAACAGCACATCTTCCAATTGTTCCACTTTTAGTGATTAAGAGGTCGCCTAGTTCAGGTTTACACCTTTGACAAAGGATTTCATGCTCTTCTAAAGAAATATACTTGCAGTCATCAAAGTAGATCTTTCCATTCCTAATATCTTTAACTGATATAAACGGTATTCCCTTTGTTGTGTACGTCGGAGTGTGATGAGTGCCATCAACTATCTTCTTCATTATTTCGTCTAAAGTTACCCACACCCAACCTTCTGGCAATTCCATCAATTCGTCACTCACGCTTCAATCTCCCAATCTTCAAACTGCAACCCATCCACGCGGCTAAATTCGGCAGTGTTGTGGGTAATCAGTGTCAGGTTGTGACTGAGGGCGATGGCAGCAATTTGTAAATCGTACGAGCCGATGGGAGTGCCTGTGGCTTTGAGGTGCGCTCTCACCCTGCCGCAGATCGCCGCTGCTTCACCATCAAACGGCAGGCTCACAAAGTCTCCAAAAAACTTTCGCAATATCTCCAAGTTTTCTTCCACGCGAGCACTATTGTAAGCACCGAAATAAAGCTCAAATTTCACAATGTCACAAATGGCGATGTCATCCGGAGAAGACGATGTAATGCGTCGATAAATCGGCAAATTGCGACGATTAATGTACTGAATACACGTATTAGTATCAAGCAGATAAATCATTCAAACGATGCTCGCTCTGGCTGTTCTTCCTGGGGTGCCCTCACTAATTCACCTTCCCAAGCCCCAAAGGTACTTAAGAAATCTGATGACCATTGACGTTTCTCAGTTTTCTGCACAGGTTGATACACCACCACCACTTCCACCTCGCCATCTTTAACCTCCGTCGGAATCTCCAGATGTAGCACTCCATCCTGCCCAATGTGCTGACGAACCTTAATACTTTGCATAATTTTCCTCCTAAATCATTTCTTCAATCATGATCGGATCATCGGCACAAATTCCATAGAAGTCCGCTAGCGATCGTTCAGCCATAACAGGTGGTTGCACAAGCTGATACGTGACGGTCACTTCCACCTCACTACCGTGAATCTCTGTAGGAATCTCCAGATGCAAAATGCCATCTGACCCCACTCGTTGACGGACCTTAATCCGTTGCATCGTTTCCTCCTTACCTCCCACTTAACCGACATGCGAGTTCGCTCAATCAGCTAGCAATGACTTCGGCTAAGCCGCGATCGCGAATCCTCCTATTCTACGGTTGGCAGTCCTACCGAAGCACTCGCCGCTTCTGCTGCCTCCTCCCCTTCCAGTAACACCATCAGCGCTTCCATCTCCTTCGTCGCAATCCGCAGCTTCTCCATAATCTCCGTGGCAATCACCTCCGGTTCCGGCAGGTCATCTCCCGACTGCAAACTCTCATCCCGCAGCCAGGAGATATCCAAGTTTTCACCCCGTTTGGTAATCTGCTCGCGCGTGAAATAGCGGAACCGCCCTTCTTCCCCCTGATCAACGCGTGGGCTGTTCCCGTTCGGGTCATCCCCATAGCACTGCCCAAAGTCTTGAAAGTGCTCGCGCGTCAGCGGAATGCGCTTCCCAAAGCTGGGCATATTGGTGCGCATGTCGTAAATCCAGACTGCCTTCGTGTTGCCCTTTTCCGTCGTGCCCCGCTGGAAGAACAGCACATTTGTTTTCACGCCTTGAGCGTAGAAGATGCCTGTCGGTAGCCGCAGAATGGTATGCAGGTTGCACTTGTCCATCAAGTCAGCACGGATCGATCGCCCCTGCCCATCCTCAAACAACACGTTATCCGGCAACACCACCGCTGCTCGTCCACCTGGTTTCAAGCTGCGATAGATGTGCTGCAAAAACGCCAATTGCTTGTTTGAGGTGGGATAGGTAAAATCATCCCGCGACGGCAGCCCGCCACCTTTCTTCGTCCCAAACGGCGGATTCGTCAGGATCACATTCGCCTTTACCAACCGCTGCCCATCGGCTGAGAGCGTATCGCCCAGATCGACCGCACCTTCAATGCCATGCAGCATCATGTTCATTAGCAAGAGCCGATGGGCATCCTGCACCAGCTCAATACCGTAAAACGCCTGATGCCGCTGAAACGACTGCTCCGATTCGCTCAAGTCAAACAGCTCATCGGTACGCTTTTTAATGTAGCGATCGGCCGCAATCAAAAAGCCCCCTGTTCCCGCTGCCGGGTCTTGCACCAGTTCCCCCGGTTGCGGCTGGACCAATGCCACCATGCAATCAATCAACGGTCTGGGCGTGAAGTATTGCCCTGCCCCCGACTTCTTCTCACTGGCATTCTTCTCCAGCAGCCCCTCATACAGGTCGCCCAGTCCCTCTTCCTTGGCAGAGTACCAGTCCAGCTCATCGATGCTTTGCACCAACTTCTTGAGAATGCGCGGTTGCTTCAGCGCTGTCTGCGCGTTGGCAAAAATCGCCTGTACCCGCAGTGACTTTGCCTCCGACCCCAGATGCAATAGCAGCGCCCGGTAGAAGGTTAGTTGCTCAACCCCATCCCGGCTGACCAGATCCTTCCAACGATAGTTTTCCGGCAACTGCGCCTCCTGCTCCGTCTCCTGCATCATCTTGAGGAACAGCAGGTAGGTCAGCTCGGTGACGTATTGCAGGTAGGTAATACCGTCGTCTCGCAAGACGTGGCAAAGATTCCAGAGCTTCTGAACAATGTCGGTCGTAGCAGTCATAGGTACAACAAGTCAGTGTGTTGGGCATCCTATAACAAAGGTTCCCAAATCTATATAGCGTATGCGAAAACCAGAATCCGTCAAGGCACTTGAAACCTTGGGACGAGAACGCTTATCCAAAAGCTTCTTCATGCGTGATTTCCTTTACAGTGAGGTTGCCAACTTCTACGGCATTCCGAACATTCCTGAAAATTCTGATTTGGCGATCGCGAATGGAAAACGCCTCTGTGAAGAACTGCTGGAACCTCTCCAAGCGACTTTTGGACGCATCACCATCCGCTCCGGCTACCGTTCGCCTGAAGTGAACCGGGTCTGTAATGAAAAGAAACTGGGCTGTGCCAGGAATGAAGCTAATTTCGCTGGGCACATTTGGGACTACCCAGACCAAACAGGGCATGGAGCGATGGCTTGCGTTGTCGTGAACTGGTACTGTGATCGCTACGAACAAACAGGTGAGTGGCAGCCTTTAGCCTGGTGGATTCACGACCACTTGCCCTACTCCACAATGGAATTCTTCTCTAATCTCTGCGCTTTCAATCTTGGCTGGCACGAAAAGCCAAAACGTCGAATCGATAGCTACATTGAGCCTAAAGGTTGCCTCACTCAGCCGAGCATGGAAAACCATGAGGGCGAGCACAGCAAATGGTATTCGGGCTTTCCGAAACAAATTACATCTCACTAGCCGCTCGTCAGGGCACTGATTCCAAAGCTTTTGCCCAGCATCGTGGTGACAACTATAGGACGGCTCAAGGGTCTTTCAGGGACATGGATGGATGGACCGAGTGCTTTGCAATTGAATCTCCAATTGCCTCAAAATACTCATTTGTTACACCATGTGTAGTGGGGTGTTTGGCTATGACAAAAAGCGTGGAGCCATTGCTTCCCAACAGGGCTCCGCTTTCATGTGTACTGAAGCTCACTCCCTCAGCAATCACCTTCCACCAATATTGATACCACCCATCTGAACTGTAGAAAACGACAGCACGCGGCTTGTGTCCCAAAATTCGCTGCCGGATATGATCAGCGCGTTGGGAAACATAGAACTCCCGATAACCCTGTCTATCTCGAAGTTGCGGAAGCTGCGAATAAGTGTCATACAGCCATTGACCAACGCTAGGTGAAGGCAAGGGCAGCAATTCCAGCAGGCAAGATTCTCCATTCTTTCTTGCCAGGTGCTGTCCCTGATATTCCTTCACCTGAGCGATCGTTACTTCTTGCCCCTTTGCCTTCAGTAAACTTCGGATCAATTTTGCCCAGGTGCGTTGTATAACTGGTCGTGAGCCGAAAAGGTGAGTCGCTCCAAGGCCCTCGTGATACTCATAGACATCCTCGAGTTCTCGATAGCCTCGTTGTGACCAGGTACTTAACCGCTGAAGAACATCATCAACAGTGCCTCCGCCTCCCTCCTCTTTCCCAACGAACCAAAACTCTCCATCATAGTTGCCATATCCGTAGAATGTCTGAATGTATTTCTCCAGCAATCGATCGTCAAGCATAGTGAACCCTTGAAGTCATGGCACCTTTGTCGCATCAACCTGCATCCTGCCAAAGCTGATCGCGGATATTTGTCAGAATCGTTTCTAGCTGACCATTAAACAGTTTGTTGAAACGTTCAAATCCTCCTTGAGATTTGAACTCGCCCTGATCTAGAGATTCACGATCGACAATCACCTCTACTTTCAACTGCTTGCCAATCCGCTCCAACCATTTCCGCTGGGGTGGAGTCCAGTTCTGACTGGCAAGGATTTTCTTTAGGGCGCGATCGACCCGCTCGCTGTATGGCACCAACGCATCGCCCAAAGCTGCCTGTCGGATAAAGCCGATGATTGAGGCGGCAATGTCTTCATTGGTGGAGTCCCGCCACGCCGATCGCAACATCGTTTCCGAGTAACCTGCGTTGTCCAGCAGCATTCTCAACTCCTTCAGCTGTGGGCGCGTCAGGTCACGGGGACGTTGCACCACTACCGTTAACGCCGCAACCTGGTTCTGGTTATTCTGCAAAAAGGCTTTGAAGCTGTCGAGATAATCTTCGGGTTTGCCGTAAGGCACCCCACCTTCAGACACGCCATAGCCCCGTTCCATACCGCGTAACTCATCCTCGTGATAGGAAATGAGGATCGGTTGTGTGCCGCCATCCTGACGATCCAGAATTTGGGCGATCGCCTGGCGCTGTGCAAACCAGTCCCGCACCTGAGCCGCATTGTTCTGTTTCAGGTGGGGCACAATGTCTTGAAGCGGCATTCCAGCCAATTGTTCCAGTTGTTCCTGGCTGTTCTCGCTAAGGTGTCTGCGCTTGCGCTGGAACTTCGATAAGAGCTGATCGATGATGCTATCCACGGCATCGGGTGCTGTGACGGTGCCCAATTCCTCAACCAGTTGCGTGAACGAAAGCTTGGGATTCACCACCAGGGGTTTCATGCTTGAAACGGGGGCGATCGCCTCATACAGCCTGACCGCATCAAAGACCCGAAACACCTCTTTACCGATGTCGTCACAACGGCGAGTAGCCCGTCCCAGCATTTGTTCGTAGAGGATGCGGGAGTTGACCCGACGGATAAACACCAGGTTGCAAATGGGTGGCACATCAATCCCCGTTGTCAGCAGATCGACCGTCACTGCAATTTTGGGATTCACCTCATTACGAAACTTGCGAATCAGTTCCAGTGGCTTATCTGCTGCACCTGTAATTTTGGCGATCGCCTCATCGTCCACACTGCCATACTGCTCTTGCAACACTTGTTTGAACTGGGACACCACAATATCGGCATGGTGGTCGGTGGCACAGAAAATCAGCGTTTTTTCAGGCAGTGACGGATCAATGTGTTGAGCCAGCGCCTCACAGACCACTCGATTAAACGGTTCCGTCACCACCTTCTTGTTGAACTGCTCCACCTCGATCTTGACTTCATCAGGGGCATGAGCTAGGTCAAGCTGCCCCGTCTGAGGGTTGAAGAACTCCATCTGGTCGCCTGCATTCCAGACGATGCCCTCTTCCGAGAGCCGGGTTTTAATCTGGAAGGGCGGTTCATGATCAATCAGCCAACCATCAATCACGGCTTCCCGATACGTGTAGGTGTAGACGGGCTCGTTAAAAATCTGCGTGGTATGCAGTGCTGGGGTCGCGGTGAGACCAATCTTGACCGCATCAAATTGATCCAGCACACGTCGATATTTGGAGATGTAGTCATCAAAGTTGCGGAACTCCAGCTCGGAATCACTCAACTCCTGATCGAGCAAATAGCCCCGATGACACTCATCCACAACAATGCAGTCATACTGGTCGGCAGTGAGGATTGCCGTTTCATCAGAGGGATAAAGAATGCGCTTGACCATGCCCTGCACCGTGGCAATTTGCACCTTGGTCTCCGTCTCTGGCGCTGCTTCCTTCAGTTCCTTCAGCTCGAAAATATCTGCAAACGTCTGAAGGTTCTCCATGCGAGACTCTTTGAACGCGTTGGCTGTTTGCTCTCCCAGCGCGGTGCGATCGACCAGAAACAACACCCGCCGAAAGCGCTTTGTTTTCAAGAGTCGATAGACCAGCGCAATACAGGTCTTGGTCTTACCAGTGCCCGTTGCCATTGCCACCAGCAAGTCTCGCTGTCCTCGCTCCAGGGCAGCTTCGACCGCTTTGATCGCCTGGATCTGATAGTCCCGTAGTGCAATGCCGTAGTTAAATGGTTCCTGCTGAAGTTTCGCCTGTGCCTGGTCAATGTCCTGCTTCAACGCCTCTGTGAGTCCCTGTGGGCTGTACCAGGTGGCGATCGATTGACGTAGATTATCAGGACGACGCAAGTCACAGAACCAGATGCCACTCTTTGTCTGCAGCTGTTGCAAAAACGGACGACCATTGGTGGCAAAGACAAACGGCACCTTGAATGACTCCCAGGGTCCGCCAGCAAACGTCTCATCGCCTTTCAGCTCGTAGCCCCGGCTATAGCGCTTTGCTTGATTGAGTGCCCCTTCAGAGACATCTTTGCTCTGGCGTTTTGCTTCCACGACCGCGACAATTTGCAGCCCCACGAAAAGAGCATAGTCTGCCCGTCCTTCAGCCGTAGGGTATTCCGCGATCGCCAGGTTCTTGCCTTTTTGTGCCCGTGCTCCACTCGCAAAGGTTAAGAGCTCTGAATCAACCTCCCACCCAGCTGCGCGGAGTTGGGCATCAATCAACCGTCGAGTCTCCCGCTCATCGAGGCTGACTTGCGATTCGGCAACCTGCGCCTGCGCGATCGTCTGTTGAATTGATTGTTGAGAGGCTCCAGCCGCTTGACTCTGAATCTGGATGAGGTGGGTCTGAACTTCCTTTACCTTTGCCTCTGCTTCCTGGGCTAAGGCTTCCGCTTCCAGCCGCCGTTGGGCTTCTGCTTGCGCCAGAGCTTGTGCCGCCGCAGTAGCGGAAAGGCTTGCTCGAACTTCTTTTCTTAGCTGTTCTAACTCAGCCTTCAGTTCCTTCGTCTCACTTGCAGGGTCAGGTGGTGGAATAAAAGGACCAGGGTTGAAGGTGCAATCTCCGGAAAAAGCCCGATGAAACCAGATGCTTAACGCATAGGCATACTTCAGACCGCTCAAAGCCATCCGTTGATTACCGGACAGCCCATGAGTGGCACTATTGCCAGCCTTCCGTAGCTCATGAAAGAGACGGTCAACTTCACCTTTGACAACGCCGCGATCGCGCAAGCGTCGCAGTAAATCAACTTGCTTCTCGTCAGAATCAGCATACATGCCGACTTTGGCCGCCGTTAGCTGTGCCAAAACCTCCCCAAACTGCCGCAGCTTGATCAGGCAAGTATTAGGGTCATCGACAAAGTACCGCTCTGCCAGGCTACCAAGCCTGACTAGCTGAGGATCATGCACCTGAAGAAACTCAAAGTTTGGGGATGCTGGCATGTGTCGGCTTCTGCAGAGTGGAATTTCGTCGGACCTGCTTACCCTTTCTAATGCTCCCTAGCCATATCTGGTTTAACTCAATAAAGTTTGGCGTTGCTGAAATTACAGACTTACTCAGCGGCTGCAGTTTGGGAAAGTAGCCGAAAATTTCCTAGTGACAGGAGTTGTGCCGCGAATGAGGATCGCTCACAGTTTGTAAAGCCGAGTGAGAGGTACTGCCTCTTGAATGCTTCAAACCCTGGCTGCTGGTTGAGAATGATATACGGCTCGCTAAAGACTTTAGACGTATCACCGTAAAGAGAGTAATACTTGTTAGAGCCATAGGGGGAGAGATACCCAGGGGGAATAAAGCGACTGACCAGCAAATAGATTCTCTCTGTTGGATAGGCAATGAGCTCAGACAGATTAGGGTAACCCCATTGCTGATAATCCTGGTAAGAGCCGGAAGTGATGAGAAAGACCGGACGCTCTTCCCTCACTGCACGCACAATGCTTGCAAACTTGCTCGTTCTAATTGCTAACTCGTCACCATCTGCACAGTCCAGGTGATGACAATATTTGCGCTCGCTCACCTTATGCGTCTGTACATAAACGGGACCGTGAGTTGAAATGACGGTCGGTTCGTTAGGAACTGGTGTGTTATTGAGTGGTGGTTTGTAGTGGGCGATTGCCTGCTTTTCTAGCTTGCGCAAGGTTCCGATTAGATCGACGCCTTGTGAGACTGCTGGCAAGACTTGATAGCGAATGGTAGCCTCAGCAATCTTGCAAAATTGAGTCTGCCGATGATGATGGCTGTGACGGTTTCTAAGGTTACGGGCCAACCCAACATACATGACAGCATTCGCTTCGTTCCTCACATAATAAATGCCTGGACTCGCTGGCAGTGCTTGTCGTTGGCTATAAGGCAGTACAGGCATTTCTTTGTGAAACAGCTTCACTGTCTGAGGCATACATTAAAGTGGGAAAAATGGGTCTTTCACTTAGATTTCCCCTTTCTAACGGCATTAACACTCAGCACAAATTTCCCACTAGCTTGGGGTTGAGCCAACAGTATTGGTTCTCGGCTTCACCCCAAGCATGACTATAACCACGTAAACGACTGGAGGATCTTCTTCACCTCTAAGGGCGTCAGACTCCGATTCTGCCCACAGCCAGCTCGATTTTCAACGGTGCTAATTTGGTAGTAAGGTGAGTTTCCCGCTGGCCAACTCCATATTTGGGGTTGCGGCAGGGTGAGTTGCTTCGCGCTAGGTTTTTTGCCGTCTCCGGGCACTTTGCCAAAGCCAAGTGTGGTGCTACCGAGTAGCTTTGTCTCCACTGGAACGACAAATTCTGGATCAGGTCCACCTAAGCCACCACCGATAGCACTGATTTCAAAACAGGTTCGCTGCGGGTTGCGATACAAAATGTTGTAGGTTGGGCCAAAGCGGCACACTCCAGTTGCGGTTCGTTGAGCCTTGGCAGGACAAGGTTCTGACTTCACGTTGGCGACGGTAAAGCCACGGGGGACGTAGCTCGGTACGGCAATTTTGATCCCTAAGGACTTGAGTGAAAGGCTTTGTTCCGTCGTTAAAAGCCCGAGCGCAGCCGCTGTCGATCCGGTACTCACAACCGTCAGTATCAGGGTTGCGATGGGCACAAGCGCACTCATTGCCGTCATTGTGATGGTTTTTCTAAGCTGCTTCACAGAAGACGATGTTGCAAGATGATTCATAGACGACTGTACTTCGAACAACAAACAGATAGCAGAATTTGGTTGGGTCAGAAGTCTGTCTTCAGCCTCATTCGGTTGGATTTCGTATGAACCCTGTGGCTACTTCCAGCAATCATTGCCATGGACCTGTATTCATTAGGGCGGAGTAGTTTGATCTAGGCATTGAGCCGAGATACGTGCGAAAGTTTATCATATGGGTATCAAAGCCTTGCACAGAGCGGCTTTCGCCGTTCGATCCAAAACAGGGCTTATTTGGCTGGTTAGTTGCCGGGTAAGCAGAAGCGCAACGGTAGAATGCGGCTTTCAGGCGACGAATGCGGCGCAAATCAGGTGGTGTACTAACCGTTTTTCATTAGTACAACGTCCAAAAGTAGTCCAAACCTGTACTAATCAGGACTTTCAGCGATTACGGCTAAAGACCAAAAGGCTAGAGCACCTGTACAGTCTACGTTTCAAGGCGATATGATAAAAAATCACACGTATCTCGGCTCAACCCCATCTAACAACTTCTGCTATAAATTTAGTACACATGAACTAAATTTGTCTGTGATGTCTCACTCTTTCAACCTTCATATCCAGGTCTCAACGACGCCTACTCAAAGCCCCCCAACCGTTACGGTGAAGGAGTGCCAGGAAGCCGGGAATAAAGCTCTAGAGCGCAGACTGATTCGTGGGCTTGAGTTTGTGAGCGATCAAGCGGCAGTGATCCAGCCGTTTGATTACATCAATGATTCTGTAAAAATTCTGAGCCTGGAGCAGGCTTATCACTATCTGCAAGGACTACTAGATGGCGCAAGGATTGAGTTGCGGAAGGTGGAATGTGGTGCCTACGACAAATAGTCTTAGCTTTAGCAGCAGAAAAACTTCGATTGTTAGCGATCGATTGGAGTGAACTGTCCCCTTGCAATGTCTGGTCGAGCACTGCTGAAAAGTCTGTAATGACGCAAAACCGTTGACTGTGATTCGGTCTGTATCAGCTAACCTGCACTTCTGCTGCGCGGGGCAATGAACCACGACTTTCTGGCAGTTCCACCTGGAGGCGAAGTTGGGGTTGTGCCGAGGTAAGCGTAAAATAGTGCCACGAAAGCTTGAAATACCCTTTAGCAAGGACTTCCGTGATCGTTTTTGCGCGAATTAAACCGATCTGGCGACGAGCTTGCAAGCCTTTCAGTGCTATGTGGCACTAAAAAACATGGATCTCGGCTCGCCCCCTACAAAGCCTCCACCCCGCTGAACGCCAGATCGATGTAAAGACGAGACCGCCGGTAAACACGAACATTGGTGTCAGAGTATCCAAGGTGCCTTTGGCGATGCACCACCGCCCCCACCCAATTGTTCGTGCCACGACACCGCTAACTCCTCCTACGCCGGCGAGGCCTCAAACCCGTCTGTGTTACCGTTCCCATCGACAAAGAAACCGACGACCTGGCCCTTGTCATTAATGCCATTCACCAGGGTGGTGCCGACGCCATTGGGGTCATCGATCGACTGAAACTGCCCATTCGTGTCCACAAACCCGTGACTGTTACCGGCGGCATCGGTATAGACGCCGCTCAATTGCCCGAAGTTGTTGATGCCTAAGACCTGGGTTGAGGTGGAATTGGGCACATCGATCGTGAACAGTTGGGGTTTCGTTGGATCGGCATCGTTAATCTCGAAGCCGTGATTGACGCCCTGGCCATCGACATAGAAGCCAACCACCAGGTTGCTGTCGTTAATCCCCGTTGCCTGGGTATTGCCTGTGCCCTTGGCAAATAGGTTGGTGAAATAAGTGAAGGTACCGTGGTCATCGATGTACGCCATTTGTCCGACCTGCCCGGCTGGATCGGTGGAAGAATAGCCAGCAGCGACGCCATTATCATTCAGGCCCAGGATCTGGTTGAAGGCCGTCTTGGGTGCATTCACGCTGGTGAAGACACCCTGGGTATCCAGAAACCCATGCGTTATGTCAGCGGCATCAACGTAGAAACCGCCAGTGTTTCCCAGGTTGTTGATACCAACCACCTGCGTTTGCACCGAGTTGGGAAAATTCTCGCTGGTAAAGTGGTTGGGTAAGGTCAACGTAAAACCCTTATTCGGATTTTGCGGCGTGGTGCCCGCACCATAATAACCAGCGATGGTGCCAGCCGTGTTAATGCCCAACAATTGGGTAAAGGTGGGGTCGCTGGCAGAGACGACGGTTTGGAAGGCATACTTGACGGGCTGAGTATTCGAGCCCGCAACAGCTGCAAAGCCCTCGGTATTGCCGGCGGTATCGACGAAGAAACCAGCTACCTGACCCCGATCGTTGATGCCATTCACTGTCGTGGTGCCGACGCCCCCCGGTGCATCGATCGTCTGGAAGCGCCCGTTTGTTTCGACAAACCCATGGCTGTTACCGGCAGCATCGGTGTAGACACCACTCAATTGGCCGAAGTTGTTGATGCCTAACACCTGGGTTGAGGTGGCACCCTGGAAGGGCACATCAACCGTGATCAATTGCGGTTTCGCCGGATTGGCAAAGCTCACCTCGAAGCCATGATTGACCCCAGCAGCATCGACATAGAAACCCGAAACCAGGCCTTTGTCATTGATGCCAGTCGCCTGGGTATTGCCCGTACCTTTGGGCAACAGCGCCGTTAAATCGGTGAAGGCACCATGATCATCAATGTAAGCCTGTTGTTTGGTCACGCCGGTTGGATCGATGGATGAATAGCCCACGGCAACACCATAATCATTCACGCCCAGGATCTGGTTGAAGGCCGTTTTGGGCGCATCCACAGTGGTGAAGACACCCTGGGTATCCAGGAACCCATGCGTCGTACCAGCGGTGTCAACGTAAAAGCCGCCGGTGTTCCCCAGGTTATTGATGCCAACCACCTGCGTTTGCGCCGAGCCCGGGAAATTCTCGTCCACAAAGTTGCTGGGGAAGGTCAAGGTGAAGCCCTTGTTCGGATTTTGTGGCGTGGTGCCAGCCCCGTGATAGCCGGCGATCGTGCCAGCATTGTTAATGCCGAGTAACTGGGTAAAGGTATCGGCGGGAAAGTTGGCGATTTGGAAATTATTGGGACTGGACGGTGCGTTCGCGCCCGAAAGGGTGCCGAAGGTGTCGTTGTTGTTGAGCGCCGTGCCGTTTGCCCCAGAAGCGACATTGCCAGCGAAGGTGAGTCCCTGGGTGGTCACAATGACGCCGTGAGCATCGTCGTTAAAGATGGCTGCGCCTTGGACACCCCTGTGATTGGTAAAGCTGCTATTGGTGATTGCCAGTCTGCCAGCGTTGTCGATCGCACCGCCGTTAGTCGCTTGGTTGCCGGTGAAAGCACTACTATCAATATTGGCAATCCCCACATTAAAAATGCCACCGCCGACGTTACCCGCGGTGTTGCTGGTAAAGCGATCGCCACTGGCAAGCAGAACGCCAAAGTTGAGAATGCCACCGCCATTGCCAGACGCTGTCTTGTCATTGGTGAGGGCGCTGTTGTTAAGCGTTAAAGTGCCATTGTTGAGGATGCCACCGCCGCCCGTCGTGGCGCTGAAGCCGTTGGCGATCGTCAGCCCAGAGAGGGTGACAGCGGCACCAGACTGAATCTTGAAGTCGCGAAATTTGTGGTCACCGCTGATCGTCAGTGTGTTGGCCCCAGTGCCATTGATGGTGAGGTTTTTGGCGGTAATGTCCAAATTGCCAGATGTGAGCTGAATGGTATGCGCCCCCGTACCGAGCTTGAAGTCAATGACATCCAGCGCCGTGGGCGTTGCCGCACTATCCGCATTGGCATCCAGAATGGCGTCGCGTAAGGACCCTTTACCGCTGTCATTGGTATTGGTGACAGTGAAGGTATGCCTGGCTTGGCTCGCGCCCGTCATGAGTAGTGGCCCCAGCGAGAGGGGCGACGTTTGGGGCGTTCCCGGTTGGAAGGCGTTGGGATTGAGCGGATTGGTGGTCAACAGATTAGTGGCAGATGTTTGAGTCGATAACATGGCTAAATTCCTGGTTGAGTAACTCGTTTGAACCGGTTAATGGCATCCCAGTTGTCAAGTGCATCGGGAACCGGTTTGGCCTCTGTTTTGAAAGACGCAGCGCTCTTGTGGCGTTACACGGTGGTTTTTTGGGGGTTATGCAATGACCGCATGGGTCGCGATGTCGATCGGCGATAGCAAATGGCCGCAGGAATCTGGTAGCGTGGCTGAAGCCATCTGCCGCTACCCCTCCTGGTCATTCGGCACTTAACCCCATCCATCAGCCGACCTTAGCGGCCTGTACTGCAAGCGGCGCGCCTTGGGACGACATGAACCCATCGTTGCCAAAATTTACTCACATTTACTCACAGCGCCTCGGCGAAGTTTCAGTCGTGCCCAACAGAACGCGATGGCATGACTGTGAACAGCAATTGATCCGCTCTCGTAGAATCAGCCCTTCTGCGGCGCAGGGCAATCAACCACGATGCTCTGACAGCTCCACCTGGAGCGGCGAAACCCGTAGAGGCTGAGCAGCAACAATCGCAAGTTGGAACGCTTACGCTCGCTTCAGTTGAATTGAGGTCTGGTTAAATTAACGCACCCTTAGGATGGGCAGCGTTTCACCCCTGATCAAACAGACCTCTTTCGGCTCATGCTTCAGACTCAGCCATGTGCTGAGAACATTGCGGTTGCTAGGACATGGTGAAGATGGACGTTCTAAAGGTCGCTGCAGGCTTAGAACGGCTCTGCAAAGCGCTCAGGCAGAAACTGCTGCTGGTTTGTTGTAGAACGGATAGTCGGTATAGCCATGAGCATCGCCCCCATAAAAGGTCGCACGATCGTAAGCAGTCAGCGGCAGCCCAAACTGGATACGCTTGGGCAAGTCGGGATTGGCAATGAAGAGACGACCAAAGGCAATGGCATCGGCATGCTGCTTCTCGATCGCTTGTGCTGCACTTTCTGGACTGTAAGCAGCGGCTGAGAGCAGCGGACCGTCGAAAACAGGACGAAAGAGTGCGGCGTTGTTCAAGGCATCCTGATGCAGTTCGTCTGTGAGTCCGATTTCAGAGCCCCTGGCTTCAATCAGGTGCAAGTAGGCAAGGCGGTGCTGATTCAACGCTTTGATGATGAACGTGAAGAGTGCCTGGGGACTGCTGTCGTGGATGCCCCCATATTGCCCGAATGGCGACAGGCGGACACCGAGTCGATCGCTCCCAATCGCCGTGCTCACGGCTGCAACGATTTCTAAGAGGAAACGAACGCGATTTTCTTTTGAGCCGCCATAGCGATCGGTACGCTGATTCGTGCCATCTTCCAGGAATTGCTCGATCAGATGGCTATTAGCACCCTGCAATTCCACGCCATCGAACCCAGCTTCAATCGCATTCAAAGCAGCTTGACGAAACGTCGCCACAATGCCTGAGATTTCAGCAGTCTCTAAGGCTCGCGGAATCTCACTGGGCACTTGTTGAAAGGCTTTGGTCAGAGCCGGTAGAGACGGTGGAACAGCAGAGGGCGCTACGGGCAGCGCGCCATCGGGCAGCAAGGACGAATGGGAGTTCCGTCCATTGTGGGCAATCTGCATCACGATGCGACCACCGCGTGCGTGAACGGCATCCGTGACAGCCCGCCAGCCAACCATCTGTGCTGTTGTATAAATGCCAGGGGCACTGGGATAACCATGAGCCTGAGGGCTGATGGCGGTGCCTTCAGAGATGATGAGTCCGGCTGAGGCGCGCTGAGCATAGTACGTTGCGTTGAGTGCGGTCGGCACATTCTCGGCACCAGCACGCATGCGGGTGAGCGGTGCCATGATGATCCGATTGGGCAGGGTGATCGCACCCAGACGTAAGGGTGTAAAAAGAGTGTTTGTTGTCATAAAGCCTGTCCTCCTGAGAGCAGTAAGCCAAAACGGGATAAGCTGCCTTAAAGCGGCTCATCCCGGCAAACATTGGAAGCTAGAGGAGGGTGATCTCACCCATGTCGATCGCCACGAGCAGCGGTTCTTTCACAAGCTGGTAGTCGCCTTCGTAGGCATACACGCGGCGCTTCGTGGGTACCATAATGCCGTCAACGTCACGGTAAGCTGAAGCGTAGTTCAGCCCAGTTGCCCCGCCCAGAATGTCAACGGTGTAGTCGTGCCGACGCAACAGACCATCGGGTCCGAAGCACGAGATTTGTTCGCGAGTGTGGCTCTTCACATCGTCTGGAAACGTGACCTTCAAGCGTCTCCAGGTCTCACCCTCTGCTTCGATGGGGGCAATCTCCTCTGTGCTAAAACCATCGTGAGTGTAGAGGAACGGCGTGTTGAGATAGGTCCACAGCGCCTCCCCACTGAAGTAGGCAACATGAATATCATCCCAGGGTGTCTCCTGCTGCTGACCTTCAAACGACTTTTCTGGATCATCGCGCGCTTCGATCAGCATTCCGTCTGCGGTCTCCAGGGCGACACGACTCGGCTCAAAAATGGAGCGTTTGTTTTGACCAGGGAAGACCATTGTGAGACGCTCTTGCTGCGTCTCGATCGTCATGACCACATTTTTAAGCACGTCGCCTTTTCCCTTTACGGACCAGATCGCCCCCGTAATGGAGGCGGCGACTTTGAGCGCTTTCACTTGCTGCCAACGCTCGAGACCGCCGTGTGCCTTGACGGCTAAATGCAGTAATTCATTCATGAGGAATCCTTCGCGTTTGTTAATGGGGCTGATTCACTTTGTACGGAGGGCAAAATTGGGCGCTTACTGTGCGACAGAAGCCACCGCAAGCGCGATGATGTCGGCCACTGCCTGCGGCTGCGAAATGAACGGAGCATGGCTGCTCGGCACTGACTGCACCGTGGCACCCATCCGCTGAGCCATAAACTCCTGTGCGGGTGGTGGGATCATCTGATCGTCGGTGCAGACGAGATACCAGGAAGGAATCGTCTTCCAGGCGGGTACACCTTCTGCGCCGGTAAAGCTCGCCACACTCAGCGGTCTCTGCACTGCTGCCATGACTGCCGCTTCGGTTGGGGTGGCATCGGCAGCAAACGCCTTGTGGAAGCCGTCTCGATCGATCCACAGAAAGCCATTACTGTCAGGCTTGATCGCTGCTGAGCCAGCCGATGGCAGACCCTGTTTGCTGAGGGAAGCGAGGCTCTCACCTTCATCAAGACCGAACGCCGTGATGTAGACGAGCGCTTTCACGTTGGGATTCTCGGTTGCAGCACCCGTAATTACAGCACCGCCATAGGAGTGCCCCACGAGCACGATCGGTTCTGTTTGCATCGCGAGCAGACGACGGGTGACCGCAATATCATCTTCCAGCGACGTCAGCGGGATCTGTGCGGCTGTCACATTCAAGCCCTGCGCCTGTAGTAACGGGATGACCTTGCTCCAGCATGAGCCGTCAGCCCAAGCGCCATGCACCAACATCACATTTACAGTTGTGCTCATAGTTCCTCTGTTTTCTGTTTGAAGCTAGTTTGTTCGTGCTGCCATGACCCATGCGCTTAGGCGTTGCCGTTGCCGTCATAAAACGGGTAATCGGTATAGCCGTGTGCATCGAACGTGTAGAAAGTGTTGCGATCGTAAGCCGTCAGCGGTAGCCCCTCCTGAATGCGGCGGGGTAGGTCGGGATTGGCGAGAAAGTGGCGACCGAATGCCACCGCGTCTGCCGTGCCGTTGGCCACAATTGTCTCGGCTGTATCGGGCTCGAAGCCACCAGCAGCGATTATCTTGCCCTGAAAGACCGTCCGCATTTGCTCGGCAGCAATCGCTCCTTGATGCTCCAGCACAACCTCACTGCCCTTCACCCGTGGCTCGATGAGATGCAGGTAAGCTAGACCAAACTGGTTCAACTGTGCGGCAACATACGTGAAGAGTGCCTGTGGGTTGCTGTCCGACATCCCATTCCAGGTGCCACTCGGTCCGAGGCGAACGCCAACGCGATCGCCGCCCCACA
>Ga0209062_1002574_pt1 | contig 23781 bp, 21 predicted proteins | sample Coa_R2_2_FD_187158 | JGI IMG/M metagenome (GOLD analysis project Ga0209062, IMG submission 187158) | Surface soil microbial communities from Centralia Pennsylvania, which are recovering from an underground coalmine fire - Coalmine... | ecosystem: Environmental > Terrestrial > Soil > Unclassified... | reverse complement strand
TCATGATCGGCCCCAAGGGCCTCCGCATGCAGGGCTCGAACGTGACCATGGAGCGGCTTTCCGACGTTCTCAGCGAGCAGTTGGGGCGCCCCGTGGTCGATAAGACCGGCCTGACGGGCGAATACGACATCTCCATGGACTTTTCGCCCGAGGGCCTGCCCGGAATGCGCGGCATGCCAGTGCCCCCGCCGGGCGCCGGTCCCGACGGACCCAAAGGCGGCGGGCCGGAATTCGAAGGCGCCCCCAGCCTGTTCACCGCCATTCAGGACCTCGGCCTCAAGCTCGAATCCCGCAAAGCGCCTGTGGATCTGATCGTGGTGGACTCGGCCGAGAAAACGCCGGTCGAGAATTAGCGCCCGCGGCAACAATTCCGCGCCAGACGGCGTCTTACCGGAGACTGAAAATACTGCCATGCTCCGAGCCTCGTTCGCCGTCTCCATCCTCTGTTTCGCCGCCCTCGCACAGCAGCCGAAGGGCCCGGCTTTTGAAGTCGCCTCCGTCAAGCCCTCCGCGCCGCCAGGCGCCGGCTCGACCATGATCGGAACGGGCGGCGGTCCCGGCACTCCCGACCCCTCGCGGGCCACGTACAACCGGCTCACTCTGCACCAGTTGCTGGCGATCGCCTACAGCGTCCACGGATACCAGGTACGTGGCCCTGCGTGGCTCGATACCGAGCGCTCCGATATCGTGGCCAAAGTCCCGCCCGCCGCCACCAGGGACGACGCGGGCCCGATGCTCCAGAACCTGCTGATCGAACGCTTCAAGATGGCCGTCCACAAGGAAACCAAAGAAGCACCGATTTACGCTCTGTTGACCGCCAAGAACGGCCCTAAGCTCGCGGAATCGCCGAAATCGGCGCCGCCGGAAGCGGTGCCCGCGCCGAACGAACGGCGCCGCGCCGCTCAGCCGCCGCGCGATCAGGACGGCTTCCCGATCCTCCGCGGCGGCCGCGGCAACGCCCTTCTGTTCCACCCCGACGGCCGCCTCCGCCTCGCCGGCGGCCATATGACCATGGCCGGGTTGAGCAGCACGCTGAGCGTCTACGTCGGCCGGCAGGTTGTCGATATGACCGGCCTGAACGGCGAGTACGATTACAAGCTCGCCTTCACCCCGGGCGGCCTCGCGATCATGAGGAACATGCCCCCGCCGCCGCCCGGCGCTCCGGACGCGGACGCGGGCCTCAGCCTGTTCACCGCCCTTCAGGAGCAGCTCGGCCTCAAGCTCGAACCCCGCAAAGGCCCGGTAGACTTCATTGTGGTAGACTCCGCGGAGAAGGTCCCGACGGAAAACTGATGCCCCTGCGTGCCGCGTCCGCCCTCTTGTTTTTGCTGACGGCGGCCGGTTGCGCGCAGCAGATCTATCCCGCGAACCTCGCGAACCCGCAGCACGCACCGTTCGACACCGCCGTCAGCCGCCTCGCCGGCGGCAAAATCCACGATCTGGCCGGGCTGCTCGAAGCCCTGCACATTCCCATCGATTCCCAGATGCTGGTGTTCTCGAAGACCAGCTTCCAGGCTCCCGTGATCGGCCCGCGCAATCCTCGCGCCATCTATTTCAATGACGAGGTGGCGGTCGGCTGGGTGCGCGGAGGCAATGAAACCGAAGTCGCCGCGCTCGATCCGCGGCAGGGCGTCGTCTTCTACACCCTCCACGAGGGCGGCCACTTCAAGCTGCACGGCGAGGAATGCCTGCACTGCCACTACGGCCCGGCCACGTCCGGCGTAGCGGGACTGTACGTCGGCTCGGTCTTTCCCAATGCCCGCGGCTTTCCTTCGCGCGACGCCGCCATCATCACGGACCACCGCACGCCCTTCGCCGACCGCTGGGGAGGCTGGTACGTCAACGCCCTCCACGGAGAGCAGAAGGACCGCGCCAACGCCGTGGCGCTCGATCCCGCCGAGCCGCGCGTCCTCACCGGCGAACGCAACCTCGCCTCGCTGGTGACCAAATTCGACGCCGCCGGCTATCTCTCCCCGGTCAGCGACATCGTCGCGCTCATGACCTTCGAGCACCAGACCCAGATGATCAACCTCATCACGCGAATCCACTGGGCCGCGCGCGCGGGCGCCGTGCCGGATGCCGAGCTCGACGCCCTCGCCCGCTACATGACCTTCGCCGACGAGGTCCCGCTGCCCGAGCCCATCGAAGGCGTCTCGACCTTCACCAGGACCTTTCCCGCACGCGGCCCGCGCGACCGCCGCGGCCGGTCGCTGCGCGATTTCGATCTCCAAAAGCGCCTCTTCCGCTATCCCTTGAGCTACATGGTCTACAGCCCGGCATTCGACGCGCTGCCCGCCGCCCTCCGCGAACGCATCTGGAAGCGCGCCTTCGCGTTGATGCGTGCCGAAGACCGCGAGGCCGTGGCGGAAATTTTGCGCGACACCAAACCGGGCGTCCCGCTCCCGCCGGCCAGCGCCCGGTAGTATGATGTCCCAATGCGTTTCGCGATGCTGTTGCTGTTAGGCCTTGCCGCCTGGGCTCAGGAGAGCCAGCCCAAGCAGGAGAAGAAGCAGCCGCCGCCCGACCCCACCAACCTCAAGGTGCTGAAGGTCAAAAGCGGCGCCGAGGTGCGCCAGATCATGCGCACCTTCACCGTCGGGCTGGGCGTGCAGTGCAGTTACTGCCACGAGGCCGGCAATTTCGCGAGCGACGAGAATCCCAAAAAGGAAACCGCGCGCCACATGATCCAGATGGCGGCGGAAATCAACAAGCAGTTTCCCGATGGCAAAATGCACGTTTCCTGCTACACCTGCCATCGCGGCGAAGCGGAGCCGAAAACCGCGCCCGAGCCAAAGGCCCAGTAGGGGCCGGGCACGCCCGGCCTTCCGCGCAGAATGCGCCGCCAATCCCCGCAAGTAATTGATTCTTCAGGGATGTAATTTCCCGAGCCGCGCATCATGCGCGGCCGGCGCCCTTCACGCCTTCATTTCCTTGCCGCTGATCTGCAGGTCGAACCCGTCCGGGTCCTTCACGTGATAGCTGTTGACGGTGTCTTCCCGCGCCGTCAAACCGCGCCGGTCGAGCTCCGCTTTGACCGCCTTCTGGTCCCAGGACTCGATGGTATACGCGATGTGATCCACCCGCGGCGTCTGCACGCCGGAGCGCGCGTTGCGCGGTAGCAGGAACGTATCGCCGAAGGAGAGATAACACTGGCGGCCGTTGTCCTGCGATACTTTCATCCCCAACAAGTCCACATAAAAGTCGCGTGTCTTGGCATAATCCGCAACCTGGTAGGAGATATGGTTCACGGTAACGGCCTTGAAGCCGGTCCCCTCGGCCGGCGCAGCCTGCGACGCCCCGGCCACGGCGGCTGCGGCGGCAATGCTCTGGATGAGCTGACGGCGGTTCATTCTGCCGCGCTCGAAGTCGTTCAACAGTCTGGCAACGATGCTTTCCATGGCTCCTCCTATTCACCCAGCAGTTCGTGAATCTGCTTGACCGCGTAATCCACCTTCATCTCGAAGATCCTCTTCCCCAGCTCGGCCGTCGAGCGCCGCGCGTCGCCCTGAATGCCGTTGTTGACGCGCTTCGCGTTCGGATCGCGCGGCTCGCCGGGCTTGCGCATCGGGTCGCCGAGCGCGTTCGAGATCTCCGCCTTGCGCACCCAGCCCTTGTCGCCGCCCAAATAGAGCATTTCGGAGGTGTCCGGAATGCCGGCGTGCGAGCTCAAGGGGTACCCGTTCGCCGCCAGCCACTGATCGAAATCGGCGTTCGCCTTTTCGTAAACGTCGCCGCAATAGACCACGCGGATGTGCTGCGGCTCGTATTTCGCGCTCAGCTTTTTCGCGACCTCGGCCAGCTCCTTCTGCCCGCCCCCGTGATCGCCCATCAGCACCACATTCTTAAATCCGTTTTTGATCAACTGCTCCGCCACCTGCTCGTTGATCGCCTCGAAGAGCGGCGCGGTCAGCCCGATGGTCCCCGGCAGGTTGGGATTCGCGTTGTTCACCGAGTACGGCAGCACCGGCGCGGCTATGGCATTGCCCAGCTTCTCCGCGATCGCGATCACGGTCGCGTGGCCCATCAGGGTGTGGCCGCCGTTGACGTTTTGCGGACCGCGCTGCTCCGTCCCGCCGTTATACACCAGCGCCGTGGTCTTCCCCTCGGCCATCGCCTTCTTGACCTCGGGCCACGTCATCATCTCGAAATCGACCGCGGACGCTTTGGTCTGCGCGTATGCGGCCGCCGCGAACAGGGCCAGCGCGCCGATGGTTATCCAGCGCATTCCCCACCTCCAGGAACGGAAGCATATCACAGGGCCGATACAATGGGACTAGCGTGCGCCTGCTGCTCATCGAAGACGATCCGCGCGTCGCCGGCTTCCTCGCCCGCGGCCTGCGCGACGAGGCCTACGCCGTCGACACCGCCTCCGACGGCGAGCAGGCCGTGTACCTCGCCTCCGTCAACGACTACGATCTCGTCATCCTCGATATCATGCTCCCCCGCAAGGATGGCTACGCCGTGTGCCGCGAGCTGCGCGCCACGGGCTCCCGCGTGCCGATCCTCATGCTGACGGCCCGCGACGCGGTCGACGACCGCGTGCGCGGCCTCGACGCCGGGGCCGACGACTACCTCGTCAAGCCCTTCGACTTCAAGGAGCTCCTCGCTCGCCTGCGCGCCCTGCTGCGCCGCGGCGCCGCCCTCCGCCCGCCCGTGGCCCAGATCGCCGACCTCACGCTCGATACCGCCAGCCACGCCGTGATTCGCGGCGGCCGCCGCATCAGTCTCACCGCCAAGGAATACGCCCTGCTCGAATTCCTCGTCCTCAACCAGGACCGCGTGGTCGGCCGCGAGCAGATCGCGCAGCACGTCTGGGACGATGCCTTCGACCCGCTCTCCAATATCATCGACGTCTACGTCAAGCGCCTCCGCGCCAAAATCGACGCCGGCGCCAATCCGCGCCTGATCCACACCCGCCGCGGCGAAGGCTACATCCTTACCGCGCAGCACGGAGCGCCCCATGAGTAGCGGCACGCTGCGGTTCCGTCTCACCGCGTGGTATCTCGCCCTGTTCGCCATCCTGTTCGCCGGCTTCGGACTGTTCGTCTACACCGTGCTTTCGCGCTCGCTCGAAGCGCGGCTCGACGATATGCTCGCCAGCGAAGCCGCCACCGCCGCCACGCTTCTGCCCGACGAAATCGGCGAGTCGCACGGCGATATCCTGCAGGCGGCCCGCGAAGTCACCTCCGAGGTCCGCTTCCAGACGGGCGTTCTCGCGATCTATCGCGAAGGCGCGCTGCTTTCGGCGAGCGGCCCCCTGCCCGAGGCTTCGCGCAGCCGTCGCGTGACCCGCACCGTCACGTCGCGCGGCGCCGCGTTCCAGATCGTCGCCGCCGCCCCGCTCGATTCCATTGCCGATCCGCTCGCCATCGTCCGCGGCGTGATCTTCATCGGCCTGCCGCTGTTTCTCGGACTCGCCGGCCTGGGCGGTTACTTCATGGTGAAGCGCAACCTGCGCCCGCTCGAATCGATGGCCGCGCAGGCCCACCGCATCACCGGCAGCAGCCTCGACCGGCGGCTCGAGATCGGCGCCGCCGCGCGCGAGCTCGCCGGCCTCGCCGATTCGTTCAACGAGCTGCTCGCCCGCCTCGACCAGTCCTTCGAGAGCATGCGCCGCTTCGTCGCCGATGCCTCGCACGAGCTTCGCACGCCGCTCGCCGTCATTCGCGGCGAAGCCGATGTCGCGCTCGCCAGGGAGCGCCCGCCCGCCGAGTACCGCGAGGCGCTCGCCGTCATCCTGGACGAATCCCGCCGCCTCTCGCGGCTCGTCGAAGACCTGCTGAACCTTGCCCGCGCCGATGCCGGCCGCGTCACGCTCCAGGTCCGCGATTTCTATTTCAACGACCTGGTCGCCGATTGCTGCCGGTCGGTGCAGGCGCTGGCCGCAGCCAAAGGCATCGCGGTCGAATGCCGCGCGCCCGCCGACGTCCCCTTCGCGGGCGACGAAGACCTGCTCCGCCGCCTGGTCGTCAACCTGCTCGACAACGCCATCCGCTACACGCCATCGGGCGGCCGCGTCACCGCCGAGGTCGAGGCGCAGCCGGCCGGCGTCCGCCTGCGCATCGCCGACACCGGCATCGGCATCCCCGGCGACGCCATGCCGCACGTCTTCGAGCGCTTCTTCCGCGCCGATAGAGCCCGCTCCCGCGCCGCCGCCGCGTCGCCCGGCGGTTTCGGCCTCGGGCTCGCCATTGTCAAATGGATCGCCGAATCCCACCGCGGCGCGGTCGAGGTCGAATCGCGGCCGGAAGCGGGGAGCACGTTTACCGTGACCCTGCCGAAGTAGCGCACGCGCCCATCCCGGTGGATCACCGCGGCACCGTCCATCAGTTTTGGACGGGGGGCTCGGCGTGGTCGATTACCAGCATGTCGATGGAGGCCTTGGATGAAATTAACTTCAGGCCAAGCTGCTCCTGGACTGCCTGTTCGATACCGGGAGCGTCGCTCTCAGGCCCCTCATTGGGTCGGAAGTAGAGCGTAAAGTCGTACGCACCGGTGAGGCCTGTCTTGTCGACGACGCGGCGGCCGACGCCGGCCATCGTGGGACCGCTCAGTCTCTGGGCCAATACTTCCACGCTCACCTTGCGGAAGGTGCATCGGCCGCCATCCGGGCCATACCGGCAGGCGATATTCGACCGGCCAGGCGGCAGGATGGGAAAGTTGTCGCGGTCCATCGGGCGGGGCCCGCTGCCTGGAACGAAATCGTCAGTGCCGCTGCCTTCGGCCGCCCGCTTCAGCTTCGGCCCGTTCTTCGCCACCGTCAATTCGTAGACCGGCAGCACGCGCGTCTCCCGATGCACCTGCATCCGAAAACGCTCCGCCAGCAGGTTCTGCAACATTTTCCGGAGTTCCTCTGAAGTTGTTCCGGGCGGGACGTTGGCGGCGATGTCGAATTGAGTCTTGTCCATCCACGCCGGTCCTATAAGCTGGTCGTATTGGATGCCATAAGCGCGCATCACGAGCATGCTCAATTCGGCGTTAGTGGCCCTGAACCGCCCCGGGTCACTCGTCCCCGGGCCGCCCGACATTCTGGTGGTCATTCCCTGCTTCGCCGACCGCTTGACCGAGGCTACCTCGAAGGTCGAACGTTCGGCCGCGGGCTGCGCCCACGCCGCCGCGGCAAGGACCAGACCAAGAGAGATCCGGAGCACGCTGCGTTCCTCCTGGCCTGTATCGTACCCCGGTTTCACCCAAGAAAATGACAGGCGGCGGGAAGTGACTTCCCGCCGCCCGGTTTCGCCATTCCGCAGGTTCAGTTCAGCGGCACGCCCCACACCGTCAGCGTGTTGGCGTTATCGTCCACCGCCGCAACGCGGAGGCCGCCAGCGCCGAGCGGGGAGACCGCCAGTCCGAACGCGCCGCCGTTGTTGGGATCGATCGGAAACTGCGCGACGAACTGCCCCTGCACCGTGAATTCGGCGAGCTCACTGGGTTGGTTGGGATCCGCGTTCGAGCCGTCGCTATTCGCCACCAGCAGGTGGCCGTTCGGGGCCAGCGCCAGGTCGAGCGGCCCGTGCAGGTGAACGGCGTCATGATAGACCGGCGTGCCGGTTCCGGCGCTGCCGGTCAGGGTCGCGGCATTCGGGATGGCGTAGATGGTGTTGTCGTCCGAGTCTGCCACGTAGAGGACGTCATTCGCGGCGTCGAAAGCCAGCCCCGAGGGCCCGAGCACGAGCGCTGCGGGATCGGTGCGGTGCGCGAATCCCGAGCCGATCTGCGTCGCGCGGCGGACCGTCACCGATTCGCCGTTATCGGAGATCACGAGCTCCAGCCGCGTGATCGTTCCGCTCAGGACGTTGCTGATAAATACGGCCGCGGCATTGCCCTCGTCGAGCACGGCCATCCCCCACGGTCCGTCGATCAGGTTGGGATCCGCCAGCGCGCCGAGCAGTTTGCCGTTGCGGTCGATGACCAGGAGCGATCCGGGCCTCGCGGTGTTGGACGTGCCGTCCGTCGTCGGCAGGTTGCCCACCAGGACCACGCCGTTGCGGAGCACCGCGAGAGCCGCGGTCAGTCCGAGCCCTGGCTGGCCCTGGAAGAACGTGGATGGGCCGTTATGCGCAGACACCCGGATGATCGTCGTTCCGGTGCCCTGCAGGTTCTGGGCGTTATTGAAGTTCGAGACGAGAATGTCGTTCGGTTCGAGCAGGCCGCCCGGGAGCACACCGCGCGGCACAAACGCCACGCCGTACGGGTTCACGTCCCCGTTGGCAGGAATGGTGGACACCACGGGAGGGGCCAGCGGAAATAACGGTTTGACCGCCTGCGCGGCGGACGGAAGAGCGGACAGCATCGCGGCTGCCGCCAGAGCGCTCAGTTGCGTTTTCATGCGTTTTCTCCTTCAAGCGAAATGAACTCTCGACCGGCAGGCGCGGAACAGTCGAGCGGCGCCGCTGCGGGTCTTTCGGATTGCCGGATGGTTCACCGGCGGTGAACCCTGGTGGAGCGGGCTGCCGTTCGGCCGCTTTCCCGCTCCTATCGCATGAAGCGCCTTTCCGGCGCCGATTCTCTCACCGGCGCGGAGAATTTTTTGAGGGCCGTGCGGAACCGTGCTAACGGGAGGGCGCCCAGCGCGCCTGAAACTGCACATAGCGCTGCCGCGCCCGCTGCATCACTTCGTCGAACCCCGGTTCGGACCGAAGAGAGTCCAGCAGAGGATCGGTCTGGAAGTAGGGATAACAGAAGAACCCGCCATCCACCGTCCGCCGGAACATCCGCAGCGCGGCGCGCCGGTCGCCCAGAACGGCGTAAGCCTGCGCCACCTTGTAGATGCCTTCGGCATCGGTGACGCCACGCTGTTCGATCTCGGCCTCGGTCTGGCCGAGCAATCGCAGGCCCGCGGCTCGATCGTTCGCGATACCATCCGAAAGCGCCTTGCCCACTTCGGCCTGGAGCAGATCCGGTGCGCCTTCGTATGCGGCGTCAAAATGGGCCTTGGCGCGCGCGTAGTCGCGCTGGTAGTACTCTCCGAAGCCGCGGTAGAAAAGAATGTACGGGGCGGAGCTGTTCGGCAGGCTGGCCAGCCATTTGCCGTATTGGCCGAGATAGAAGTAGGCGTTGATCGCGGAGCTCGAGATCTTCACCGAGGGATCGATTTCGCGCGCGCGTTCGCATTCCCGCACCGATTCCGCCAACAGACCGGCAAAACGGTAGGCGTAGCCGAGCTCCCAGTGCGCCGACGCGCTGTTGCGGTTGCTATCGAGCGCGGAGCGCAGCAGCGGGACGGCTTCCTCGACGCGCCCGGTATCGGTGTACAGGTTTGCCATATTGACCCGGGCTTCAATCAGCGCCGGGTTCAGGCGAAGGGCGCGCTGATAGGCGTCCAGCGCCTTGCGGTACTGTCCGCGCCCGCCGAATTGCAGTGAGGCGTTCGTCTCGTACGCTTGGCCGAGCAAGGCCCACGTCAGCGCATAGGCGGGATCCATGGCGGCGGACTTTTCCAGCATCGCGATGGCCTCTTCGTAATTGCCGATGGAGAACAGGTCGACGCCTCGCAGGTACGCTTCGTAGGCGGCGTCGCCGCTTGGTTTATTGAGCCGCAGGTGGGCGCTCTCCGCAGGGGAGAGACTCAGTTTCAGACCGGAGATGATCTGTTCCGCCACGCGGTCGTCCACGGTCAGCAGGTTGCCGTAGGGGATGTCGATGGTGTCGCGCCACAGGATGTTCAGCGGCTTGACGTCGATCAACTGCACGGTAATGCGGAGACTGTCGCCTTCCCTGACGTAGCTGCCGGTGAGGAGCGTATCGACATCGAGAGCGGCGCCCGCCTGGCGCGGGTCGACGGCCTGGTTGCGATACTTCTCGATCGCGGAGGAGGGGCGGACCGCGAGCGCGCTCACATATCCCAGCTTGGTAATCACGGCATCCGCCAAAGAAAAGCCAAGGAAATCCGTGGCGGGATCGGGCCGGACGTTGAGGAAAGGCAGGATGGCCAGACTGCGCGGCCGCGCCGTCACGGAAGCGGTGGAGAGCCTCCATCCGCCATAGCCGGCAACCCCAACCAATGCGGCTGCCAGCGCGGGCAACACCCACCGCCGCTTCCAGGGGCGGGCGCCGGCGGATGGCAAAGCCTGCGACGGGCCCGGGACGGGTGTGGTCTCCAGTTTCGCCCGAAACTCCTGCTCTCCGCGGAAGGCCTCCAGGTCCGCCAGCAACTCACGGGCATTCCGGTAACGGGATTCGCGGTCCTTGCACATCGCTTTGGCTACGATGCGCGCCAGCTCGGCATCTACCCCGGCCACAAGCTGATTCAGCGGAGGAGGGTCGGTCTTCAGAATCTCGGCAAGGACGTCGCCCTCGGTTGCGCCGTCGAACGGCGCCCGGCCCGCGATCATTTCGTAGAGAACGGCGCCGAGGCTGAAGAGATCGGCGCGCCCGTCCGCGTCCAACCCGCGCGCCTGCTCCGGCGACATGTACCGGGTGGTGCCCAACCGGATTCCCGTTCGGGTGATCGGCGCCGCTCCGGAGTTGCCCGCCGGCCCTTGCCTGAGCCGGTGGTCCTGGCTCAGCTTGGCAATACCGAAGTCGACCAGCTTGGCAATACCGTCCGGCCGGATCAGAATGTTCTCGGGCTTTACGTCGCGGTGGACAATACCGGCCTCGTGCGCCGCTGCCAGGGCAGACGCGATCTGAATGGCGATGTCCACGGCGGCGCGGATCTCGATTTGGCCCGCGGCGAGCCTCTGGCGCAGCGTGCCCCCTTCGATAAATTCAGCGGCGATGAAGTGCGTGCCCTCGAACTCGCCCACATCGTAGATCGTTACGATATTGGGGTGGTTGAGGGCGGAGGCGGCGAGCGCCTCCTGTTCGAACCGGCGAACGCTCCGGCCGTCGCCCACCAGCTCCGGCACGAGGATTTTGAGCGCCACCTTTCGGCCCAGCCTGAGATCTTCCGCCAGGTAGACCTGTCCCATGCCTCCGGCGCCGGCGAGCGAAACGATCCGGTAGTGATTCAAGCTCCGGCCCGGCGGCAGGATGGGAGGATACTTCCGGCCGTGAAGATCGCGGGCAGCGGCTCCGACGGCTTGAGCCATGAAATCCGGCGGCTGCGCGGCGGCCTCCAGCAGCGATTCGACCTCGCGGCGCAGGGCGCCATCGCCGCTACAGGATTCATCCAGGAATCGCCTCTGCTGGTCCGGCGGCAACTCCAGCGCGCGGTAGAAAAGGTCCTCCAGCCGCTTCCAATTCTCCGGGCGTTCCCAATCCGGCATGGGCGCTCTCAGGCCTCGGACGGCGCCAGCTCGCGATAGAGCCAGGCTTTGGCCATCGTCAGCTCGCGATGTACGGTGGCCGGAGAAATCTGGAGAGCGGCGGCGGTCTCCTCATAGGTGAGACCGCCGAAGAAGAGCAATTCCACCACTTCGCTCTTGCGTTTGTCGAGCGCGGAGAGCCGCTCGAGGGCTTCATCCAGATTCAGCAGATCGGGCCGAAGCGGACCCGCCAGCACCGCCTCCTCGAGCGTAACGCGCTCGGCGCCCGCGCCGCGCTTTTGGCGGCCTTGGGCGCGCGCATGATCCACGAGAATCCGGCGCAGCAGCCGCGCGGCCAGCGCGAAAAAATGGGCGCGATCGTTGAAGCTGACATCGGAGGCCACCAGGCGCAGGTACGCTTCATTCACCAGGGCCGTGGCGCGGAGCGTATGATGCGGCCCTTCGGCGGCAAGACAGCGGGCGGCCAGCTTGCGGAGCTGATGGTAGACCAGCGGCATGAGCTGATCCAGGGCCTCCTTGCTACCCCCACCCCATTCCCGTAAGAGACGGGTCACCTGCTGCTCAGGAACCATTCCACATCTTCCTGACTGACCGCGCTCTTAAGGAATCATCGATCCGCAGAATGCCTTCCCCGGCGGCCACGCTCCAGAATGCGTGCTATTAGTATACGCGCCTGGCCTGCCGGACGGCCCTTTACATGCTTAATGTGGAACTGCGCCGCGCCGCGCGCGCAATTACCAATTCATCCTGCGTTCATCTGGCCAAAAATATAATGAAAATTTCCATGAAGCCCGTTTTTATATTGCTGGTTCCCTTCGCCGCCGCGGTGGCGCAGGGGCCGCCCGCGCAGAATCCCGCCGGTCCGCTGAAAGCGGCGCCCGCCGCCGGCCAGCAGGCCGCGGAGCCCACGCTCCAGGTTGTCGCTCCCCCCATCGCCCCCACAGGCCCGTCGGTCAACCTCACGCTTCAGGACGCCTTGCAGCGCGCCCGCCAATACAGCCAGCAGGTCTACAGCGCGCAGTTCGCCGCGCAGCTCGCCCACGAAGACGCCGTGCAGGCGAAGGCCGCGCTGCTCCCCACCGCCAGCGATTTCACGCAGTACATCTACACGCAGCCGAACGGCACACCGAGCGGTGTTTTCGTCGCCAACGACGGCCCGCACGTCTACAACCAGCAGGCCCAGGTCCACGCCGATATTTACAATCCCGGCAAGCTCGCCGATTACCACCGCCTGCTCGCCGTCGAAGCGGTCGCGCGCGCCAAGTACGATCTCGCCACGCGCGGCCTGTTCGCCACGGTGACGCAGAACTACTACAGCACGGTCGTCAACCAGCGCAAGATCGCCAACGCCCAGGCGAGCCTCACCGAAGCGCAGCAGTTCCTCGATATCACCCGCAAGCAGGAAGCCGGCGGCGAAGCCGCGCACGCCGACGTCGTCAAAGCCCAGCTCCAGGTGCAGCAGCGCGAGCGTGAGCTGCAGGACGCCGCCGCGGCTTACGAAAAGGCGCGCATCGGCCTCTCCGTTCTGATCTTCCCGAGCTACGGCCAGGCCTACACGCTCGCCGACGATCTCGACACCGTGACCGAGCTCCCGCCATTCCCCGATCTCCAGACCCGCGCCACCACCAACAGCCCCGATCTGCGCGTGGCCGAGGCGACCGTCAACCAGCAGAATTATGCGCTCCGGTCCGCCAAATCCGGCTATCTTCCCTCGCTCGGCATCGATTATTTCTACGGCCTCGACGCCAATACGTTCGCCATCCACAATCGCGAAGGACAGAACCAGCTCGGCTCGGTCGTGCAGGCGACCATGACCGTGCCCATCTGGAACTGGGGCGCGACGCGCAGCAAGGTGAAGCAGGCGGAGATCGGCGTGCAGCAGGCCAAGGCGGATCTCAGCCTGGCCCAGCGCACGCTGATGTCCGAGCTCGATGCCGATTACCTCGAGGCGCAGGTGGCCTCGGCGCAGCTCGCCTCCCTCAAGAGCAGCGCCGACCTTTCGGTCGAAAATCTGCGCCTCACGCGCCTGCGCTATACCGCCGGCGAGGCGACCGCCCAGGAAGTCGTCGATGCCCAGGCGCAGCTCGTCGCCGCCCGCAATGCGTACGATGACGGCCGGGTCCGCTACCGCGTCGCGATTGCCAACCTCCAGACCCTCACGGGGGCCTTTTAGTCATGCAAACTCTTCTTCCGTTTTCCTCTGCGTCGGAGTTCACCCGTTGCGGGCGTCTCTGCGTCAAAGCGCAGCTTGCGGTAGTCCTCCTGACCTCGGGCCTGCTCCTTTCCTCCTGCTCCAAGAAGAAGGAGGAGGCCGAAGCCGAAGCGCCGGCGCCGGTGCAGGTCACTTCCGTCACGCAGGACACCATCCAGCGCGTCATCCGCGGCGATGGCGCGCTCTTCCCGGAAAACCAGTGGAACGTGATGCCGAAGATCTCGGCGCCGGTCGCCAAATTCCTGGTCAACCGCGGCGATTACGCCAAAGCCGGCCAGCTTCTCGCCGTGCTGGAGAACAAGGATCTGATCGCCACCGCCGCCTCGAACAAGGGCCTAGTGGCGCAGGCCCAGGCCAACCTCACGGCCACCGAGCGCGTCTCGATCCCCGAAGCCATCGTCAAGGCGAAAACCGACGTCGAAAGCATGCAGGAAGCGGCGGATGCCGCCAAAAAGGTGCTGGACAGCCGGCGCGAGCTGCTCGAACAGGGCGCGCTCGCCCGCAAACTGGTCGATGACGCCGCCGTGGCCTACGCGCAGGCCGCCGCCAACCTCGCCACCGCCAGGGAGCACCTCCGCACGCTCGAAGCGGCGGGCCAGCAGGCGCAGGTCGAGGCCGCCAAGGCCCAGGTCGAAGTCGCGCAGGGCCAATACAAGTCCGCGCTCGAGCAGGTGAACTACTCGGAAGTGCGCAGCCCCGGCAGCGGCATCGTCGCCGACCGCCCGCTCTATCCCGGCGACATGGCGGCCGCCGGCACGCCGCTCATGGTCATCATGGATATCTCGAAGGTCGTGGCGCGCGTGAATATTCCGGTGGATGACGCCACGCAGATCAAGGTCGGGCAGCCGGCCACGGTCACGCTCAATGAGGGCGGCCCCGAGTACCAGGGAAAAGTAACGGTGGTCAGCCCCGCCACCGACCCCAACTCGGCCACGGTGCAGGTCTGGATCGAGCTGCCGAACCCGGATCGGCGCCTGAAGCCGGGTGCAAGCGCTCACGCCTCGATCGTCACCGAAACCATCAGGAACGCTCTGCTGGTCCCCGCGACCGCCATCCTGCCCGGCGAAGAGGGAGGCCAGGCCGTGATCGTGGTCACGCCCGACAAGGTGGCCCATAAGCGCAACGTGCAGGTCGGCGTGCGCCAGGGCGACAAGGTGCAAATTCTCAACGGCGTGCTACCGGGCGAAGAAGTCGTGACGGTCGGCGGCATGGGGGTCGATGACAAGCAGAAGGTCCGGATCATCGACGCCACCGCTCCCGAGCCCGAAGAGGACCAGGACGAGGACAAGGGCGGCGGCGAAAAGCCCAGCCCGGCCGAGCAGAAAAAGGAGCAGGGGAACCCGAAAAAGCAATGATCGCTGATTCCAAAACCGAGCTCCAGAAAAGCGGCGGCGGCGCGGAGCACTGGACGTCGCGTTTCGGCAAGTCCATCATCTTTGTCATCCTCACGCTGGTCGCGGTGGGCATCTATCTGGCATTCACCATTCCGATCGCGGTGTTTCCGGAGACCGATTTCCCGCGCGTGGTGGTCGGCATCGATAACGGCGTCATGCCCATCGACCAGATGCTGGTGACGATCACACGCCCGGTCGAAGACTCGCTGAATGCCGTGCAGGGGCTGAACACCATCTGGTCGATCACCAGCCGCGGCTCGGCGGAAATCGACCTCTTCTTCGACTGGAACGTGGACATGTACCGCACGCTCGAGCTGGTCAATGCCGCGCTCGCGCGCGTGCAAAGCTCGCTGCCCTCGACGGCGAAGATCACCGCCAACCGCCTCACCTTCGCGGCTTTCCCGATCCTGGGCTACAGCATGACCTCGTCCACGGTCCCGCAGACACAGCTCTGGGAAATGGCGACTTACGACATCAAGCCGCGGCTCAATCGCCTGCCCGGAGTTTCGACCGTGATCGTGCAGGGTGGCCAGGTTCCGGAGTATCAGGTCCAGCCGGATCCGGGCAAACTGGTCCAGACCGGCACCACCATCCCGAACATCCTGGACGCCATCAGCCGCACCAACATGATCGATTCCCCCGGCCTCATCGAAGCCCAGCACCAGCTCATCCTCAGCCTGGTCAGCGGGCAGACGAAAACGCCGCAGGAAATCTCCAATATCGTCGTCAAGACCACGCCCAATAACACGCCGGTGCGGATCGGCGATCTCGCCTCCGTCACCCCTTCGGTGATGCCGGTGTACACCATCGTCACGGCCAACGCCAAACCGGCCGTCCTGCTGAACATCAACCGCCAGCCCACCGGCAACACCGTGCAGGTGGCCGACGCCGTGCATCGCGAAATCGAAGCGATCCGGCGGGAAATACCGAAAAGCGTCGAGCTGAAGCCGTTCTACGATCAGTCCGAGCTGGTGACCGAGTCGATCAAAAGCGTCCGCGACGCCATCCTCCTCGGCCTGATCCTCGCCTCGTTCATCATGGTGCTGTTCCTGCGCGACTGGGGCACGTCGCTGGTCGCCGGGCTCGTCATCCCCGCGACGGTCGCGGTCACGTTCGTGGCGCTCAAGGCGCTCGGCGAAACCTTCAACCTCATGACGCTCGGCGGACTCGCGGCGGCGGTCGGTCTGGTGATCGACGATGCCATCGTGGTGGTCGAAAACATCGTCATGCACCGCGATTCCGGCCAGTCGCGCGGCGAGGCGATCCGCAGCGCCATTCGCGAAATCCGCGTGCCGCTGGTCGGCTCGACGCTGACCCCGATCGTGGTGTTTCTGCCGCTGATCTCGATTACCGGCGTCAACGGCGTCTTCTTCCGCGCCCTGGCCGTGACCGTCGGGGTCGCGCTGCTCACCTCGCTGGTCCTCGCGCTCACCTGGACGCCGACCCTCAGCCACTACTTCCTCCGGCGCTCGGGCGGCGCAGACGGCCCGCGCCGGCACGAATCGCTGCCGCCCCGGCTCCTCAATTTCTACGAGCGCGCGCTGCGCATCGCGCTCGAGCGCAAGTGGGCCGTTGCGCTGTTTTCCGTGGCGGTGATCGGCATCGCCTGGCTCGCCTTCACCAGTATCGGCTCCGATCTGCTGCCGCCCATGGATGAGGGCGGTTTCATCGTCGACTACATCATGCCGGCCGGTTCGTCGCTGGAAGAGACCAACCGCGTGATCACCCATTTGGAGAAGATCCTGCGCGATACGCCGGAAGTCGCCAACACATCGCGCCGCACCGGCCTGCAGCTCGGTTTGGCGCAGGTGACCGAAGCCAATACCGGCGATATCTCGGTCAAGCTCAAGACGGATCGCAAGCGCAGCGCCGACGAGGTGATCGCGGAAGTGCGCGACAAGATCAAGAAGGCGGAGCCCGTGGTCGATATCGAAGTCGTGCAGCTTTTGAGCGACATGATCGGCGACCTGACCAGCGCGCCCGAGCCGGTGGTCATCAAGCTCTTCTGCCAGGACCAGGAGCTCCTGAACCACTGGGCCCCCGCGGTCAAAGCCGCCATCACCAAGATCCCCGGCGTGGTCGACGCGGTCGACGGGATCGAAAACACCATCAGCGGCCCGGCGCGCCAGTTCAACGTGGACCCGGTCGCCGCGGCCCGCGCCGGCTTCACGCCATCGGAGGTCGAGCTCGACACCAGCGCGATCCTGCAAGGTGAGCCTTCACCCAACCCGGTGGTCGTCAACGACCGCCCCTACACCATCCGCGTCCGCTTTCCGCGCGAGCATAGCCGGACCATCCAGGACATCCAGAACACGCTTTTGGTGAGCGGCACCGGCAAGACCGCCACTCTCGGCACGCTGACCAACATGGTCGAAATTCCCGGCCAGAACGAAATCCGCCGCGAAAACCTGCAGCGCGACGTGCAGATCACGGCGCGTTTCGAAGGCATGAGCCTGGGGACCGGCATGCCCAAGGTGCAGCAGGCCGTTGCCGATCTGCATCTGCCGCCCGCGATCCGCGTGCAGTACGGCGGTCTTTATCAGGAGCAGCAGAAGTCGTTCAAGGACTTCGCCATGGTTCTCGGCCTGGCAATCGTGCTCGTCTTTATCGTGCTGCTGTTCGAGTTCGGCAATTTCGCCGCTCCGGTCGCGGTGCTGTGTTCCGCGCTGCTCTCCACTTGCGGCGTGTTCGTGGCCCTCATGATCACCGGCCAGACGTTCAATCTCTCCTCGTTCATGGGCCTGATCATGGTGGTCGGCATTGTGGCGAAAAACGGCATCCTGCTGCTCGATGCCGACCAGCGCTTCCGCGCCGAAGGCGTGCCGGCCGAGGAGGCGATGATGGAAGCCGGCGGCCGCCGCTTGCGGCCGATTCTCATGACCGCGCTCGCCACCGTCGCCGGCATGCTGCCGCTGGCCTTCGGCATCGGCGCCGGCTCGCAGATGCTGCAGCCGCTCGCCATCGCCGTGATCGGCGGCATCGCCGCCTCGATGGTGCTGTCCCTGATTGTGACTCCGGCCGTCCATTACTACATGGGAGGCCGGGAATGAGCAATCGAAATCCTATCGCCCCGCTGTGGAAAAACTGTGGGAAAGCCGTGGAAATCGGTCGCGATTTTCCGGCACGTTTTTCCACTGAGTTTCCACAGCTTTTCCACAGCCAACAAGGAGCCTGACATGAAAACGAAAATCTTCACCCTGGGCCTCATCGCCGCTGCCGCTTTCGCCGGCGAAGGCTACAAAGTGATCGGCAAGATCAAAATCGGCGGCGAAGGCCGCTGGGACTATCTCACGATGGACAGCCAGAACCGGCGGCTGTACGTGTCGCATGGCACGGCGGTCGAGGTCGTCGACCCCGATGCCGGTAAGGTCGTCGGCACGATCGGCCAGTTGCACGGCGTGCATGGCATCGCCATTGCGGACGATCTGGGCAAAGGCTTCATCAGCAACGGCCAGTCCAATTCGGTGACGGTGTTCGATATCAAAACCCTGGCCAAGACCGGCGAGCCCGCCACCGGCAAGAACCCGGACGCGATCTGCTACGAACCGAAGACCCACCGCGTCTACACCCTCAACCACACCGGCAACGACGCGACCGCGATCGACGCTAAGACGAATGAAGTGCTGAAGAGCTTCCCCGTCGGCCCCGCGCCGGAATTCTGCGCGGCCGATGGCGCCGGCCACGTCTACGCCAACCTCGAAGGATCGAGCGAGCTGGTCGAGATCGACGCCGCGAAGAACGAAGTCAGCCGCCGCACCTCCGTGCTTCCCTGCGAAGGACCGAGCGGCCTGGCCATCGATGTGAAGAACAAGAAGCTCTTCTCGGTCTGCGACAAGGTCATGGCGATTACCGACATCCCGACGATGAAGGTGGTCGGCACGGCGGCGATCGGCAATGGCCCGGATGCGGCGGGCTACGATCCGGGCACCGGCCTGGCGTTTGCCTCCTGCGGCGCGGGCGATGGCTCGCTCGCCATCGTGAAGCCGGTCAACGGCAAGTACGAGACGGTCGATACCGTGACGACCGAGCGCGGCGCGCGGACCATGACGGTCGATCTGAAGAACCACAAGGTCTACCTGCTGGCCGCCGAGTACGGGCAGGCGCCGCCGCCGAAGGACGGCAAGAAGGGGCGGCCGCCGGTGATCCCGGACAGCTTCCACGTGCTGGTGGTCGGGAAGTAAGATCCACCGCCGAGGCGCCGGGACGCCGAGGAAATTCCGGGTCGCTCCTCCGTCCCGGCGCCCTTCTGCGAAAACGAAAACCGCTTAAGATTAGCGGTTTTTCCTTGCAAGTCATTGATGCTACGTTCAGAAACCGCTAATCGTAAGCGGTTTTCGTTGGCGGCGGGCGGTTCGGCACATCGCAAGAGCGCCTCTCCAACGTATACTTTCCCACTGAAGGGAGGGCTAAAACGCCCGCCCCTGGAGGAGAGTTCATGCGACGACAGTTCTTACGCTTTGCGCCCTGGGTGGCGCTCATGATCCTGGGAGTGGTCAGCACCTCGCGGCCGGCGAATACCGAGCCGCAGGAGCGCCACCCCCGCATCCACGCGGCGCTCGAATCGCTGCGCGACGCGCAGGAATATATGCGCACCGCCGCTCACGATTTCTGCGGTCACAAAGCCGCGGCCATGCGCGCCACCAACGCCGCCATCGAACAATTGCGGCTGGCCGAGGCCTGCGACCGGCGCTGAGCATCGGCGAACGGGCCGGGCCATGCCCGGCCCTGCATTCACCGGCAAACGGGCCGCGTTCGCCGAATTCCCCACGCATTGCTTCCGTCTGCGCCCTAAGCTGAGGGCATGAATCCTTACTTTCACCGCGATGACGCAGGCGCCGCGGAGCGCCTCGTGCCGGCGATCGTCCTGATCGCCATCGGCGCCATTTTTCTGCTTCACAATCTGCATATCTTCTACGCGCAGGAAGTACTGCGCTACTGGCCCGCGATTCTCATCGCGGTGGGCGTCGTCAAGCTCGTCGATTCACAGGACACCGGCGGGCGCGTCGGCGGAGGAGTGGTGCTCGCACTGGGCGCCGTATTTCTGGCGCAGAGTCTGGGATTTCTCGAGGTTGCCTTCTGGGATCTCTGGCCCGTGGTCCTGATCGCGATCGGCGCGGCGATGCTGTTTCATCCCGGCCTGGCACTGCCTGCCGGCATCCGGCAGATCCGCAATGAGCAGTGGGGCTTCTTCAAAGAGACGGCAATTTTCAGCGGCGGCAAGCGGGTGATCTCCGACCAGAATTTCTCGTTCGCCAAGTACGACGCGGTGTTCGGCGGCTTCGAGCTGGACTTCCGGCGCGCCAATATCGGCGGCGACTCGGCGATTCTCGATCTGAACGCCGTCTTCGGCGGCATCGAGGTGAAGGTGCCGGAATCGTGGTGCGTCGTGATGAAGGGCGCGGGCGTGTTCGGCGGCTACGTCGACAGCACCACGCACCCGGATCCGCGGCTGTACCCCAATCCCAAGCAACTGATCTGCAAAGGCGCCGCGGTGTTCGGCGGTGTCGAGATCAAGAATTAGACGAAGCCACCGCTCCCTTAGGGTCGCGGCTCTGATATGCATCCGCTCCTCACCACGCGGCGCCTGGCGCTCTATCTGCTGGCGTGGACGCCGGTCATCGCGATGCTCGCCGCGGCAAGCCGGACGGCCGGCGCACCGGTGTGGGCGCGGCTTGCGGTTTACGCGCCGGCCTGCGTGCTGTTCGCGTTCGTCTGCCTGTCGCCGTGGCAGATCTGCCGGGCGCGCCCGCTGACGCCGGCCAATGCGGTCGGGCTGGCGGTGACCTTCACCGCCGCGGGTTTCGTGGGCGGCTGTCTGCTGGCCGGCGCCGCCGCGGCGATCGCCTATAGCGTCGGGCGGCCCGCGATCGTCAGCGGCAATCTGGCGGCGGCGCTGGTGGCCGGGGGCACGCTGGCGTACCTGCTTTCGGCCGGCGTGCATTACACCGCGCTCGGCGTGGAGGCTTCCCTGCAGGCGGATAAACGCATCGCCGAGGCCAAAACCCTGGCGCGCGAGGCGGAGCTGCAGGCGCTGCGCCTCCAGATCAATCCGCACTTCCTGTTCAACAGCCTGCATTCGATCAGCGCGCTCGCGACACTCGACGGCGCACGCGCCCGCGAAATGTGCCTGCGTTTGGCCGAATTTCTGCGCAGCAGCCTGGGGCTCGGCGGCCGCGAACTGATCCCGCTCCACGACGAGCTGGCGCTGGCGCGCGCCTATCTCGACGTGGAGCGGGTGCGCTTCGGCGACCGGCTGCGGGTGGAAATGGAGATCGCGCCGGAGTGCGAAGAGTGCGCCGTGCCGGCGCTGCTGCTCCAGCCGCTGGTCGAAAATGCGGTGAAGCACGGCATCGGCGGGCTGATCGAAGGCGGCGCGATCCGGCTGGCGGCGAGCCGTTCGGACGGCAAGGTGTCGATTACGGTGCGGAACCCGTTCGACCCGGAAATGCCGGCGCCCGCCCAGACCGGGCTCGGCCTGGAGAACGTGCGCCGGCGCCTGCGGGTGCGCTACGGGACGGACGCGAGCATGCAGGCCGGGCCGCGCGAAGGCGTCTACGTCGTCGAGCTGCGGCTGCCGTGCGAATCCCCCATGGCCTCCATGAGCCGCGCGTAGCCCGAGCGGCTCACCGGCAGGCGCGCGCCGTCGGTCAGGATGGCGATGCGGCTCTCCTTGCCGTAGGGTTCGATGCGCGCCAGGCGCTCGATGTTGACGATGGCGGAGCGGTGAATGCGGACGAAGCGGGCGGGGTCGAGCGAGGCTTCCAGCTCGGCGATCGGCTGCTGCTTGAGGTAGCTCTTGCCGGCGCTGTGCAGCGCGACGTAATCGTCCTGCGCTTCGACGTAATCGAGCTTTTCGAGCGGAATGATGTGGATTTTGGCGCCGTCCTTGACCACAATGCGGGGCGGGCGCGCAGCGTGCGGACGGGCGGCGGCGAGCGCGGTGGGAAGGCGGCGCTCGCCGAGGCGCTGGCGGGCGCGATCGAGCGCGAGGTCGAAGCGCTCCTTGCCGAAGGGCTTCAACAGGTAATCGACGGCATGGGCGTCGAAGGCGCGCATGGCGTATGTGTCGTAGGCGGTGGTGAAGACGATGGCGGGGCCTGGCTCGATCAGTTCGAGGACCTCGAAGCCGTCGAGCTTGGGCATCTGGACATCGAGGAAGAGCAGGTCCGGCGGGTTTTCCGCGCAGGCTTTCACGGCCTCGAAACCGTTGGCGCATTCGGCGGCGATTTCGATATCGGGGTGGGCGGCGAGCAGCTCGCGCAACAGCGAGCGGGCGAGTTCCTCGTCGTCGACGATGACGGCGCGCAGGGCCATGTAGGCAGAGTAACAGGAGCGCGGCGGGTTGTGGATCGCGGGTTGGACATGCGGGTGCACCAGCCTGGCGGATGCATGTAGGGTTTACGTTGTTTTTTTCCACGCTCGCGGCGGCGTGCCTGGCGCAGGACGCGCCGCCGATGAAGGTTCCGGAAGCAACGTTCCGCGTGGGCACGGACCTGGTGCTGCTGAACGTTTCCGTGTTCGATTCGAGCGGCCAATTGCTGAAGGGGCTCGCGCAGGACGAGTTCACCGTACGGGAGAATAATGTGCGGCAGGAGATCAGCTATTTCCGGCAGGAGGACGTGCCGGTTTCGCTGGGGCTGATCGTAGACAACAGCGGCAGCATGAAGAACAAGCGGGACCGCGTGATTTCCGCGGTGCTGGCGATGCTGCACGCTTCCAACACGCAGGACGAGGTCTCCGCCATCTACTTCAACGAGACGCCGGAGCTGGTGCAGGATTTCACGAGCGATCTGGATGTGCTCGAGCGGAGCGTGCGCAACGTACGTCCGCAGGGCGGCACGGCGATGCGGGACGCGGTGCTGCTGGGGATCGACCACATGAAAGCGCACGCCGCGCGCGACAAGCGCGTGCTGGTGGTGATCACGGACGGCGAGGACAACGCCAGCATGGCGAGCCGCGCGGCGCTGACCGAGGCGGCGCGGCGAAACAACGTGACGATTTATGCCATCGGGCTGCTCGGAGAGGAGCAGCCTTCGAGCGCGGCGATGGCGCGGGAGGACCTGGAAGAATTGACACAGGCAACGGGCGGGCGGGCCTGGTTTCCGGGCAGCACGCGGGCGATCGCGGCCGTAACGCCGGAGATCGCGCATGAAATCCGCAATCAATACATCATCGGCTACAAGCCCCTGGATCTCACAAAAGACGGGAAGTTTCGAACCATAACGGTGGACGTCAACGTGCCAGGAGCCAGCGTACGCACACGGCCGGGCTATTTCGCGCGGCCGTGACAGGAGGCTTAGGCATGAAGACTGGGTTGTTTTTACTCGGCATTTCGGTAGGAGCGGCGCTGGCGGCGGCGCAGGAAGCCGCGCAGGCGGCTCCCCAGCCCGCTGCCAAACAGCCGGCCCAAATGCAGACCATGACCTATCGCGGCGTTCTGGTGGACACCGCGTGCGCGGCGCCCGAAGGGGCCGCCAAACCGGCGGAGGGCACGGCCAACCGCGCGGCGGGAGAGTGCGCCGTGACGGAGAAGACCGCGAATCTGGGGATCAAGCTGGCCGACGGGCGCGTGGTGCGCTTCGACCTGGTGGGCACGCGGCGCGCGGAAGAGGAAATGAAGACGAACAAGCGATGGAGTAGAGATCTCGCCGCAGGCAAACCGATCCACGCGACAGTCGAAGGCGTGATGGCGAACGGCAAGCTGGTGGTGTCGTCGATTCACTGAGCCAGGACTATCACGGCTCAGCCCCAGATTAGGAAGCCTTCCGGCGAGATCCTGCTCGCGGAGGGCTTCCGGTATCACAATGCCGACCCACGCATCTCGGTGCCTTCGTCGGTCCGGTCTTGTCAAGAATTTTGTGTAAACGTCGTCTCCGGGCTAGGTAAGATCCGGCTTGTCGAATGCCGATACTTCTCTGTTTCTGTCTTCTTTCCCCGAATTCCATGCTGCGGCGTCGCCCTGGCC
>Ga0209062_1002571_pt1 | contig 23819 bp, 16 predicted proteins | sample Coa_R2_2_FD_187158 | JGI IMG/M metagenome (GOLD analysis project Ga0209062, IMG submission 187158) | Surface soil microbial communities from Centralia Pennsylvania, which are recovering from an underground coalmine fire - Coalmine... | ecosystem: Environmental > Terrestrial > Soil > Unclassified... | reverse complement strand
TTGCAGTGTTACGCGCCAAGCGGCGGACGGGGCAACCTCACATCGGTTCGCGGCGGCGGCCCGTTGACGACCCTGGTATTGCCGGCGGGAGAGCGGTCGCTATGGCATCTCGTCTGGGCCAATACGCCGCGACGCAATCAGCCGTTGCCCGCCGATCTCTCGCGCGTGTTTCCCTGGCTGGCGCCGACCCGCACCGCCGACCGCTTCCCGGCGACGACCCCCGCCGAAACGCACCCGTTGCAGGCATTTTGGGGGATGCCGCGTCGGATCAGGCTCGACTTCGCCGACAACGGCGAAGGCCTGCCCTGCGATCTGACCGGCGGTGTCGATCCGGTAATCGTTACCGGATGGCGGCAACGGCCCAACGGGGTCAAATACGTCGGGTGGGAGCATCCGCTGTCCCCCGCCTATAGAGACAACAAAACCGGTGCGTGGCTGCCGGTGCATCCTCAGCCGGGGGGGATCGGCTATCGTCACTGGGTGGCCATCGCGCTTCCCGATCAAGCGGGAACGCATCGCCTGGCACGCTCTATCGCAGACTGGCCGGCGCGGTCGGCAAACGTATCCGATTCGGACGCCCGCCCGCGGCTGTTCGCCGCCGGCTATGACATGGACAACATGAAGGCGCGCGCTTTCGTCGAAAGCGAAATGCCGCTGCCGGGCGCCGGACCCGATGCCGCCAAGGCGCTTTCCGAGGTCGCACATCGGCTCGTCAATGCGGCAGGTGTTGCCGCCGCTGCGTTACGCGGCGCCGTGCGCCTCGCCTGTTTCGGCGGCGACGCGACCACCGACAGCGCCCCGCTTGCGGCGGTCTACGAGAGCTTTTGGGCGGCGACCCAGGATCGCTTCTTCGCTCTGCTGCCCGACAATCCCGCTGGCGGTTGGGAAGCGGCGCTCAAGCCTATCGCGGCTCCGTGGCAGAGATTTGTCAAATTCACCGCGCTTCGCCTGTTCGACGAGGCGGCGCCGCTCGACCCCTCTGCCGCTTCATGCAACCCGCAGCGCATCGTCGAAGCGCGGCGGAACCTGTTCGGCACGCTCGACGGCCGCGGCCCGATGGGCGGCAGGCTGTTTGAGGCACTGAATTTGCCGCCGCCCGAGCCGAAGGCGAAACGCCGGAAACGCGCGACAGAGATGGAGCCGTTATGAAACCCGCAGCAGAAGAGGCCGGCATCGCCGCGCAGTGGTGGCGCAGTCTGCAACCGTCCTTGTCGACCGGCGAGCGCAATCGCAATGCGGACCGGGCGGCTCTGGCACGCTTGCGCCGCGCCGACATAGTCGCCGCGATGCAAGACCCGGCCACGTTCGTCCTGTTTCGCGCATTGGAGCGTCGGCGGCCGGCAGAGCTTCCAGACGTTGCCCTATGCGCCGCGGTGCTCGCGGTCGTACGCGAGGATCGGCCGGGGGAGCGGCCGGCACGCATCTTGGGGCCGCCGTCGCCTGACGCCCTGGAGCAGGCGGCGATGAAGCCGTTGCGTTTCCGGCGCCTGATCGAAGCCGAAACGCCCGAAGACCGGCTGCTGATGCTTCGCCGTGCGGTACAGCTCGCCGACCGCAAGCTGAATGTCCGCGAACTGGCCGCCGCCTGCCTCGACTGGTCGGAGACCCGCCGGCAGCGCTGGATATTCGAATATTACAACGCCGGATTTGCGGCCCCCACAGCCGAACCGGCATCCGAGGAGGACGCCGCCGTATGAGCCATTTCCTGCAACTTCACCTGCTGACCTTCTATCCGCCGTCGAACCTCAATCGCGACGATACCGGGCGGCCGAAGACGGCGACGGTCGGCGGCGCGCCGCGGTTGCGCATCAGCAGCCAGGCATTGAAGCGCGCCTGGCGAACCTCGCCGGCCTTTGCCGAGCGGCTTCGCGAACACCGGGGACAACGCACGCAGCGTCTCGGCGAAGAGATCGAGGCTCACCTACGCGCGCAGGGAAGCACGCCGCAACGCGCGCTCGAGATCGCGCGCCAGATCGCGCAGTATTTCGGGAAGCTGAAGCCCGAGCGCGATCCGGCGCCGGCGCGAACCGAGCAATTGGCCTTCATCGCGCCGGAAGAGCGCGCGGCAGCCTTGGCGCTCGCCGCGCGCATCGCCGCCGGCGAAAACATCGAGCCGGCTGCCGAACAACTGCTGCGCCATGCCGATACCGCGGCCGACATCGCAATGTTCGGGCGGATGCTGGCCGACCATCCGCAGTTCAATCGCGAGGCGGCGGTGCAGGTGGCGCACGCGATTACCACCCACCGGGTAACGGTTGAAGACGACTATTACACGGCGATCGACGACCTTAAATCCCCGGAAGAAGACGCCGGTGCCGGTTTCGTCGGCGAGCTGGGGTTCGGGTCGGGAGTCTTCTATCTCTACGCCTGTGTCGACACGTCGCTGTTGTTGAGGAATCTCGGCGGGAATCAGGGTCTCGCCGCCGACGCCTGCGCCGCCCTCGCCGAAGCGGCGGCGACCGTCAGCCCGAAGGGCAAGCAACCCTCGTTCGCGGCGCGGGCGCGGGCGCATTACATTCTGGCCGAGTGCGGCAGCGCGCAACCGCGCACCCTGGCGGGCGCCTTCGTCAAGCCCGTTCAGGGCGATGATCTGGTAAGCGCGTCGACGGAGGCGCTCGAAGGCTGGCGCAAGAAACTCGACTGCGCCTACGGTCCTGCCGCCGAGAAGACCGCGATTATGAACGTCGCGGCCGGCTGCGGCTCGCTCGCCGAAATCGTCGCCTTCTGCCGGGACGCGGCCGGTCATGCCTGAGTTTCTGACCTTTGCCCTGGCGGCGCCCCTGGCCGCCATGGGCGAGATCGCGGTCGGCGAGCGTCGCGGCACCTGGGACCGGCCGGGACGCTCGGCCGTGCTGGGCCTGATTGCCGCTTGTCTCGGGATCGATCGCGAAGACCACGACGCGCACGGGGCGCTGGAGGCCGGTTACGGGCTTGCCCTGCGGGTCCAGAAGCTCGGCTCAATGCTGGCCGATTATCACACGGCACAGGTGCCGCCGGCGCGCCGCGGGCGCCGCTTTGCCACGCGGGCCGAAGAGCTCGGCGTTCGCGACCTTGAAACGATCCTCTCGCGCCGCGACTACCGCGCCGAGGTGTTGGTCCTGGTGGCGCTGTGGAGCCGGCCGGCCGCGCGCTGGCCGTTGTCGGAAATCGACGGGGCCATCGGCGCCCCTCACTATGTCCCCTATTTCGGCCGCAAATCCTGCCCGCTGATGCTGCCGATGGCGCCGATGCGACTGCAGGCGGCCGACCCGGCTGCCGCACTCGCAGAGCGGGCTGGGCGCGGCCCCGAGCCGGAGCGGCAATTCTGGCCGGCGCGGTCCGCCCCGATGGTGATCATGACGGCAGCCGATGCCCGCGGCTTCGGCCTGCCGACCCAGCGCATCGAGATCCGGCGGGACGCGGTTATAAGCCGTCAGCGCTGGCAGTTCGGCCTGCGCGAAGAGGCCGTGTTGGTGGGAAATCCGTGAGCAACCCTCCCAATACGCCTGTGCTCGCCCGGGCACGGCTGCGTCGGGACAGCCAGGTCGCCGCGCTTGCCCGTATACTGGTTCCGGAAGACACGGGCAGCCGCCTCGGCGCCGGCCATTCCCTGGTATGGGCCCTCTTTGCGGACGAGCCGGGGCGTCGCCGCGACTTCCTGTGGCGCGAGACGCGGCCGGGCGAGTTTCTGATACTGTCTGCCCGCGTACCGGCCGATCCGCACAACTTATTCGACCTCGAATGGAAGCCTTTTGCGCCAGCACTGCGGCCGGGCCAACGTCTGCGGTTCGATTTGCGCGCCAACGCGACCGCCGCTGTGCCTGGAAAGCCGGGAAGGCGCAGCAAGCGCGCCGATATCGTCATGCGAGCGCTGTTCGACATCCCTCAGAGCGAGCGGGCCGCGGTGCGCGAGGCCGCGATGCGCGATGCCGGCGCAGCCTGGCTGTCCAGGAAGGGCGAGGCCGCGGGGTTCGCCATCGACGCGGACCAACTGTACATCGACGGTTATGAGCAAGTCCGTATAGCGCGAGATGGCGGCAGCGCCGTCAGGTTCTCGACCCTGACGTTTCAGGGCGTTCTGACCGTCCAAGACCCGGCGCGGTTCCTTGCCGGCGTGCTGCGCGGCTTTGGGGCCGCGAAGGCATTCGGCTGCGGCCTGATGCTGATCCGCCGGGCCTGACCATGGCGGTGACCATGCGGGGGCTACCCCCGCCGCACCCGATCCCGATCAAGGAACGGGCATCGATTTTGTTCTTGGAAAAGGGGCGCCTCGATGTGCTCGACGGCGCCTTCGTGCTGGTCGATGACCTTGGTGTGCGCGTGCATATTCCGGTCGGCGGGGTGGTATGCCTGATGCTGGAGCCTGGGACACGCGTATCGCATGCCGCCGTGGCGCTGGCGGCGCGCGCCGGAACCCTGCTGATCTGGGTGGGAGAAGCGGGGGTGCGCCTTTACGCGGCAGGACAGCCGGGCGGCGCCCGCGCCGATCGGCTGCTGTACCAGGCGCGCCTTGCCTTGGATGACGATGCACGGCTGCGTGTCGTGCGCAAGATGTACGCGCTGCGGTTTGGCGCGGAGCCGCCGGCGCGGCGGTCGATCGACCAGCTCCGCGGCATCGAGGGCGCGCGCGTGCGCCAGATGTATAAGGCATTTGCCGACCAGTATGGAGTTCCGTGGCGCGGACGCGACTACGATCCGACCGACTGGGGCGCCGCCGATACGGTGAACCGGTGCCTGTCGGCGGCCACCGCCTCGTTGTACGGGATCAGCGAGGCGGCCGTTCTCGCCGCTGGATACGCGCCGGCAATCGGCTTCCTCCACACCGGCAAGCCGCAAAGCTTTGTTTACGATGTGGCCGATCTGTTCAAGTTCGAGACCGTCATCCCGGTGGCCTTCCGCGTCGCGGGGGCCGTTCAGGCGAACCGGCCGCTTGATGGCCGCCCGGTCACCGATCCCGTCGCAGAGGTGCGGCGTCGTTGCCGCGATGCGTTCCGCCGGTCGCAAATTCTCGCGCGACTCATCCCGACGATTGAGGAGGTGTTGGCGGCCGGCGGACTGCCAATGCCCGAAGCGCCGCCGGAAGCGATGCCGGTGGCGTTCGAGGAGGCCGGAAAATTGAGCGATGATGGTCATCGTGGTTGAAAATGCGCCGCCCCGCCTGCGCGGGCGCTTGGCCGTGTGGCTCCTCGAGGTCCGTGCCGGTGTCTATCTCGGCAATTACGGCCGTCGCGTCCGCGAGATGATCTGGGAACAAGTGTGCGCCTATATCGAGGAGGGCAATGCAGTTATCGCGTGGGCCGCCCCCAACGATCCGGGATTCCATTTCGATACCTGCGGCGCCAACCGAAGGGTTCCCACCGATTTGGATGGTTTGCGTCTCGTAAGGTTCGCCGCGGAGGCGGCCCTGCCGCAAGACCCTGGTCCGATGGCAGCGGAGCTTCGCCGCCGCGGACGGTGAGAACAGATGTTCTCGTCGGTACGCTGATTGACAAGTGAATCCGGCTGTGTTTTCCGGTGTTTCTGGAAAGACCGTTCCCCGCACCCGCGGGGATGAACCGGAGCCATGCAGAACAGCACAACGGGCACCAATCCGTTCCCCGCACCCGCGGGGATGAACCGGGTTCGACGAACCCAGCAGCCCGCCGTCGAGACCGTTCCCCGCACCCGCGGGGATGAACCCGGTCCGATGGTCTTCGGCGCTATGCCGAAGACCCGTTCCCCGCACCCGCGGGGATGAACCGGAAATCGACCCCGGTGCGGCCGTAGCCATGGTCCGTTCCCCGCACCCGCGGGGATGAACCTTGTTGACTGGCTCCATCGAAGAGCATGCGGTCCCGTTCCCCGCACCCGCGGGGATGAACCTGGTGCGTCGGCAGCATCGCGGGGGAACCGGGACCCGTTCCCCGCACCCGCGGGGATGAACCGCTGATCAAAGCGCTGATCGCCGACCCGGCGACCCGTTCCCCGCACCCGCGGGGATGAACCGAACGCCGGCAAATACACCGACGAGCAGCTGAACCGTTCCCCGCACCCGCGGGGATGAACCGCTCGTTGCGGTGGTATTGGACGATCCAGCCTTCCGTTCCCCGCACCCGCGGGGATGAACCGGCGCACATCTGATCTTCGAGCCGCGGATAGACCCGTTCCCCGCACCCGCGGGGATGAACCGCGGGGCGGGAGGTGCTGCAGGTTCTCGGCCTGCCGTTCCCCGCACCCGCGGGGATGAACCGGCGCGCAGCGTTTCGCCCGGCGGCTGGTAGCTCCGTTCCCCGCACCCGCGGGGATGAACCGCCACGCGTCGGGATCGTCGCTCTCCGGCGCCTCCGTTCCCCGCACCCGCGGGGATGAACCGCTCCAGCCACCGGCAAGGCGTTGTCGAGCGATCCGTTCCCCGCACCCGCGGGGATGAACCGAGACGGCGCAGGCTATGGACGATGCTGCCGAGCCGTTCCCCGCACCCGCGGGGATGAACCGCACTGTAGCCATGACCTACTCCTCTCTCGAAACCGTTCCCCGCACCCGCGGGGATGAACCGGCCCTTGCGGATGAAGCGAGGGCGAAAGCCGGCCGTTCCCCGCACCCGCGGGGATGAACCGATCGCGTCGGCAATATGGGAAATAGCCGAACGCCGTTCCCCGCACCCGCGGGGATGAACCGCGCTGCTGCTCGCGGTCGGCGTCGATCCGCTCCCGTTCCCCGCACCCGCGGGGATGAACCGAAGGGATCGAGGACGACCGCGGCGACAACCGCCCGTTCCCCGCACCCGCGGGGATGAACCGGCGGGTGTGCATGCCGGTACGCTACAGGACGCCCGTTCCCCGCACCCGCGGGGATGAACCGGCGGAGCGCCGATGCCCGTATCGACCCAGGTCCCGTTCCCCGCACCCGCGGGGATGAACCGTAGCCGGCCTGCTCCAGCTCGCTGAAATATTCCCGTTCCCCGCACCCGCGGGGATGAACCGAAATGGACCGCATCGAGGAACGGATGCGCCGGCCGTTCCCCGCACCCGCGGGGATGAACCGGCCCCAGTAGGGCGGCGAGCTAACGACACAGTCCGTTCCCCGCACCCGCGGGGATGAACCGGGAGGGACCCCGATGAAAGCGCTCAACGGTGTCCGTTCCCCGCACCCGCGGGGATGAACCGACCTCATGGAGGCTCACCTTCGACCGCGCCGCCCGTTCCCCGCACCCGCGGGGATGAACCGCCGAGGTAATGAAAGCCGAGGCCCTGCACGAGCCGTTCCCCGCACCCGCGGGGATGAACCGCTGTGAATTTGGCGGGTGATGATGCCAGGACCGCCGTTCCCCGCACCCGCGGGGATGAACCGGCGAGGTCGAAGCCGCCGTTGCCGAGCCGCGCCCGTTCCCCGCACCCGCGGGGATGAACCGTCGATCGCCTTCCACCGGGCCGTCTGCGAGGTCCGTTCCCCGCACCCGCGGGGATGAACCGAGCCCAAAAAGCCCGAAGCGCAGGCGCCGGCGCCGTTCCCCGCACCCGCGGGGATGAACCCCGATCCGGCCGAGCGCGACCGGGCGGCCCGGCCCGTTCCCCGCACCCGCGGGGATGAACCGCTGCCGATGCCGCCGTCGGTATAGTCCGTAGGCCGTTCCCCGCACCCGCGGGGATGAACCGCTCCTCGAATGGAGCTTCTACTGGCAGATGAACCGTTCCCCGCACCCGCGGGGATGAACCGGCGAACGCACCGAAGCGCCTCGGTGCCTCGGTCCGTTCCCCGCACCCGCGGGGATGAACCGACATTCACAGCATCGGCGTGAGAGCGCTTGGCCCGTTCCCCGCACCCGCGGGGATGAACCGGCCGGTCTTTCGTCAGCGGAGATACGGGAGTGCCGTTCCCCGCACCCGCGGGGATGAACCGGTGGTGTGCGGCATCGATCCCGGACTGTCCGGCCGTTCCCCGCACCCGCGGGGATGAACCGCCGATCAGCATCTGATGGACCTGGCGCACGCCCCGTTCCCCGCACCCGCGGGGATGAACCGACTACGAGGGACAGGAAAAGGCGGTGTTTCAACCGTTCCCCGCACCCGCGGGGATGAACCGGCGGTGGGGATCGTCGTCGGCATTCTCGCTGCCCGTTCCCCGCACCCGCGGGGATGAACCGTACATCGAGGCTGTCCTGACCGGGGGTATCGGCCGTTCCCCGCACCCGCGGGGATGAACCGGGAGGACGGCGAGGGTGACACTGCAACGCGCCCCGTTCCCCGCACCCGCGGGGATGAACCGAACGCGCTCACCGGCACGCCGAGCGCCTGGGCCCGTTCCCCGCACCCGCGGGGATGAACCGAGGTCGCTGAGAAGCCCGCTGCCGCCGCCACCCCGTTCCCCGCACCCGCGGGGATGAACCGCCCGGCTTCTACCAGCGCGCCGCGGCCCGCCGCCGTTCCCCGCACCCGCGGGGATGAACCGCGACGATCTCCTGGGTGCCGAGGCGCCGGCTCCCGTTCCCCGCACCCGCGGGGATGAACCGAGAGCCGTCTGCTTATCCACCGGAATGGCTTGCCGTTCCCCGCACCCGCGGGGATGAACCGCCGGAGCCGGTGATGGCGCTGACCTGGCGCCACCGTTCCCCGCACCCGCGGGGATGAACCGGTCGAGGCGCTTCAGGCCGAGCGCGATGCGGACCGTTCCCCGCACCCGCGGGGATGAACCGTGCTGGCTCTCGCCGACGATGCGCACAATGTCCCGTTCCCCGCACCCGCGGGGATGAACCGACGCGGTCGCGTTTGCCCGCGGCGACGCGAGCCCGTTCCCCGCACCCGCGGGGATGAACCGGGGTGTCGCTGGCGGGGTGTCCCGCGGTGGACGCGTTCCCCGCACCCGCGGGGATGAACCGGGAGCGCAGCATGCAGCGCCGTTGCTGCGTGTGCGTTCCCCGCACCCGCGGGGATGAACCGGCGCTGGCGATGGACGGCATGACGGCGGCCGACCGTTCCCCGCACCCGCGGGGATGAACCGCCCTTCGCCGACTGAGGGACCTGCGATATCTCGCGTTCCCCGCACCCGCGGGGATGAACCGGCTATTTGCCTTCCTTGAGCAGGATGCCGAGCGCGTTCCCCGCACCCGCGGGGATGAACCGGGAGCGCCGGTTTGTGGCTATTGCGTGTGCGCGCGTTCCCCGCACCCGCGGGGATGAACCGCGGATCACGCCGCAGCAGGCGGTGGGGTTCGAGCGTTCCCCGCACCCGCGGGGATGAACCGGCGCAGGCGCTCGAGGGCATCGACGACCCCGAGCGTTCCCCGCACCCGCGGGGATGAACCGGGATTCCGGTTCTGCGGGGCGCGCGCCGAGGGGCGTTCCCCGCACCCGCGGGGATGAACCGGTGCTCGACACCTATCTGCGCAACGGGGCCTAGCGTTCCCCGCACCCGCGGGGATGAACCGTAATTCGCGGGGGACACGATTGAGGGGGATGCGCGTTCCCCGCACCCGCGGGGATGAACCGATTTTGGGCAACCAGTACGCGACGCTGTTCTTGCGTTCCCCGCACCCGCGGGGATGAACCGAAGATCGCGGCGCATTTGGGCGGGTGCTTCTGGCGTTCCCCGCACCCGCGGGGATGAACCGGTCCAATGCCCCATGTGCGAGTATGCCGTGAGGCGTTCCCCGCACCCGCGGGGATGAACCGCGCACGGTGCGCCGATCCCCAAAAATTTGCGAGCGTTCCCCGCACCCGCGGGGATGAACCGACTGAGGCTCGGCCCTCCTTCAGTGGAGGCGAGCGTTCCCCGCACCCGCGGGGATGAACCGATATGACAATCTATCCTGATCGTGTAGGCAGTGCGTTCCCCGCACCCGCGGGGATGAACCGGTCTGGGAGGTCGATGGCGATCCCTGCCCGGCGCGTTCCCCGCACCCGCGGGGATGAACCGGGGGTGCAGGGGGAAAAAGGGGAGACGGGGGAGCGTTCCCCGCACCCGCGGGGATGAACCGCTGACATCGAACAGCAGCGTCGCTGTGTTGGGGCGTTCCCCGCACCCGCGGGGATGAACCGTCAGCCCGCGCCCGCTGGTGGGAGGAACAGGCGCGTTCCCCGCACCCGCGGGGATGAACCGCCTCGCCGGCTGTTCGTGGGCGGCGGCCTTGAGCGTTCCCCGCACCCGCGGGGATGAACCTGGGGCAACCGCACCGACGTGACCGGCTCGGGCAGCGTTCCCCGCACCCGCGGGGATGAACCGGCGGTTTCCGGAACGTCGCTGTCGAAAGCGCGGCGTTCCCCGCACCCGCGGGGATGAACCACGGCGCAGCAGGTGCGCGAGGTCAGCGCCGCCGCGTTCCCCGCACCCGCGGGGATGAACCGGTCAAATCGCTGTTGAACCTGATCTCTCGCCAGCGTTCCCCGCACCCGCGGGGATGAACCGGCGATCATCGACGAATGGCGCGCCCATGCCGAGCGTTCCCCGCACCCGCGGGGATGAACCGCCTGCATGAGCCGCGCGTCGCTCGGGCTCTCCGCGTTCCCCGCACCCGCGGGGATGAACCGACCAACGACAGCACCGCGCAGTGGTGGTCGCCGCGTTCCCCGCACCCGCGGGGATGAACCGGCCGTCAATGCCTGTCCCTTGGCTACCCGGCGGCGTTCCCCGCACCCGCGGGGATGAACCGGGTCAAAATGCGGCTCCAGCAGGGCCAGCGTCGCGTTCCCCGCACCCGCGGGGATGAACCGGCGCTCGGGATGGACGGCATGACCGCGGCCGAGCGTTCCCCGCACCCGCGGGGATGAACCGTGGCGCACCGCGGCGGCGAGGCCGCGCTGGGTGCGTTCCCCGCACCCGCGGGGATGAACCGGCGGCGCTTGAAGCGGTCACTCCCGAAATGGTGCGTTCCCCGCACCCGCGGGGATGAACCGCCGGTGGCGCGACTCCACAACATCAGGTGGGAGCGTTCCCCGCACCCGCGGGATGCACCGCGAACGGTCGATTTCGCCGGCCGCGCGCCGGGGCGTTCCCGCACCCGCGGGGATGAACCGCAGAATCCATTCGTCGGCGCCGACCTTGCCGGGCGTTCCCCGCACCGCCGTGATGAACCGAAGACCACGTGCCGGGCGACCATTCCGGGTTTCTCGCACGCGAGGAGTTTTCGAGTTGGCCTGGAATTATAGCAGGAAGAACGTTAAAAACGTATCCCGGGAGCATCCTGTCGCTTGATCGCCTATATGGTGTAGTCTTAAACTGAAACAGGAGATGGTAGAACGTGAACAGCTCTGGCGCTCCCCTGCATTCCCAGCTATCGACCGCGCTGGAAAAGATCCTCCGCGACCGTGGTATCTCGGAGCCGGATGGACGACCGCTCTACACTTACCGATTTAGTTTTGATGAAATCGTGGCTCTGAAGCAGAGGCTGACCCAGGTACTTGCCTGGGCTGGACCCTCCTGTCTCGATACGCGATGGTGCGCTCGAGCATTCGTTGTGATCGCATCGCATTGGCTCTGTCACTGGCGCGGCGAGGGCGTCTGGGCTTATGCGCCGTTATGCGCCGAGTTGGGCTTCCAGTACCACCAGGATCACTGGCGGGCGGTGAAAGCCGGCATCCGCGAAGGCTTAAAGGGCTGGTGCAGACCGGTGCGCCGCAACAAGAATGGCGACGCCGAATATCTTGCATCGCTGATCTTCGAAGGCGGCCTCCCACTGCGGGCCGTGCAGGGTGGGGGCTGGCTGTATCAGTGGCTGCAAGGGACACTTGACCTCATTTTTCGCAATGTCGCTCCGGACCAGGCGGCCGAGCAGGAATCCTGGCGCGTTCCAGACACTTTCCGTGCTGCGTTGATTCCCATCGCTGCGGAACTCGCCGCCGGATTGCACCAGATCAAGCGGGACTTGATGTCGGCAGACCGAGGTGGCCTGGACGCCATCGCTTGGCTCGATCTGAACCGGGCCGGGTGGCGTGACACCCTGCCGGTCGATATGGGTGACGAGGATGCGCGCTCTCTAATCGAGCGCGTCGTCCGCCGCGCCGGGCACGGGGCTGCCGGCGAGATCGGTGTCAAGCGCGGGCTTCTCCGGGGGGCCGACGGCGCGTGGGGCTTCACGATAACGCTCCTGCTTGACGGGCTCATAGAGCATAACCGGCTCCCCCAAGACCTCAGTGCGAGGCTGGCGGGTAAACTCCGCGCCCGCATCCGACCGGCCGGGGAGTTGCTCGGGCTGCTCTCAGACGACCTGGGCGTTATGGAGTCGTACGAAGAGGACGAAGTTCTTTGGTGGCGCATCCGGCCGCTGCGGCGCGCCGTCGATCTGCCGTGCTCGCCGGCGCTTCGGGTCGACCTGGCCGTCGAAGCGGACGGTACTCCGTTGGGCAACCTGATGTTACCGAATGCTGAGGGGGTTAGCTTGGAACCCCTTGCTTTCATGTCAGACGCCGACAACCCAAACCGGCTTACCCTGGCGGCCCGGGGTTCGCACACGACGCGGCTTCCGCAGCTCATTGTCGCGGTACCGCGGGATTGTACGCCTCTGCTTCGCAGCAGCGGTGGTTCGATCGAGAGCATTGGGTATACGCGCGAGTTGGACCTTGAGCTTTATCGGGTAGAGGGCGAGCTTCGATTTGAGCGGGACGAGCACACTTACCGCTGGCGTACCGGCGCCGAGCGGGAAACCCTCGCCGTCCTCGATCTTGACGGCACGACTGAACCAGACGCGCGCCGCCTTACCCTGAAGCAGCCGCTTCGCCTGTATGTACGTGAAGGAAGCTCTCGGCGGCAAGCCAGAGCCGGCGAGGTGAAGTGGCGACCGACCAGAGGCGGCCGCTGGCGAGGCTGGCCGGACGAACGTCTTCGCGGCGACGTGACCTTCGTCCTCGTCCGCGACGGCGTTGCCGTGTCGCGGGCAACTGCGGGCGTCGCTCCACCAGGGTTTTCAACGGCCGCGGTATCGGGAGCTCGACGAGCGCTGGCGATTACGGGCCTAGAGGGCGCAAGCGTCATTATTGCCGGAACGAGCAGGACCGACAGATCTCCTGAAACGTTAGTCATCGAGCGCGTCGGCAGCTCGCAAAGTCATTTCGAACTCGACGCAATCTGGCCCGACGGGACAAGTTGGAAAACTGAGCTTTACGACCGGACCGCGCAACCCCGATTTACGGATAGCACCGGCGCCGAGCTACCGCCCGGATGGCGTGGTTGTGTCGATGCGCTTTCCGGCATTTATGCGTCATGCCCGGATCGGGGCAAGCTCACGCTTGAAATCGCGGCAGCCGCCTCCAGACGCTACATCATGCGGCCGATTCTGAGAGAGACGCCCCTCTATGCCCTCCGGACGGATATTCGCGCGTTGATAGCGACCACGAGCCAATTAGACGCAGTCGTACGATTGCAATGGATTGGCGCCGGGGCTCATCACCTTGAAATCGGCCTCTTCGATGTCGCGTTGGAGGCGCATAATAATGAAATCTGGCCATCATATGCCGACCTGACACGTGTAGCCGGATCGGACGCTACTCGCGTCACCCTGCTGGCCACATCGCTTACCGACCCTGCAAAAGAATACGTGCTCGCGGACAGTGAATTGGCGAATTATCGGCTGAAGCGCTTCAACCCGCCCTCGGCCGGTCCCGGCGGACCATGGCTCGTCTATGGCCGCGTCGACGATCGCCGCCGGATCCGCCCACGCATTATGGTCACGCATTCTGCTTCGGACCGGCAACGGACGCGCCTGCACGAATTAGTCGTAAGTGGCGATAGCGCAACCCGGCGTCAGAACCTCACCACGCTCCTAAATTCCGACCAGCTCACCGAGCGGGAACTCGAAGACGCACGTAAGCTAATCGTATTCCTCCAGCCCCGCACGCCTCTCCATTCGTTGGACCTGGCAGCTGCGCTGATCAACGCGCCGGCAACAGCGGTAAGGCTCCTGCTTAGCAGTTCCGCGGGTGAAATCGACATGGTGCTTGCCCTCGAACAGGAGATGAATTTCCTTTGGGCAGCAACACCAGTCCGGAGCTGGGGGGAGGCATTCGAGTGGCGGAAGGCACGCCTTCTCAATCTGATGAAGGCCTTGCCGACTCAAGATGCCGAACGATACGCGGATGTGGAACTCACAGCCGTCTTACAAGAAATCGTTGCCCGACTGCCTGCTCTCGCCTTCCACGTGTTCTCCATTACAGGCGGCAACTATGAAGCTTGGCTAACCGACGGCTCTAAGGAGGCGAATGAGTGCGTCGCCAGAAACGGCCACGCCGAAGACGGCGTGATCTGGCCGACCGACGGCAATCTCGCGACCCACCTTGGCAGCGAATTACCAAGCTGGATTCGGAACAAACAGCCTTACTGCTGGAATGTTTTGGCAGCCCCACTTGTGGCTGCGCGTATGGCGGCAGGTCTCATTCCGTGGAAACAGGCGCTTATCGAGGCTTTGCGTTGGGCACGTCTTTTCGACCCGGCCTATTTTGACCGCGTGTTGCCGACCGAATTGCTAACCCTAGGGACCAGAAACACAGCCTATGCTTGAAATTGAAGACTTGGCAGTAGATCTGCCGAGACGAACCGCCAACGCCGTTCTGAGTATTACCGGCGGGAAATCGCGCACCCTGCGCCGTACACTCGCTGAGCGGCTTGGTGCGCCCGCCGGCTCTCCCGATTCGCTGGTGGCCGAACCGGTCCTTGAAGGTGCTTACCCATGGCTTCTCCATCCGGGCGGCTGGAGCGCCCTCCCCGAGAGCTTACATCCCTGTACCGGTCAGACCTTGCAATCGCGCATGGGCTATCCGCCGTATGCTCATCAGGTTAGGACCTGGGCACTTGCGTCCGCGCCTGAGCCCTCATCTATCATCATTTCGAGCGGTACGGGGTCGGGCAAAACCGAATGCTTCCTCGGCGCGTTGCTGAACCACCTGCTCGTCGCGTCTGATGGAGGTTCAAGGTCATTGACCGGCGTTCGGGGTCTTCTGCTGTATCCCCTTAATGCCCTCATCAATAGCCAGCAGGAGCGCCTGTCGGCTTGGCTCTCCCCGTTCCACGGAAGGCTTCGCTACTGCCTCTACAACGGCCTGACGCCCGAAGGACCGTCGCCTGCGGCCGAGCAACAAAAAAATCCCGAGCAGGTGCTCGACCGCAAAGCTCTTCGGGCAAGCCCACCGCCACTGCTGGTCACTAATTTGACGATGCTCGAATATATGCTGGTGCGCCGCCAGGATGCCCCAATATTGGAACAGAGCCGTGGCTTGCTCGAATATATAATTCTTGACGAAGTTCATACTTATGTGGGCGCCCAGGCCACCGAACTCGCTTTGCTGCTCCGGCGGGTGGCGCTCGCCTTCGGCCGCGACCCACGGACTATCCGCGTCATCGCCACTTCAGCCACCCTCGGCACAGGCAACCGCCATGAGCAAGAAAACCAGCTCCGGCAATTTCTCAGAGATCTGACCGGCGCCGCCGATGGAACGGTTCAGGCGATCATAGGCGAGCGGGCACCGCTTGAGCTACCGCCCGAAACGACGCCGCAAAGGCTCGCCCCGGCGATGCTAAGCACCCTTTCGGGCGATGCTGCCTGGCGGTGTTTGGCCTCTGCACACGGGCTTCAGGCGATCGCGCGTCGCCTGCATGGCGGCGAACGGGTCCGATGGTCGGAGTGGCGAAGCGTAGCTCGTGAGATGCTCGCACCGGGCGCAGATGTCGAGGCGGGATCTCGTGCGCTTCTCGGTGCCTGCGCGCGTGCCAAGCGCAGCGCCGATGGCCATTCTTTTTTGCCGACGCGCTTGCATATCTTTGAGCGTACCCTTTCCGGTCTCTGGGCGTGCTGCGACCGCAGCTGCCCGGAAAGCCCGGACGGCGTCTCCGGGGATTGGGCCTTTGGCAAGATATTTCTGGACCAACGTGAGTTCTGCGATGCCTGCGGCTCTCCCGTCTTGGAGGTGAGAATCTGTCAAGCCTGCGGCACAGAGACACTTGTCGCAGAGGAAGCTGACACACCTACAAGAGCCGGCCGCAGGCTTAGGGCTCCGATGCCGGAAGTCGCGGACGATGATTTCACTCTGGAGCTAGACCTGCCCGATCCGGGCGACGACGCCTCCCCGGAACCGGAACATGCGCCGGGATTGCTCATGGCGCGGTGGATTTTGCCGCACGACATGCCCCGCGCGAACCGCCTCGCGGTCCGGCGCAGGACGGGGGAAATCTTGGATGCCCCTGCTCCGGATGCGATTGTGCTGTCAGCGCTTGATGCCGATTTCGGCGCGAATTGTCCGACCTGTGACGAACCGAGGCATAGGCATCCTGTTGTGCGCCCATTCCGCGTCAGCGTTCCTTTCATGCTTGGCGCGGGCATTCCCGTCGCTCTTGGCGCAGTCACCCCTGATCGAACAGTGCAAGAAAAGCCTTTTTCAGCTCGTCGGCTTCTTACCTTTACCGATGCGCGGCAGGGAACCGCCCGGTTATCGGCGAAGCTCCAGGCCGACGCGGAACGTGCTTTTCTGCGCGCCTTCGTCTACCATGCCGTTCAATCGAAGCCTCCCGGCGGCTCGAGCGAAGAGATCGACAAGAAACGGAAAGAAGTCGCTCAACTCGAAGCACTAGGCGCTCAGCTTCCACCCGGCGTTCTGGCACGTGCGCGCGCTGAGCTTGCGGATTTGGAAGGCTCCTCGGACGCTTGCCCCATATCGTGGCCGGACATGCGCGACCGCCTCGCGCAGGACGCCACGTTGCTTGCGATCAAGGATGTTTGGGATAACCGGGTGGTACAGGCGCGGACAGATACGTTTGAGAACCCTGGCGAATTTGCGCACTTTTTGTTGCTTCGCGAGTTCCTCAGGCGGGCGGTACGGGGGAACTCGGCTGAGACTATGGGTCTTGCGCGCTTGCTACTCCCACAACATCAAGATGTCACCGAACCACCGGTGCCCGCTCGTCACCTTGGCCTATCAGCAAATGATTGGCGTGATCTTCTCTCGCTGATCGTCACTCATTTCCTGCGCTTGAATACGATCGTGTCGGTTCCTCCTTCCGCCTTTAACTGGATCGACCGTCGCCCAACTCATATTGCGATCGGACAATTTGACCAGAAGTCAGCGGTACACGATCCTTGGCCTGCTGCACGCGGTGGGGCGAGCCAACCGCCCCGCGTTGTATCGCTCCTCGCGCAGGCCGCGGGCGTGTCGCTTGAAGATCGGAGCGCCCGCGAACTCATTAATGAGACACTTGATGAAGCCCGGCGGAGCTTGTCCCGTTACACCGAGTCGGTCCAGGGAGGTGGATTTCGGCTCGATATGCGGCGGCTGTCGCTCGCGAAGGTGAAGGCTGCGTGGCTATGCCCAGTCACGCGGCGAGTACTGGATGCCACCCTCAAGGGTCTCTCGCCCTATCCGAAAGACGGACGCCATCTCGGTGCGACACCGATTGTACTGCCCGACCATCCGCTCCCTTTCCCCTCGCGGTCAGCTGCCGCCGTCACAGTGATTGAAGAATTCCTGTGTTCCGACCCTGACGTGTCCAACCTTCGTGAACTCGGTGTCTGGAGCGAATTTCACGACCGGGCTGCTCTCTTCACCCCCTACTTCCGATCTGCAGAGCATTCGGCCCAACAGCCCTCGAAGCGACTGCGTTCCTACGAGGACATGTTCAAGAACGGCGACATCAACGTCCTGAACTGCTCAACGACGATGGAAATGGGTGTCGACATTGGCGCAATCGAGCTCGTCGTCAACTCGAATGTTCCCCCATCCATCGCGTCATATCGGCAGCGCGTCGGCCGCGCGGGTCGCCGCGACCAGCCGATTTCCGTCGCATTGACGATCTGCAGGGAGCGACCCTTCGACCGGCGTGCCTTTGACGACCCTGCACACTATCTCGCTTTGCCGCTCGGACCGCCGCGGGTCAGGCTTGAGAGCCCCGCCGTCGCTCGCCGCCACGCCCATGCCTTTCTTCTTGCGGAGTTTCTCAAATCCAGAGCCGATGACGCGCTGCACGCCAGGGTCGGCGAATTCTTTGGTTTCGAGACGGCGCCGGGGGCCACGGCGCCCTGGCGAGAGTTTCTACATTGGTGCGACGCAACCGAGGCGCGCCTTTTGGAGCACGGTGAGGCGCTCGCCAAGATACTCTCCGGCACACCGGTGACGTCCAATCGTGCTCTTTTTGAGCGTGCGGGTGCTGCCCTTACCCGGATTGCGGAGGAACGGCGCGCAGAGTGGGACGCGTTAAAGCAGCAGGAGGCGGGTGTCGCTGCTGACAACAAACCGGCACTCAACGCGATCCGCTTCCAGAAGCGTCGTGCGAGCGAGGCCTATCTGCTGTCGGAATTGGCGGCGGAAGGGTTTTTGCCCGGCTACGGCTTTCCAACCGGGATCGTTCCGTTAGTTACCGATTCGGTTGCCCGGGTCACTCTTGCTCCGCGCGAAGAGCGCGAAGACGTACGCTCACGGTCACGCGACTATCCGAGCCGCCAGCTCGATATCGCGCTCTTCGAATACGCCCCCGGAACCACGTTGGTGCTGGACGGCCTTGTTTACACCTCCGCCGGGATAACACTGAACTGGCGCGGCCCAGCTAACGCTGATGGTGTCCGGGAGATTCAGGCGTTACGTACCGCGTGGCGCTGCCGCGCCTGCGGAGCGGCCGGCGTGACTTCGACGGCAGCGCGCCCAGACGCCTGTGCGATGTGCGGATCGCCGAATCTCGATTGTCACGACCACATCGCGCCAAGGGGTTTTGCGGTGGACATCGGAGAGAAACCGCACGATGACACCGTTCAGGTCAGCCCTTTTCCCCGCAAATTGCCATGGGTCCATGCCAGCGGTGCGAGCTGGCAGGCATTGCCCGACGGAGGTCGCGTGCGCGCGAGCGCCCACGGGATTGTCTATCTATCGAACAGCGGAGAGGCCGGGTACGGCTACGCCGTCTGCTTGCAATGCGGCCGTGCCGCCGCCGAGACAGAACCGAACGCTGCAATACGGCCTCTGCCGCACGCGCTTGCCGCCGATCGCGGTGGCCATAGACCCTTACGCGGCGCGCCCAAGGACGAACATGGAATTTGTCCGGGGACCGCAGAGTCGTTTTCGATCAAACGCAACCTTGAACTAGGTCACTCGCTGCGCACTGCAGTCGTCGAGGTGCAGCTCTATAGCTGTCGTGACGGGGACACGGCCCGCGCTATTGCCGTCGCGCTCCGCGAAGCCTGCGCAATCGAGCTTGGCATCGAGCCGGATGAAATGGGCTTCGCTGCCACCTCGGCGCTCACGCCTGAAGGGACCGAGGCGTCGTGCGCCGTCGTCTACGATCGGGCGAGCGGCGGAGCAGGATTCGCTTCAACCATTGCCGACGATCCGATCCGCTATCTGAAAATGGCTCGCGATCTCGTGGATTGTGCCGCTCCCGGAGGGTGCGGCCAGCCTGAAGCGGAGCGCTTCTGCTCGCGTTGTCTTTTGTCCGCCGACACCCAGCACATGATCGAGCGGTGTAACCGCCTCAACGCTTTCAAAGTGCTCGATGACCTGGTTCCGCGGCTTGAAATTACCGATGACGACCGTCTATTCGGCGCAGGAACCGAACTTGAGAGCGTGCCTTTGGCCGACGCCCTCATCCGGCGGATCGCGGAATCGCCAGCCAAAACTATCGTTTTATGGCTTGACGACGACTCGCTAGGTTGGGAATTCGACGAATGGCCTGCCCGAATGTTCGCGGAAACTTGGGGCCCGCGAGGAGTGCCAATCCGTTTCGCCGTTCGTCCCCATACGCTTCACGTTGCGGACCTCTCCGCCCGTCGATCACTTGTTCGGCTCGTCCAACGTTGCCAAAGCGCCGAGCTAGTAACGACGATCGACACGAGCCATTTGCGCACGCCGCTGGCGGCAATCGTCGATGGCGGCCGTGGACTCGCTTGGGCCAGCCGCGACCCCTCTGCCGCCCAGATTGGAGCCGGCTGGGGAAAGTCGGCGATGACACCCATTGTTCGCGGGTTGATCGACGGCCCGCTGTTCGGCGAAACGATCGATCTCGCGAGCTTCCCATCTTCAGTTCCGGACACGGCAGTGGTGGAGATTGCCGAAAGCGCCGATGGACCAGTATCAGGATTTGGGTGGCGGCTGCGGCGCGCCCTCGAAGCACAGGCGGGCGATCTGTTGCGCGGGGTTTTAGGCAAAGATTTGAAAGAGATTATCTACACGGACCGATACGTATTCTCGCCTCTTACCGCTCTGCTCGTGACTGAACTTGTCGGCGCCTTTGCCAGGGGCGCTTCGCCCGGTATTCTTCTCCGCACTAGGGAGGCGTCAAGGTCGTCCCATGCCACGCCGCCCTGGCAAGTTCAGCACGATTGGACAACGCGATCCGACCGCGTGGGGGTTCTGAAAGGACTTCTCGCCCGCGTTTGCGGACAGGCGTGCGTCGAACTCGACGATAAAACCCCACATCGGCGCACTCTAGTCCTGAAGTCCCAGACCGATGCCATCGAGCTAACTTTAGATCAGGGCGTGGGGTCATGGCAGCCTGTGAACCGATATAGCTTCGATTTCGGCCAACCGCCAAATGAACAGGTGCAGATTCTTCTAAAGATGCCCATCAGGGTGACGAACCCAGGCCCTCCCACGTTTGTGGTGATACGGAAAATGTCGACCTCCTCAAGGCGGCATTCGCCCTGATGGGAGTGCCTTATTTCAAGCGGTACACGGTGCGAGACACGCCGACACGATTGGCCTTGCGGGCCGCAACTCAATCCCGAAGAGTTGAAAGCATGAGCCAGAATCTCGGCGGCGGCCCCAAGGGTGGACGAAGAGGAGAACTATAGGGGGTCCCGTTTGGATGCCGATCCCCCTCTAACTGGGGTCTATGCTGATTTACGCGGTCCCCGCGATGTTGGTTGATCGCGCTCAACTGACGGCCGGTGATACGGTGTCCGATAGCTGCCGCAGGATCGCCTTGAACTTGGCAAAGCCCTGCTCGATTGGGTTGAGGTCGGGGCTGTAGGGCGGCAGGTAGATGATCCGGGCGCCTTGCGCTTCGATCGCCTCGCGAATGCCGGCGACCTTGTGACTGCTGAGATTGTCCATCAGAACGATCTCGTCCGGCCGCAGCCGCGGCGCCAGCATCTGCTCGACATAGGCGCGGAAACGCTCGCCGTTGATGGCGCCGTCGAAGACGCAGGGCGCGGCGATCCCGGCGGTGCACAGGCCGGCCACCAAGGTGGTGATCTTCCAGTGGCCGAACGGCACCGGCGCCAACAGCCGCACCCCCCGCACGGCCCGGCCGTAGCGCCGCGTCATGTTGGTGCTCGCCCAGGTCTCGTCGATGAAGATCAAACGGTCGGGATCGAGGGCCGGCTGCCGTCGGATGAACAGCCGGCGCGCCTCGACGACCTCGGGGCGCTGCTGCTCGGCGGCGCGCAGGCTCTTTTTTTGAGCGTCAGCTTGTGCGCGGCGAGAAACCGCCACACCGTCGTCAGACCGACCCTGACGCCGTCGGCGGCGAGCGCGCTGCGGATCTCTTGCAGCGTCAAATCCGGCTCTCTGGCGACCAGCTCCAGCACCACGGCGCGATGCGCTTTCAGCCGCGAGCGGCGGTCTCCCCCCATCGCCCGCGCTCTCGCGTGACCCTCCCCGCGCCAGCGCTGCGCCCAGCGGATCGCGGTGCTGATGCCGATGTCAAACCGTCTGGCCGCCGCTCGGGCCGATAACCCTTGCCCAATCGCACCCACCACACGCTCCGGCAAATCCTGCGAATATGGTGCCGGCATATCGTCCCCCAACGACATGTTGCGACCGCAGGCTCGCCGATGCGCTACCGCTTGAAAACCTCCTTTTTTACGATTCGAGCCGATCGGGAACCGCATAGACTAGCGCTCGTAGCGCATCACTGGTGCCGGCGGGTCGAGCGCCTTCAGGCGGCCCAGGCCGAGCCGGCGCAGTAGCGCGCCGACGGTCGAGAGCGCGGCAGGCCGAGCTGCCGAGCGATCCGATGCCCGTCATACGCTGCCGGCGAACCTCAGGCGTTCCCAGCACCCGCGGGGATGAACCGGCTCCACGTGGAGTCTTGCGAGCCCTATCTGCGGGGACGACCCGCCGAGTGGGAACAACCTTTCCGTATTTATTCCGTACAGATATGGCCGACCCGCGATCTGAGGGAATATCTATTTGAAACTTTTGGCGTCCCCAACCGGATTCGAACCGGTGTTGCCGCCGTGAAAGGGCGGTGTCCTGGGCCTCTAGACGATGGGGACGCGGGATCGCGCCGGGGCCGGGCCGCGACGGTCTAGCCGCAGACGCGCGCGAAATCAACTGCCGCCGCCCGGCCGGGCGAAACCGGTTGCCCGCCGCCGCCGCGGCGGGTACACGAGCGGCGGGGTCATCCGGCAACAATGGCAGCGGCGATGGGCCGGCGCATCTTCTACGACGGGCTCAACCTCGCCCTGCCGCGCGGCACCGGCATCGCCACCTATACCCGGGTTCTGGCCGGGATGGCACACGAGCTCGGCTACGAGATCGGGGTCTTTTTCAGCGGGAAGAGCCCTCCTTCGAAGGATCGATTGATCCGCGAACTCGACTTCGTCGATCCGCGCGGTGCGCCGCGCCTGTCGAAGGCGCAGCGCTATTGGAACGACGCGTTCGACCTGTTCCGTCTGTCGCGCGGGTTGCGGCCAACCCCAGTAAGCTTAAGCGGCACCGTCCTCGCCGAAGGATTTAACGCTGCGAATCCGCCCTATCGGCACCTATTTGTCGCCCGAGCGCTGTTTCAAGGAGCGGCCAGGTATTTCCGCTGGCGCGGCCGCTGCGCCGAACTCGACTTTTCGGTGGCTCCCGACATCTTACACTGTACCTATCCGCTGCCGATCCGCGCCAGGACCGCACGCAACGTGTATACGATCCACGATGTGATTCCGCTGCGCCTGCCGCGGACGAGTTTGGACGACAAGCAGGCGCTGCTGCGTCTCTTGCGCCATCTGGCCGAGACCGCGGACCATATCGTGACAGTGTCGGAGAATTCGCGCCGCGACATTATCGAACTGCTCGGAATCGATGCGGCCAGAATCACGAATACCTACGAATGCATCTTCTTTCCTGACAAAATCCTTAACCGGCCCGAGGCGAACATCGCCGCCGAGCTGTTCGGGCTGTTCGGCCTTGAGCCGGACGGGTACCTGCTGTTTCACGGCGCGATCGAACCGAAAAAGAATGTCAAGGCCCTGCTCCACGCCCATCTGAGTGCCCAGGTGCGAATTCCGTTGGTCCTCGCCGGCGGCGGCGGCTGGAGCAACGAGGAGGAGTTGGCGCTTCTGGACCGGGTCGAGGCGGAAGACAGAGATCTGCCTGTACGGCAGCGGCGCATTCTTCGGGTCGGATTTGTCGAGCGCGCGCTGCTGGCGTCGCTGATCAGGGGGGCGCGGGCGGTGGTGTTTCCCTCGCTCTACGAGGGGTTCGGGCTGCCGGTGCTGGAGGCGATGACGCTGGGCACGCCGGTGGTCACCTCGCGCGTCGCCTCGCTGCCCGAGGTCGCCGGCGACGCGGCGCTGTACGTCGATCCCTACGACACTGACGATATCGCCCGCGCGATCAAGACCATCGCCGCCGATGCCGGGCTGCGCGCCGAACTGGCCGAGCGCGGCCGGGGGCGCGCCGAACTGTTCTCGCCGGCGCGCTACCGCGAGCGCGTCGCCGCGCTGTACCGAAGCCTGTCGTGATCCGGGCGGCGCCGGCGTTCGATCCGGAATTCCGCGACCGGCTGCGCGACCTGCTGACCTGGCGGCGCGACGTGCGCCGGTTTCGCCGGGCGCCGCTGCCGGCCGGCGCGGTTGAGCGGCTGCTCGCGCTGGCGGCGCTGGCGCCGTCGGTCGGGCTGTCGCAGCCGTGGCGCTTCGTGCTGGTCGACGATCCGGCGCGGCGCGCCGCGGTGCGCGCCGAGTTCGC
>Ga0209062_1002570_pt1 | contig 23822 bp, 20 predicted proteins | sample Coa_R2_2_FD_187158 | JGI IMG/M metagenome (GOLD analysis project Ga0209062, IMG submission 187158) | Surface soil microbial communities from Centralia Pennsylvania, which are recovering from an underground coalmine fire - Coalmine... | ecosystem: Environmental > Terrestrial > Soil > Unclassified... | reverse complement strand
GAATCAATCTATGTGGCGTGGACTCCGTGACCCCCAGCTTCACCGACAAGCAAGGCCAGTATCTGGCCTTCATTCACGCCTATACCCTTGTCATCGGCAAGCCGCCCGCCGAAGCAGATATTCAACGCTTCTTCGCTGTCACCCCGCCGACCGTCCATCAGATGGTGCTGACCCTCGAAGGCCGGGGGTTAATCAGTCGCACTCCCGGCGCTCCCCGAAGCATCAAACTTCGTGTCGACCCGGAGATTCTACCCAGGCTTCAACCTGTCATATCCTCTGTGCAGAGCTACTAGCGCCGCCAGGCCCTCTGCTCCTTTGCGAAAATCCACGGGCTTAGTCGCCACCATCACCCGAACAGCGCCGGAAGGTCCGATCACTTCGACGCCTTCAATGCGTCGATGATCGCCGTCACCATGCCAGCGTCCGCGCCAGGGCAGACCCAGACGCTCGCCCCATCCAGATCGAAGCCGATCAGGGGCGAGGCCTCGACCGGGGTCTGCTCTTCCTTTGGCCGGGATATCGGCGCCTCGACGACCGCCGGGACGAACTCCGGGTTTTGATCCGCAGCGGCAGCCGCCTGACGGCGAGCAGCGCGTCGCCATGTGAAGAGCTGCGTGGGCGTCAATCCATGCCGCCGGGCGACATCGCAAACGCTGCTCGTCCCCTCGTAGCTTTCTGCCAAGATCGCGGCCTTCTGCTCGGCGCTCCATTCGCGCCGGCGGCCCGCGCCTGTGAAGACCTCAATCCGCCGCGCCGGGCCAGCTCCGGGCTTAGACATATGATCGTCAGTTGGCATCGTCATATGTCGAAGCTCCTCATGCTCCGACTATCGACGACAAGCCCGCCTAACGGAAGGTGGGTTCAAAACAGCGCTTACCGTATACCTAAGTGCCAAGCGAATGGCCCTAAACTCGGGTGCTGGATCACCGAGCCGATCCGGAGAACCGAGCCAGGGCCCACTGAATACGGAAGATCAGGAATGAAAACGAATCAGCATGATTTTTCCCGCCGCGACGTGCTGGCGGGAGCCGGCGCTGCGGCGGTGGCGATCACACGGGGGCACGGCTTGGCGCACGCTGCGACCAGGTCCACAGCGAAACTCTTCCTGACGGAGGCCGGCACGGGCAAGAACGTCATGCTTCTCCACGGCTGGACTTGCGATTCCCACGATTGGAGCTGGCAGCTGCCGCTGTTTGAGAGCAAGTACCGTGTCGTCGCCGCCGATTTGCGCGGGCACGGCAGGTCGGAGGTCATGCCGTCCGGCGGCTATATGCCAGACGATTACGTTGCCGACATCGAAGCGCTGATCTCGACCAAATACCCCAGCCAGAAGTTCATCATCATAGGGCATTCGATGGGTGGACAGATCGCCGCCCGTCTCGCCGCCAAGCGGCCAGACCTGGTCAGCGCCGTCGTGTCCGTCGACGGCTCGCTCGGCTTTTCGAGCGATGCGGCTCAGCTCTTCGGCAAGACGGAGCATGATCTGAAGGTCGCCGATCCTGGCCTGGTGGTCCCAGCTCTGTTCCAGCTCGTCTACGACCCCACGACCGATGCGGGATTGAAGTGCTGGCACGCGAGGCGCGTCCAGGGGATGCCGCCGCACGTCGTGCGCGAGTCCTTCGGTCCGCTCTTTTTCGGCGCCGATCAGGTTGGCGTCGGCGAGGCGAGCGCGAAATTCTGCCGAAGCTTGACGGTACCCTTCTATCACCTATGCCGCGATCCCGCTCAGGCCGACCGCATGCGGCCGTGGTTCTCGCACTCGAAGTCGAAGGTCGACGTCTGGTTCCATACAGGCCACTGGATCATGCAGGACCGCAGGGACGATTTGAACGCTGCGGTCACCGCCTGGATTGACGCGCTCTAATCAATTGACTCTCACGACCTTGAGATATCCCATGTACCCAATCTTGACGTCCTGTTCAGCCCTTACCGGCCGAACGCCCTCAATCTGCCGAACCGGTCGTCATGGCGAGCAGATCAGCGTGGCTGATCTGACGGTGGGCGCATATCTGATCTATTCAGAACAGGCCGATATTTCACTCACCGCATATCCTCACCTGCTCGCTTGGTGGTCACGGCTTCGCCAACGTCCAGCCTGGTCAGCGTCAGAAGCGGACGTTCCACAATTGGGTTGATTGAGGGAGAGTAAGAGTCGGCACTGACGGCGTTCCAAGGTAATGCGAGAACTATCGACTGCTATTGCTGAGACGACCTCGCCATTGATTCGCTGTGTTATCCCCTTTTTACTCCACAGTACTCCCCCTCACTCCCACTCGATCGTCCCCGGCGGCTTGCTCGTCACGTCGTAGACCACACGGTTGATCCCCCTCACCTCGTTGATGATCCGCGTCGCGGCGCGGCCGAGGAAGGCCATGTCGAAGGGGAAGAAATCCGCGGTCATGCCGTCGGAGGAGGTCACGGCGCGCAGCGCGCAGACATGGTCGTAGGTGCGGCCGTCGCCCATCACGCCGACAGTGCGCACGGGGAGCAGCACGGCGAAGGCTTGCCAGATCTGGTCGTACAATCTCGCCTTGCGGATCTCGTCGAGATAGATCGCGTCGGCCTTGCGCAGAAGGTCGAGCTTTTCCTGCGTCACCGCGCCGGGGCAGCGAATGGCGAGGCCGGGCCCGGGGAAAGGGTGGCGGCCGACAAAGGCTTCGGGCAGGCCGAGCTCGCGGCCGAGCGCGCGCACCTCGTCCTTGAAGAGTTCGCGCAACGGCTCGACAAGCTTCATGTTCATCCGCTCGGGCAGGCCGCCGACATTGTGATGCGACTTGATCGTCACCGACGGACCGCCGGAGAACGAGACGCTCTCGATCACGTCGGGGTACAAGGTGCCTTGCGCGAGATACTCGACCTTGCCGCGGCCGTCGGCGGCGATCTTCTTGGCTTCCTCTTCGAACACGTCGATGAACAATTTGCCGATCGTCTTGCGCTTCAGCTCCGGCTCCTCGACGCCCTGCAGCGCCTTCAGAAACGTCGCGTCGGCCTGCACGTGAACCAGCGGGATGTTGTAATGGTTGCGGAACAGGCGCACGACCTCGGCCGCCTCGCCCTGCCGCATCAAGCCGTGATCGACGAGGACGCAGGTCAGTTGATCGCCGATCGCTTCGTGGATCAGCACCGCCGCAACCGCGGAATCGACGCCGCCCGACAGGGCGCAGATCACCCGCGCGCCGCCGACCTGCCGGCGGATCGCCTCGCGCGCCTCGGCGCGAAACGCCGCCATCGTCCAATCGCTCTTCAGGCCGGCGATCTTGTGGACGAAATTGGCGATGAGCTTGGCCCCGTCCGGCGTGTGCACGACTTCGGGGTGAAACATCAGGCCGTAATAGCGCCGCTTCTCGTCGGCGATCAGCGCATAGGGCGCATTGGCGGAAACGCCGACCGTCTTGAAGCCCGCCGGCAATTTCGTGATCCGATCGCCGTGGCTCATCCAGACCGGATGCTCGGAGCCCGCCTCCCAGACGCCTTCGGTAAGCAGGCTCGCCGCGGCGACCTTGAGATCGGCGCGGCCGAATTCGCGATGATGGCCGCTCTCGACCGCGCCGCCGAGCTGCTCGGCCATGGTCATCTGGCCGTAGCAAATGCCGAGCACCGGCACGCCCGATTCGAAAATCGCCTGCGGCGCGCGCGGCGAGCCCGCCTCCGGCACCGACGCCGGCCCGCCCGAAAGGATCACCGCCTTGGGCTTCAATTCGTCGATAGCCCGTTCGGCGCTCTGGAACGGGACGATCTCGCAATAGACGCCGGCTTCGCGCACCCGGCGCGCGATCAATTGCGTAACCTGGCTGCCGAAATCGACGATCAACGCCTTGTCATGGGCGAGGCCGAGCGCCTCGACGGCTTCCGATTTTGGGGTTTGGGCGGTCATGGCGGCTCCGTCCTAAAAACAATCGCTTAGGCAAAACCGCCGAGAGTCGCAACCGCGCCCCGAACCCGGCAAAAGTGAACGGGAATAAACCAGCCTTTGATCGATTGAATTGAGCCGAGCCAAACCGCCGCCTGCCTAGAGTCGCCCTGAGCCGGTCCTGCCGGCGAGGAGCGCTCCCATGCTGACGCGAGCCGAACTCAACGACGTCGCCAGCCTGTTCTCGGAAGGGATCGAGCCCGACCCCCCGCCGCCGCCGGCCGCGCGCCGCCGGCGACGGCTGGAAATCTTGCGCGAGAGCGTCCCGGCGGGCGTCCGACGTTTCGTCATCGTTCTCGCCAACCTGCTGCGCGGCCGCCAAGCCAGCCTGCCGACGACGCTCGATCTGATGGTCCGCGACCGATTCATGCGCAGCGCGGCGCTGCCCGATCCGCGGCGGGCCTTGCCGGGCGCGAGCGGCCTGGTGGGCCTCGCGCCCGATCTTTCGCCGGCGACCATGATCGAGGCCTATGGCCGCGGCCTTGCGCCCAGCGCCAGCCTGGGCCCGATCGCCTGGCATTCGCCGCCGGCCCGCCTCGTCGCCGAGCCGTCGGCGCTGGCCCGATCCCCGTTTCTCGGCGCCGCCAACCAGGCGCGGCTGTCGATCACGTTTGACCGCGACGTCGATTCGATTCTAGCGGCCAGCGCCAATCGCAGCGACGGCGCGAGCCTCTGCCCGGAACGCCTCGCCGCCGCTTTCGCCGACCTGTTCGACGCCGGCTATGGCCATACGTTCGAGGCGCGCGACGCCGCCGGGCGCCTGGTCGGCGGCGGCTATGGCGTCGCCGTCGGCCGCGTCTTCATGCTCGAACGCGTCTTCGCCCGCCGACCTGAAGCGGCGAAGGCCGGCCTGGCGCGTCTCGCGCAATGCCTGCGCGACTGGGATTTCGCCTGGGTGGAATGCGGCCCTGGCGCCGCCGCGCTCTGCGGCGAAGCCTTCACGCCGATGTCGCGCGACGATTACCTCGCCGCGCTCGCCGACTATACCCGCGGCGATCGCGTCGGCCGCTGGCCGAGCGACGGCAGGCGGCCGGCGGCCAAGCTGCGCCTGGCCTCCGCCGCATAGAACCAATCGCGCTACGGCGCCTTCGCTTCGTCAATCGGCAGGCGCTTCAACGCCCGTCCGAAGCGATCGAACATTTCGTCGATCTCTTTTTCCGTGATGATCAGCGGCGGGCAGAAGGCGATGATCTCGCCAATCGCGCGGATGATCAGGCCTTCCTCGTGGCAAAGCTCGGCGAGTTTTGCGCCGACCGAGCCGGGTTGGGCGAAGCCGGCCTTGCTCTGCTTGTCGGCGACGAGCTCCAGCGCGCCGATCAGGCCGACGCCGCGCGCTTCGCCGATATAGGGATGATCAGCGAATTGCTCGAGCCGCGCCAGAAAATGCGGGCTCAAATCCGCGGCGTTGGCAACCAGACCCTTCTCTTGAATGATGTCGAGATTCTCCAACGCGACCGCGGTCGCGACCGGATGGCCGCTGGCGGTGAAGCCATGCGCGAAGACGCCGATCTTGGCGGAATTATCGGCGACGGCTTGATAGACGCGGTCGCTGAAGATCACGGCGGAGAGCGGCATATAGGACGATGTCAGCGCTTTGGAGACAACCAGGACATCGGGCTCTATCCCGTAAAGCTCCGAACCGAACATGCGCCCGGTCCGGCCGAAGCCGGTGATGACCTCGTCGGCGACGACGAGCACATCGTGACGCCGGCAGACAGCTTGTACCTTCTCCCAATAGGTCCTGGGCGGCGGGATCACGCCGCCGGCGCCCATGACGGGCTCGCCGATAAAAGCCGCGACCGTCTCCGGCCCCTCGCGGAGGATCGTCTCTTCCAGTTCGTCGGCGAGACGGGAGGCAAAGTCCTCCTCGCTCTCGCCCGGCTTCGCGCCGCGCCAGAAATGCGGCGTCGCGACATGCCGCGCGAAGGGCAGCGGCAGGTCGAAATCGCGCTGGAAATTGGCCAAGCCGGTCAGGCTCGCCGAGGCGATCGAAACGCCGTGATAGCCGCGTTGGCGGGCGATGAACTTCTTCTTCTGCGGCCGGCCGAGCGCGTTGTTGTAGTACCAGATGAGCTTGATGACGAAATCGTTCGCCTCAGAGCCGGACGAGGTGAAATGCGCCTTCGACAGGTCGCCCGGGGCCATTCGCACCAGACGCTCGGCCAGCGCGACCGCCGCCGGATGGGATTTGTGCGAGAAGGAATGATAGTAAGGCAGCCTGCGCATCTGTTCGTAGGCCGCTTTGGCGAGGCGCTCCTCGCCGAAACCGACGGCGACGCTCCACAAGCCGGCCAAGCCCTCGATATAATCCTTGCCCTGATCGTCGAAGACGCGCACGCCCTCGCCCCGCTCGATCACCATTGGGCCGATCGCCTCGTGGCGACGAGCGTTGGTCGCGGGATGGAAGTAATAAGCGATGTCGCGGGCGGCGACGGAATTGGGTAGAACGGTCATTCTCGCCTCTTGAGCGCCGACGCTTGGCCGGCTGGAGTTTCCTGACGCCGGCGGCGGCGCCCGTCAAGGGCCAGGGAAACAAGCCAGGCGCCTCCGCCGCGAATGCGTCGCCGCCGGATCGCCCGAATGCACGGGAACGGAACGCCGCAACGTATTGAGGGGGCGAAATCGAAAATCCAAATCGTCACCCAATGGAGCCGGACGTGCTATTGCGGAGAATGACGGCGGCGTTCGAGTTTGCGTTGTTCGCGACGGCGAGCGCGCCCGCCAACGCCGCGGCGCCCGCCGCCGCAAACGCATTCCCCGCCGTCGGCCACAGCGGAGTCCCGCGACATCGTCGCCTGCTTCGTTCGCGCGCCGGCCAATCGGTCTCATTCTTCCCGTTGGGGCGCGATCGGCTGGCGAGCGTGTGGCGCTATCACGCGATCTTCACGCGCAGCGCCGCCAAATGAGCGCGCCCGTCGCGCCGGAAAGGCGGAGCGAGACGCAAACCATTCTCGTTTGGGATTTGCCGATCCGGCTCTTTCATTGGCTCGCGGTCGCCTTGATCGCGGCGGCCTATGCGACATGGCGGCTAAATTGGATGGTCTGGCACGCTCGGGCAGGCTACCTCCTGCTCGTCCTGCTGCTGTTTCGCCTGCTCTGGGGCTTTTTGGGCGCCGACACCGCGCGCTTCAAGACCTTCGTCGCCGCGCCGTCGTCGGCGCTCCGTCACCTTCGCCGGTTCCTGCGCGGCGCGCCCGAACTCGAGATCGGCCATAACCCCGCAGGCGGCTGGATGGTGCTGCTGCTGATCGGTTTGATGCTGGGGCAGACGCTGACGGGTCTTTACGTCGACAACGACATCGCCGACGAGGGACCGTTGACGGAGTTCGTCCCTGCCAGCCTCGCCAACGCCATCGCGGCTCTGCACGACGAATTCATTTGGGACGCATTACTTGCCGCGATCGCCCTGCACGCGCTGGCGATCGTCCTTTACGCCGCCAAAGGCGCCGATCTGGTCACGCCCATGATCACCGGCCGCGCACACGCGCCGGCGAATGCGCGCGCCCCGCGCCTGGTCGGGCTGGGTCGCGCCGCAATTCTTCTCGCCTGTAGCGCGCTCGCGACCGCGTTGCTCGTCCGCTTTCTATGATCTCAGCTCTTAGGCGGAACGACCTGGCCGCGAATCTCGCCGGCAGGGTGATCTTTGGTATGGACGTTGACGTACCATTGACCGGCTTCGAATTGCGAGACCTGCTCCGGCGTCAAAGTCGCCTCGCCCTTGATTGGGCTCACGACCGGCTCACCCTTCTTGCTCAGCCAGAGAGTGACCGACGCGTTCGCTCCCGCCGCCGCGGGGCCATGGAAATGGGCCATAGTCGCGGGGCTGGAAAGCCCCTCGAAAGAGATCGACCAGGTCACGGTCCTGCTGGCCGGGTCCCAGGTCAGATTCGCCTTCCCGGAGCCAGGCGTGTTTACCGGCGGAACCTGCGCGCCGCCAGTAAGATCGACAGTAAAGGAAACCGGCGCGGCTTGCGCCAAACCCGTCAATGCAAGGCTGCTCATAACGGCCATACCGATGACCAAGCGCCGCGACGCGATGAGAGTCATTTCCGCCTCCTGGTTTAAAATCGTATTATAGGCCGACCAGGCCAACAATGCGACGACGGTCGGCCCTCGGCGACGCCGATCAGAGCGGTTGGTTTCACGCAGCCGCGATCAGCGCAGGATCTGGCTCAGGAACAGCTTCGTGCGTTCGTGGCGCGGGTTGCTGAAAAATTCGGCCGGCGCGGCGATCTCGACGATTTCGCCATTGTCCATGAATACGACGCGGTCCGCGACCTGACGCGCGAAGCCCATTTCGTGCGTGACGACGATCATCGTCATGCCGTCCTGCGCGAGCCCGACCATCGTGTCCAAAACCTCCTTGACCATTTCCGGATCGAGGGCGGAGGTCGGCTCATCGAACAGCATGATTTTAGGGCTCATGCACAAAGCCCTGGCGATCGCCACGCGCTGCTGCTGCCCGCCGGAAAGCTGACCGGGATATTTGTTGGCTTGTTCGGGAATCTTGACCCGCTCGAGCAGTTTCATCGCCAGGCCCTCGGCGTCCTTTCTCGGCATGCGTTTGACCCAGATCGGCGCCAGCGTGCAGTTTTCCAAAATTGTCAGATGAGGAAAAAGATTGAAGGATTGAAACACCATACCGACGTCGCGCCGCACGTCCTCGATGCGCTTGAGGTCCTGCGTCAATTCGATCCCGTCAACGATGATCCGGCCGCGCTGGTGCTCCTCCAATCGATTGACGCAGCGGATGAGCGTCGACTTGCCCGATCCGGACGGTCCGCAAATGACGATGCGCTCGCCGCGGCCGACAGTCAGATCGATGTTGCGCAGCACATGGAACGCGCCGTACCACTTATGCACGCCGATCATTTCGACCGCCGCGGCTGAAGCGTAGGAAGCCGCCGCATCCGCTCCGCTCGTCATCGTCGCCGCCCCGCCGCCAGCCGGCGCTCCATCGCCAGCGAATAGCGCGACATGCCGAAACAAAAAGCAAAATAGAACAAAGCGGCGAAGGCGTAGCCGGTCGGAGCGATGGTCGGGCCGATCCAGACCGGATCCTTGGCGGCGTTTTGAATGGTTTCGAGGAAGTCGAGCGTGCCCACCGCCGAGATCAGCGTCGTATCCTTGAACAGACCGATGAAATTATTGACGACGCCCGGTATGACCAAGGTCAGCGCCTGGGGCAGGATGATCAGACCCATCATCAGCCGATAATTGAGGCCGAGCGCCTGCGCCGCTTCGAATTGGCCCTTCGGGATCAATTGCAGGCCGCCGCGCACCTCTTCGGCGAGATAGGCCGCAGCGAACAAGGCCGTGCCGACCAGCGGCCTGAGCAGGCGATCCGGCGCCCAGGCCTCGGGCAGGAACAGCGGCAGCATGTTGTTCGCCATGAACAGAACCGTGATGAATGGCACGCCGCGCATAGTCTCGATAAAGACGACGCTGGCGACCTTGACGATCGGCAGGCCGGAGCGGCGGCCGAGCGCCAGCAGCACGCCCAGCGGCAGCGAGAAGACGATGCCGACCAGCGCGGTCAGCAGCGAAACGAAGACGCCGCCCCAGAGCGCCGTATCAATGATAGGCAAGCCGAGCCATTGCGAGCCGCGCAACAGGATGAAGGCGAGGATTGGATAGACCACGAAGAACAAGACCGCGCCGAGCCCGCGCCGCGGCGCGCGCGGCCATAGCAGCCAGGCAATGAGGATTGCGCCGACGATTTCAGTGGCGTCGACGCGCCAGCGCTGCGCGACGGGATAGGAGCCGTAGCGGAGATAATCGAGCTTATGGCCGATGAAGGCCCAGCAGGCGCCGTCCTGATGGATCCGACACGGGCCGCCGTCGCTCGCCGACCAGACCGCCCGGGTGGTCGCCCAGGCGATCAGATCGGGGATCAACCACAGGGCGAGCGCGACAAGCGCGGTCGTGAGCAGCCCTGACCACACGCTCGAAAACAGGTTCTGCCGCATCCAGGCGAGCGCGCCGCGTTCGAAGATCGGCGCGGGCAAAACCTCCTCCGGCGCCGTCCGTACGTACGCGGCCGCCGTCATCTCAGCGCTCTCTCAGCGCGATACGCGCGCCATAGAGATTCAAGGCCAGCGACACGGCGAGCGAAATCGCAAGATAGACCGCCATCGTGATCGCCATCACCTGCACCGCCGCTTGGGTCTGGTTCAGCACCGTCCCGGCGAAAATCTGCACGAGGTCGGGATAGCCGATGAAAACGGCGAGCGAGGAATTCTTGACGATGTTGAGATACTGGCTGGTGAGCGGCGGCGTGATCAGCCGCATGGCCTGAGGAACGACGACCAGCCGCAAGGTCTTGCCGCGGTTGAGGCCGAGCGCGGCGGCCGCCTCGCTTTGCCCATGCGGGACGGCGAGCACGCCGGCCCGGACGATTTCGGCAATGAAGCCGGCGGTATAGGTGACCAGGCCGAAGACCAGGGCGGCGAATTCCGGATAGAGCTGCAAGCCGCCGCGCAAATTGAAGCCGGACAGCTTGGCGACATCGAAGCCGATCGGCTCGCCGGCGGCGAAATAGGCAAGAAGTGGCGCGCCGAGCGAGAGCCCGAGCGCAATGCGAAAGACCGGCGTTTGGGCGCCGGTCCTCGCCTGGCGCGCCCGCGCCCAGAAGCCAAGAACGACGCTCACGGCGATCCCGAAGACAAACGCCGCGAGCACCCAAATCGCGCCTGGATCAAACGTAGGATTGGGCAGATAGAGGCCACGATTGTTGAGAAAAATCACATCCCATAACGCGATCGACTGGCGCGGGCCGGGCAAAGTCTTCAGCACCGCGTTGTACCAGAACAACAATTGCAGCAGCAGCGGCGTGTTGCGCATAAGCTCGACATAGGCCATCGCCGTCCGGGAGAGGATCCAATTGGGCGAGAGACGCGCAACCCCGACGAGAAAGCCGAGCGGCGTCGCCAAGGCGACGCCCAAACCGGCGACCAGGGCTGTATTGAGCAATCCGACCCAGAAGGCGCGGCCATAGGTTGAGAGGGCCGAATAAGCAATGAGCCTCTGGTTGATATCAAACCCGGCTGTCTGGTCCCAAAAGCCGAAGCCGAGCGGGATGCCGCGCGCCTCCATGTTGATATAGGCGTTGCGGGCGGCCGCGAAAACGAGAGCGACCAGAACCAGGACGAGCAGCGCTTGATAGATGACGGCTCGAATTGCGGGCGCGCTGAAAAGCGCCGCAGCCGGCCGCCGCAAGGCTTCGGCCATGAAGGGGGATTCTCCTTCTCCGGTCGGATCGACGCCCTCCTCCGGCGGCCGGAGGCGAGATCAACCGAGCAATGATCGCAGGCGGCTCGGCGTCAGGCAAGCCTGCGCCATCGTTGCGCCCAGTGCGTTAAGCGGGCGCTGCAGGCGGTACGAGCGGGCGGCTGATGTCGCTGCCCAGCACGCGCGGCGCAAGATTTGGCCGGCGGGCTCGGAATATCGCGCCTGCCGAGGGCTGGCGAGGGTCCGCGCTGGCGGCAACAGAGACGCTGCTTACCGGGAGAGCACGTGGCGTGAGAGCAAGGCCCTTTTCGCCGAAAGGCTCGCCGCCGAAGCACAGCGGTCGCCGTCGGGACGAAGCGCTGCGGCTCGAGGCGGTTGGGCTGGGCCGCGCGTTAAAGGTTAAGCGTCCACCGCGCCAGATTTGACCAGCACGACCCCGTCGACCAACCAAGACCCGTCGGGCTGGCGCGCCAGCTTGTAGACGACGGTCCACACATTGCTGTCCTCATCGACGAGGACCAGGCTCTGCGCCGCGTCGTCTCCGGCCGTTACGAAGTCATGGTATTCAATGATCCGGCGTTTGAAGAACGGCGTTTCGCCCGAGCGAACCGAGTCCAGGAAATTCTTTGGATTCGCGTAGGTCTCTTTCAGGCTTGGCGAGGCGAGCGCGAAAGCGCTGTCAGCGTCATTGTGCTTAAACGCGTCAAGCTGGCGCTGAATGACGGCGCGCGCCTCCATGCTGCCGGCTTCGTAGGCGACGGCGGGCGCGGCGCCAGAGGCGAGCAATAAGCCGAGCGTCGAGGCGGCGCACGCAAGACGAGCGAGCATTGACCTATCTCCGATAAGGCTCCGCGTCATAAATGGGCAGCGATCCCGAAAGGTTCATCTGGGCTCGACGACGGGTTCGATCACTTCTCGGCGATCAAGCGGTAAGACAAGTGTTTTCAACTATTTGGGTAAAGGTTCGGCGGGCCTTGGCCGAGGTTTCGATCGGCGCCCGCGGCTTCACGGGGTCGTCGCCTCGATCATGCGACGATCGCGCGTGATAAGGTCGCGAGCCTAGTGGGCCCTCGCAAGTCACGCTCGCAGGCGGCGACGAGGACCGGGCGATGAAGGAGATACTGATGGCTGCTGTGCTGCGACCTTTCGCGCTCGCCCTTAGCTTGACGGCGAGCGCGGCCGCCGCCGCGGAGCAGCCGCCGGACAATGCGCCCGCGGCCAGCGCAGCTATGGCGAAATCCGCCGAAGCCAAACGCCTGCCCGCCGACGCGACGAGCGCGCATACGCTCAATCTTTCCGGTCGCGTCCTCAACTTCAAGGCGAGCGTCAACGTCATTCGCCTCGCCGACGAGAAGGGCGCGCCGCAGGCCGACATCGTGACGACCGCCTATGAGCTCGACGGCGTCGATCCGCGGTCGCGGCCAGTGACGTTCGTGTTCAATGGCGGTCCTGGCGCCGCTTCCGCCTGGCTGCAGTTCGGCGCAGTCGGACCGTGGCGATTGCCGATGAACGGGCTGCGCGCTTCTTCGCCGCCCGCGCTCCTCGACAACGACGACACGTGGCTCGATTTCACCGACCTCGTCTTCATCGATCCGCCCGCCACCGGCTACAGCAAAGTCGTCGCGACGAACGAAGATGCGCGAAAGCGCTTCTGGACGATCGACGGCGACATCGAGGCGCTCGCCGCCGCGATCCGGCGCTGGCTCGTCGCGCGCGACCGATCGCAATCGCCGAAATTCATCCTCGGCGAGAGCTATGGCGGCTTTCGCGGCCCGCGCCTGGCCGAGGAATTGGCCACCAAGCAAGGCGTCGGCGTCAATGGCCTTGTGCTGCTCTCGCCGGTTCTCGACTTCCACAGCAACGACATCCTCTCGGTGATGACGCGGCTGCCCTCTTACGCCGCGGCGTTCCGCGAGCGAAAAGGAATTGTGACGCGGGCGGATGTCGCCGATGCCGAGCAATACGCCAGAGGCGACTACCTGCTCGACCTTTTGCGCGGACCGAACGACAAGGCCGCAGTCGCGCGCATCGTCGAGCGCGTCAGCGAGCTGACCGGTCTCGATCCCGACCTCGTCAGGCGGCTCGGCGGGCGCGTCGGCAAGACCGCCTTCCAGCGCGAATTCGACCGTTCGCAAGGCAAGGTCACGGCCTTCTACGACGCGACGATCGCCACTTACGATCCTTCGCCGACCAGCTATTTCGACAATTGGCCCGATCCGGTGACCGACGGCTTCATCGCGCCTTTCACCAGCGCCGCCACAGATCTTTATAACGGCCGCTTGAACTGGAAGACCGACGATCGCTACGAGCTTTTGAACAGCGCCGTCAGTCGCGCCTGGAATTGGGGATCGAGCTTATCGCCGCCGGAATCGGTCGGCGCGCTCAAAAACATGTTGGCGCTCGACTCCAATTTCAGAGTGCTTGTCGCCCATGGCCTCACCGACATCCAAACGCCGTACCTTGGGACGCAGCTCGTTCTCGATCAAATCCCGGATTATGGCCCGCCGGGCCGGCTCGCCCTGAAAGTCTATCCCGGCGGGCACATGCTCTATTCGCGCGACGACAGCCGCAAGGCGTTGCGGGAGGACGCGCGCCGCCTGATCGAGGGAAAGTAGCGTCGCTCCCGCAGCGATGGCCGCCTATGCCGCAGGCAGCGCCTGCGGCATAGGCGACGCTTTCCGCCGACGCCAATAAAGCCAGCCGACCGCGGCGAGATTGACCGCGTTCCAGACGACGCCGTTGAGAAAGGCCAGCTTATAGGATGCGGTGAGATCGAAAATGACGCCGGAGACATAACCGCCGAACGCCATGCCGAAAATCGTCGCCGCGACAACCAGGCTGATCTTGGCGCCCGCTTGCCGTGGCGGCAGCAATTCCCGAATGATCACCGCGTACATCGGCACGATGCCGCCCTGGAACAGGCCGAAAATGGCGGAGACGGCATAAAGCGAATAAAGTCCGTCGAAATAGAGATAGAGCAGCAGCGCGACGCATTGCATGAACGAGCCGATGAGCAGCGTCGCCGCGCCGCCGACCGCGTCCGCGACGAAGCCGGAGCCGACGCGCGAGACGACGCCCAAAGCCAGCATCAGCGACAGCATTTCCGCGCCGCGCGCCTCGCCATAGCCGAGATCGCCGCAATAGGCGACGATATGGACCTGCGGCATGGCCATGGCCGCGCAGCAGGAAAAGCCTGCGAGCGTGAGCAAGCCCATCAGCAGGCGCGGCGACACGCCGGAATCGGCGCGCGCGATGTCGGTCGCCTGCTCGGCCGCTTCGATCGTCTCGCGCGACGGCCGCCGGCGCAGCAGGGCCGCGCTCGGCAAAATCGTCGCCAAAACCACCAGGCCGAGCGCGACATAGGTCCACCGCCAGCCGATCAGCGGCATCGACGCGTTCATCGCCAGCGGCCAAATCGCGCCGGCGAGGTAATTGCCGGAGGCGACGGTCACCACGGCCACGCCGCGCCGTTTGACGAACCAATGCGAGACGTCGGCCATCATCGGCGCGAAGCCGGCGCCTGTGCCGATCCCGATCAAAATATGCGCGGCGGAAAACAAGACCAGGCTTGGGGCGAGGCCGGCGGCCGCGAAGCCGCCGCCGATCGTGAGGCCGGCGACGACGAGCGGCGCGGCGATCCCGGCGCGGTCGACAAGCCGGCCAAGCGCGATCGTGCCGAAAGCGAAGCCAAGCATCATCAGCGTGTAAGGCGTCGAGGCGGCGGCGCGATCGACGGCGAATTCAGCCTGCGCCTTCGGCAAGACCACGACCACCGCCCACATGCCGGCGCCGGCGACGGTCGCGACCAGGAGCGACATCCCCAGGCGTCGGAAAGCGTAGGCGCCGTCCGGCGCATAAGGAGCGATCGCCGCAACGGAGGCCGAGGCTGGAATCATGCCGCGAAATTGGGCGACTTACGGCGTGAGGGCAAGCGGCGGCGGCAAACATTTGCGAGGAACTGTCCGAGCGATCGGCAGGACAGCCGAAGGCAGGCGGCCGCCATCCGCCTCATCGCGCCACCCTGGCGACCGACCCTGCCGCCGGCAATTCGCGCCGGCGACGCAACATCGCCGCGATTTTCCGCTCAACTCCTACGCCGCGCCGCGCCAGCGGCGGCGCAGCGTGACAACGAGGAGGTCGGCGATGGCCATGCCAGAGACCATGCTCGAAGAGACCTTGATTAGCGAATATGCGCGTCAACTTCTGGACGCGCATGGCGGCCGCGCCGTCGCCGAAGCGGCGCAGCGCGCCTTCGCCTGCGAGCAACGCGACGAGAAAGAGGCGGCGCAAGCCTGGCGTCGCGTCGAAGCAGCGCTGAAGCTGATGCGCGGGCCGAGCGAGAGCTAAGGCTGCGCTTTCGGACGCCTTGACCGCGACCCGCGGCTCAGGCCGCGGCGGGTCGCCAGAAATCGACAAACGCATCGTCCTGGAAGCTGAGGAAGCGCACGCATTTCCGGTGCTCGAACTCGTAGACATGGGCCGATCGAAAGGCGAGCGGCCGCCCCTTGTGCTCGGCGCGCTCCTGCGTCAGGACCACGACGCGGCTTTCGCTGGCGAGAATGTCGATCGCTTCGAGCCGGAACGTGTCGCCATAGGCTTCGGCCATCTTGCCGAAAAAGCTCATGACCTCGCCCTTGCCGACATAGTCGCCGGCCGCCGGCCCGGGCGCGGACGCATGCCAATGGACATCGTCGGCCAAAAGGTCGAAGAGCGCGTTGACGTCGCCGCGGCCGAAGGCCTCGTATGCGCTTTGGATCGCCTGTCGGTTCGAATGATTCATATCTTGCCTCCTTCGCTCCGGCGCTTGCCGCCTGCAGACCATTGACGCGCGAGGCGAGGCGATTTCGACATCGGCAGTACGCGAGAGGCGATGAACGGATTTCAAGGGGGAACGAAAGGAGCAATCGCCGTGACCAAAGCCGAGCTCGCCGACCTCTATCGCGGCTATATTGCTTGCCTGAACCAGCGGAACTGGCCGAATTTGCAGCAATTCGTTGGCGACGACGCGCGCCATAACGGGCGACCGCTCGGGCTGTCGGGCTACCGCCAGATGCTCGAAAGGGACGTCGACGAAATCCCGGACCTCCGCTTCAACATCGAATTGCTGATCGCCGACCCGCCCTTTATAGCGAGCCGGCTCGCCTTCGATTGTTCGCCAAAGGGAAAGTTCCTCGGCCTCGACGTCAACGGGCGCAGGGTTCGTTTCGCCGAGAACGTCTTCTATGAATTTCGAGACGGAAAAATCGCGCAAGTCTGGTCGGCGATCGATAAGGCGACGATCGAGAGGCAGATCTAGGGAGAGCCTTGCGAAGCCCGCCCGGGCTCTGAACCTCCCGGAAAGCGTTCGCGCCGCGGCGCCGCCGCGCCCCTACTCTGCGACCTTCGGGGAGCAAGAAGGACAGGCGTGGTCCGGCGGGCCTCAAGGGGAAATTTCCTCCTTCCTTTGGCTTCCCTTTTCCTTCCTTCGGCTTCCTTTTTTCTTCCCAAAAGGCCGATTTTCCTCCATCCGGACGTCGCCCGCAGCGCCCTTCTCGTCCTAAGCTTTTGATCCGCCTGATCTTCTCCGAAAGAGCAGCGTCAAATCGGAAATCTGGGACGGATTCCGCGTCTTCCCGGAGGCGGCCGCGCGATCCGACTCCTTGTCGGGAGTCGACCGGAAAGACAGATTAACACAGATTCTGATTTTTAGAAAGACCCAGTACGGCGACGGGAGCAACTTTCCGCCGTGTCATTCCCGCGAAAGCGGGAATCAGAGAACCGCCGCATTTCAAGCTTGGCACAGCCTGAACGCCCCCTCAGCGGCCGCCAAGGTTTTCATTGTGAGGCGACAATCTCGCCGCCGCGGTTGGGATTCTGGCTACGGGCGCAGGAAGCCGACGCTTCGCGTCCTGACAAACTCTCCGCGCGGCGCAGCCGGCTTGGCGTTCCCGACGATGGGATTGCGCTTACCGAAGGTCATCAATGTAGTCTGCCGCCGCGTGGCGAGATCGAATTCGACGCCGGCAGCCGAATGAAAGCCGGGACGATTTGAGCCCGACTCTGCAACTCGCGAAGGGGTTCATGTCCTCCGACATTCCTCCCGATCTGCTGAAGCGTTTCGCTCGGCGACAGCGCGCAAATGCGGTTCAAGCCGAAACAATTCTCTGGCGGGCCCTGCGGGACCGCCGATGCGACGGCGCGAAGTTCCGCCGGCAAACGCCGATCGGAGACTTCATCGTCGACTTCGTCTGCTTCGAACGGCGGCTGGTCGTCGAAGCGGATGGCCCGAGCCACGCCTCGGCCGAGCAGCAGGCCAAGGACGAAGAGCGAGACGCCTGGCTTGGCGGACAGGGCTTTCGGATATTGCGCCTGCCGAATGAACTCGTGATCGCCTCGCCGGCGATCGCGGTTGAACGCATCCGCGCTGCGCTGGCGAACCCGGCCGCCTCCTCCAGTAAAGGGAGAAGGTAGGAGCGCGCCGCTGCGGATACGCGCAGGCCGTTAAGGTTTGGAGCGCTGGCCCATCGGGGCCGAGCGGAGAGGTCGACCGGGCGCGCGCGTTGCGGAAGAGCGCAATACCTTCTCCCCTTGCGGGAGAAGGTGGCCGGCGAAGCCGGCCGGATGAGGGGTAGCGAGCCAAGCGAGCGCGCTGGCTCGCGAATCCGCGGCGCGGGCGAGATGAGCGTAAACAGGCCCGAAACAATCTCGTCCCACGCCCCTGAGCGGGGCGCGCCAAACACATCCGCACGGCTTGTTGCAAGCGCCGCGCGTCTCGCTTCGCTCGACGACCCCTCATCCGGCCGGCTTCGCCGGCCACCTTCTCCCGCAAGGGGAGAAGGTAGGAGCGCGCCGCTGCCGCAAAGCACAATCCGTCATTGTTGGAGCGCTGGCCCATCGGCCGCCGGGCGGAGAGGTCGACCGGGCGCGCGCGTTGCGGAAGAGCGCAATACCTTCTCCCCTTGCGGGAGAAGGTGGCGGCGAAGCCGGCCGGATGAGGGGTAGCGAGCCAAGCGAGCGCGCTGAGTCGCGAAATCCGCGCCGCAGGCGAGATGAGCGTAAAGCAGGCCCGAAACAATCTCGTCCCACGCCCTGAGCGGGGCGCGCCATACACATCCGCACAGCTTGTTGCAAGCGCCGCGCGTCTCGCTTCGCTCGACGACCCCTCATCCGGCCGGCTAAGCCGGCCACCTTCTCCCGCAAGGGGAGAAGGTTGGGCGCGCCGCCGCGGATAAACGCAATCCGTCATTGTTTGGAGCGCGCTGGCCCATCGGGGCCGAGCGGAGAGGTCGACCGGGCGCGCGCGTTGCGGAAGAGCGCAATACCTTCTCCCCTTGCGGGAGAAGGTGGCCGGCGAAGCCGGCCGGATGAGGGGTAGCGAGCGAAGCGAGCGCGCTGGCTCGCGAAATCCCCGGCGCGGGCGAGATGAGCGTAAACAGGCCCGAAACAATCTCGTACCCACGCCCCTGAGCGCGGCGCTCCAAACACATCCGCACAGCTTGTTGCAAGCGCCGCATGTCTCGCTTCGCTCGACTACCCCTCATCCGGCCGGCTTCGCCGGCCACCTTCTCCCGCAAGGGGAGAAGGTTGGGGCGCGCGCAACAAGCGCCGCGGATAAGCGCAATCCGTCATTGTTGGAACGCTGGCCCATGGGTGCCGAGCGGAGAGGTTGGCTTGGCGTTCCAACAATGACGTATTGCGCTTCACCTGAGATAACGTTCAGAGCGCGCGTCCAACGTGCGTCGCCTTCTAGGCGACATACTCATGGTGACATGAGTCGCAAAGATACAGCTCCTTCGCCTCCATGACGGCGAAATCCCCACACTTTGGACACGGGTCTCCAATCGTTCGGAGTCTTCTACCTAACCGCTGTTTGGCGACCCACAACTCAACCGCACAGTATATAGCGATCTTAGAAGGCACGACGTACCTTTCAACCCATTCATCAGAGATCAGAAAGTACCATCCAAAATTATTTGCTTGCCACTCGCCGGAGTGGCCTTCTGGCCAAATTGATTTTTCTTCATTCGAAAAGCCTAGCGGATAATAGTCGTGTTGCGTCAAATGCCCAAGTTCATGAGCGAGAATAAATCTAGCCGCGGGGATGCCCTCGTCCGCATCCGACCACACCGAATATCTACAGTGCAATATAGGCGGGTTATGAGTTACGTACGCGAGTAAAGCATCGTCCTCATCCTTATAGAAACGAAGCTTTGGCTGCCCTGACTTCAAAAAACGTCCTTTGGTCAACCGCCGAACGCAATCCGTAACCGAGAAATCCGGGCGTTGAACATCACCTAATAACGCGCCCCGCCATTCGTCAGCGGTGTCCTTTAAGGACGCCGTGCTTCTAAAATTAAATTTACAATCTCTTACCACAGGCAAGCCTTTAGGAGCATCCTGTCGTACCCCCACACGTCTCACACTTAAGGCAAGTCCCGTTCCTCACCATGGTAAAATTACCACACTCCGGACAAGCTTCGCCGACGTACCCTTTCATTCGAGCCTCAGCGCGCTTGCCCGCGGCGCTCGCCTCTGGCGGCGAGAACTCCAACCGCAGATCGGCGTGGCCGGCGCTTTGATGGTCTGCTTCCTCGGCGTAGCTCTCAAGGTCGCCCTTCAGCGCCACCGCGCCGTGGCTCGCATAGCCATGCGCCGAGGCGGCGGCGCTGGCGCGGCCGTGGGCGGAGAAATCGTCCCCTGCGCCGCCTTGCACCAGCATCAGGCGGTCGGTCTTGGAGCGGACCAGGCCTTTCGAGATGATCGCCGAAGCGTGCGGCTCGCCCGCCGGCGGCTTGCCCTGGTCGACGCCCTCGCCGAGCGCGTCGTGCTCCAGATCCTCGGGCGAGACATGGGCGAGGTCGGTGCGGCCGAGATAGGAGATGGCGAGCTCGCGGAAGACGTAGTCGAGGATCGACGTCGCGTTCTTGATCGCGTCATTGCCCTGGACCAGGCCGGCCGGCTCGAAGCGGGTGAAGGTGAAGGCCTCCACGTACTCCTCCAGCGGCACGCCGTATTGCAGGCCGAGCGAGATGGCGATGGCGAAATTGTTCATCAGCGAGCGGAAGGCGGCGCCTTCCTTGTGCATGTCGATGAAGATTTCGCCGAGGCGGCCGTCGGCATATTCGCCGGTATGGAGGTACACTTTATGCCCGCCGACCGTCGCCTTCTGGATATAGCTCTTGCGGCGATTGGGCAGGCGCTCGCGCTCGCGCTTGCGCTCGACCCGCTCGATGACGCGCTCGACGATCTTCTCCGCCACTTGCGCGGCCCTGGCCGGCGTGTTGGCGGCGACGATCGCCTCGACCGCCTCGATCTCGTCCTCGTCGTCGCTCTCGATCAGTTGGGCGTTGAGCGGCTGCGACAGTTTCGAGCCGTCGCGATAGAGCGCGTTGGCCTTGAGGCCGAGCTTCCAGGACAGCATATAGGCTTCCTGGCAATCCTCGACCGTCGCCTCGTTCGGCATGTTGATCGTCTTCGAGATCGCGCCGGAAATGAAGGGCTGCGCCGCCGCCATCATCCTTATATGGCTCTCGACCGAGAGATAGCGCTTGCCGAGCCGGCCGCACGGATTGGCGCAGTCGAAGACCGGATAATGCTCCGTCTTCAAGTGCGGCGCGCCCTCCAAGGTCATGGCGCCGCAGACATGGATGTTCGCGGCCTCGATATCGGCTTTCGAGAAGCCGAGATGCGAGAGCAGGTCGAAGGACGGCTCTTCGAGCTTTTCGAGCGGAACCTTGAGCGCGCCGGTCAGGAACTCCGCGCCGAGCGTCCATTTGTTGAAGACGAAACGGATGTCGAAGGCGCTGGCCAGCGCGGCCTCGACCGTCGCCAGCGACTTCTCGTCGAAGCCCTTGGCCTTGAGCGTCGCCGGATTGACGGCCGGCGCTTGCCCAAGCGAACCGTGGCCGACAGCATAGGCTTCGATCTCGGCGATCTCGGCTTCGCCATAGCCGAGCGCGCGCAAAGCCTCGGGCACGGCGCGGTTGATGATCTTGAAATAGCCGCCGCCGGCGAGCTTCTTGAACTTGACCAAAGCGAAATCCGGCTCGATCCCGGTCGTATCGCAATCCATGACCAGGCCGATCGTGCCGGTCGGCGCGATGACCGAGACCTGCGCGTTGCGATAGCCGTGCTCTTCGCCGAGGCTCAAAGCTTCGCGCCAGGCGCGGCGCGCGGCTTCCGACAGGCCGGTCCAACGCGCGCCCGCTTTCGCAACCGAAGCATGGTCGAGCGGCGTCGGCGCCGTGGCGAGGCCTTCGTAGCCTGAAGCTTCGCCTTCGGCGGCGCGGGCGTGGTTGCGGATCACGCGCAGCATATGCGCGGCGTTGGGCTTGTGGCTCGGAAAGGCGCCGAGCTTGGCCGCCATCTCGGCCGAAGTCGCGTAAGCGCGGCCGGTCATGATCGCAGTCAGCGCGCCGCAAATCGCCCGCGCCTCGTCCGAATCGTACGGAATGCCGCAAGACATGAGCAGGCCGCCGATATTGGCGTAGCCGAGGCCGAGCGTGCGGAACTCGTAGGAGAGCTTGGCGATCTCCTTGGACGGGAATTGCGCCATCATCACCGAGATTTCGAGCACGATTGTCCAGAGCTTGACCGCGTGCTCGTACGACGCGACGTCGAAGGCCTTGCTCGACGGATCGAGGAATTGCAGCAGGTTCAGCGACGCCAGATTGCAGGCCGTGTCGTCGAGGAACATATATTCCGAGCATGGATTGCTCGCGCGGATTGGGCCGGACGCCGGACATGTGTGCCAATCGTTGATCGTCGTGTGGAACTGCAGGCCGGGATCGGCCGAGGCCCAGGCGGCGTAGCCGATCTTGTCCCAGAGCTCGCGCGCTTTCACCGTCTTGTGCTTGGAGCCGTCCAGCCGCCGCGTCAGCGTCCATTCGCCGTCCGTCTCGACCGCGCGCAGGAATTCGTCGGTGACCCGCACCGAATTGTTCGAGTTCTGGCCGGAGACGGTCAGATACGCTTCCGAGTCCCAATCCGTATCGTACGTCTCGAACTCGATGTCGCGATAGCCCTGGCGGGCGAATTGGATGATCCGCTTGATGAGATTGTCCGGCACCTCGTCGCGCCGCGCGGCCTTGACCTCGCGCTTCAGGGCCGGATTCTTCTCGATGTTGAAGCAATCGTCGCCCGGTCCTTCGCAATTGACGCAGGCTTTCAGGATCGCCTTGAGGCGCTTCTTGACGATTTTCGAGCCGGTGACGAGCGCCGCGACCTTCTGCTCCTCCGTCACCTTCCAATCGATGAAGGCTTCGATATCGGGATGGTCGATGTCGACCACGACCATCTTGGCCGCTCTGCGCGTCGTGCCGCCCGATTTGATCGCGCCGGCGGCGCGGTCGCCGATCTTCAAGAAGGACATCAGGCCGGAGGATTTGCCGCCGCCGGAGAGCTTCTCGTTCTCGCCGCGCAGCAGCGAGAAATTGGAGCCGGTGCCCGAGCCGTATTTGAATAGCCGCGCCTCGCGCACCCAGAGGTCCATGATGCCGCCGTCATTGACGAGATCGTCGGCGACCGACTGGATGAAGCAGGCATGCGGCTGCGGATGCTCGTAAGCCGATTTCGATTTCACCAGCTTGCCGGTCTCGTGATCGACGTAATAATGGCCCTGGCTGGGCCCATCGACGCCGTACGCCCAGTGGAGGCCGGTGTTGAACCATTGCGGCGAATTGGGCGCGGCCATCTGGCGCGCCAGCATGTAGCGCATCTCGTCGAAGAAGGCGCGGGCGTCCTCCTCCGCATCGAAATAGCCGCCCTTCCAGCCCCAATAGGTCCAGGCGCCGGCGAGCCGGTCGAAAACCTGGCGAGCGGACGTCTCGCCGACGAATCGCTCAGGCTTGGGCAATCCCTCGAGCGCCGCTTCATCCGGGACCGAGCGCCACAGGAAGGAGGGGACGTTATTCTCCTCGACGCGCTTCAAACGCGCCGGCACGCCCGCTTTACGGAAATATTTCTGGGCGAGCACGTCGGCCGCGACCTGGCTCCAATCGGCCGGGACTTCGATATTGGGCGCAGAGAAGACCACGGATCCGTCCGGGTTGCGGATCTCGCTCTTGGTTCGTTGGAACTCGATCAGGGCGTAAGGAGAAGAATCCGCCTTGGTGTATCGCCGTTCAATCCGCATTTGCCTTCCCCAGTTTCAGCGGACTTGCCGCCTGGCCGCTTCGCGGCGCCTGATCTCTGTTCGACTTCGAGGGTCCCGACCGCCTCGGGGACCCATGACGCGCGACGCCTTGCCCCGACGACGCGCTTGTCGCGCTTCGAGCCATGCGGCTTTGAGCGCGAGCGACGCGGCGGCGAAGCGCTTCAAACGCGCCGTCCGAAGGCGGGCGGCCCTTGAAATTCAGGGCTTTTCCGGCGCGATCGGAGGGCTGTTTTCGGCAATTCGCCGACGGTTGCGAGACTACGCTTTTGTGACGACGCGGTCAAGGATTAGTGGGCATCGCCCGCCCTGACTACAACATCTTGTGAAAAACTAGGATAACGTCCGGTTAACGCCATGCGCGCATTGACAGGATCGGCCGAGTCGGCGGGCGGCCGCAAGCGGCAATTTCGCAATGATCCCGCTATCCACGCTTGCCCCCCGCCCTGTCATTCCCGCGCAACAGCCCGTGAGAAAACGCGGCCATTGGCGGATTTGAAGGAATGATTTGGCGAGGCGGCGCGCATAGAGGGGGGTCAGACGAGCGCCGGG
>Ga0209062_1002569_pt1 | contig 23826 bp, 15 predicted proteins | sample Coa_R2_2_FD_187158 | JGI IMG/M metagenome (GOLD analysis project Ga0209062, IMG submission 187158) | Surface soil microbial communities from Centralia Pennsylvania, which are recovering from an underground coalmine fire - Coalmine... | ecosystem: Environmental > Terrestrial > Soil > Unclassified... | reverse complement strand
ACGCGGCGTTATGTATCGAGTTTCCCGCGGGCTCTGATCTACGTGGGGCTGGGAGAAAACGATCGGGCGCTGGAATGGTTGGAACGGGCGTTTCAGGAGCGATCCAGAGGGTTGGCCAAACTCAAGGCCGATCCCCGTCTGGACCCACTGCGAGGGGACAAACGGTTTCGTGATCTATTGCGAAGGGTAGGCCTCGAGAGATAGTGGTTGTCCTCACCTCTCACCTGCCTGCATAGCCGTTCGCCCTGCATCATATATATGTTGACCTCGGGTGAGTTTAGACTCACGTTGCGATCCCCACCCGGCGATTCCGGCCAACGGACGGATAGCCGTCGTTCCGCCGACTGACCTCGGCCCGGACCAATGATCCGTGCCGGACGTTTTTCGTCAAGTTGATGCGAGGAGGTTGACGCGAGGAGGCCAACTTTCCGGGTGAACTGAGTTTATCCATGCGGCTTCCGCAGGGACGGGTTATTGGCACCGGATTGCCCGCATCGGGTCCAACCGGGTAGCACGAACTGCCGGCAAATAGCTGGCGATCCCGGCAACCAACCCGAGGAACATGGCCGCCGCCGCGAACGTCGCCGGATCGGCGGCGCTCACCTGAAACAGCATCCCGCTGACGAGCCGCGCTGCTCCCAGCGCCGCTGCAATCCCGGCGGCCAGTCCAGGCATCGTCAGCCGCAGGCCCTCCCTCACGACGAGCACGAGCACATCGCTCCGGCTTGCGCCGAGCGCCAGCCGCACGCCGAGTTCCTGCGTCCGCTGGCTCACCGCGTAGCTCATCACGCAATAAAGCCCAATCGCCGCCAGCACCAGGCACACCGCTCCCACGACACTCAAGAGGGTGGCCGCGACCCTCTGGGGGTACAGCGACGCCTCCGTCGCGTCTTCCATTCGGCTGGTGTGAAACACCGCGTCCGGGTTCAGCGCGAGAGCTTCCCGCTGCAGCACAGGCGTGAGCAGCATCGGGTCTCCGCTGGTCTTCAACATGACCGCGAAATTCAGGCCCGGGGCGAACCACTGGTCGAACGGAATGTAGAAAAACGGCAGCCTTGTCTCAAGCAGCGTGTCGTATTTGCTGTCCTTGACGAGTCCGATCACGGTAGCGGGGTTGCGCTCGATGCGAACTGTTCGGCCGATTGGATTGCGTCCACCGAAGAATCGGCGCGCGAAGGTCTCGTTGACGACGATCACCAGCGGCCTACCCTCTCCGTCCATCTCGGTGAAGTCGCGACCCTCCAGCAGCGGGATGCCCATGAGCCTGAAATAGCCGGGAGGGACCGTCGCACGCTGGAGAATCATTTGTTCGTCCCGGCGCGGAATATAGCCGTCCACCTCGAGTTGATGGTAAGGCATCGAGTTGCCCGGCGTGGCCAGCGGGATCACGTCCGAGTAGGTCACCCCGAGGACGCCAGGCTGCGCCTCCATCCGCTCGCGCAACTTGCGGCAGAACAGATGCTGCTCATGGGCAGAGTACCCCGCGTTGGAGAGATAGAACTGCGACATCGAAAGGTTCGTCATATCGAAGCCCGGTTGCACGCTGCTCGCGTTTTGAAAGCTGCGGAAGAACAGCCCCGCTCCGATGAGCGCTATCATCGCCATCGCCACCTCCCCTGTCACAAGCAGGCCACGCAGGCGGTGCGAGTTCGTCCCGGTGCCTCCAGCCCGGCCGCCTTGATTGAGCGTCTCACTCAGGTCCGCCCGCGCCGACAATAGCGCCGGCACCGTGCCCGAGGCCAGCGTAGCGACCACAACGATCCCCAGGGTAAATCCCAGTGTGGGCACGTTTAACCCGCCGCTCAAGTCAATCGGAATATCCATCGCCGGCATCAGTTTGGAGAGCGACTGGCCCATCCACATCACCAGCAGCACTCCAATCGAAGCTCCCCCCATGGCCAACAGAAGGGTCTCCGTGAGTAGCTGCCGCGCGAGCCTGCCGCGCCGTGCTCCGAGCGCCAGCCGCACTCCGAATTCTCTCTGCCGCGAGACCGCACGGGCCAGCAGCAGGTTGGCCACGTTCGCGCAGACAACGAGCAGGAGCAGCACGCATACCGCCATGAGGATTCGCAATGGCTCCAGGAGCAGGCCCTGCGCTCCCACACGTCCTTTCCAGATTGGCGTTACGCACGCCGCCACACCGCGGTTCGTCGCGGGATTCGCCGCTTCGAGCTGCCGCGAGAGCGCCTCCACTTCGGCGCTCGCCTGTTCGATCGTGACACCCGGCTTCAGCCGCACAATCGTCGAAGTGATGTCCCGGGTACCGCGAAAATGCAGCGTGCCGTCGCCCGTCCCCATGGCGGTGGCCATGGTCACCGGCATCCAGAGATCGAGCACCACGCCCACAAGCGACCCGTGGAACTCCGGCGGCGCTACGCCGATGATCGTCAGCTCGTGCCGGTTCAGCCGAATCGTACTGCCTAAAACTTTCGGGTCGGCGTGGAACCGGTTCTGCCACATCCGGTAGCTGATCACCGCGACCGGGTACCCACCTTCGCGTTCGCGCCCTTCCTCGGGCAGAAACGTCCGTCCGAGCACCGGTTTCACCTTCAGCACATCGAAGTAGTTGGCGGAGACCAGCTCGGCCCACGCACGCTCCGGGCGGCCCCTGTCGCTCACGTTGAGCGGGGTGAAGCGCGCGATCGCCACGGCGGCCACCTGCTTCAGACTGTCACGGTAATCGCGGTAGTCGAGGTACGAGTTAGCGCCATTCGGCGTTGTGGTTTCGATCAGGGCCAGATGCTCTACATCGTGCGCGCCCGGCAGCGGGTGCAAGAGCACCGCATAGATCCAGGAAAACACGGTGGTGTTCACAGCAATCCCCAGGGCGAGGGTCAGTACCGCAAGAACCGTGAAACCCGGGTTGCTCCTCAGCATTTTCAAGCCAAATCGGACGTCCCGCATTCTGGCACCTTATGCAATTCGCGGCCCGGCCATAACGTGTTGAAATTGCGGTTCGCAGGCTTGGCCACTGCGTGCGATCGCCCGAACGAGTGTCTGAAATCGATGAGGTAGTGTCCGAAATCGCTCAGATTCCCGTTTGGCTCCGTCAATGGCCGGTGGGTGACAGTACCTGGTCCGCTTTGACGTTGGTGAGGGTCTTGATTGCTCCGTCGGGAAAGCGGATTTCGATTTTGGGGATGATGCTTTGGGCTCCCACTCCGAAGTGGAGCGGGGTGGAGGCGGAGGAGGCGTAGCCGACGGCCGTGGTCATTTCGGCGTATTGGACGCCGATCTTCACTTGCGTGCCGATGGGGAGCTTCAGGGCGATCCAGTGGCCGGCCGCGGGGCTGACGTTGCGCCAAAGCTCGGCGGGCTCGCCGAGCGAGGAAGTGACGGCATCGATGCGGCCGTCGCCGTCGAAATCGGCGAAAGCTGCGCCGCGGTGGGCGCGGACGAGGGTGAGGCCGGCTTCGCCGGAGACATCGCGGAACGTGCCGCCGGCGTTGAGGAACACGGAATCTTTTTCGCGGTAAACGGCGGGCTCGAAGAGCTCGACGCGATCGTTGACGTGTGAATTAGCGGTGAAGAGGTCCTTCCAGCCGTCGTTGTTGAAGTCGAAGAGGCCGAGGCCCCAGCCGCTGTGCCGGACGGCGGCGGCGCCCAGTTTCGACCCATAGGTCGCATCGGCAAACAGGCCCTTGCCGAGATTGCGGAACACGGGGAAGGTCTCGCCGGCGAGCGCGGTGACGAAGATGTCGGGCAGGCCGTCGTTGTCGTAATCCTTGAACTCCGTGCCCATGCTGGCCACGGGCTTGCCGGCGTCGGGAAGGGCCGTCCCGGCGGCGAGCGCCACCTCTTCGAAGCGGCCGTTGCCGAGGTTATGGAAGAGGAAGTTCGGCATGTTGTCGTTGGTGACAAAGACATCCGGCCAGCCGTCGCGGTCGTAGTCGGCGAAGGCGACGCTCATCCCGCGGCCGGCGTATTTGGCGATGCCGGCGCGCCCGGAGACGTCTTCGAACGTGCCGTCGCCGCGGTTGCGGTAGAGGGTGCTCGCCAGGCCTTCGAAATATTTGGGGTGGCAGTAGATGCGGATGCCGCGCGAGGCGTCCCCGCAGTAGCGGTCGTAGGCGGTGGACCATTTGGCGTAGTGGACCACCCAGAGGTCGAGCTTGCCGTCGCGGTCGAAATCGAACCAGCCGGCGGCGACGGCCCACTCGCCGCTGCGGATGCCGGCCTTCTCGGTCACGTCCTCGAATTTGCCGTTGCCGAGGTTGTGATACAGCGTGTTGCGATTGACGCCGGCGACGAACAGATCGGGGCGGCCGTCGTTATCGTAATCGGCGGCGGCGGCGCCCATCGAGTAGCCGGCGCCCGCGACGCCGGCGGACTCGGTGACGTCGCGGAAATGCCAGTTGCCCTCGTTGCGGAAAAGGCGGTTCCAGTATCGCGGTGAGGACTTTTCGAGAGACGGGATTTCGGCGCCGTTGGTGAAGTAGATGTCGGGGCGGCCGTCGCCATCGTAGTCGAGAATCGCGATGCCGCCGGGCATGGTCTCGATCATGTGCTTGCTGGCCGTGGGGCAGTTTTCGAGCGTGAAGGAGAGGCCGGCCGGCCCGGAGACTTCCTGAAAGCGAATGGCGGGTGGCGCGGGAACGGTCGCGGCGGCCAGGGCGAGGACGGCGAGGGCGGCGCTAACGAGGAGGACCGATCTGCGCTTCACGGGCGGCTTCTTCCTTGGCTTCCGAATCGCGTTTGCTGAGCTCCTGGTATTTTGCCATGGCGGCCTGCGCCTTTTCCGCCTGGCCAGCGGCGCGGTAGGCGCCGGCAAGCTGGAAGTGGAGGCTGCCGTCGCGATCGAGCGCGAGGGCTTTGACGAGGTGCGGAATGGCTTCGGCCGCCTTGCCGGTGCGGGCCAGCGCGAGGCCGAGAGAGGCATCCGCGGCGAGCAGCTTGGGGTCGCGGGCGAGCGCGGCTTTGAGATGCGGGATCGCCTCTTCGGGCCGCTCCAGGCGCAGGAGGCTATCGCCCATGAGGAAGTCGGTCTCGGGGGTGTGCGGCAGGCCGCGGGCGGCTTCCAGGGCCGCGCGGTAATCGGCGGCGAGGAACAGCGAGACGGCGAGTCCGCGCTGGAGCTCGGAGTCCGCGGGCCGGATGGCTAGGGCGGCCCGCCATTCCTGCGCTTCTTCAAGATATTGGCCCTGGCCGCGGGCGATCTCGGCGCGGAGCTTGTGAAGCTCGACGGATTCCGGGAGCTGGCCCAGGCGGAAGAATGCCTGGAGCGCGAGCTCGTTGGCGGCCTTGGCGCGCCAATAGAGCGCCTCGGGCGTGGTGGCCGCGGCTTTTACCACGGCGGCATCGTGGCCGGCGAGGAACTCGCATTCGGCGGCGTGGAGCTTGCAATCGGGCTGCGGCAGCGCGGCCTCGCGGGCGTCCTCCTGCGCGGCCCAGTCGGCATGGCCGGTCTTGCGGTAGACCTCGGCGATGCCGGCGTGGATGCCGTGCATGCCCGGCAGCTGCTTGAGGGCTTCGTTGTAGAAGAAGAAGGCGCTGCGATACTGCCGGCGCTGCACTCGGGTATCGGCGACCAGGGCGGCGACGTACGGCGAAGTGGGATTGGCGGATTGGAGCCGGGCGAAGGACTGCTCGGCGATTTGCTGGTTGCGCAGGCCTTCGGCGTACCAGTAGGCCGGAGTGTCCGGGGTTTGGGCGAGGAGCAGGGCCGGAAAACAGAAAAGGGCGAGCCGCCATGCGACTCGCCCCTTTTTGAGACTCACCACCTCACCATTGTAAGCGGAGACCGAACCGGATCTGCCGCTCGCCAAAGGAGCTGCGGATGCTGAGGAAGTTGGTGCCGCCGGTGTCCGATGTGCTGGCGGGACCGTTGAAGTGGGACGTGTTCGGGAAGTTGAAGAACTCCGCCCGGAACTGCGTGCGGAGGCGCTCCTTCGTGATGAACTCCCGCATGATGTTCAGGTCGGTGTTCCAGACTCCGGGGTTGCGCAGGATGTTGCGGCCGGTGCTGCCGAAGGTGGCCGGCGTGGTCACCGAGGCGAACGATGTGGGCGAATAGTAGTAGGTGCCGGGGCCGACCGCGCCGATCTTTTGCACGGGCGCCACCTGGTTCGATGTCTGCGTGTTGTCCGGCGCGTTGAGCAGCGAGCCGGAATCGCCGACCGTGAACGGCGTGCCGGTATAGGCCTGCATGAGGCCGCTGACGTTCCAGCCGCCGAGAATAGCCGCGGCGACGCCGGAGTTGGCCAGCATCTTGCCCTTGCCCATCGGCAACTGATAGAGGAAGCCGACCTGGAAGTTCTGCTGGCGGTCGAAACCGGCGGTGGCGCGGTTGCGCTGGAAGACCGGGGCCCAGTTCCAGCCGACGCTGGCCCAGCCGTCGTCATCGGTGTAGTCGATGGTGTGGGACCAGGTGTAGGCGGACTTCACCATCAGGCCGTTGGCGAACGAGTGGGTGACCGCGATCTGCAGCGAGTTGTAGTTGGAGCTGAGATAGCCATCCCACATCTGGGTCGCCACGGTGCGGCCGTAGGCCAAATTGTACGGGAGGTTGGCGACGCCGGAGCCGGGATAGCCGGCGTTAATGTCGTAATCGGCCAGCAGGTGGACGGTGTGGGACGCAACGTAGCCGACCGACATCAGCAGGTTCTTCGGCAACTGGCGCTCGACGGTGAAGTTCCAGGATTGCTCGTAGCCGCGGTGGATCAGGCCGCCCCAGGGGCTGCGCTCGGCGACGTTGCCGGGCAGCGGAATGGCGCCGCTCGAGAGGTCGGGACCGATGACCGGCGGCACGCCTTTTTCGATCGTCCCCGCTGGAGAGAAGCCGTTGGGCGCGGTGAAGGCGGCATCGATCACCAGCGGATACCAGCCGCGCAGCGGGCGCGAGAAGGGGATGGGATCGTAATTGATGCCGTAGCCGGTGCGGATCACCGTCTTTTCGTTGAGGCGGTAGGCCAGGCCGATGCGCGGGGCGAACAGCTTGTGGCTTACGGTGATGCCGGCATTTTCCGGTGTATTGCCGCGGCCGCCGAGATACACGGTGTTGTTGAACGGATTGTAGCGCTCGATGCCGTAGCCGGCGCGGGTCATCAGCGGGTAGAACTCGTAGCGCAGGCCGAGATCGATCGTGAGCTTGCGGCTAACCTGCCAGCGATCGCGCGCGTACCAGCCAAACTGCCATTCGCGGCCGGTCGAAAGGATGTACTGCTCGCTTTTATCGGTGGAAGTATTCAGGCCGAGCAGGAAATCGGCGTAGGCGTTGAACTGGTTGGGCGCGGGACCGCCGTTGAGCGCCGTGGGGCTGCCGCCGAAGCCGAGGTAGCCGCGCGGGCCGTTGCCGATCTCGGGCTGCCAGTGGTTGAGGTGGTGGCGGACCAGATCGAAGCCGAAGCGGAATTCGTGCGCGCCATGAATGTAGGTGAGGTTGTCGCTATGGGTGTAGCTTTCCTCAACGCGCTGCAGGGGCATCCAGTTGGGCACGCCCATGCCGGTGTAATTGGAAATGCCGATATCGGGGAAGCCGCTCTGCAGCGGATCGGGCCCGTTGGTATTCGGAATTCCGAACTGGAGGCCGTAGTTGGTGCCGAAATCGCTGGGCGTGACGTGCTGGCCCTGGCGCTCGTAGCCGATGACGCCGTCGAGGATCACGTGCGGAGAGAACGTGTGGGTGTGTCCGATGGTGCCCACCTGAATCAGCGTGTTGCCCTGGCCGGGATCGGCGCCGCCGAGGCCGGGGCCGCCGGCCACACCGAAGAGCGGCTGCCCGCCGGATATGGCCCACATGCGTCCGTATTTGCCCCAGATCGCTTCCCGCTCATTGAGGTTGAAATTGATCTTGGCATCCAGGTAATTGCGGCTCAGGATCGGCCCGCCGGAAGCGGTGTAGTTGTTGAGCGTGGTCGCGCTGGGCACGTTGGGCGCCGGGTAATACGACTGCAGCTTCAGCGCGATCGGGTCCAGCCGGTTGGCGGGGATCACATTGCCGGGGAACGGCGTCCGGCCGGTGCCGTCGGGGTTGCCGGTGTTGGGATCGTAGATCAGCGTCGAATACTTGCTGAAGTCGCCGGCGCGCTGATCGGCGGTGGGCACGGTGTAGAAGCCGGGCGATCCCTGGCGCTGGCGGGTGCCATCGTAGCTGACGAAATAGAACAGCCGGTTCTTGCGAATGGGGCCGCCGATGGTCGCTCCGAAATTGTTGTAGATGCTGAGCGGGTTGGGCGTGCCGGGCGCCTGGAAGAAGTTGCGCGCCTTGAGGTGCTGGTCGTCGTGGAATTCATAGGCGCTGCCGTGGATTTCGTTGGTCCCCGACTTGGTGGTCACAATGATCGCCGATGATCCGGCCATTCCCTGCTCGGCATCGGCCGCGCTGGTGGTGACGTTGACGGTCTCGATAGCCTCCTCGGGCTCGACGTAGCCGACGTGGTGCGGCAGCCAGACATTGACGCTGGTGGCGCCATCGATGCGGGTGATGTTGGTCTGCGCGTTGCCGCCGTTGATGTGGGTCTGCAGGGCGCGGCCGGGCGTATCCGTGATGGAGTTCTGGAACGCCGCCGGGGTCGCGCCGGGCACCAGGTTGATCAGTTCCTGGTAGTTCCGGTAATTGCTCAGCGGCAGGCTTTCGATCTGCTTGCTGACGATCTCCGTGTGGGTATCGGCCTTTTCGGTTTGCAGCGCGTCCGCGGTGGCTTGGACCGAAACGGTCTCGGTCACCTGACCGACTTCGAGCTTGAAATCCGAGCGCGCCACGGTGTTGGCGAAGACTTCGAGATCCGCCTGAGAGAAGGTGCGGAAGCCCTTCGCGGTCACTTTGAGGTCATAGCGGCCGGGCAGCACGTTGACGAACGAGTAGCGCCCTCCGTCGTCGCTCACGCCATTTCTGGTGGCTCCGGTTTCCTTATTCGTGAGGGTGAGCGTGGCGTTCGGAACCACGGCATCGCTCTGATCCGTGACCGTGCCGATCACCGAGCCGTACAGCACCTGGGCCGCGGCGGGACGCAGCGCGATCCCCGCAAACGCAACTGCCAGCATCCCCAGACAAGGAAAGAACACCCGTAGAGAATTTCTTTTGAGTAGCATTCCCCCTCCAAACCCTTTTACTCTTCCCCCTCGAACCCCTGCCGGTATTCCACGCTACAGGCCGGTTACAGACACTAAAGAAGACTTGGGTCTATTTATATGGCGAGAGGAATCCTAAGTCAATACAAAAATAGATGAGAGGATGACACGGACATTCGCCTGACCGGCGGCAAAAAAGACGGTAAAAAACGTTCGCGAACGTCCCGCCGCGCGGTTTGGACGTTCGGTTGCACGCTTCCGGTCGAGGAGCGCCGGCGGCTCGCCGGCAAAGCCGGGAATGTCTGCTGCATCACTTCCCACTCTCGCCCGCATCTTCGGCCGGAACGGCCGGTCGGAACCGGCTGCCGAACTGAAGCTCCTGCTCGAGAGAATCGGCCGGGCGCTCTATCCCGAAAGTGTGTCTGTGGTGGCGTCGTCGTGGCTCAAGAGCGTCTATACCGCGGGACACAACCGGGCGTGGTGGGGCGAGCTGGATGCCGAGATCGGAAAAATTCTCCGTGACGACTCGCTCAGCGCCATCGCGGCCGAGCCGGTCCGGAGCATCCGGATGTGGGTCCGGCGGGCGATTCTTCCGCGGCTCAAGGCGCCGGCGGCCAAAACGGTCCTGGTTCCGCCGTTTCGTCCCGACCTGACGCCTGAGCAGGCTGCGCCGTACCTCCGCCGCGTGCTGAATGAATGGCTGCCGGCGGAGGTCGCGCGGCAGCTCACGGCCGAGGCGGAGTTCGCCAGTACGAACGATGGCGGCATGCCGGCGCGCGCGGTGGCGCGGGCATTGGAGCAGCTTCTGCTGCGCGAACATTTTTCGCCCGCGACCCTGGAACTTTTGTTCGAGGCTGCCTGGCTCTCGCCGAAGTACGCTTATCCGGCGCACCTCGAGATCTTCCGCGAGGTCGTCCTGGGACTTCTGGGCCGAACGGCGGCGCCGGCGGCGCCGGTCCTGCCCGCGACGCCTCTGTTCGGCGGATTCGCCGATGCCCTGGAGCGGGCCGCGCTGGTCCAATCGGAAAACGGCGATGAACTCCACGTGCCGCTCAACGACGCGCAGGCGGTGGGCCTGTTGAGACAACGCCCGGTGCATATCGGATCGATTGCCGTGACGATGGACGGACGCTGGTGGGAATCGGTCCGCTTTCAGAGCGGGCCGGAAACGGCCATCGTGTACCGGCCCGGCGGCCGCCTGGAGATCGATTTCACCTGCGACCATGCGCGGCTGGTGGCGCCGTGGCCGGACGATCAGTCGCAATGGCGGGGAGCGGTGCATCTGCCCGAGCAGATCGAGCTCTTCGGCCGCCGCTGGCGCGGCCGCGTGTGGGATCGGGGCGCGGACCGGACGTGGCTGCATTTGGAATTCGCGGGCGTCCTGACGTTGCCCGAGGAGCGCGGAAACCCGCGTGAGCGCCGTGCGCGGCCGGCCTCGGCCGAGATGGCGTGGTCGGAGGTGGAACAGGCGCTCGCAACGGGCACGCCCGATGCGATCGAGCGGATTCACCGGGAGGATCTGATTCCGCTCGCCTATGCGCTCGAACGGCTGGTGGACTGCTTACAGGGGCCGCTCTCGCGCGAGGACCTCGAGCGGTCGCTGCGATCAGTTCGTTACCTGCACGGCGCCGTCGCGCCGGTGTACGGACGCATTCCGTGGCGTGTGCTGCCGGAGCCGACCGCCGCGGCGCTCCTGAAAATGCGCGGGGGCGCGGGATCGGCGGACGTGTTTTCGGACACGTTCAGCGGCGCGCCGGAGGAGGCGCGAACGTGGCCGCCACGCGCGGCGTAGTCCGCGGCATCACCGGCCCTGCGTTTTCGCCAGGTAGTCCACGATCGCCTGGAGCTCGGCATCGGACGCCTTCGCGCCGCGCGCCACCATGTTCGCGACGAGGGCACTCCATTCCTCCGCGCTCCGCCGTTGGCCGCTGACGACCTCGAGCGTATGGCAGCCGGTCCCGCATGTTTTCTCGACCAGCGCCTTACCGGCACCCGGCGGCAGCGGCGCGGCAGCAGGGCTCTCCGCCGGCGATGCCGGGGCGTGCGCCGATGCAGCTTCGGCGGCGGCCTTGCGGACCCCAGACGGCAGCGGCCGGCGCGGAACATCCGGCAGGGCGAAGGCGACGAGCGTATTGCTGATCCCGCCATCGAGGAACGCGCCGCCTCCTTCCGCCATCAGGGCGACGTATTGGCGGCCGTCGCGGCCCATATAGGTGATCGGACTGGAGTGGCCGCTCGCTTCGAGTTTCGCTTCCCAGAGCAGCTCGCCGGTCTTCGAGGCGAAGGCGCGGATGCGCGAGTCGTTGGTGGCGCCGATGAAGATGAGGCCGCCGGCGGTGGCGATGCTCCCGCCGAGATTCAATGTACCGGTGTTGCGCACGCCGATGGCCTCGAGCGCCTCGATCCGGCCCAGCACCGCACGCCACGCGATATCGCCGGTCGCGAGATCGACGGCGACCAGCTCGCCGAAGGGCGGATTCTGGCACGGGACTCGCGTCTCCGGATTCCAGAAGCGCGCGTAGGGGCCGTACGCGGAGGTGCGAACATACTCGGCGCCGCGCTTTTCCAGGTGGCCCCACTGGCCGACGTTCATCACGTTGACGAAGAGCAAACCGAGAGACGGATCGACCGATACGCCGCCCCAATTTCCGCCGCCGAGGGTGCTCGGAAAGAACAGCGCGTTGCCTTCGAGGGGCAACGGCGTGTAAGCGGGGCCGATGGTCATCCGGTTCCGGGCGAACAATTCCTTGCAGAATTGCGCCTGCCCGGGCGAGCGGTCGTACAGGTCTTCGATGCGGAAGCTGTTTTTCGCCAAGGGCGGAGGCTTCACCGGGAACGGCTGGGTTTTGGCAGTCGCCTCTCCAGGGACGGCCGTTTGCGGCACGGGCCGCTCTTCGATGCCGTAGACCGGTTCTCCGGTGACGCGATCGAAGACGAACAGGAGGCCCATCTTGGTGATCTGCGCGACGGCCGGGATGACGCGCCCTTCGCGGCGGATCTCGAACAGCGCGGGCGGCGCGGCGAGGTCGTAATCCCAGAGATCGTGGTGGACGAGCTGGCGATACCACTTGACGGCGCCGGTCCGCGCATCGAGCGCCACGAGCGAGTTGCCGTACAGGCCGTCGCCCAAGCGGTCCGCGCCGTAGAAATCCGAGGTGGGACTTCCCAGCGGAAGATACACGATCCCACGCTGCGCATCGACGGTGAAGAACCCCCACACATTGGTTCCGGAGCGGTTTTTCCAGGCGCCGGCCGGCCACGTTTCGGCGCCGGGCTCGCCGGGGCGCGGGACGGTGTGAAAGGTCCAGAGCAATTTGCCGGTCCTGGCATCCCAGCCCCGCACATCGCCGTAGGCGCCGGCGGTGGGCGAGCCCTCGCCGTTGCTCGATCCGGTGATGACCACGCCGCCGAAGATGGCGGGCGGGGATTGCAGCGCGTAGCGGCCGTCCGGCAGATCGCCGAGCATGTCTTTCTTCAGATCCACGCGGCCCTCGTTGCCGAAGCCCGGCGCGGGCTTGCCGGTCAGGGCGTCGAGCGCCAGCAGGTAGGGGCCGTTGCCGACGAAAATCCGCGAGGGCAACCCGCCGGTTCCTTTCCAATACGCGAGGCCGCGGAGGGCGACCGGCGCGGCGGGGAATTTCCAGAGCAACTCGCCGGTTTCCGGCACGAGCGCATACACGCCGTCCGGCGCGGTGGCATACATCACGCCGCCGACGACGATCGGGATGGCCTCCGATCCAGGCTTGCCGGTGCGAAAGGTCCATGCCGGCCGCAGGCGCGCGACGTTATCGACGCGGATCTGCCGCAGGGTGGAGTACCGCATGGCTCCGGGATCGTTGCCGAAGGACGGCCAATCCGGCTGGGCGAAGGCGCAGGCGGCAATCAGCAGGAGGGCGGGAAGCCGGAGCATCCCTCTAATCTAGTCAATTCCGGGCAGAATCGGGCGCGCGACTATCTGGCGTCCTTCAGTTGCTGGTCGATCACCGGCCGGATAGCGGCCAAATCGAGAGATCCGTTGTATTTCCGGCCATTGATGAATACCGTGGGAGTGCCCTCGACGCCAGCGCGTTCGCCATCTTCCAGGTCGCGCGCGACGGCCTGCCTGACTTCCGCGGAATCGAGGTCCGCTTCAAAGCGAGGAATATCGAGGCCGCCCGTGCGGGCGAGGTTCAGGATTGTGGAACGGGACAGTTCCCGCCGGTGCGCAAAGAGGGCGTCATGCATCATCCAGAACTTGCCTTGCCGGTGGGCGGCCAGGGCGGCGGCCGCGGCCAGCGCGGCCTGTGAGTGCATATCCAGCGGAAACTGTTTGAAGATGAGCTTGATCTTGCCCGGATAAGCTTCCTGCACCGCGTTGAGTTTGGCAACGGCGGCCCAGCAATAGGGACACTGGAAGTCGGAGAACTCGACCAGAGTCAAGGGCGCATCCGCCGGGCCCTGAACCGGCGCACCGGCCGTGGGAATCGCCACCGGATCTTCCAGAAGCTTGGGAGGCTCCGGCCCCTTGGCCCACTTCGAGGCTTTAGCGGCTTCGAGCACCGCGTTCTCGTCCTTGCCCGCGCGAATCGCATCCCCCATGGCGAGGGCCAGGCCTTTGCTCCACGAGCAGCCGGGATCCTTGGTGCGGCACTCGGCCACCTTCATCTCGCATCCGCAGGGGCAGTCGTGAGTGCGGAGCAGCCGCAACAGCACGCGGGTCTGCAACGGCGACATCCCGGAGAAATCCAGCCCCGGCAGCTTGACCGCGGTTTTCCAGTCCGTCTGAGCCAGCAGCAGGGAGGCTCCCAAAATGCAACATGCGGCGATGCCGGTCCCCTTTGTGGACAGATGCATAGACCTATTGTATCGGCAGGCCGGCCGCCGGGCTCACACCTGCGAATACGGCAGCGGGCGCAGCACGAGACTGGTCACGTTGGAAACGGTCGGCGGGTCCAGCTTGAATCGCGGATCGGCGGAGAGCTTTTTCCAGTCGGGGTCGGCTCCGAACTTCTCCCAGGCGGTTTCGAGCGCGGCGAGATCCGGGAAGCTGAGCATATAGGTGAGGCTTGGCAGCCGCGGTCCGATCAGGGCATCGGCGTAGAAGACGCCGGCAGCGCCTGCCTTGGCGAAGATGCCGAACTCGCCATGATGAAACATTTCCACCTTGCGGACGTGGTCCATGTTGGTCGGGGACACGTAGGTGCGCAGGTGGTAGATGCGCTTCTCCTTCTTCGTGGCGGCAGCGGGAACCGTGAGCTTCGGATAGCCCTCGAAGGCGCGCAGCAGTGTGCTCTCGATCGTGGCATAAGGCGGCGCGCCGCCGGGAGCGTCCCAGAACGGCGAGGCAGCCTTAAGAAACGCGGCGTCCTTTGCCAGTTCCAGATCGGCGGTCACCAGCGTTTCGAGCCTGCTGGACGGCAGCAGGAGGTAGTATGCAGGGGTATCCGGGCCGAAGTAGATCGAGAAAGCCCCTACCGGTCCGATACCGAGCTGGTTCAGCGCGGGGATGAGGGCGCCGGAGAGATATTTGTCGGTGAGCCTGGTGCCGGGTCCGCTCACGAGCTGATAACGCCGGAGCTCATAATATTCGGCCGCGGCTTTGCCCGCGGCGGACGATTGGGGCGACGCCACGGCTGCGCCGGCGGCAGACAGGGCGGACGCAGTGAGAGCGGTGGAGAGGAAATTTCTGCGGTCCATGATTTTGAACTGGCGATTTTTGAGTGTAGCATCCGATGCAGCGGGCGAGCGCGGCACAATATACGAATGCACCGCCGCCAGTTCCTGCAAGCCGCCGCCTTCGCCGCCAGCGGGCCGCCCGCGCCCGCCGCCCCGGCCGCCGTGCCCTGGTATCGCCGCGCGCTGCGCTGGGGCCAAACCAACATCACCGAGGCCGACCCGCCGCGCTACGACGTCGCCTTCTGGCGCGAATACTGGAAGCGCACCGCGGTGCAGGGAGTGATCATCAACGCGGGCGGCATCGTGGCGTACTATCCGAGCAAGTTTCCCCTGCACCACCGCGCCGAATTTCTGAACGGGCGCGATCTCTACGGCGAGCTGGCGCAAGCCGCCCATCAGGATGGGCTCGCGGTGCTCGCGCGCATGGATTCGAATCGCGCGGCTGAGGATTTCTATCGGGCGCATCCCGGCTGGTTCGCCCGGCGGGCAAACGGCGATCCGTACCGTGCAGCCGATAAATATGTGGCGTGTGTGAACAGCGCTTATTACGACGAGTACCTTCCGGGCATCCTGGAGGAGATCGCTACGCGCTCGCACCCGGAAGGTTTCGCGGATAACAGTTGGAGCGGGCTCGGCCGCGACAGCATCTGCTATTGCGAGAACTGCGCCCGCCGCTTCCGCGACCACGCCGGACAGGCTCTGCCGCCGCGGAAGGACTGGGACGACCCCGTCTACCGGCGCTGGATCGAGTGGAGCTATACGCGGCGCACCGCCATCTGGGACCAGAACAATCGCGTCACGCGCGCGGCTGGCGGTCCCGACTGCCTGTGGCTCGGGATGAACAGCGGGTCGATCACCAGCCAGAGCAACTCCTTCCGCGATTTCCGCGAGATCGCCCGCCGTTCCGAATTTCTGCTCCTCGACCATCAGTCGCGCAGCGATGCCGCCGGATTCCAGCAGAACGGCGATGCCGGCAAACTGGTGCACGGGATTCTCGGCTGGGACAAGCCGATCATCGAAAGCATGGCGCTGTACCAGTCACGCGTGGCCGCCAAGCCAGCGGCCGAAGCGCAGATGTGGATGATCGAAGGCATCGCGGGCGGGATCGGGCCGTGGTGGCACATTGTGGGCGCGGCGCCCGAGGACCGGCGGATGTTCCGCACGCCCGAGCGCATCTTCGAGTGGCACCGCGCGAATCAGCAGTACCTGACAGACCGGCGGCCGGTGGCGGCCGTGGGACTGGCCTGGTCACAGCGCAACACGGATTATTTTGGGCGGGACGACGCGGCCGCGCTCGTCGATGCGCCGTATCGCGGCTGGATGCAGGCCCTCATCCGCGCGCGTATTCCATACCTGCCGGTGAACCTCGCGGATGTGGCGGCGCAGCGGGAGGAATTCGCGGTGCTGATCCTGCCCAATCTCGGCGCGATGACGGCCGACGAGGTGGAGGGTGTTCGCGAATTCGCGCGCCGCGGCGGCGCCGTGATCGCGAGCGGCGCGACCAGCCTGTACGACGGTTCCGGCGATCCCCGTCCGGATTTCGCGCTGGCGGACCTGTTCGGCGCGCACGCGCCCGCCGCCGATTTCGGACGCCGCCCGCCGCAGCAGGTCCACACGTATCTGCGGATCGCAAGCCGGCACGCGGTCCTGCGGGGGTTCGAGGATACCGAGATCATCCCCTTCGGCGCTGCGCTCGTCCCGATGCAGACCGATGCCGGCGTGACGGCGCCGCTCACGTACGTGCCGCCGTTCCCCGTGTTTCCGCCGGAAACCGCGTGGATGCGCACGCCGAAGACGGATATTCCCGGACTCATCCTGAACGGTCGCGTGGCCTACCTGCCCGCACCGCTTGATGCCATTTACGCGCACGGGAACCTGCCCGATCATGCAAACCTGCTCGCGAACCTGGCCCGCTGGGCGGCGGGCGACCGCATCGGCTTTGCGCTGGAGGGCGCGGGCCTGATCGATTGCCACGTCTACCGGCAGGCGGGCCGCACGATCGTGCACCTGGTGAATCTCACGAACGAGGCGGCGTGGCGCGCGCCGATGGAGGAGTTCATCCCGGTGGGGCCGTTGCGGCTGCGGGTCCGGCTGCCACGGAATGCGCCCGCCCGCGCGGAGTGCCTGGTTTCACGAGGCTCGCTGCCCGTCAGCGTGCGGCAGGGCTGGGCGTCGGTCGAAATCCCGCGGGTTCTCGATCACGAGGTGGTGGTGCTGGCTGCCGGGTGACCGCCGTTTACGGCAGGTCACGCCCGCGGGCGTGGCCGCGCCTGATTCGCGGGGGCGCCCCACCTGGCGCATCATGCGCCAGCGGAGTTGAGCGCATGCTGTAAACAAGGGACTTCCGCTCGCGCGGCCGCGCATTATGCGCGGGCCGGAGTCTTGGGGCTGCCAGAGCGGGGCCGGGCGGCCGCCCGTGAGTATGCGGGATTTCGTGGCGCCGGCTACAAGGGCGGCGGGCCGGAATAGCAGGCCGGGCTTGCCGGAGGAACGGCGCGGCTTGGCGCGGGTGAGGGCGGCCGGGGCACCGATGGGGAAGAACGGGTCGGCGCCCGCCCGTGCGGAGTGCCCCGACCTTACGGACCGCGCCGCCCGCCGGCGTGCGGCAGGGCTGGGGGTCGTGCCCTGGCTGCCGGGTGACCGCCTTTTAGGACAGATGCCGCGCCAGAAACGGCAGGCCGAGCTTGCCGGAGAAGCTGTGCGGGGCATCGAAGGTCTCCTGGCCGGCCAGATCGCCGGCGCCGAATACTTCGTAGACGCGCTTGACGCGGGCGAAGCTGTCGCGGCTGGCGGCGATGGGGAAGATCGGGTCGCGCTCGCCCGATTCGGCAAAGAACGGCCGCGGCGCGATCAGGCCCGCGACATCGTACATCTCGGCCCAGTTCAGGATGCCGGGCACGTAGTTATCGATGCAATGCGAAACGCTCATGATGCTTTCGCGGAAGGTGTTCAGGCTGCAACTGGCGAAGGCAGCGCGGATGCGCGGCTCGAGGGCGGCGGCGAACAACGTGACGGTGCCGCCGCCGGAAATTCCCATGCAGCCGACGCGGCGGGCGTCGAGCTCCTTGCGGGTGGCGATCCAATCGATGGTCCGCCTCACGTCATAGGTGCGCCATCCGATCATGGTCTGGCCGAGCAACAGCGCCGACCCGGCGGCCGGCTGGCAGGCGCTGGCGCCGGCGCCCTTGGCGGCCGTAACGGCGTCGCGCCGGCAGCCGAACGCCATAGGCTCGATGGCGACGGCGGCCATGCCGTGCTCCGCCACCTGCACAGCGTAGTCGTACTGATAGCCGACCTTCACGGTGCGGTCGCGCCCGTCTTCCTCGATGCCGACGATGTCGTTCACGCCGCGGCCGTGGCCGGGAATGCAGATGACCGCGGGGTGCGGCGCGGTGGCCGCTTTGGGGGTCAGAAGATAGCCGAGCACGGCCAGGCCCGGCCGGCTTTCGAAGACGAACTTCTCGCGCGTGTAGCCGGGGAAGTCGCGCACTTCCAGCGTTTCCGGCCGGAGGGGCGAGGGCTGCGCGGGCAGCGGGCCCAGCAGTTCGGCAATTTTGGCGCGGAGCGTCTGCTGCCACTCGATGGCGGCCTCGCGGGTCTGCGCCCGGAAGGTGAGTCGCAGCGGCGCGGCATCGTGCAGCTTTTTGGTGATCCGCACGGGATCGAACGCAGCCATATCGACCTTATTCTCCACTCCATCGAGGGCGCTGGCGTATTTGCGGGCGGCGGGCTGGGCCGGTGCGGACTGCGCTGCGTCCAATGCGGCGGCCGAGGCCAGGGCGGCCTTGCCGAGCTCGCGGCGGTTGATGCGCTTGCCGATTCCGGACATGCTGCTCATTTTACGCCCGGGCGCGACCGCATTTCCCTTGATACCACCGCCGCCGTAACGGTGACGCCGGTCGGGACCGGCACGGCGGTGCTCTCCCTGACCCCACCGGCTGGCGCTCCCGCCGCCGCGAGCGGCGCGCAGATCCTATACACCGTCACGGAGCCGGACCTCTATCTTCCCAACGTAAACATCGGGGTCAATTTCCAGGCGCCGCTCCAGGTGCGCCTCGCCAGCCGGATTCCGGCGCCCCCAACCGACCTGACGCTGACCATCATGGGCGACTTCGGCATCAGCATCAGCAACGGCGGCACACTGGTCAGTTATCCCAACACGATCCAGGTGGTCATCCCCGCGGGACAACACCTGTCGAAGCCGTTTTCTGTCCAGGGCACCGCGCTCACCACCGCAACCCTGCACGTCAGCGCGCCGGGGCTGACCGCGGGTTACGCCAACGTGCATGTCCTCGCGCCGACCTTTGTCTTCCAGCAGGCTTCGTCCACTCAGAGCGTCGCCCTGACCGCCGGCGGCTCGACGAATCTGACGATCTTGCCCGCCGTGCTGCCTCTCGGGACGCCAACGGCGCCGGGTATGGCGATCGGCGGCGGGCTGGCGTTCCCGGTCTCTTTGGGCATCAGCGTGGGGACGCCATCGGTGGTCAGTGCCCCATCCGGCGTGACGCTTCATCCCGGCGATCAGCAGGCCACCATCACGGTGCACGGGCTCGCTCCCGGCAGCAGCTATGTGGCGCTAACTCCGACCAGCGTGTACGGCATTCCGAATGCCCAATCGTCGGTGAATCTGGCGGTCTCAGCGGCGCATTAACCGGGGCCCGGGAACCGAACGGGCGGTTCCCGGTAGATCGTCGCCTGGGCGCATCCCCGGTATAATAAGTCCGACCGGCATTCGATACCCGTTCTGGAGACTGAAGATCATGTTCTTGCGTTCCTTACTCGGCTTTTTCCTCCTGATTCCGGCGTTTGCCGCGGACCCGGCGCTGGTGGTCGACCGCGGGCTGCCGCAGGCCAATCTCAACAACGCCTCCGGCCCGGTACGCAGCAACGTGCGCTGGGGCAACCATGCGCACGGCTTCCTCGGCGACGATTTCAGCATCGGCCTGCCCGGCGAGCGCTGGGTGATCGATTCCATCCGTACGTGGGCCGTTCCCGGAACGGCGGAAATCCACTATGCGCACCTGGGGGACTTTTACCAGGACGTGCGGCTGCACTTCGGCACCGGGGACATCACGCCGATCGCCACGGCGCAACTCACCGCCGGCAGCGACGAGACGAGCAACCCGAACGTGCGGATCTCGGATGCCTCCGCCTCCGGCGCGCTGCTCTACGAGGATTTCGGCACGCCTCTGCCCGTGTGGCAGATCGATTTCACGAACCTGAATCTCGCGGTCGATGGCGGCGTGAAGTACCGCTTCGGCGTCTGGGGCAACGGCCGCCCGGTGCCGGGCCGGGACGGGAAGACCTTCCAGTGGCTCAACCATGCCTCGAATGCCGCCCTCAGCGGCGCGCCACAGGATGGCGCCGATGGCGTGATGCTGCTGTTCGACGCTGCCGGGCGCTACGAAGGCACATTCGATGGCAAGGGGAACGGCTGGGACAAGAGCTCGGATATCAACGTCCAGGTTTTCGCGCACCGGGTTGAAACGGGGCCGAAGACGAGGAACTGAGCGACCACCTGTAGGGGCCGGCTGCGGCCGGCCCGCCGCCGCCTTCGCCGTTCACTCTCCGTCATGCCATACTGTCGGAGTCATGCGGACGCTCTCCCTTCTTTTCGCCGCCACGCTGGTTTTCGCTCAGCCGCCGGCGCGGCTCGCGCCAGGCTACGATTCACTTCAGCCCGCATCGCTCCGGGCCGATCTCACGTTCCTTTCCTCCGATGCGCTCGACGGGCGGCGCTCGCTCGAACGCGGCAGCGAAGTCGCGATCCAGTGGATCGCCAGTGAATTCGCCAAAGCCGGGCTGAAGCCGCTGATGGGCGATTCCTACCTGCAGCCGGTGCCGCTGATCGAATTCACGGCCGACCGCAACCTGACCACCCTCACGATTTTCCGCGACGGCCGCAGCGAAATCTTCCGCGCGCCGGACGCCGCGGCCAATTTCCCTCGCGAAGCCACCGTGAGCGGACCGGTGGTGTTTGCCGGGTACGGCATCACCGCGCCGGAGCTGAATTACGACGACTATGCGGGTATCGACGCCCACGGCAAGATCGTCCTTCTCTTCAACCACGAGCCGCAGGAGGACGACGCCGCGTCGGTGTTCAACGGCAAGGGCAACACGCGCTACGCCAATAACAACTACAAACTGTTCAACGCGGCCCGCCATGGCGCGGTGGCGGTGATCACCATGCCGGAACCCAACCACCAGGGACCGGTGCGCGTGGCCACGCAGTTGCAGCCGGCGCGAAACGCGCAAGGACAGCTCATGCTGCGACCGCGGAGAGCCACCCAAATGCTCGCCGAAGGCGGCCCCGATATCCCGCTCTTCACCGCCGGGGCGCCGGTTTCCTCGGCCCTGTTCGCCGCGGCCGGCAAGCAGGCTGCCGACGTCCAGACCGCCATTGACGCCAAGGGCGCGCCCGCGTCGTTCGAAATCCCCGGCGTCCGCGTGGAGCTCCACACCGCGACGGCCGAACTGCGGCGCGGCACGTCGTTCAATGTCGCCGGGCTGATCGAAGGCAGCGACCCCGCGCTCAAGGCAGAAACGATCGTCTTCAGCGGCCACTTCGACCATGAAGGCACCGGACCCGCCGGTATCTTCCATGGCGCGGACGACAACGGCTCGGGCACCGTGGGCGTGGTGGCGCTGGCCCACGCCTTTGCGGCCAATCCGGCGAAACCGCGCCGCTCGCTGCTGTTCATCGTCTTCGCCGCCGAGGAGCGCGGCCTGCTCGGGTCGTATTATTACGTGAGCCATCCGCTGCGCCCGCTGGCCACCACGCGCGCGCAGATCAACTTCGACATGATCGGCCGCAACGAGGCCGCGGACCCGCGGGTCATCACCGAAATCTCGCCCGATACCCGAAACCAGCTCGGCCTCATCGGCACGCATTACACTCCCGATTACCGCGAGACCGTGGAGCGGCAGGACAAAATCGTCGGCCTCGATCTCACCTACAAATGGGATCGCGATGCGTACAACCAGATCCTCTTCCGCAGCGATCAGTACCCGTTCCTGCTGCACGATATCCCCGCCGTGTGGTGGTTCACCGGCTTCCATCCCGATTACCACCAGGTCACCGACACGGTGGAGAAAATCAACTTTGAGAAGATGGCGAAAATCCTGAAACTTGCGTACCTGAGCGGCTTCGAATTCGCCGACGAACAGAATCCGCCGCGTCTTGAGCCGCGAGCCAAGGCAAACTGAGCCGCGAACTTGGCATTTCACGTGTTCGCAGTCTCATGGAGGGTTCCCCCATGAGCGGACACGAACGAACCTTTACGGTCAAAGCGCCGCCCGAAGAGGTGTGGCGCTATCTCTCCAGCGTCTCCAATCTGCCGGATTTCGTACCTTACCTCGAATCGATGCGTGAGGATGAGCCCGGACACGTTTTCGGCATCTGCAATTACGGCGAGGGCCGGCGCACCGAGGTCAGCGGCTTCTTCCGCACGGACGAGATGAACCGGCGGCTCGATTGGGAATCGGACGGCACGCCCCAATACAGCGGGTGGCTCGAGATCCGGCCGGAAGGCCGCGAGCAGTCGAGCATTACGGTTCACATCGAGATGCCGAGCGCGGCTTCCGAAGTGCCGCCGCCGGAAGCCGGGCTGGCCGGCGACCGTCTCGAGCGCGCCTTCGATTCCGTCGTTCACACCATTCAGGAGAAGCTGGAACGCGTCGTGGTGCCGTCGCGCAGCGCCGTGTAGCTCGCGCCGGCTGGTCCGTTTTTTCCCGACCGGGGTCACGAGCCCGAAAATGCCCGATTGCGCCCGATTGCGCCCCGGGCGCACAATCTTTCAGGAAGTCCTGCTCATGCCCAACGGCACGGCGGCGCCGGAAGACCGGGAGAAGCTGCTGGAGCGCGCCATGTCGCGCTATCAGTACGCGGGCGACGCTCTCATCGAGGTCCTCCACACGGCACAGGATCTGTACGGTTATCTCTCCCCTGTCCTGCTCCAGCATATCGCCCGCAGGCTGCGGCTCCCGCCCAGCCGCGTGCTCGGCGTAGCCACGTTCTATCATCTATTCTCGCTCGAACCGAAACGCGAGCATTCCGTTGTCGTGTGCCTCGGCACCGCCTGTTACGTGGTCGGCGCTTTGAGGCTCCTAGAAACGCTCAAACACTCGTGCGCCGGCCGGACCGGCCCGGACGGCAGAGTGAGCGCTCACATCGCGCGCTGCATCGGAGCCTGCGGTCTGGCGCCGGTGGCGATCTGCGATGGCTCGGTGATGGGCCGCGTCACGCCTCAGTCGCTCTGTCGCGAGCTGGAAAGATTCGGCGCGGCATGACTGTAGACGAACTGCCCGATCGCGCGCAAGCGGAAGCTGCCCGGCAGGCCGCGCTCCAGAACCGCATCTACTGCTGCGCCGCCGCGGGGTGCATGGCGAGCGGCGCCCCAGGCGTGCGGCGCGCCATCGCGGATGAGATCGGCCGCCGGGGCCTGGCCGGCAAGATCGAGGTGTGCGGGACGGGCTGCCTCGGCCTGTGCCGCCGCGGACCGCTGGTGTTCAGCGCCGCGGACCGGCGCCTGTACGGCAACGCGGTCCCCGAACAAGCCGGGGCGATGGCCGGGCAGGACCCTGGACTGCCCGGCGCGATCAGCCTGGACGATCCCTTCTTCGCCTGCCAGCGGCGCATCGTCCTCGAAAACAGCGGCCGCGTGAATCCCGAGCGGCTGACCGATTACCTCGCCGCCGAGGGCTACCGGGCGCTGGCCAAGGCCATCACGCAAATGACCCCGCGGGAGGTCGTCGAAGAAGTGAAACGGAGCGGCCTGCGCGGGCGCGGCGGGGCCGGGTATCCGACTGGCATCAAATGGGAGCTCGTGGCCCGGCAGATTCCCGAGCGCAAATTCGTGATCTGCAACGCCGATGAAGGCGACCCCGGCGCATTCATGGACCGCAGCGTGCTTGAAGGCGATCCGCACCGTGTGCTCGAAGGCATGGCGATCGCCGGTTACGCCGTTGGCGCGCAGCAAGGGTATGTCTATGTACGCGGCGAGTACGGACTTCCGATCCAGCGCCTCGAGACCGCGATCCGGCAGGCCGAGCGCGAGCACCTGCTCGGCGGCCGCATTCTCGAAACCGGGTTCCAGTTCCGTATCGACCTGCGGATCGGCGCCGGCGCCTTCGTCTGCGGGGAAGAGACCGCGCTGATCGCCT
>Ga0209062_1002567_pt1 | contig 23836 bp, 22 predicted proteins | sample Coa_R2_2_FD_187158 | JGI IMG/M metagenome (GOLD analysis project Ga0209062, IMG submission 187158) | Surface soil microbial communities from Centralia Pennsylvania, which are recovering from an underground coalmine fire - Coalmine... | ecosystem: Environmental > Terrestrial > Soil > Unclassified... | reverse complement strand
GAACAGATCCCCGTGCAGATCGTTCGAGCCGGACTTGGTCACCACGTTCACCGTCGCGCCGGGATGCGTGCCGAAGCGCGAAGATACCGCGCTGGTTTCAATGCTGAACTCCTGGAGCGCGTCCGGGAACGGAATCGGCATGTTGACGTTCGACATCGCGTCGGTGTAATCGCCGCCGTCCAGTAGATATGCCGTGCCGTTGCCCTGACCGCCCGCTACCGCGATGCGCGTCGAGCTGACGAAGGTTTTGCTGCCGGTATCACCCGAATCGGCGTAAACCGCCGCGCCCAGAGTGATGATCAACTGCGTGGGCTGGCGATTATTCAGCGGCAATTCGCTGATCCGCTGCTGATCGATGACCGCGGCAACCGAGGTTTCCTTGGTTTCCACCTGGCTGGTTTCGGCGCTGACCTCCACTTTTTCGTTGATGGCGCCTACCTGCATCGCCACATTGACCTGGATATTGTTGTTTACCACCAGAACAATTCCGGATCGCACGTAATCCTTAAAGCCTGGCGCTTTTACTTCCAGCCGGTAAGGACCCACCGGAAGCTCGGCAAAGATGTACAAGCCGCCGGCGTCGGTGGTGGTGCTGCGCGTCGCCGACTTATCGGTTTCGGTGATGGACACCTGCGCGTTGACGACTGCGGCTCCGGTGGGATCGGTTACAATTCCGCTGACTTGCGCGGTCGCCGTTACCTGCGCGCGCGCCGGCGCCAGAGAAAATGCAAATAAGGACAGAAAAATCGCGATTTCGCGGCGAAACATGGCACCCCCTCGAAAGCACCGTGGCTTTCAACTGCTTGAGCTAAATTACGCGAAATGCTTAAATCTGTCCAATAGATTCATTCACTGTTAACCATCGGTTTTTACGATCCGCGGCGCGGCCGATAATTTTTCCGTGATTGTCTGCGCCAGTTCGGCGATCGCCTTGGGGAAAATCTCCGCGCTGGCGGCGGCGAGGCGGAGCTGCCGGATCAAAGGCCGTCCCTTTACGCGCAAAATCCGCAGACCTCCATCGGGCGGCTCATTTTCGACGGCGCACAGCGGCAGCAGCGAACATCCCAGGCCGGCCCGCACCAGGCTCTTAATCGCCTCGTTATTCTCGACTTCCATGATAATTTTGGGCGCGACTCCTAAAGCCTCGAAGTAACGGTCTACAAAATTTTGCATGACCGTGTTCTTTTCATACAAAATGAAGCGCAGCGAGGATAAATCCTGCGGCTCAATGGTGCGGCGGCGCGCCAGCGGATGATCGTGGCTGACAACAAAAACCATTTCTTCGCGCCCCAGCGGTTTCATGCTCAAGCCCGGCTGTGGGCCGGCGGCCATCACCACCGCCAGATCGAGGCGCTGCGCGCGCAGCGCCTGGAGCAGAAATTCCGTGGTCCCGGCCAGAACGATCAGCTCAATTTCCGGAAAACGGCGTTTATAATCGGCCAGAACGCCCGGAAGACGATAGGTCAGCGTGGTCGGGCCGACGCCCAGGCGAACCGTGCCGCGGCGCAGCGCGTTCATCTCGCGAACCGCCATTTCGGCGTTCTTGAGATCGCGAAAAATGCGCTCGGCATACGGCAGCAGGACCTTGCCGGCTTCGGTGACCTGCACCCGTTTTCCCACGCGAAGAAACAACGGGCAGCCGAGTTCGTCCTCCAATAACTTGATATGCTGGCTTACGGTAGATTGCGAGAGATGCAGCTCTTCGCCAGCGCGAGTAAATCCGCCCGCGGCGACGGCGGCGTGAAAGACGCGAAGCTGATGAAGATCCATCGTGTTTTCCGATTCCGGAAATTGGATCAATCTATTTTGAACACACTCCCGGGCGTTGTAAAGTCGGGGTGGTAGGGACCGGAAACGCCTATCGAGGACCATATGAAACGACGAGATGCTCTGAAGACTCTGCTGGCCGCTGTCCCGGCGTCAAAGCTCGCCGCGGCATCGATCGCGGAAACTCACGGTTTCAAGCTCGGAATTATCAGCGACGAAATCACGGAAGAACTCGATCAGGCCGCCGATTTCATCGCCAGCTACGGCCTGCATTGGGCCGAACTGCGGCAGATGTGGGGCAAGAATCTGATGAACTCGCCCCAGCAAGATCTGGACCGCGCCAAAAAGGTGCTGGACGCCCGCAAGATTCAGGTGAGCGTCATCGCCTCGCCGATTTTCAAATGGAATCTGCCGCAAATGCCCGCCAAAAGCAACGAAAAACGGGACGAGTACAAGGCGAATTTCGTCGAATCGGACGCCGATCCGCTGCTTGAAAAATCGTTCCGGCTGGCGCGTTTTTTCGGCACGAATAAAGTCCGCATCTTCAGCTACTGGCGCGTGGCGGACCCGGAGAAAGCGTATCCGATGGTGGCCGAGCGGCTGCGTAAAGCCGCTCAGCTTGCCGCGAAAAACGACATCCAGCTTGTGCTCGAAAACGAGATGACCTGCAACGTGGGAACGGGCAAGGAATTGGGCCGGATCATCAGGGACATCAATTCGCGGCACCTGCGCGGCAACTGGGATCCGGGCAACGCCACCGAGCTCGGCGAAATTCCCTACCCGGACGGCTACCAGGCGGTGCGCGGCCTGTTCACGCACATGCATATTAAGGATTCGCGAAAGGACGCGCCAAGCGGCAAGCTCGTATGGGCGCCGGTGGGCGGCGGAATCATCGATTTCAAGGGGCAGTTCGCCGCGCTGCGCAAGGATCGTTATGACGGGACAATGTCGCTGGAAACGCATTACCGCCGTCCGGATGGAAACAAACTCGAGAGCACGCGCGAGTCTCTCGAAGGTCTGCTGAAGGTGATCTAAGCAGAGGAGTTTGAGTATGGAAAGTAATCGCCGCGATTTCATAAAAACCGGCGCGGCTTTCGCCGCCGCCATCCAAGGATCCAATGTTCTGGGCGCCAATGATCGCATCCGCGTCGCCGTCATCGGCCTGCGCGGCCGCGGCCACGATCATTTAAAGGAGTTCCACAAAATCGACGGCGTCGAGGTCGCCGCGGTGTGCGATATCGACGAAAACGTGATGGCGCAGCGGCTCGCCGACATGGAAAAGATGGGCATGGCAAAGCCCAGGACGTACATCGACGCCCGCAAGCTGCTGGAGGATAAATCGATCGACGCGGTGTCGATCGCCACGCCGAATCACTGGCACTCGCTGCTGGGGATCTGGGCCTGCCAGGCGGGCAAGGATGCCTATGTCGAAAAGCCGTGCTCGCATAACTGGTATGAAGGAAAGCAGCTCGCCGCCGCGGTTAAACGCTACAACCGGATCGTGCAGCACGGCACCCAAAGCCGCTCCAGCACAGCCGCGATCGAAGCGATCGGTCATCTGCGAAACGGCTTGATCGGCGAAGTTTATCTGTCGCGTGGGCTGTGCTACAAATGGCGCGATACGATCGGCCGCCAGCCGAGGCAGGCGGTTCCGGCGGGCGTGCACTACGATTTGTGGCTGGGGCCGGCGCCGGACCGCGGCTTCACGTTGAACCGCTTCCATTACAACTGGCACTGGTTCTGGGACACCGGCAATGGCGACATCGGCAATCAGGGAATTCATGAAATGGATACCGCGCGCTGGGGGCTCGGCGTGAAGTGGCCGACCAAGATCTCCGCCATCGGAGGGCACGTCATGTTCGATGACGATCAGGAAACGCCGAACATCCTGAACGCCGTCTTCGAATTCAACGAGGGCGGCAATCGCAAGATCCTCGAATTCGAAGTTCGACACTGGATCACCAATCACGAAGCCGCGATCGGGACGTGGGGGAAAAGCGCGCTGCCGCCGGCGGGCCTGGCCGACGCGAAACCGGCGCCGGCCAAACCGAACTCCCCGGCAAGCCTGGGACCGGTGAGCGGCAAGCCGGCCACGATCGGCAATCTTTATTACGGTCCGAAGGGCTATCTGGCGATTGAGGAGTATACGCGCTATAAATCTTTCCTCGGCGATCGCGCAGAACCGGGACCGGCCGGCGAAGGCAAGGAGACGAATTTCCAGAACTGGGTCGATTGCCTGCGCAGCCGCGATGCATCGAAGCTGAACGCGCCGATCGAGGAAGGCTATATTTCCGCGGCGCTGGTCCATCTGGCCAACGTGTCCTATAGGCTCGGACGAACGCTGCATTTCGATCCGCAATCCGAGCAGGTCATCGGCGACGAGGAAGCCAACCGTCTGCTGCGCGATGAAGATCGCGGCTATCGCAAGGGATTCGAGATTCCCAGGATCGAAGGCTAGCGCCGGCCAGGCCGATTGCGGACAGAGTCCAGTGCCTCAGGAACGGGCCGCGCCGCGGATCACCTCGGCGCCTACATAAGGCCGGAGCGCCTCCGGAATCACCACGCTTCCGTCGGCCTGCTGATAATTTTCCACGATCGCGACCCAGGTCCGCCCCACCGCCAGGCCGCTTCCGTTGAGCGTGTGGACAAACTCCGTCTTCTTGCCGGCTCTGGCGCGGATCGATGCCCGCCGCGCCTGAAACGCCTCAAAATTCGAGCAGGAGGAAATCTCTTTATATTCGTTCAAGCCCGGCAGCCAGACCTCCAGGTCGTAGGTTTTGGCCGAGGAAAACCCCATATCGCCGGTCGACAGCACCACGCGCCGGTACGGCAATCCGAGCTTCTCCAGGATCGTTTCGGCGTCGCGCGTTAGCTTTTCCAGATCCTCATAAGACGAATCGGGCCGCGCGAACTTCACCAGCTCGACCTTTTGAAACTGGTGCTGGCGGATAATCCCGCGCACATCCCGGCCATACGATCCCGCTTCGCTGCGGAAACAGGGCGTGTAGGCGCAAAAGGAGATGGGCAGAGCGTCCATGTCGAGAATTTCGCCGCGATAGAGATTGGTCACCGGCACTTCCGCGGTCGGAATCAGAAAATAATCCGTGCCTTCGAGCTTAAAAAGATCCGCGGCGAACTTGGGCAGTTGCCCGGTTCCGTACAGGCTCGCCGGATTGACCAGGAACGGCGGCAGCACCTCGCGATAGCCATGCTCGTTGGTGTGCACGTCGAGGAAAAAATTGATCAACGCGCGTTCCAGTTTGGCGCCCAGGTCGAAATACACGGCGAATCGCGCTCCGGTGACTTTCGCGGCGCGCTCGAAATCGAGGATGCCAAGCTCGGGTCCGAGATCCCAGTGCGGCTTGGGTTGAAAATCGAATTTACGGGGCTCGCCCCAGCGTTTGATCTCGACGTTTTCCTCCGCGCCCTTTCCGGTGGGAACGGATTCATGGGGCAGGTTTGGAACGCCGGCCAGCAACTGCTTGAACTGCTCGTCGAGGGCGGCGGCCTTCGATTCAAGCTCGGCCGCGCGAGCCCGCTTTTCGCGCACCGCTTCCTGGCGCGCGGTGGTATCGGCGCCGGCCTTGCGCTGCTCGGCGATTTCCCGGCTGGCGGCGTTCAACTGCGCCTTGAGCTGCTCGGATTCGGTGATGGCGGCGCGCCGCTCGGCATCGATGCGCCGGAACTCCTCCGGCAGCGAGTAGCCGCGATCCGCCAGCCGCTTGGCGATCGCCTCCAGATTGTTCCTGAAAAAAGAAAGATCGTACATGAATACGGGCCGCCGGCCGTTTTACGCCGCCCGGACCGCTAGCGTTTCTCGATATCGACCCACTTCTGCCCGACGGGCGCGCCCGTATACTCCGCCCGCGGCCGGATCAGACGATTGTTGTGATACTGCTCGAGCACGTGCGCGGTCCAGCCCGCCATGCGGCTGACGGCGAAGATCGGCGTGAACAAATCGATGGGAATCCCCAGGGAGTAATATGTCGAGGCCGAATAAAAATCGACGTTGGCGTTGAGCCCTTTGGATTCTTTCATGTACTGCTCGATCTGCCGCGAAGTCTCGTACAGATCGACGTGGCCGGTGCGTTTGCCGAGCTCCTCGGAAAGCTCCTTCAAATGGGTCGCCCGCGGATCGGTGGTGTGATACACGCGATGGCCGAAGCCCGGCACTTTCTGCTTGTTCGCCAGCATGTCCTTGACGTGCTGAATGGCCTTATCGGCCGAGCCGGCGGCGAGCAGCATCTTGATCACCGCTTCATTGGCGCCGCCATGCAGCGGCCCTTTCAGCGCACCAATGCCCGCCGTCACCGCCGAATAAATATCGGATAGCGTCGCGGCGACCACGCGCGCGGCAAAGGTGGAGGCGTTGAACTCGTGATCGGCGTGCAGAATCAAGGCGACGTCGAAGGCGCGCTCCATCACCTCGTCCGGACGCTTGCCGGTCAGAGTGTACAAAAAATTCGCGGCGAAGCCGAGGTTCGGATCCCCGGGCACGACCTCCTGTCCCTTGCGCAGGCGATCGAAGGAAGTCACGATGGTCGCCGTCTGCGCCATCAGCTTGATCGCTTTCTGCTGATTCGCCTCCGCCGACATATCCTGCGCCTGAGGATCGTACAGCGACAGCATGGATACCGCCGTGCGCAGCACGTCCATCGGAGCGCTCTTGCCGTTGGCCTTCAGAAACGCCGTGACCGGCTCCGGCAGCGGCCGCTGCGCGCGCAGCCCGGCGCGCAACGCTTCCAGCTCCTCACGCTTGGGAAGGCGGCCGTTCCACAACAAAAAGATGACCTCTCCGAAGGTCGCATGCTCAGCCAGAGTATGGATGTTGTATCCGAAATAGCTTAAAATTCCCGCATCGCCGTCGATATAGCAAATCTTCGACTCCGCGGCGATAACCCCTTCAAGACCCGCTCCTGTGACCGCCATGATTGGTTCCTATCTGTTGAGATGATTTTCCAGCTCGCGTTGGAACCACAATTTTATCAACTTGGAAGGGGCTCGTGCGCGCTTCGCTCAATGGATCGCGGGATCGCGCCGGAAAATCGGCGAATCTGCCGCTGCGCCAGGCGCATCGAAAAGGGCAAAGAAAGCTCAATCGCATTGGAGGAGGCGAGTTGATTTCGATTTTCCGCTGGATGGCGTTGTTTTCCGCGTTGCCCGCCGCTCTCGCCAGCGATCTGCGCACGGAAACGCTAAGCGCCTGGGACGAGTACATCCAGGCTGCGAACGCGTCCATGCTGGAGCGCCTTCGTCCGGATCGTTCGTTTTTATGGATCGAGGAGCATCCGCATCTGGCACAACAGCTTCATTCCGGCAATCTGGTCATTGCGCCGGCGGGGGACGCGAATCCGAAACACGTGCCGTCCGGGCTGATCCACCACTGGATCGGCGCGATCTTCCTCCCGAACGCGCGCATCAGCGACGTCCTCTCGGTCGTCCGCGATTACGATCATTACCGCGACTATTACCCCTCCGCCGTGCTGGCCTCCAAGTGCCTGGGCCAGAACGGCGCCGACGACCGGTTCTCGCTGCTGCTGATCAGCAAAATGGCGCTGGCCAAAACGGCAATCGCCAGCCAGGATCAGGCGACGTTTTATGAACTCGACCCGCGGCGCTGGTACAGCACCTCTTCCAGCACGCGCATTCAGGAGATCGACGATTACGGCGGCCCGGATCAACACCTGCTGCCACCCGATCAAGGTCATGGATACATCTGGCGGCTTTACGGCATCGCCCGCTACGAACAGCGCGATGGCGGCGTATACCTGGAAATGGAGGCCATGGCGCTCAGCCGCGACATTCCCGCGCCGGTGCGCTGGTTTGTCGATCCGCTGGTGCGGCGGCTGGCGCGCGATTCCATCTCCACCACGCTGCGCCGCACCGGGGAAGCCGTGAGCGCCGTCTCGGAAGCGATGATGCAGCCGCGTTAAGCTGGAAAATTGACCGCTACATCACTGGAAAAAAGCAAAATCAAGATTCTTCTGCTCGAAGGAATCCATCAAAGCGCCGTCGAGGCGCTGCGCCGCGACGGCTACAGCGATATTGAAGCGCACGCCAAGTCGCTCGCCGAACCGGATCTGATCGCCGCCGTCCGCGACGCCTATTTCATCGGCATCCGCAGCGCGACCCATCTGAGCGCGCGCGTTCTTGAAAACGCGCCGCGGCTCACCGGGATCGGATGTTTCTGCATCGGCACCAACCAGGTGGATCTGGAGGCGGCGCAGGATCGCGGTATCCCGGTTTTCAACGCGCCGTTTTCCAACACCCGCAGCGTGGCCGAGCTGGTTCTGGGCGAAATAATCATGCTGCTGCGCGGTATTCCCTATCGCAACGCCGCCGCCCATCGTGGCGAATGGATCAAGACCGCGGCCGGCTCGCACGAGGCGCGCGGAAAAATCTTGGGCATCGTCGGCTACGGCCATATCGGCACCCAGGTCGGAGTTCTGGCGGAATCGCTCGGCATGCACGTCGTTTTTTACGACATCGAAACGAAATTGTCGCTGGGCAATGCCCGCGCGCTGCCTTCGCTCGACGCGGTTCTAAAGACCGCCGACGTGGTGACGCTGCATGTGCCGGAAACGCCGCAAACCGTGGGCATGATCGGCGAAGCGCAGTTGAACCGGATGAAGCCGGGCGCATTTCTGATCAACGCCTCGCGCGGAACCGTGGTGGTCATCGAGGCGCTGGTGCGCGCGCTTGAATCCAAACACCTCGGCGGAGCGGCGATTGACGTGTTCCCCGTCGAACCCAAAGGCGCGGGTGATGAATTCATCTCCCCCCTGCGCGCCTTCGATAACGTCCTGCTCACGCCTCATGTGGGCGGAAGCACGGAGGAGGCGCAGCAGAATATCGGCATCGAGGTCGCCGAAAAGCTGATCAAGTACAGCAACAACGGCTCGACGCTCACGGCGGTCAATTTTCCCGAAGTTTCGCTGCCGGAGCATCCCGGCAAGCATCGCCTGATGCACATTCACCGCAATCAGCCGGGCGTTCTTTCAGCCATCAACCGAATTTTTTCCGAAGATCAGATCAACGTCGCCGCCCAGTATCTGCAAACCAACCCGCGCATCGGCTACGTGGTGATCGACATTGAAACGCCCGAGCCGGAGCGCACCTTATCGCTCAAGCGGCGTCTGGACGCGGTTCCCGGAACCATCCGCACGCGAGCGTTGTATTAGCGCGGGATCTTGTTGCGGCGCGGATCGGAGGGAGCGGCCGAAAAATATAGCTTCACGCCGGCGGTGCGATTTTTATCGTCGATCGTGGTCTCCGAACGCGTCTGGCCCAAATTGTCGAAAACCTGCTGCTTGCGAATCTCCGCCAAAAACACATCGGGATATTCGGCATTGAATGGATCGCCCGTCTTGAGCTTCCACATCTTCCGGATTTCCGGCTCGCTCGAGGAGTCCAGACCGATAATTTCGAGCTCGCCCATCGCATAGCGCGCTCCTGGGTCGATATGGAGCGTTACGCTTACCTTGCGCGCCTGGTCGTCCACCCGGCGATCCATTTTGCCGGAGGCGCGCAGAAAACCGCGGCTGCGATATTTCGCGAGCACGCGATCCAGCGCCGCTTTCACCTCGTCCATGTCGGCGACGTCCTTCGGCTGAAGATTCGCGGCCTGCGCCATTTCCAGCCCGTCGGACGGGGGGATCCCGGCGATCTCGACGTCCCCCAAGCTGTAGCAGGGCCCTTCATCCACCGTCACGATCACCTGAACGCCCTGCGTGAACAACGATGGTTTGGTTTCGATTTTCGGGAAGGAAACCCGCAGCCGCCCGCGGGCTTCATACAGCGGCCGCACGCTCGAATCGAGCAGCACGCGCATGGTGGTCTCGCGATATTCGGTTCCCACGGCCGCCGCCGCGAACGCCTGAACCAGCGCCGCGGACGGCAGAATCTGGTTGCCGCTGAATTTCACTTCCGCCACGCGCTCGCGCGGCACATCCGGCTGGAACACGATGGCCATGTTTCCCGCGGCATCCGGCTCCAGCTTGCCCGCGATCTTCATCTTCGATCCGGTCATGCGCTGGATCGCGTCGATATATTTATCCAGCGCCTGGTTGGTTACCGGAATCTCGTCTCCGAGCAGCGGCGAGAGCTGGCGCAGCGCGGCGCGCAACTGCTCGTCGGGAACCGGCAGATCCTCGAAGCGATAGGGATAAAGCTGCTGCACTTCGGCCACTTCGATGGTCGCGTCGAATCCGGCGTTGTCCGCGCTGGGCTTGAATATATAACCTACGCTTTCAAAGGCGCCCGTCGCCATCAAGCGCGCTCGCGCGTCATCGAAATCGCTCTTTGCGACCCGCGCCCCGATCTTCAGGCCGGAAGCTGCGATGATCTTCGCCGCCGGAATCCGCTGATTGCCCTGGATGGTCAGATTTTCCAGAGGGAATGCCGTCTGTCCGGCGGCGGCGCAAAGAATTGCGGTCGCCAGCGCGCAGATCTTCCCCCCTGGCCAGCTCCGGTACTTTCTCATTCAAATTCCACGACGATATACCGCAGTTTTCCGTTGCGCTCGACTTGCATCACCGCTGGCTCGCCCGCTTTGAGCCCCTGCAACGTGGCGCGCAACATCTGCACCGAGGTCACCGGCGTGCGGTTCACGTCGTAGATCACGTCTCCGGTTTCAAGCGCCGGGCCGGTGTAGGGTGGATTTGCCGACCGCGCCGCCACCAGCACCCCGTACTGATGACGCAAATCGGGCAGCAAATCGCTCACTTTTTGATCAATATCGATGCCTAAAATGCCCAATTTCGACACTAAATTGTCCTGCGGATTCACCATGTCGGCGAAACGCTGCGGATCGTCGTCGCGCTCGATCACGGGCACATCGTATTCGAATTTCTCATCGTCGCGCAAAACCGTCAGGTGAACCACATCGGCCAGATTCAGGCGGTAAATTGCCGTCTCCAGTTCGGGCGCATCGTTCATCGTGCGCCCGTCGACGCTCAGAATGATATCGCGGACCTTCAGGCCCGCCTTGTCCGCGGGTCCGTCGGGAGTGACGTCGGCGGCGATCACTCCCCAATCCTGGCTGAGACGAAGCCCTTCGGCCAACTCCGGCGTAATCGTCTGCACGGCGATGCCGATCTGGCCGCGATGCACGTGACCATTCTTCCGGATCTGCTCATAAACGCTGCTGACGATATTGCTCGGAATGGCGAAGCCCAGTCCTTCGCTTCCTCCGGATTGGGTGATGATCATGGTATTCAATCCGATTACCCGTCCGGCGGCGTCGACCAGAGGGCCCCCGCTATTTCCCGGATTGATGGGCGCGTCGGTCTGAATGTAGACCATCGGATCGTCGGGGCGGAGCCGCCGCCGCGTGGAGCTGACGATGCCCATCGACGCCGATCCTTCCAGGCCCATCGGGTTGCCGAACGCCATGACCAGTTGACCCTGCTTGAGCAGGTTCGAATCGCCGAAGGGCAGCGTAGGAAGGTCCGTTTTGTCGATCTTAATCACGGCAAGGTCGGTTTCGCGATCCATTCCCACCAGCTTTGCCGGAATCCGCGATCCTCGCGGCTGGCGCGCGTCGGAATAAAGCAAAACTTCAATCCGCCGCGCGCCGGCGACCACGTGATTATTCGTCACGATAAAGCCGTCCGGCGTCACGATCACGCCCGAGCCGGTGCTGCGTTGGGTTGTCAAGGGGCTGCTCGCCGTAGTGCTGTCACTGTCCTCGGTGGCAACGTAGCCGGTGGAAAAAATCTGCACGACGGCGGGCCGCACCTGCGCCGCCAGATTCTCGAAGGCGGAGCTCAGCTCGCCGAGGGAACCCGCACGCGGAGCGACGGTCTGGGCGGTCAGCACAGGCGCCAGAAAAGCCGCGCCGGCGAGATAGAAAATTGAAGCGGAAGCGCGCATCGGTCTTTATCCTCGACTTCATCCTCGCATAGCCGAAAGGAAACGGAAACGATCGGCGCCGCGAGCACATCAGATGTCAGGTATGAAAATTTTCGTAGCGTTACTTTTTTCGGCCGCCTGCCTGCTTGCGCAGCCGGTATCGGTAGGAATTCGCGGCGGCGTGCCGCTGACCGACGCGTATAACGCGGTTACAGAAACGTCCGGAACCGGCTTTATCCGGGATTTTTCCAGTTCGAAGGAGTATCAGATCGGCGCGATGGCGGAGCTGCATCTGCCTCTCGGGCTGGCGATTGAGGCGGACGCATTGTATCATCCGCTGGATCTGACCACGCAGTCGGTCAACGCGGCGGGTGCGTTTCAAAGCTCGATGACGGTGAGTTCATGGGAGTTTCCGATTCTCGGCAAGTTTCATTTCCTGCCCGTGCCGCTCGTAAAGCCTTATGTCGAAGCGGGTCCGAGTTTTCGGGCTGTGGGGAATGCGGCCTCGTATTTTTCGAACTCGGGCTTCACCGTCGGGCTTGGGGTCGAGATAAAAATATCGCGGCTGCGGATTGAGCCGGACATCCGTTACACGCGGTGGGGCTCGGATTCCCCTTCGCTTGCCGCCGTTGCGCCTTCCAACGTCAATCAGGCGTCTTTTCTGGTTGGAATCGCGTTCTGAGCGCCATTGTAAGGCTTCACGATTTCCCCGATGTTACACTAAAAAATAAATGCCCTACGACGTGATTGTCATCGGGAGCGGTCCCGGTGGATACTCGGCGGCCGTTCGCGCGGGTCAGTACGGCCTGAAAACCGCAATTGTTGAAAAAGATCCCAAATTGGGCGGGACCTGCCTGCATGTCGGCTGCATTCCCACCAAGGCGTATCTGCACGCGGCCGATCTTTGGGAGCGCTTCCTGCATCCGGAAGAAGACGGGTTTCATTGCGACAATCCGCGGCTGGACATGCCGCTGGTCTGGGATCGCAAAAACAAAATTGTCGCCAAGCACGCCAAGGGCGTCGAATTCCTGATGAAGAAAAATAAGGTCGACTGGATCAAGGGGCACGGCAAAATCACCGGACCTGGGAAGGTCGACGTGGGCGGCCAGATTTACGAGACGAAGAATATCGTGATCGCCACCGGCTCGGAAGCGCGCATGCTTCCGGGGTTGGAGCCGGACGCCAGACGCATCGTGACCAACATTGAAATTCTCGATTTTCGCGACGTGCCGAAGACCATGGGCGTCATCGGGGCGGGCGCGGTCGGCGTCGAGTTCGCAAGCTGTTTCCATCGTTTCGGAGCGAAAGTCACGGTATTTGAGATGCTGCCGCGCATTGTGCCGCTCGAAGACGAGGAGGTATCAAAGGAGTTGGAGCGATTGTTCAAGAAAAGCGGCATTCGGGTTGAGACCGGAGCGCGCGTCGAGAACATTCAAAAACACGACAGCGGCGTCCGGTTTAACGCGACGCTGGCCAACGGCAAACAGGAACATTTCGACGTGGAAACGTTGCTGGTCGCGGTGGGGCGAAAGCCGATGACCGACAATCTCGGTCTTGAAGGCACCCGGGTGCAGCTCGAGCGCGGATTCGTCAAGGTGGATGGATACCAGCGCACCGGCGAGCCCGGCGTTTACGCCATCGGCGACGTGGTTCTGGGCACGCCGCTGCTGGCGCATGTGGCGACGGCGGAAGGGATGGTCGCCATCGGCCACATCGCCGGCAAACCGGTGACCCCAATCCGCAAAAACCGCATCCCGAACTGCACCTACACCGAGCCGGGAATCGGCAGCGTGGGGATGACCGAAGCGCAGGCGCGCGCCGAAGGGCGCAGCACGGTGAAGGTCGGGAAGTTTCCGTTTCTGGCGGACAGCAAGGCGAGCATTTTGGGGCGCCACGACGGATTCATTAAAGTGGTCGCCGACGCGGAGTACGGCGAAATTCTGGGCGTTCATATTATCGGTCCGGAAGCGTTCGAGCTGATTGGGGAAGCGGTCGCGGCGATGGAAGCCGAAGCGACGGTGGAGACGATGATGCACACGATCCACGCGCATCCGACGCTGTATGAAGCGATGGGCGAGGCGTTCAACTCGGTTTACGGAATGGCCATCAATGCCTGAGGCGGAAGTATTCAGGGCTCGGGACGCGGAATGCGCAATGGCCGCCTGCGCCGTTCGCGATCTGGGGCGGATCGGCTACGGCGACGCGTTTGAGCTGCAAAGAACGCTGGTGGAGCAGCGCAAGCGCGGCGAGATTCCGGATCAGCTTCTGATCGTCGAGCATCCGCACGTGGTCACCATGGGCCGCAACGGCCACGACGAAAACGTTCTGGCGACGCCGGAGCTGCTGGCGCGCGCCGGAATCGAGTTTCATCGCACCGACCGCGGCGGCGACGTGACCTACCACGGGCCGGGCCAGATCGTCGGCTATCCGATCTTCGATCTGCGGGAATGGAAGCGCGACGTCGTCGCTTATGTCCGCGGGATCGAGCAGGCGCTGATCGACGCGCTGGCCGATTTCGGCATCGCATCGAAGCGCATCGAGGGCGCCACCGGAGTCTGGACGGACAAAGGGAAAATCGCCGCCATCGGCGTTCACATCAGCCGCTGGGTGACCTCGCACGGCTTCGCGCTGAACGTCGAAACCGATTTGAATTATTTCCGCTACATCGTCCCGTGCGGGCTCACCAAACCCGTCACGAGCATGCGCGCTATGGGCTCACCGGCCTCGCGCGGCGAAGTGATTGCCGCGCTCGAAGCACATTTCGGGCGCGTTTTTAAAAGAAAAATGGAGAAATCATGATCGACGTAGTGATGCCCCAAATGGGCGAAAGCATCGTGGAAGGTACGCTGACGAAATGGCTGAAGCGGGCCGGCGAGCATGTCGAGCGGGACGAGCCGCTGTTTGAAATCTCCACGGATAAAGTGGACACGGAAATTCCCTCGCCGGCCGCGGGCGTGTTGAGCGAGATCATCGTCGAGGAAGGCAAGACGGTGGGGATCAATACGGTGGTCGGACGGATCAGCGATTCCAATGGCGCGGTGTCCGGCGCGCCGGCGCAAGCCTCCGCTCCCGCCGCCGAAGCTGCGAAGCCGCAGCCGCAAGCCGCTCCGCCGCAATCGGCTCCGTCATCAGCGCCGCCCGAGGCGCCGCAACCGGCGGCCGAGGTGGTGGAAGAAACGGCCGGACCCCTGTCGCCGCTGGTGCGCAAGATGGCCCGCGAAAACAACATCGATCTAACGAAGGTGAAGGGCACCGGCGCGGGCGGACGAATTACCAAGCAGGACCTGGAAAATTATCTGGCGGCGCAGACGCAGCAGCGCCCGGCGCCCTCCGCGGCGCCTCAACCGCAAGCCCCGCCGCCGGCGCAGCCGCGCTATGCCGCTCCGCAACCTCCGCCGCAGCCGCAAGCGCAAGCGGTGGCGACCATTCCGCAGACAGTGGAGGTCCCGCGTCCCGTGTTCCCGGGCGAAGCGGCCGCCAGTCGCATCGAGCCGATGAGCAATATGCGCCAGAAGATCGCCGAGCACATGGTGTTTTCCAAACACACCTCGGCGCACGTGACGACGGTTCACAAAGTCGATATGACGCGCGTGGCCAAAATGCGCGAGCGCGTGAAGGCGCAGTTCCAGGCGCAATACGGATTCGGCCTGACCTATTTGCCATTCGTGATCCGAGCGGCCACCGCGGCGCTGCGCCAGTATCCGATTCTCAACGCGTCGATCGACGGCACGAACATTGTTTACCATCGCGACATCAACATCGGCATCGCCGTCGCCCTGGAAAACGGGCTGATTGTTCCGGTGATTCGCAACGCGGACGAAAAAACGGTGGCGGGATTGCAGCGATCCATCGTCGATCTGGCCGCGCGCGCCCGCTCGCGGCAGCTTCGCCCGGATGAGGTGCAGGGGGGAACGTTCTCCATCACGAACTTCGGCAGCTTCGGCAGCATCTTCGCGACGCCGGTGATCAATCAGCCGCAAGTGGCGATCCTCGGATGCGGCGCCGTGGAGAAAGAGCCGGTGGTGGTGGACGACGCCATCGCCATCCGCTCCATAGCGTATCTGGCGCTGACGTTCGATCACCGGCTGATCGACGGCGCCCTGGCCGATCAGTTCACCGGCCGGATCAAGCAGATCCTTCAGGAGTGGGCTGAAGAAGTAATGTGATTGGCGAGGAAAAAGCCGGCCGCATTCTGAGCCCGACCACGGGCTTTATCGCCGAGGCCGGTTTTACCCACTCGCTGACGCCGGCGCGCAACTGCACGTTCGGATGCACGTATTGCTACGTCCCGACGATGCGCTTGTTCGGCGGATTGAAACCCGAGGACTGGCGGCGCTGGGGTCAGTTCACCACCTTCAAATCGAACGCCGCCGATTTGCTGAGGCGCGAGCTGCGCGTCGGACAGCGAATCTATTGTTCGCCGCTGGTCGATCCGTATCAGCCCGCCGAAAGCGGGATGCGGATGATGGAGGCGATCCTCGACGCGGTGATCGAAAATCCGCCGCGCAGATTCGTATTGCAGACGCGAGGTCCTCTGATTCTGCGGGATCTGGACCGGCTGCGAAAAATTCCGCGGTTGCGCGTCAGTTTTTCGATCACCACCAATCGCGAGGACGTGCGGCGCTTATACGAGCCGCTGTGCGCGCCGATCGGGGAACGATTGAGCGCCATGCGCGCGCTGCGCGAGGCGGGAATCGAAGTGTACGCGGCGCTCTCGCCGCTGCTGCCGTGCGATCCGGAGGAGCTGGCGCAAATGGCGATTGAGGCGACCGGACGGGAGCTGATCGGCGATCCGCTGCACGTTCGCGGCGTGAAGCCTCGCGGCGCGACCACGCGCGAGGCGGCGTGGCGGATCAGTGCCAGGCACGGGTTTACGGAATGGCTCGACGGCGATTTTCAGCAGCGCGTCGTCGATCGCATTCAGGTGGCGGCGCGCCGATGGGGAACAGACTTCGAGACCGGTCCCGGGGGCTTTGGACGGCTCGCGGCATAATGACATTTCACGAAACGGAAATGAACGGAATATTGCATAAAACACATCCCGGCGCGTGCGGCGCGCGCTGGATCGATCACGGCGGGGAAGAGTTGGCGTCGTATAATCCGGCGAACGGTTGCGAGCTCGGCCGCGTGCGGCTGGCGTCGGCCGAAGAATACGAGGAGGTGGCGGCGCAGTCGCTGCGGACGTTCGAGCGATGGCGCATGGTGCCGGCGCCGAAACGCGGCGAGATCGCGCGCGAGCTGGGCGAGGCGCTGCGCCAGGCGAAAGACGACTTGGGGCGGCTGGTGACGCTGGAGATGGGCAAAATTCTCGCCGAAGGACGCGGCGAGGTGCAGGAGATGATCGACATCGCCGATTTCGCGGTGGGATTGTCGCGCCAGCTTTATGGACTTGCAATGCACAGCGAGCGGCCGGGTCATCGCATGTATGAGCAGTGGCATCCGCTCGGGCCGGTGGGGGTGATCAGCGCGTTCAATTTTCCGGTGGCGGTGTGGAGCTGGAACGCGCTCGTGGCGCTGATCTGCGGCGACACGGTGATCTGGAAGCCGTCGCTCAAAACGCCGTTGACGGCGATCGCGGTGCAGCAGATCTGCAATCGCGTGCTGGCCAGACATGGCTGGGAAGGCGTGCTGGCGCTGGTGATCGGCAAGGACGACGTGGTCGGCGAACGAATGATTCGCGATCGCAGAATTCCGCTGATCAGCGCGACGGGCTCGTGCCGGATGGGGCGTCATGTAGCGCGCGTGGTGGCGGAGAGACTGGGCCGGTCCCTGCTGGAGCTGGGCGGCAATAACGGCGTGATCGTGATGAATGACGCCGATCCGGAGCTGGTGGTTCGAGCCGTGCTGTTCGGCGCGGTGGGAACCGCGGGGCAGCGCTGCACCACCATCCGGCGCCTGTTCTTACAGCGCGGGATCGCGCCGCGGATCACGGAGCGGCTGATCGCCGCCTACCAGCAGATTCGCATCGGCGATCCGCTCGATCCCGGAACGCTGATGGGTCCGCTGATTGATTCCGCCGCGGTCGAAAATATGCGGAGCGGACTGGAGCGGATTCGCGAGCAGGGCGGCGAAGTTCTGTTCGGCGGCCGTCATCTGGGAGGAAATTTTGTCGAGCCGGCGATCGTGAGGTCGCGCCACGACATGGCGATTGTGCGGGAAGAGATTTTCGGTCCCATTCTGCATCTGATCGAATTTGACGATCTGGACCAGGCGATCGCCTGGCACAACGACGTTCCGCAAGGCCTTTCGTCGGCGATTTTCACCGACAGCCTGAAAGCCGCCGAGGCGTTTTTGAGCGCCCGCGGAAGTGATTGCGGAATCGCCAACGTGAACATCGGCACCAGCGGCGCCGAGATCGGCGGTGCTTTCGGAGGCGAAAAAGAAACCGGCGGCGGAAGAGAATCCGGCAGCGATGCGTGGAAGGCATACATGCGCCGCCAGACGGTGACGGTGAACTGGAGCGGAGACCTGCCGCTGGCGCAGGGAATTCAGTTTGAAGTGTAACCTGTTGAAAGATTCCTCGGCCTGGCGCGAAACGATTCAGAAGAACTTCTAAGGCCGGCTCAGGACTTCCTCAAAAAACTTTACGGCGCGCGGATCCTTTGACTGGGCTAGCCAGAACATGGCCTGCTTGCGGACCGCGGGATTGGCGTTGTTTCGCGCGACCTCGATCAGGATCGGGACGCCGCCGCCATTGCGCATCTGCGTCAAAGCGAAGACGGCTTTTTTCTTCACTTCCGTTTCCGGATCCTGTTTGATCGCGCGGCGGATCGCTTCTTCCGAGAACCGTTGCTGCGCGGTTTGCGCCAGCCAGAACAGCGCCTGGCCGCGCACCCGCGCGCTCGGATCCTCCCGCGCCGCGCGAACGATCTGCGGAATCGCGCCGCTGTCCTGGCTTCGCGACAAGGCAAAAACCGCATGCTCGCGAACGCGATCGCTCGGATCGTTGGCGAGTATTTTCACGAGCGATTCGTAGCCGTGGCGCCCGCGCGCGACGCCCATCCAAAACATCGCCTGGCGGCGCGTCTGCTCCGGCTGCGACGCCTCGGCAAGCCGATCGAGCGCGGAATCGGCCGAATTGTCGCGCGTCAACGCAATTGCAGCGATTGCTCCGTTCGAAACACGGCGCTCCGCCGCGCCGGCAAAGGAATCGAGAAGCGCGACGCTTTGCGCCGGATTCACACCCGTCAGCCAGTAGACCGTCAAGCCGCCGGCATCGATCGAGCAGTCCAGCGAAAAAGTGCGGATTCGATTCACCTGCGCGTTTTCGATGCGCAGGAAAACATAAAACTCCGTTGCGCCTTCCAGGTGCGCGGTCGAGGACGGCGGGACCGGATTGGCGCGGCCCGGCTCCAGCCATGCTTTGCACGATCCGTCTTCGTCCGGGCCGGGCGCGCGCGGCAGCGCGTATCCGATCCAGGCCGGCGCGGCCGCGGCATTGGCGATCGCGTGGAAAGCTGCATCGAGCGTTCTTGCGGCGCGCGTTTCCACCCGCGCGTTTTCAAGATGCGGCTGCGCGAAAACCGGAATCGCCAGCGCGAGCAAAAGCGTTCTCATTTGCTCAATATCTCCAGCAGATAATCGCTTGCTTCCTTGCAGCCGCGGATCATGCTCAGCCGCCGCACGCCTTCGGCCTTTACCGCCGGATCTTTTTCGCCGCGAACCGCCTCCACCAGCGGCTTGCAGGCTCCGCTTTGCCACAACGCCGTCAGGATCTCGACTCTCACGGTCTTATCCGATTCGCTCGAATACATGGCCGCCAGCGCTTCGTTCGCCTTGGGATCGCGCATCAGGCCGAGCTTCTGAATCGCGCTCGCGCGAAGGTGCGCGTCCTTCTCGCTCTTGGCGATGTCGATCAGCTTGCCGGTATCGCGCGCCATCCACAGCGATTGGATAATCGTCTCCTTCAGGTCCGAATTCGTTTCCGAGGAATAGAGCTGCGCCAATTCCGCCGAGGCGCGCATCATTCCGAGGCCGCGAATGACCTCGCGCCGCAGGTCGGCGTTCGGCTCGGTCCTGGCGGCGTTGAGAAGATGCGCCGAATCGCGAGCCATCATCATGCTGCGCAGCACCGCTCGCCGGACATCCGGATTATTGTTCGCCGCGTAGATATCGGCCAGAGCCTGCTGGCTGTCTTTCGAGCGGAACGCGCCCAGATACGACACCGCGCGCAGTTGCAGATCGGGATTGGAGCCGCTCTTGGCGTATTGCGCGACGATGTCGCGAGCCTTATCGTTGCGGCTCTGCGCCAGCACGAACAGCGCACGCCCGCGCAATCCGACGTTATTCTTCGGGTCGTTGATCACCTTTTCCAGCAGCGGGACGGCGCGATCGGGCTCGGAATTGATCAGCGCGTTGATCGCCAGCAGCTTCAAATCCTGATCGGATTGATTCTCCGGAGACGCGCCGCTGATTTCCACTTGCAGCGCCTTGGCGTCGTTGATCCACCGGCTCTGCGGAAACTGCTTGGGAATTTGGGCGAGCGCGGCCAGCGCCTCATCGCGCTTGCCCAGCTTGTTCAGCGCGTACGCTTTCCAGTAATAAGCGCCGTCGGCGCGCGGTGACTTGCTGTCGATGACGCGGTCCAGGCGCTCGATCGCGCGGTCGTAGCGCTGTTCATCGATGGCCTGGGTGGCGTCGCGATACAGCTCCTGGCTCCGATCCAGCGCCTCGCGCGCGCGCTCGGCCGCTTCGCGAGCCCGATCGTCCTGGGGCGCGAACGTCATCAGCGGCAGCGTGTCCAACCCACTAAGGTACGGATCGAGTGTAAAAACCTTCTGATTCGCAAGTTGCTTCAGCGCGTCTCGAATCTCGTCATTGTTTTTATTGATTCGATCCTGGGCGGTCCTGACTTTTTCCAGCGCGCGATCGATATCGGCGCTCACCTCCTGCGCCCTCAGCGGGGCGGCGATCATCGCAATCCACAGTAGCTTTTTCATCTGCCTGGTCCTTCCTAAAGCGTGGCCGCGTTTTCCGGCGCGGCTTCTCTCTGTTCCACCTGCTGGCCGAACACTTTCACTTTGAACAAAATCCCGCGATCCTCAATTTCCTTTCGCAGCTCATCCAGTTGCCGGCCGGAAACGCGCGACGGGCTGTGCGCGATCTCCAGCAGCACCCGCTCCAGCTCATCGAGCAGCGACGCCGTCGCCACATCGCCGGCGTTCGCCGCCGTCGTGCGATACAGCCGGTTTGATTCGACCAGATCCTCGGCGGCGCGTTGCTGATAGGAAATATCGAGCGATCCGTCTTTCGGCGCCCCCGCGTTGGCCAGCTCGATCAGCACCATCTGGCTGCGCTCCAGATGATCGCCGACGGCGACCAGCAGCACTCGCTCGCGCGCCCGCGGATCGGCGGCGACTGTCTGCGGCTTTTTTGAGAACTGCCCCGCGAAAAAAGCGGCGGCCATCAATCCGGCCATCGCGGCCGCGGCCGCCAGCGGCTTCCACGCGAGCCACTTCATCCGCGGTCGCGCGCGCGGCAGATGATGCTGGAGCGCGCTCCAGACTCGCGATTCGTAATCGGCCGGCCGCTCCGGAACCGGGAAGCCGTCCACCGAATTCAGCACGCGCTGCAAATTCTGATAGGCGCGGCGGCAGGATTCGCATTCGCCCAGATGCTTTTCAAGGTCCGCCGTCTCCAGTTCGCCGTAATAATAAAGAACGAGTTGTTCTTCCTCTAAATGCGTCATGACGTCACCAATGGCTCCAGCGCGCGGCGTAATTTTTGAACCGCGCGGAAAATGCTGTGCTTGGCCGCGTTCTCGGAAAGTCCCAGCGCGCCGCTGATCTCTTCGATCGATTGCCCCTCGAAATGCCTCAGGACGAAAGCCGTCCGCTCCTGGCGCGACAGCTCATCCATGGCCTGGCGGACCCGTTCCTGAATCGCGCCGCTGAACGCCAGCCGCTCCGGATCCGGCTGCGGCGACGGAATCCCGCGCGCCCGCTCGACGCCGTCGTCCTCGGCCGGCGCGGTCAGCGGCACATCGCCGCGCCGCTTGCGCCGCCGCACCAGGTCCAGCGAATAATTCGCGGCGATCCGGTACAGCCACGTCGCGAAGCTCGACCGCGCTTCATAACGATGAAGCTGGCGGTAGGCTCGAAGAAACGTTTCCTGCACCACGTCCTCGGAATCATGTTCATTGCCGGTCATACGAAAGGCCAGACGGAAGACGCCGCGGCTGTGCCGGTCGACCAACTCCCGGTAAGCATCGCCATCGCCCGCTTTGGCCCGGGCGACGGCAACGCTATCGCTATCTTCCATTCATCCTTTAGACTGCGACGGATCGGCGCGGTTAGTAAGCTTTGCCGCTGGCGCTCGGGCCGGCCGGCGCGCGATTGCTAACTTTTTTCCCGCTCGCGCGTCCGTGCGGAAAGCACTATGAACAAGTTCCGCTGGTTTGAAGGGCTCTGGCAGGATTTCCGCTACGGAGGCCGCGTCTTACGCGCCAATCCCGGCTTTCTCGCCGTGGCGACGCTTTCCCTTGCGCTCGGCATCGGGGCCAATACCGCGATTTTCGAGTTGCTCGATGCCGTCCGGCTGCGGATGCTGCCGATCTCCCATCCCGAGCAGCTCGCCGACCTGCGAATCGCGAAAAATCCTCATTGTTGCAGCGGCAATTTCCAGGGCGCCCATCCCGATTTCACCTACGCCCAATGGGGCAGATCCGCGACCACCAGCAGGCGTTTTCGAGCATTTTTGCCTGGAGCAATACCGGTTTCAACCTCGCCGACAGCGGCGAAAAGCGAATCGCGCAAGGCTTGTGGGTCAGCGGCCAGTTTTTTAAGACGCTAGGCGTGCAGCCTCTGGCGGGACGCGTGATCGGCGAGGAAGACGACCGGCCGGGATGCGGCTCGCCCGGCGTGGTCATCAGTTACGGCTTCTGGCAGCGCGAGTTCGGCGGCAACCCTGAAGCCCTCGGAAAAAAACTTTCCCTGGAGGGCCACCCGGTTACCGTTATCGGAATCACGCCGCCGGGATTTTTCGGGGTCGAGGTCGGGCGCAGCTTCGATGTCGCCGTGCCCATCTGCGCCGAGGGCCGGATCGGGACTTTCCGAGCTGCGCCAGCAGTATGAGCAGCCTCTCTATTTATTGCTGGGAATCGCCGGCCTGGTGCTGCTGATCGCTTGCGCGAATCTCGCCAATCTGACGCTGGTGCGGGCCAGCACGCGCGAGCGTGAAATGGCGATTCGTCTTGCGATCGGCGCGGGCCGCGCGCGTCTGATTCGCCAGTTGCTCGCCGAAAGTTTTCTGTTGACGCTGGCGGGGGCCGCGCTGGGCATCGTGCTGGCGCGCTGGCTCACCCGCGGCCTGGTTTCCTTTCTTTCGACGAAAGAAAACGCGCTGTATCTGGACCGCCGGATTGGCGGATGCTCTCCTTCACCGGCGCTGTCGCGGTGCTGACCTGCGTGCTGTTCGGGCTCGCGCCGGCGTTTCGCGCCACGCGCGGCGATCCAAGCTCAGCAATGAAAGGCTCCGGCCGGGGGCTCACGGCGGATCGCGAGCGCTTCGGAGCGCGCCGGGCGCTGGTCATCAGCCAGGTGGCGCTTTCGCTGGTGCTGCTGGTCGGCGCGCTCTTATTCGTCGGCAGCCTGCGAAAATTGATGACGCTCGATCCCGGTTTCCAGCAAAACGGATTGCTAGTCGCCGCCGTCGATATTTCGCGCGCGAATCTTCCCTCGCCGGTCCGCGCCCAATTTTATAAAAACCTCATCGACTCCCTGCGCGCGACGCCGGGCATCGATGCCGCGGCGAGCGTCGATATCGTTCCCATTAGCGGCAATGCCTGGAACAGCTTCATCGAGTTCCCCGGGGAGCAGCGCAAGGACCGGCTGATCCCCTGGTTCAATCGCGTCAGCGCCGGATACTTCGGGACCATCGGGACACCGCTTCTCGCCGGGCGCGACTTCAACGATCGCGATACGACGGCATCGCCCGAAGTGGTCATTGTGAACGAGGAATTTTCGCGGAAATTCTTAAACGGCGCCAATCCGCTTGGCAGGCAGTTCCGCCTCGTCGTCGGACCGGGCCAGACGCCGCACCTTTATCAGGTGGTCGGCATCGTGAAAAGCACCAAATATCAGAACCTGCGTGAGGATTTCAAGTCTCAGGTTTTCATCGCCGCCAGCCAGGATACGACCCCCGGGGTCAATAAAAATTTCCTGATTCGTTCGCGGCTGCCGCTGGGACCGCTTCTGCCGCTCGTAAAGAACGTAATCGA
>Ga0209062_1002564_pt1 | contig 23855 bp, 22 predicted proteins | sample Coa_R2_2_FD_187158 | JGI IMG/M metagenome (GOLD analysis project Ga0209062, IMG submission 187158) | Surface soil microbial communities from Centralia Pennsylvania, which are recovering from an underground coalmine fire - Coalmine... | ecosystem: Environmental > Terrestrial > Soil > Unclassified... | reverse complement strand
AAGAAGAACGGCGCGGTGCGGATTCCGGTGGATCGCGCGATGGAGCTGTTCGCGCAAGAAGCGGCGTCCGGAAAATTGTTTTATCCGGCGAAAAGCTACATCCCCAAAAAGGACGACGCCGCGGGCCCTTCCGGAGCGCCGGGAGCCGCGCCGGCCAAGTGAGCTTGATGGAAGTTTTGACGAAAATCCGCGTTGGAGCGATGTTGCTGGGCTTGGGCCTGGCGGCTTCGGCCTTCGCGCAAAAAGACGCGCTCCCCTCGGGCGAGCCCGGGCGATTGCCCACCGGCGTGCGTCCTCCGCAGTTGATGGGCGTGGGCGTGGATGAACACCTGGGCGCGACGATCGATCTCGATTTGCAGTTCATCGCCGAGAACGGATATCCGGTTGCGCTGCGCGATTTCTTTCACCGGGGCAAGCCGGTCATTTTGGACCTCATTTATTACTCCTGCCCGATGCTGTGCAATCTGATTCTCAACGGGCAGGCGCAGGTGATGCGCGAGATTCCGTGGAATCCAGGCGAGCAATACGAAGTAGTCACGATCAGCATCGATCCGAACGAATCGTTCGATCTGGCCCGCCGGAAGAAAGCGAGCTACATCGAAAGCCTCGGCAAGCCGGGGAGCTGGCATTTTCTCTGCGATAAAGACGACAACGCGAAAAAGCTTGCCGAACAGCTCGGCTATCACTACCGCTACGATCCGAGCCAGGAGCAGTTCGCGCATCCGGCGGCGATTTTTGTCCTGACGCCGGAAGGAAAGATCGCGCGCTATCTCTACGGCACTCGTTTCCGTCCGATGGACGTGCGTTTCGCGCTGGCCGAAGCAAGTGAAGGCCGCTCGACGATGACGGTCGAAAAAATTCTGCTGTTCTGTTATCACTACGATCCGAAGTCGAATGGCTACGTGCTGTTCGCGGCGAATTTCATGAAAATGGGCGGAGCGCTAACAGTGCTCCTGATCGGCTGGTTTTTGTGGCGAATGATCAAGTTCGAAAAGTCCCGCTCGGCTCGGGTTAAAGAAGGATTGGCATAAATGGAGTGGCTCCGTTCCCTGATGTTGCCCCCACAGGGCTCGCAGTTCGCGGGCGAAGTGGATAACGTTTACATGGGCCTGTTCTGGCTGTGCGGCATCCTGTTTGTGGGGATCGCGGCGGCGGCCATCGGCTTCGCCTGGCGCTATCGCTACAAGCCGGGCCGCGTGACGCCGCATCAGACCCACAACACGACGCTTGAAATCGTCTGGACCGTGATCCCGCTGCTGCTTTGCGTCGCCATCTTTTTCTGGGGCCTGAACGGTTGGATGAAATACGCCGTCGCGCCGGGCGAGGCGATGGAGATCCAAATTACGGCCAAGAAGTGGCTGTGGCAGTTCGAATATCCGGATGGAACGCGCACGGCGAACGAAATTCATGTTCTGGTGAACAAGCCGGTGCGCTTCGTGATGACCAGCGAAGACGTGCTGCACGATTTCTTCGTGCCGGATATGCGGGTGAAACATGATATCGTTCCGGGACGTTATACCGAAGTCTGGTTCACGCCGACCGTGCTCGGCACGCATCATGTGACCTGCGCGGAATATTGCGGCAAAGGTCATTCCGACATGCAGGCCAAGCTGGTGGTGGACAACGAAGCCGATTTTCAGAAATTCATGGAGACCGGCGGCACGGAGTGGGAAGACTACAAAATGAAGCCGGCCGAGTGGGGCAGGATTCAATATGAGCGCAAGGGCTGCTCGACCTGCCACTCGATTGACGGCTCGCGGATCGCCTCGGGCGGGCCGAGCTGGAAGGGCATCTGGGGCAAGATGGAAAAATTGAACGACGGCAAGGAAGTGCTGGTGGATGCCGATTACGTTCGCGAATCGATGATGCAGCCGCAGGCCAAGATCGTGGCTGGATTCGATCCCATCATGCCGACATTTCAGGGCTTGCTTCGCGAGCACGAAATTCAGGGGCTGATCGCGTTTATCAAGTCCTTAGGCAACAACCCGAACGGCGGGCCTCCGGCGCCGACGGTGCTGTCGCTTCCGCCCAAGCCGGCGGGCGCCAGCGGCGCTTCGGGGACAACCGGAACAAAGTGAGGAGACGATGGCGAATACGTTAACATCGCGGGGCAAAATCGCGGACCATCCGCGGCCGGAAGTGAATTATCTGAACGCCTCGAAGGGCATCTGGAGTTGGATGACCACGGTCGACCACAAGCGCATCGGCGTAATGTACCTGGTGGGCGTACTGACGGCGTTCTTGATGGGCGGAATTTTCGCACTGTTCGTCCGGCTGTCGCTGCTCAACCCCAAGCACATGCTGTTCGGCAAAGTGCTGATGAGCGCTGAGACCTACAACCGTGTGTTCACGCTGCATGGCGTGATCATGGTGTTTTTGTTCATCATTCCCTCCATTCCTGCGGCGCTGGGAAACTTCGTGCTGCCGCTGATGCTGGGGGCCAAGGACGTGGCGTTTCCACGGCTGAATCTGGCGAGCTTTTATCTTTGGGTGATCGGCGCCGTGATGGCCATCTGCGGAATGATTTTCGGCGCCATCGACACCGGCTGGACCTTTTACACTCCCTATTCGACGACGACCAGCGGCACCGTCACGCTGATGGTCATGGCGGTATTCATCCTCGGCTTTTCTTCGATATTCACCGGAATTAACTTTGTCGCGACCGTGCATAAGCTGCGCGCGCCGGGGATGGGCTGGTTCGATATGCCGCTGTTCGTATGGGGCATTTATTCGACGGCGATCATTCAGGTGCTGGCGACGCCGGTTCTGGGCATTACGCTGTGCCTGCTGGCGCTGGAGCGCGTGTTCAGCATCGGCATTTTCGACCCGAAGCTTGGCGGCGACCCGGTGCTGTTCCAGCACTTCTTCTGGTTCTATTCGCATCCGGCGGTTTACATCATGATTCTGCCGGGAATGGCGATCATCAGCGAGCTGATCCCCACGTTTTCGCGCAAGACGATGTTCGGCTACCGCGCGGTGGCGTATTCAAGCGTTTCGCTCGCGCTGCTGAGCTTCATCGTCTGGGGCCATCACATGTTCGTGGCGGGCCAGTCGCAGCTCGCCACGGTGATCTTCTCGGCGTTGACGTTTCTGGTCGCGATTCCCTCCGGCGTCAAAATGTTCAACTGGCTGGGCACGATGTACAAGGGCAATATTTCGCTCGAAACGCCGATGCTCTACGCCATCAGCTTCCTGCTGTTATTCGGCATCGGCGGCCTGACGGGAATTTTTTTGGGCACGCTTTCTACCGACGTGCACCTCACCGATACCTATTTCGTTGTCGCGCACTTCCATTACGTGATGATGGGCGGCACGGTGATCGCCTTCATCGGCGGCCTGCATTACTGGTGGCCGAAGATGACCGGGCGGATGTACACGGAAAAATGGGCCGCGCTCGGCTGCGTGCTGGTGTTTATCGGCTTCAACATGACGTTCCTCACGCAATTCTTCCTGGGCAGCAAGGGAATGCCGCGGCGCTACTACAATTACCTGGATCAATACCAGCCGCTGCACGCGTTTTCGACGTACGGGAGCTGGGTGATCGGGCTGGGCATGATGATCACGGCGATCAATCTGCTCGCCTCGCTGCGAAAGCCGTACGACGCGCCGGATAATCCCTGGGGCGGCACGACGCTGGAATGGAAGACGTCGTCTCCGCCGATCGAGCATAATTTTGAAGATCAGCCGGTGCTCGAGCGGGCGCCGTACGACTATCGTCCTGAACCGGTGGCGCACTGATGAGCACTTCCACTGTCGATTTTCACGATCAACACGGGCACGGGGGCGATTCGCACCATCAGCATCACTTCGCGACCATGGAGCAGCAGTTCGATACCAGCAAGATCGGTATGTGGCTGTTCCTGGTCACCGAAGTTCTGCTGTTCGGAGGCCTGTTCGTCGGGTTTGGGATGATGCAGGCGCGCTATCCGCAGGAGTTCCTGGAAGCGCACGAGCACTTGCAGCGTCCTCTCGGCGCGCTGAACACAGTGGTGCTGCTGATTTCAAGCTTCACCATGGTCATGGGCGTTTTGTCGGCGCAGCGCAATGACAAAAAGAAGCTGGTGATGTATCTGATCCTGACCATCATCTGCGCCTGCATTTTTCTTTGCGTCAAGTATTTCGAGTATTCGCACAAGTTCGAGGAGCATCTGCTGCCGCCGCGCTGGTATCAGGCGCAGCCGGGCGATACGGTTCGCGACGCCGCCGGCAACGTGAGCCATGGCTACGGGACGTTCTTCGCGTTCTACTTCATGATGACCGGCCTGCACGGATTCCACATTCTGGTCGGGATTTTTCTGCTGGCCTGGATCGCGATCCGCGCGCACCGCGGCGAATTTTCCTCGAAGTACTACACGCCGGTTGATTTAGTCGGCCTGTACTGGCATCTGGTCGATCTGATCTGGATCTATCTGTTCCCGCTTTTTTACCTGATCAAATGAGCACTCACGAACATACTCATGAGCACGGCGGTTCCGGCGTGTACGTCAAAACGCTGCTGGCGCTGCTGATTTTGACCATTCTCACGGTGGCCGCGTCTTATATCGATTTCGGATCGGGAAACGTGGTCATCGCGTTGCTGATCGCCTCCATCAAGGCGTCGCTTGTGGCTTTGTTCTTCATGCACCTGCGCTATGAGAAAGCGGTGAACGCGGTGATCGCCTGCTCGGGATTTCTGTTTCTGGGCATCTTTCTGATGTTCTGTTTCATCGACTTCGACACGCGCGACGACGCCAAGGCGCTGGACCCGCAGCCGGTGATGTACGGTCCGGCAAAGCCCGCCGGGGCGGCGGCTGCTTCGGCTCCCGCGGCCGAAGCCAAGTAAGTTCGTTCGCGTCCCAAACGCCGCGGGCGCTATTGTATAAATATATGGCCGGAGAGGACCTCATCGCGGAGGATTACCCGCGCCGCGAAGGCGTCGATGAGGGGACCGAGGCGCGGCGGGTGAATCATGCCGCATCGGGCAGGGAAGTGCCGAAGGCGTTCTTCGCGCCGAAAATCCAGCGATCGAGGTTCGACTGAAGGAAATTTTCGACCAGAAGATGCCGATTATCGCACCCCAAACCCGAGCCGCCGAGTTTAAAGAAACCCTGGGAAAGCGCGTCATGGTCGCCGACGGCGCCATGGGCACGTCGCTTTACGCCAAGGGCGTGTTCATCAACCGCTGCTATGACGAGTTGAATCTGTCGCTGCCCGCGCTGGTCCGCGACGTTCATCAGGAATACGTCAAGGCCGGCGCGGAGATTCTCGAAACCAATACCTTCGGCGCGAATCGCAAGCGCCTGGGCGCATTCGGATTTTCGGAGAAGGTACGGCTGATCAATCAGGCCGGGGTGCGGATCGCGCGGGAGGCCGCGCGCGATCTCGCCTTCGTGGCCGGCGCCGTTGGACCGCTGGGCATTCGACTGGAGCCGCTGGGCCCCACCAGCTTCGAAGAGGCTCGCGCGCTGTTTCGCGAGCAGGTGGAAGCGCTGATCGAAGCCGGCGTCGATCTTCTGATTCTTGAAACTTTTCGCGATTCGAACGAAGTTCGCGAGGCGATTCTCGCCGCGCGCGAGGCCGCCGGCAACGATCTGGTGATCGTGGCGCAATTGAGCATTGAAGACGACGGCAGGCTGCGCGACGGCACCGCGGTCGCCGACTATACGCAGCGGTTGAATGAGCTGCCGGTGGACGTGATCGGCCTGAACTGCTCGTCGGGTCCGAAGGTGATGCTCGAGACCATCGAAAAAATAGCCGGCTACACCAGGCTGCCGCTCAGCGCGATGCCGAACGCCGGCCTGCCGACCACGGTGGAAGGCCGGAACTTATATTTGTGCTCGCCCGAGTACATGGCGCAGTACGCCCGCCGGTTCCTGCTCGCCGGCGTGCGGATCATCGGCGGCTGCTGCGGCACCACTCCGGAACATATCAAGGCGATGCGAGCCGAAGCGCGCAGCTTGCAGCACGTCGAAACGCCTCATAGCGTGGTGATCGAGCCTCCCACGGCGCGTCCGAAGGCCATGGAAAAAGTTCCGGCCGCCCAAAAAAGTTCGCTGGGAGCGAAACTCGCCGCCGGGCATTTTGTGGCTTTCGTCGAAATCCTGCCGCCGCGCGGCGTCGATGCGGCCAAGGAGATCGAAGGCGCGAAGCTCTGCAAGGCCGCGGGCATCGATTGCATCAACGTTCCGGATGGTCCCCGCGCCAGCGCGCGCCTGAGCGCTCAGGTCACGTGCCAGTTGATCCAGCAACAGGCCGGAATTGAAGCGGTAATGCATTTCTGCTGCCGCGATCGGAATATTTTGAGCATCCAGAGCGAGCTGCTCGGCGCGCATGCCGCCGGCATTCGCAACTTGATCTGCATCACCGGCGATCCGCCGCGTATGGGCGCCTATCCCGACGCCACGGCGGTCTTCGACGTCGACGCCATCGGACTCACCAACATCGTCAACAATCTGAATCACGGGCTCGATCTGGGCGGCAATCCGATCGGTTCGCAGACTGCGCTGCTGATCGGCGTCGGCGCGAATCCCGGCGCGTTGAACCTGGATGAAGAGCTGCGCCGCTTCGAATGGAAGGTCAAGGCCGGAGCCGAGTACGTGGTGACGCAGCCGGTGTTCGATCTGGACCTGCTCGAAGTGTTTTTGAAGGCCACCGAGGAGCACCATCTGCCGGTGATCGCCGGCATCTGGCCGCTGACCAGCTATCGCAACGCTGAATTCATGGTCAACGAGCTGCGCGTACCAGTTCCCGAGGAGTACATGGAACGAATGCGCCGGGCCGAAGGCGCCGACGCGGCGCGCGCCGAAGGCATCGCCATCGCGCGGGAAATGGTGCGGCGCGTTCGTCCGCTGGTCGCGGGAGTGCAATTGAGCGCGCCGTTCGGCCGCTATCAAATGGCGATCGAAGTCGCCGAAGCCATCGGCGATCGCCGCATGGCCGCGATCGATTAGAGATGCCATCTGTTCACGTGCGCTGCTGCACCGATTCCGCCTGCTTGGGATTGGTGATGTAAAACGTTTGCAGCAGAATCAGCACGGACGCGGTCAGCGGATCGGCGATCAATACGCCGAGCAATCCTGCGATCATGAACATCGCGAACTGCACCGCAATGGTCAGCGCCGGCGCGATGTGCACGGCGCGCCGCTCCACCAGCGGCAGCACGATGTAGCCATCGATTCCGTGGACGATCAGATATAACGCAACGACCAACCACACCCGGCCTGTTCCCTGCGCCAGCGCGAGCAGCACCGCCGGCACCGACGATACGATCGCGCCGAGATAGGGAACGAACTCGAACAGCCCGGCAATCAGGCCCAGCCCGAACGCCAGCGGGAATCCGATGGCCTTCATGGCGATGAACACCAGAAGGCCGATCGTGATCATGCCGACAATCCGTCCGATGAACCATCGCCACAAGACGTGATTGAGGCGTCCGAGAATTTCGGCGGTTCTCTCCCGCGCGGCCGGCGGGACCAGCAGCAGAATGCCTTTGCGGTAAAGTCCCGGCTGCGCGGCGAGATAGATGCTCATGAAAACCATCACCACCAGATCCACCGCCCATTCGGAAAGATGTTGCAGAGGCTTCATATCGTTGAGCAGGGCGCCGCCCGCTTTTCCCACCAGCGATCTGAGCTGCCCCTGCCCGGTGAGTTGCTGGAGCGCGCGCGGAATGCTCACCTGAAACTGCGAGAATTCGCTGGTGACCCGCGGTTCCAGCCACCAGGCGCTTCCGCCGAACAGCGCCAGAATCGCGAGAATCGTAATCGCCACGCCCAGCCCGGGCGAAACGCGAGCGTGGCGGTTCAGCCACAAAGCGCATCCGCGCAGGAAAACCGCGATTACGATCGAGGCGTAAATGAGAACGAAGACCCGCGCCGCCCGCACCGCCAGCATCGCGGCGAACGCCAGCAGAATCAACAGCGCGGTCGCGGCGGCGATTTTCTTCCATGGCATCGAAAGCATGCGTGGTCCCTGAAAGGTAGAGACTCCCCGGGGACGCGCGGCGTTCGCCGGCGCGTTTCGGATGCGACGCCTCGCCGCAACGCGAATAGCCCCGGCCGGTCATGCCGGGGTAAAGCACGTTACTCGAAAGGTCGAATGGAACGCTTCACCGGTGTTCGTCGTGAAACGCCCCGGCCAATTTTTCGATCGCTGTTTCCAATCGCTGCGGCTTGCGCAAAACGCCCTCGAACAGATCGCCCACCCGATCGAAACGCGCCACGGCGTTACCCAAATGGAACTGTTCCGGCCGCAGCTTCGGAGTCACTTCGCGCCAGGAAAGCGGCGTCGCCACCGGCGCGCCTTCATAGGCCCGCGCAACATAAGGGGCCGAAATTGTTTTGGTCTCGGCGATCTGCGCCCAATCGAAATACACCCGATTTTTTTCCCGCTTCGATACGGATCGCGCGGTGGCGAACAGCTCCGGACGGTCCATCAGCGCCAGCTCGGAAAGCAGACGCGCGAACTCGCGCACCTGTTCGTAGCTGTAGCGCGGCTCCAGCGGGACATAAATGTGCATCCCGTCGCCGCCTGTCGTTTTGGGGTATCCCTCCAGACCGGCTATCTCCAGTTTCGATCGAATCAGCAGCGCGGCCTCGACAATTTTTTCAAACCCGCACTCCACCGGATCCAAATCGATCAGCACAAAATCCGGATATTCGTAAGATCCCACGCGGCTCATCCATGGATTCTGATCGATGCATCCCAGATTCGTCAGGAACAGCAACGTTGCGCGATCGCCGGCGATCACGTACTTGATTCCGTCCGGCGCCACTTCGGTTCGCAGCCACTTGGGAAACGTATCCGGAGTGTTTTTTTGAAAGAACGCTTCGCCCGCGATTCCCTCCGGATAGCGGCGCAGGGAGAGCGGCCGATCCCTGAGGTACGGCAAAATCAGCGGCGCGATGGCGTCGTAGTAGTTCAGCAGGTCGCGTTTCCTGTATCCATCCTTCGGCCAGTAAACCTTGTCGAGGTTGGTGAACTTCAGCCGATGGCCGTCAATGGTGAGGATGGTTTCCTTCGCCGCCGGATCGAGCAGCGGCGCGCGCTCGGTCGCGGCCGATTCGCGCACGCACTCCCGGGGATCGACGTCGGGCCGCAGCCCCGCAAACACCGGAGCGCGCAGCCGCCCCTCCTCGGTCCAATTCGAGAATTTCACTTCGCACACCAACTCCGGCCGCACCCAGGCCACCTGACGCGGAAGATTCCTGTCCGGCTCGAATGGCCGCTCTGCGGTTTCAAGCGGCGCCAGCAACGCGTGAATCTCGCGCATCGTTTTCTGATCGAAACCGGCGCCGGCGTTTCCGGCCCACGTCAATTTGCCGCGGTCATAGAGGCCCAGGACCAGCGCTCCGAACAGCTCGCGTTCGCCTTTGGTGAATCCGCAGATCACGAATTCACCGGATTCCGTGATTTTCCATTTCACCCAATCCGGGCTGCGCCGCGATGTATAGAAACTTTTGCGCCGCTTGCCGACGATTCCTTCCAGTCCCTGCGCGCGCGCCGCTTCGAGCAGCTCCGCTCCATTGCCCACGAAATGCTCCGAATAGCGAACCACTTTATCGGGCGTCAAAATTTCCTTGAGCAGCCGCTTTCGTTCCTCCAGCGGAACGCCGCGCAGATCGCGGCCGTTGAGATACAGCAGGTCGAAGGCGAAGAACACGACCGGGTCCTTGCGGGCCATCGCCGCAATCGCGGCCGCGTCGGCGACGGTGATTCGTTTTTGCAGCAATTCGAAGCTCGGCGCGCCGCGCGGGTCGAGCGCCGCGATTTCGCCGTCCAGAATCGCCGTCGACGCGCGGACGTGATGCGGCAGCACCGACAACTCGGGATACTGCTTATCGATCGCGTTTCCGCGGCGCGAAAATATCTGGAGCGAGCCGGTGTCGATATAACAGATCGCCCGCACGCCGTCCCACTTGATTTCAAACAACCATTCCTCGCTCGACGGCGGCGTTCCGCGCCCGATTTCGGCCAGCATCGGCGAAATATTACGAGGCATCGGATCGGCGCCGCGTTTGGATTCGGCAACAGCCATGGTCGGCAGTTCGCGCGCGATCTCCTCCTGCGTGCGGCCGGAAAGCACGCTGCGCGCGTGGTCCTCCGGATCCCAGCCCGGCTGCGCGAAGGCGTCTTTTTTCTTGATCAGCAGCCACTCGTTTCCTTTTTCGCTGCGCTTGATTTTGGCCAGCACAAACTCGCCGTTAATTTTTTCGCCGTGGATGCGAAATTTGAAATCGCCGCGGGCGATCTGCTCCTCGGCGGTCGCATCGCCGAGGATTTCGTAGGTTCCGCGATCCCACAGCATCACGCTGCCGGCCCCGTAATTGCCTTTGGGAATGACGCCCTCGAATCCGCCGTAATCGATGGGATGATCCTCCACCATCATGGCCAGCCGTTTCTCCGCCGGATCAAGCGTCGGCCCCTTGGGCACGGCCCAGGATTTCAGCGCGCCGCCGGATTCCAGGCGCAGATCGTAGTGCAGCCGGGTGGCGTGATGGCGCTGGACGCAATAGCGCAGCGCATGCGCGGGCTCGGCGGGAATCGAAGCGGCTGGCTCCGGTGTTTTGTCGAAGCGGCGTTTTTCTTTGTATTTTTCCAGAGACAACCTAACAACACCGTAGCGTATTCGCAGCGCGCCCGGTCTGGGATCGGGGAACGATATGCTGTGTCCCGGCGTGAAACCGCAACAACAAATCGGGGCTCAAACGTTTGAGCTATAGTCATACTATGGCGTCTACTGTCTGGAAAGGCCATCTCACCTTCGGCCTTGTCTCCTTCCCCATCCGGCTCTACAGCGCCGCGCGGAGCGAAAGCATCAGCTTCAATCAACTGCACAAAACCGACGGCTCCCGCATTAAGCAGGTCATCTACTGCCAAGCCGAGGATAAGCCCATCCCGCGCAGCGAAATCGTCAAGGGATTTGAGTACGAAAAGGACCACTACGTCGTCATCGAAGACGAGGAGATCAAGAAAGTCGCACCCGCCACGGCGAAAGTGATGGAGATCCTCGAATTTGTCAAAGCCGATCAGGTGGATCCGATCTATTTCGAAACCTCCTATTACATGGCTCCCGAAGAGGCTGGCGAAAAACCCTACGCCTTACTGTTCGATGCGTTGAAAAAAACCGGCTATGTCGGCGTGGCGAAGATCGCGATGCACAACCGCGAGCACATCGTCATTCTGCGCCCCGGCCAAAACGGCGTTCTGCTGCACACCATGTACTATAGCCACGAAATCCGCAAAGTGGACGAATTTCGCACCGATCTCAGCCTGGTGAAGGAAAAAGAGCTCGCGCTCGCCACCAGCCTGATCGAAGCGCTTTCCGCCGATTTCGAGCCGGAAAAATATCACGATGATTATCGTGACAATCTGCTGAAGATGATCGAAGCCAAGAAGGAAGGCAAAGCCGTGGTCGCCACGCCGGAGCCGCAGCAGGCCAAGGTCGTCGATATTTTGGAAGCTCTTAAGAACAGTCTGGCGATGGCGAAAAAGCCCGCCGCCTCGGAAACCGCTCCGCCCGCGCCCGTCGTCGAGGAGAAACGCCGCCGCAGAGCACGCGGCTAGTGTCACTCTGCTTTCGACGCGGGTTCAAGGTGTTTGTAAATCCGGCTTACGCATCTTGAGAACGGTTACCGTGCCGATGCCGGCTTTCAAATCCAACCGGCTGCCGGTCTCCGCCGAACTGGTGAACTGATGGCCGAACAGCAGCCAATTCTGCGCCTGGCGGCCCGTAAAATCGGAAACAATCTGCCCAATGTTTGTCTTAGCCCGCAGGCAGTAGGCTCCTTCCGGCATCAGCAGAAAAATGTCGCCGTTGCGATCGCTCGCGCGAATATCACCGCTCATCCCGATCACGTTCAACTGGCCCGCATACTCGTCAATCGCCAGTTTGGTCGTGCCCGGAGCCTTAATCCGGTATTCGAGATTGAAATTCAGGTTCCAGCGAAACGGCCGCTCGATACGCCGATACTTTGGATAGGACGATACGATCGTCAACGCGCTCGCGCCGCCCTCGGCTTTCACCTGGATTCGATCGAGCAGCTTCGCATTGTCGGCGCTCTTGATCACGGTCAGCTCCACGCGCGGCTGATCCCAGGCTTGGATCGAAACGTCCCCGGCCGCGTTCTTGATGGTGAGGGCGCCATTGGCGGCGAGATCATAAACGTGCGTATCCGTGATCGGCCCGGCGGCGAAAGCAGCCCTCGCGGCGAGCAGCAAAGGAAGTATCTTCATTAGGAGGGAAAGCGGCTCGCGGGATCTGAGCCGGGATGAAGAAAATCTGGCGCGGCTTGTAGAGGTCCTCGACAAGCCGCCCAGGATTGAGAACAGAATTATTGAATCGACTCGATGCTCAGCGTATCGCCATTCACCGAGCCGTTCACGCTGACCGTCTTGCCGGCAAACTCCTTTGCCTTGGCCTGCGATTCGGAATCGATCTTATAGACCTTGCCGTCCTTCGTTACCAGTACGGCTTCGCCACCCTTCTTGATGCATCCCTGCGCGCATTTCGCGTCGGCAGCCGTGCCCGCCGCGTGTTTCGCGCCGCAGCTCGAATCGGCTATGAAGCCGGAGATTTCGGCAGCAAACGTCGAAGCGGCCGCGAGTGCCAACAGAATCAATACTTTCTTCATGGTGCCTCCCAATCTTTGGAGATCAAACTTCTGTCAGTATATCACAGATTTCGATGTTTGCATCCTGCCGATCGGCTAGGGATCGCGCGCCGGCGCGCTAAAGGTCCACAACTCTGGCGTCGCGCCAGAGGCGTTCCAGGTCGTAGTAGGTGCGCGCCTTTTCTGAAAAAATGTGGACCACGAAATCCCCGTAATCCACCAGGACCCATTCGGCGTTTTCGTAACCCTCAATGCTGGTAGGATATTCGCCCTGATTCTTCAACCTTTGCTCGACCTCATCGGCGATGGCCTGGATCTGGCGCGAGTTCGCCCCGCTGCAAATCACGAAATAGTCCGTGAAGGATGTGCACGCGCGAACATCCAGAACCACCAGGTTGCGCGATTGTTTGGATTCGGCGGCTTGAACAGCAATCTGCCAGGACGATTCAGCGGCGTTTTCGCTTGTTCGCAGCTTTTCAGCCCGGCCCAGGTTGAATCCTCCTGTTCGTATCGTACTACAGGCGGGCGGGCTGATAAAATCGTCGAAGTGTCCCCGCGGCCCGCTCTCGAAGTTCTCATCAGCGCCGGGCAAATTCGCGCGCGCATTGCCGAAATCGCCGTCGCGATTGACCGCGATTACGCGCCCGGCCCGGTCTATCTGATCGCGATTCTCAAAGGCGCCTGCTTCTTTCTGGCCGACCTCGCGCGAGCCATGGAAACTCCGGCGCGCATTGAATTCATCGGCATTTCCAGCTACGGCCGCGGCAAATCCAGCTCCGGCGAGGTGCGCCTCACCAAAGACCTGGACGTATCGATCGAAGGCCACAACGTCATCGTGATCGAAGACATCGTCGATAGCGGCGTCACGCTGAGTTATTTAATGAAAGTTCTGGCGCAGCGCAAACCGAAATCGCTGCGCATCGCGACTCTGCTCGATAAGCCGGAGCGCCGGCAGCGCCCGGTCGAAGTGCATTACACCGGTTTCGAGATTCCCGATAAATTCGTCGTCGGCTACGGTCTTGATTACGCCGAAGACTACCGCAACCTGCCCGACGTGTGCGTGCTGCACGAATAAAAGCCGTTCGCTTTACGCGCAGTGGAGAAACCAGCGGTTGAGCACCACGTCGCGGGAAAATCCCGGCGATCGGAGCAGCCCCGGCGCGATCCGGGAAAGAACCGATTGCGGAAGCCGCGCGCCGGCGCGTTCGAGCAGCGTCGGAGGGGTGCGAAAACGCGATGCGAGCATGGCCGGATACTTCGATGGATCGCCTGAGGCGATTGCGTCGGCGGCCATCACTCCGGACTCGATCGCCGGCAAAATTCCTTCGCCGCTCAGCGGATAGGCCAAGCCCGCCGCATCGCCGGCGAGCAGCCAGCCATCTCCGGAAACTCGCCGGGGGGAGCTGCCATAAAGCAGATAGGCGTGGCCGCGCGGCGCGGGCGGGTCGAACCCGATTCGCGCGCGAAGAAATTCGAAAAAATCGCGGACGTGCGAAGAAAGCCGGTGCGGATCGGCGCGGCCCAGGCCAATGTTCAACACGTCGCGCTTGCGAAAACACCAGCCGTATCCGCGGAGATCGCGGCAGAAAAAAAGTTCGGGCGTATCGGCGCGAATCCGGCAAGCGGCCGCTTGCCCGGGCGTCATTTCAAACTCGACTTCCTGCGCGACGACGGCGCTTTCGCTCGCGGCTTTGGCGCCCAGCAGCCTGGTCGCCGGACAGAAATGTCCTCCAGCGCCGATGAGAAAACGCGCTTCAATGCTGCCGTTGGCGATCCAGCGGCCATCGCGGCGCTCCAGCGTTTCCAGCGCGGAGCCCTCCATAACTTCGGCCCCGGCTCGCTGCAACAGAAAATGATCGAACTCGCGGCGGCGCACGCCGTAGCTGACCGGCTTTCCGTAATCGATTTCGCAAGCCTGGGCCCCGATCACGCTGGTGCGAAAGGCCAGAATCGGCTGAAGCACGCCAGCATAGGATTCCGGATCGATCTCCAGAACCGAAAGGACGCGCGGCGTGATCCAGCCGCCGCAAATTTTATCGCGCGGAAAAACATTTTTGTCGAGAATTGTCGCCCTGATCCCGGCGCGCTGCAGCCTCCAGGCGCACGCCGATCCCGCCGGTCCGCCGCCGACGATCAGGACATCGCGGGAACGCATGGCTCTCGATAGAGATGGTCGCGCGTCAGGGCCAGCGGGCGGCACTTGGTTCCGGCGAAGACGATTTGAAAAAGCTGGAGAGTGCTGGTTTCAAATCCCGCGATCGATCCGGCCAGATACAGACGCCAGGCGCGCTCGAAACGCTCCTCATACATGCGGCGAACCTCGCCGCGGGCGCGTTCAAAACGATCCAGCCAGTGCTCAATGGTCCGGATGTAGTGGCGGCGTAAATTTTCGACGTCGAGCACGGAGTAGCCGTGCGGCTCGAAAACTTCGATCGCCTCGCGCAGCGCGGGCGCGTAGGCCCCGGGGAAAATTCGCTTTCGGATCCAGCGGCTGAACTGCGTCTTGTAGCTGCGTCCGATGAAGTGAAGAAGTCCCCGTCCCGCATCCCCGATCGAGCGGTGGATCGCCTCGCCGAATTCGCGGTAATGTTGTTCGCCTACGTGCTCCAACATGCCGACCGAAACGAATACGTCGAACTTACCGGAAATATTGCGATAATCGTCCTCGATAAATTCGACGAACCCGGTGAGATTTTCCTGGCGCGCTCTGCGGCGGGCATATTCGATTTGCTCATGCGAAATGTTGAAGGCCTTCACCCGGACGCCGTAATTGCGCGCCATGTGGAGCGCCAGCGCGCCCCATCCACACCCCGCCTCCACCACGCTTTCCCCGGCGCGAAGCTCCATTTTGCGGCAGATATGATCCATTTTGGCGATCTGCGCCTGTTCCAGCGTCATCTCTTCGCGCGGAAAATAGGCGCAGGTGTAGACAAGCTGGCGATCGAGCCAGAGCTTATAAAAATCGTTGCCCAGATCGTAATGGTGATGGATATTTTCGCGCGATCGCCGCGGCGTATTGTTCTGCCACCACTCCATCCAGCGCGAGGCGGCGCGCGAATACCACCGCGGACCTTTTATCGTTTCATAAACGGTCACCAGAAACTGCACCAGATCGCCATCGACTTCGACGCGGCCCTCCGAATATGCCTCCCCGAATCCGATTTCCGGATCGCGCAGTAATTCCAGCAGCGTGGAAAAATCGCGGATCGAAACGCGGAATAACGGCTCGACGCCGGGCGGCGGATATTGGCGGCCGCCGACGGCGATCGTAACTGGCGCGCGTCCGATCGTTTCAAAAATTTTTCCGACAACCCATCTTTCCACAAAGCCGCCCTGGGGCCGGCGATTTGAATTTTGCATGGGGTGCAGGTCAGGCGAAACCTGAATCTCCTGCTTTTTGCCTATCACATTTGCTTAGATTCCGGCAACAGGCAAACAGATTCGCGTGTCGCCGCGAAACCGAGACGTTTCGAAAATCTTTACATCAGCCGGAAGTTGACTTCGATGGTCGCTTTCACCGGGACGGGCGCGCCGTCCTGCGTCGCCGGATTGAATTTCCATTGAGAAATCGCGGCGCAAGCCTGCTCATCCAGGCCGAAGCCGAGGCTGCGTTTGAGCGTTACCTCGGCGGCCGTACCATCGGCGCCGACGATTACGCCAAGAACAACCGTTCCGGCGATCTTCAACGCGCGAGCTTCCTGGCTGTATTCCGGATTCACCTTTTGGATCACTGTCGGAGGGTGAACGCCGCTGTTTTGGAGCGATTTTGCCTCAATATTCGCAGCGCCGGGCGAAAGCGATTCGACGTGTTTCTGGCGATAGTCCGATGCTGCTGTGAGCATGGCGCGCGCTTCGCCTTCGCGGTCCTGTTTCGCCAAAGCCGCCGCGTACATTTCCTCGATGAGCGCCGCCGCGGCGGAGTTTTTCGATACCGCCGATTGCGCGCGCAGGAAGAGAGATTCGGCATCGGCGCTGTCGCCTTGCGCGGCGCGCACCTCCGCCATCCAGGCGAGCGATTCGGCGTACACATCGCCCTTGCCGGTCAAGATCGCGCGTTGGATGTAATTTTCCGCGGTGGGCAGTTCGTGAAAATGGAAGATGCCGGTACGAAGAAGCGCCTGCGCGGTTTGCGGTCCTTCGCCGAGCGCGATGGCCCGCGCATAGTCATCGCTTGCGTTGCGGCCCTTGTAGTGATCCCACTCCAGATCGCCGAGTTTGAGCAAGCCTTCGGAGTAGGCATCGCTGTGCGTTCCGGCGATCTTGCCGCGCACCTCAAGCGAGGCTTCGAGCAGCTTGCGCGCCGGATCGTATTGGCGATTTTTCACAAACGCGTCCGCGGCGCGATCGAGCATCTCGAAATTATTCTGGCTGCTCGCCAGGCGAATCGTGGTTTCGACGTCGGACGGCGGCGTCGGGTCCTGCGCCTCGATCGCGGCGAGCGGCGCGATCAGCCCCGCGCCCGCGGTGAAAATCGCCACCAGTAAAAATCGGCCGGGCGGCTTTCGCGAAATCGCGGAATCGAGAATCGCGGCGAGCCTTGATTCGAGCTGTGACGGCTGCGCCATCCCGATCGCCGCGAACGCCGGCGCTGGCCTGGCGGAGCGCGCGATTTCGAGCAGATGAGAGGCGTATTCAGCCGGCGAGGAGCCGGCGGCAAGGACGGCATCGTCGGCGGCTCGCTCGCGGGTGGTTAAGAACTGGCGCCAGCCATACCAGGCCAGCGGATTCCACCAATAAAGATGAACGGCGAAGCGCGCAAAAATTTGCGTCGCGATGTCGCCCCGGCGAATGTGCGCGAGCTCGTGCAATAAAACCGAGCGCCGCTTTTCCGCACTCCATTCCGGCGCGGCCAGGGGCAGAAAAATCGCCGGACGAAACAGCCCGGCGGTCATCGGCGCGGATGCAATGCCCGAATGATACAGGCGGACGCGCGCACCGATCCCCAGTTCGCGGGCAAGCGATGCGAGTTCGCGCGAATCGGCCGGCTCGGAGTTGGCGCGCGCGCGGGCAACGGCGGCGCAGGCCAGGAGCAGCCGAGCGCAGCCGACCGAGGCGCCCGCCAGCCAGAGGATCGCCAACGCATCCGGCCAGGCGCGCGACGTTTTTGCCGGCGTTGACGGGGTGGATCGAACGGGAGCGAGTTGCCTGGCGCCGGCGATTGCGTCGGCGCGGAACGTCGCGCCCGGCGCGAGCATTCGATCCGCGCTGCGGATGTGCAGCGAGGGCAGGGAAGCATTGAGGAGCGGCAGCGCCAATAATCCGGCGAACGCCGCGGTCCAGACGAGATGCTGAACCGCGGCCGAGGCGCGGCGGATCAGGAGTGACACCAGACATGCGGCGGCGAGCAGCGCGATGCTCTTCAGCGCGATTGCGACAAGGGCGGCGTTCACTTATTTACCTTCCTTCCGGGCTTGTTCGATCATCCGCGCCATGCGGTCCAGCTCCTCCGGCGTGAGACGGCGCGAATCGAGTAGAGCGGCCATCGCCTGTTCCGGCGAACCGGCGAAAAATGTTTCGAGCATGTGCTTCACCGCCGATCGCTTGGCTTTTTCGCGCGGCACGGCGGGCGAGTAGATGTACTTGGAATCGAGGGTTTCATGCCGCGCGTGGCCTTTTTCCTCAAGGATGCGCAGCATGGCGCGGACCGCGGAGTAGCTCGGCGGATCCTCCATCGCGGCGAGCACCTCCGCGGCGGAGGCTTTGCCGCGCTGGTAGAGAATGTCGAGGATCTGCCGCTCGCGTCGGCTCAGTTTCGGACCGGTCATGCTAAAAATTTAGCACTGACCGGACGCCGCGTCAAGAAAAAAATTTGAAGCGAAGAAAATTCCGGTTACGGTTTTGCCGAAGCGCTGCTCGCGCTGTTGCCGCGCGGCTGCTGCACTTTAGGAGAGGCGACGTAGCCGATGATCATATCCTTCTTGATGTCGTTCACCACCAGCTCATAGGGCTGGGACGCGCGGGCCAGCAAAAATTGGACCGGCTCGTTCACCGTCTTGTCCTTCTTTTCGACGGTTTTGTCGTCGGCGGTGACCAGGATGGTGTAGCGGTTGTGCTTCGGATCGGCTTTTTCCAGGCGGATGGCCAGATCGCCGACGCGCTGCGGCTGCTTGGTTTTGGCGATCTTAAACTCGGTGTAATTGCGCTCGCCCAGCTCGCGCAGCGCGGCGAGTTCCTTGGCGTTGGTTGCGATCAGGCCGCTTTGCACGCCCAGATCGCCGCGGGCGCTTTTCATATCGGCGATCAGCTTTTCGGTATCGGCCCGATTCTTGGCGACATCCGATTTGACATTCGTCACCTCGCCCGAAACTTCGCCGATTTTGGTGTTGGCCGCGGTTGCGTCGCTTTTCACCTGGGAAACTTCCGTGCCCATGGTGGCGAGCTGCTTGCTTTGCTCCTCCTGAGCGCGCTGGAGCTTGGCGGCGACTTCATCGGCGTGCGCCAGCGCGGCGGCTTTCGCTTCGCCGCTCAACTGCGCTGCCTGTTTCTGGGCCTTGGCTAGCTCCTTTTCGAGCGTTTCGATGTTGCGGCGGCTGGTCTGAACGCTGACGCTCGACTCTTCGCTGAGCTTGGAGATTTGCGCGGAAAGCGAATCGCGCGTATCGGCCAGCTCCGTGCGCATCTGGTTCATTTGATAGAACAGATAGACGCAGGCGCCGACCAGGGCAATCACGGCGCCGAACAAGATCGGGATCTTGACTCCCGAAGAAGGCGCTTGAACCACGATCGGCTGCGGCTGTGGAGCGGACGGTGCAGGCGCGGCAGCGTTGGCTCCGGCATTTGTCGTCGTTCGGTTCTCCTGGGGAAACAGCATGTTAAGCGACCTCTGTCAATCCGTATTCTAGCAGTTAACTAACATAAAGATGCCAGCACGCCAGTTGCCGGTTTCAAAAACTTCGCCGAAAGAGGTTACGCGGCGTAAACCGCCGTTCGAAATCTCAGCGCGTGTGGGCGGGCTTGGCGAATTCGAGGACCTCCTGTTTGGGCACCCCCGCCTCAAAACACCTCCGGCAGCGGGCTTCGTACATTCCGGCGGCGCCGACCACGATCAGATCGCTCGATTCGACAAGGCGCTGCGTGTGTTTTGCCGGATTGCCGCAGCGCATGCAGATGGCCAGCGTTTTCGTAATCGATTCGGCCAGACACAGCAGTTCCGGCATCGGGGCGAAGGGGCGGCCGAGATAATCAGTGTCCAGGCCTGCGATGAGCACCTGTTTTCCGGAATCGGCAAGGCGGCAAGCGACGTCCACCAGATCCGCGCCGAAGAAATTCGATTCGTCGATGCCCACCACCTGCGTGCGCCAATCGATCTTGCCGATGATTTCCTGAGCCGTCGAAACCACCTCCGATTTCATGCGCTGATCGCCGTGCGAGACGATTTCATCGCTCGAGTAGCGGTCGTCCAGCGCGGGTTTGAAGACCTGCACTCGCTTGCGCGCGATTTTGGCGCGGCGCAGGCGGCGGATCAGCTCCTCGCTCTTTCCGGAAAACATCGGACCGCAGACCACTTCGATCCAGCCGATGGGAGTGGTGACAATATCCATAGAAACAATCCAGAATACAGTATGCATGCGCGAGGCGGACGCGTGATCAAACCGGAAATCCTCGATACGCTCGCGCCGGAGGAGGCGCAAGCGAGTTTGCGGGATCTGACGCGGATCAACCGGCGCTGGGGAGGATATTCGACGCTGCGGCGGCTGCTGGCGGAGGTCGTAACGCGGGAAGAAACATTTTCGCTTCTAGATGTCGGCGCGGCCTCGGGCGATATGGGCGAAAAAATTCAGGAGTGGTATCCGGGCGCGCGGGTGATCTCGCTCGACCGGATCCCATCGCATCTGCCGGCGCGGGGCGCGCGCGTTGCAGGCGATGCTTTTTCGCTGCCTTTTGGCGCAAAATCGGTCGATTTTGTGTTCTGCTCGCTGTTTTTGCATCATTTTTCGAACGAAGCGATTGTGCAATTGCTTCGCGAGTTTTGGCGCCTAGCCCGGCGGTCCGTGCTGGCGATCGACCTGGCGCGGCATCCGGTTCCCTACTATTTTTTGCCGTGGACGCGGTGGATTTTCGGATGGAACCGGGTGACGGTGCATGACGGCCCGATCTCGGTGGAAGCGGCGTTCCGGCCGGCGGAACTGGAGGAGCTGGCGCGGCGCGCCGGGCTCGGTTCGGCGCGGGCCCGGGCGTATTATCCGGCGTTCCGGATCGCGCTGCGGGCGCGGCCGGAGGAGGGCTTGTGGCGGGGAACCCTGAGCTATAATTCTACTGGAGGCGAATGAGTAAAGAGGACAGTATTGAAGTCACTGGAACCGTAGTTGAAAAGTTTCCCAGCGGATTGTTCAGCGTGCAGCTTGATCAGGAGCGGACGGTGCTTGCGCACCTGGCCGGCAAACTGCGCCGCAACCGCATTCGCGTATTGGCCGGGGATCGCGTCACTCTGGAATTGAGCCCGTACGATCTGACCAAGGGCCGCATCACCTATCGTCATAAGTAAAATAATGCTCCTCCGATCAGTTTCTTAGCGATCCGGAGAAGCGGTGCGCGCGCGGGCGGGTCCCTACAATCGGGGCAAATGCCAACCATCGCCCGGCAGCGCCGTCATTTCCAGGAACAGAACGAGTTGCTGCGTCAATTGAGCGAGCGCGTTGTGGGACAATTGCGTGCGCTGGAGCAGATCGTTCCCTACGTGCAGATGTTTCAGGCGGAGTTGTCGCCGGAAGGGCGGCCGGCCGGCGTGTTTCTGCTGCTGGGTCCGACCGGGACGGGCAAAACCCGAACGGTCGAGGCTCTGGCCGAAGTTCTGCACGGAAGCCCGCGGAACATTTTGAAAATCGACTGCGGCGAATTTCAGATGGAGCACGAAGTGGCGAAACTGATCGGCGCGCCGCCGGGATATCTGGGGCATCGCGAAACGACGCCGATGCTCACCCAGCAAAAACTGGGCGCGGTAGCGAGCGAGCGGAGCGGCCTGGCTCTGGTGCTGTTCGACGAGATTGAGAAAGCCGCGCCGAGCATGACGCGCCTGCTGCTGGGGGTGCTTGATAAGGCCGTTCTGCGGCTGGGCGACAACAGCACGGTGAATTTTGAGCGCGCTCTGATTTTTCTGACAAGCAATTTGGGCGCTCGCGAAATGAGAAAGCAAATGGCGCCGGATTTCGGCTTTGAGACGATGGTGCCGCCGGCGGGCGCGGCGGCGAAATTGTCCACGATCGGGATGGGCGCGGTGAAGAGAAAGTTCGCGCCGGAGTTTGTGAACCGCATCGACGCGGTGATCACCTATCGCCCGCTGGAGACGGTGTCGCTGCGCTTGATCGTCGATCAGCAGATCGAGGAACTGGAGCGGCACATCAAGAACCGGCTGGAGGACCGGGCGTTTGATTTGTTCGTGACGAACGGAGCGCGCGAGTTTCTGCTGCGCGCGGGCACCAGCGCGGAATACGGCGCGCGCGAATTGAAGCGAGCGATCCTGCGCCACCTGACGCAGCCACTGGCGGCGATGGTCGCCGGCGGAAAAATTACGGCCGGCGCCGCGGTGAAGGTGGAGGTGGAGGAGGACGAAGACCGGCTGGAGATTCGGATCGAGAATTGAGCAGGCGGTCGCCTTTTTCGCCCGGCTGAGTCGTCTTTCCTGCGGCCACATCCACCATTGGCGCCGCGTGGAGAACGGAGGGATGCGCGGTTTGCAGGGCCGCCGCTGCCCGGTCGTTTTTTAGAGGATCTGGCGGTCACTGCGCGCGCCGTCCTCTGCCGCCGGGCGATTGCTCGGGCGGATCCACTTCTGTCATGTCGACGCGCTGATCGAAATCGCCCAGCAGCCAGCGGCAGAAATAATCGGCGCGGACCCAGAAGAAATAATTCTGCACCGGCGCGTAGCTGTGCCGCACGCCGGGCAGCACGAACATATCGAAGCGCTTGTTGGCCTTGATGAGCGCGTCGGCCAGGCGCATGGTGTTCGCCATGTGGACGTTGTCGTCCATGTCGCCGGTGGTGATCAGCAGGTGGCCTTTCAAGTTTTTCGCGATCTCCGAATTCTTGTCGATCGAATAGTCGAAGGTCACGCTGCCGTCGGGATGATCGATTTCCTTGATGCCGTGATGCTTCTCGCTCCAGTTCTGGTTATAAACGTTGTTGTCGTGATTTCCGGACTCGCTGACCGCGACCTTGAAGAAATCCGGGTACTGAAGCATGGCGGCGGCCGACATGAATCCTCCGCCGGAGTGGCCGGTGATGCCCACGCGGTCGATATCGATCCAGGGATAGCGGCGGGCGAGCTCCTGAATCGCGGCCTTCTTGTCGGCCAAGCCGTAATCGCGAAGATTGCCGTAGCCGTAGTTGTGATACCACTTGGAACGATGCGGATTCCCGCCGCGATTGCCGACTTCGATCACGATGAATCCGAGTTGCGCCAGCGCGACGTTGGCGTTCTTGGGGGAAAAGGTCTGCGTGACCTCCTCGGTTTGCGGACCGGGGTAGACGAAGGCGATGATCGGATATTTTTTGCCGCTGTCGAAATCGAACGGCTTGTACATGACGCCGTAAAGATCGGTTAGCCCGTCATCGGCTTTCACGGTGAAAGGCGTTGGCATCTGGAAGCCCGCTTCGAGCAGTGCCGAAACGTCGGTGGTTTCAAGATCGAGGTCGAGCGCGCCGCCGCGATCCTCGACAATCGAGTGCGGCGCGGTGGAGACCGTCGAGGAGGTATCCACGAAATATTTTCCGTTGTCGGCTACGGCGAAGGAGTGCGAAGCCTCGCCGGGGTCGAGCAGCTTCAGGCCGGAGCCGTCGAGCTTCACGCTATAGAGGTGCGTGAAATAAGGATTCTCATTCGATTCGCGGCCCTCGGCGGCGAAGATCATCGTGCCGGTCCTGTCGTCGATGTTTTCGATGTCCTCGCTGACGAATTCTCCCCTGGTCACCTGATTCTTCAGCGCGCCATTGGCGTCGTAGCGATACCAGTGTCCCCAACCGTCACGTTCGCTCCAGAACAAAAGATCGGCGCCGCCGTTTGCCAGCCGTAGCGGTTTGGTTTCGACATAGGTATTCAGCCGCTCCTCGATCAGCGTTTTTACCTCGCCGGTCGCGGGATTGGCGACGCAGACATCCACTTTGTGCTGATCGCGGCTCATGCGGCGGAAATAGAGCAGATCGGGGCGGTTCGATACCCATTGCTCGTCGGTGCGATGGCGCTCGCGCTGGCGGGCGGTGATGGGGGCGTCGAAAATCTGCAAAGTTTGATCCTTGAAGCGGTCGGCTTTGATCTCTTTTCGCGAAGGC
>Ga0209062_1002562_pt1 | contig 23873 bp, 15 predicted proteins | sample Coa_R2_2_FD_187158 | JGI IMG/M metagenome (GOLD analysis project Ga0209062, IMG submission 187158) | Surface soil microbial communities from Centralia Pennsylvania, which are recovering from an underground coalmine fire - Coalmine... | ecosystem: Environmental > Terrestrial > Soil > Unclassified... | reverse complement strand
ATGGTAATTTCTCCTGGCGCAGCATTTAGCTTGTCAATGATAATCTCATCGGAGTAGCGAGCTTTTTCAAAGGTGTGTATCGCAGGGGGTAAAGTCTCAGACAAATGACCCATCCCATCCAACCCATGAATGTGGGCAGCATCTTCCACAGTTTCTCCTGTTATGGAAACACCACGACCTACCTCAATGTGAGGAAAGCCTGTTAAACCTAAAATCTGGCTAGCATTGGAAAACGTGCGAACCGCAGCAACATTGCCATCTGCAGAAGTGATAGCGACAAGTTCAGCAAGTCCTTGTTTGACTAAACACAGAAGCCACAGCAAGGCAAAGATATCATCTCCACCCGGATCAGTGTCGAGAATAATTTTGGGTATGCTTGATTGGGTTGTCATCCGAGAGCTTCAAGATAGGGACGCATTATATTTTGCATCCGGCAAACTTTAGCATACTGCCAAATAGATTCTATTGTGCAGAACTACATTGGTACCGAGCATCTGTTATTGGATATTCTCCGTGAAGGACACTCAGGAGGAGGAGTAGCAATCAGAGTTCTGCAGAATCTTGGAGTAGATGTGGTTTTTTTTGGAACAGCAACTGAGGAGAGCTTTAACTTAAAAAAGTTGTGAGATTTTTATGTTGTATTTGTAATACAAAAAGTACATCTTAACTCTGAATACTCACACAGATTAAGTAACTCAATGATTAATTTTTCTATTTCTAATACGCTGAAGGTCTTCCCAAAACTCTTCTCTTGTGACTTTATCTAGAGTTTCTTTCCTTTCTTGAGTATAGTCACCACTTCCCCATCCAGTTTGTTGTAAAAAGCGAATGGCATCAACTTGTCCCAAATGTTTGACTAAAATCTCATAACCTTTTTTTCTTAATTCTACTGGTGTCATAATGTGTTTTCTCTCATAATTAAGACTGAAGAATATTCATTAACCAAGTAACCGGATTGTCCACAGCTATTTTTAACACACCTTGATTGCGCAATGCATTTTTCAGTAACCGATCATCAGTGGAGAGTAAAACATCTACCTGTGCGACTTCTGCACAAACAATATGAAATGAATCATAAAGACTAAAACCAAGATTTTCTACTAATTGTTGTGAGCGGAAATCAACTTCTTCATCAATACTGATAGTTATGCTAGCAAATTCTAATAATTTTAATATGTTCTCTAGTTTTTCAAGATTTCGCATTTTTTCTAACTCCACCGTTATGGCTTCGCTAGTGACAAGTTGCCATTTTTTAGTGCTAATCCGCTCTATGATGCTAAGAATAGCCTCCCCTTCTAGACGAATTCTCTCTTGAGTCCAATCATCAAAAGGGCGATTAAGACAACAAACATCAAGATAAATTTTATAGTTAATTTCTTGGTTAGCCCTTATCATAACCAACCCCACCCCTTTCAGATGCCTCTCCACTCCTATAAATGTAGCTAGTGTAATCACACAATGTAACAAATAATACGTTACTTGACAAAAATGTTACGAAAAATGTTGCAATGACAGATTGCAGGTTTTAAATTACACAATAGTTGAATTTCTAAAAATAGTACATTGCAAGACACTGAAGTACAATGCTTTTGTCTAAAAGCTAGCCCTTTTTTTGTCCAAAGTCCAATTACTACCATTTGGGTATGGTTCATTCATTGAAAAAGCTTTTCAAAAATGACGATCAATCTCTAGATATTTTTTTTCCAGCCGCAATGTGGCTATTTAGCAGGCTTGTCATTGCTATTGCAATATTGTTGATTGCTCCCTCACTTCCTGCTTCACCTGATCACGCCACTGCCACATTTAGCTGGAAAGGTTTCTCCGCATGGGACAGTATTTGGTATCAAAAAATAGTAGTGTTGGGTTACGATTATGCCGTTGATCATAAAGAGCATTCTATTGCCTTCTTTCCCCTATTTCCTCTAGTCATTCGCTCAGTTATGTCCTTAGGCTTGCCTTTTGAAGTGGCGGGTGTATTCGTGAATAATTTGGCATTTTTAGCTGCCTTAATGACCTTGTATTTATGGGTAGAAGAGAATCATGGTAAAAGCGCGGCTCGATGGGCAACAGCAACTCTGGCATGGTGTCCTTATTCCCTCTATGGCACTGTCATTTATACAGAAGGTCTGTTTTTATTATGTAGCACCTCCGCTCTCCGGGCCTTTGACAAAAAGCAGTATCTCTGGGCTACTTTGTGGGGAACCTTATCGACAGCAACGCGAGTAAGTGGCGCTATGCTCTTACCTGCTTTTTTATTTGTAGCTTGGAAAGAGCGCAGAGGACTCAAAGCTTACCTTACTAGTCTCGCTGCTGGGAGTGGTCTGTTTCTATTCAGCTTGTATTGCCAAATCAAATTTGGTGATCCTTTAGCCTTCCTCCATGCACAGAAAGCCTGGCGTCCTTCATTTGGGTTTAATTGGCAAGGTTGGTGGGAAATGCTCAAACAAATTGTCTTGGGTCCAACAAATATAGACTCTGACACTATTGAAGACCCTTGGTATCTATTACTGTTTGCAGCGATTATTTGTAGTGGTTTTTTGTTGTGGCGCTTCCGTTTACAACTGGGTTTTGCCAAAATGCGCTATGGATTTTATTTCTTATGGATGTTGCTGTGGTTAGTGACATACCAACCTTTACCAGACGATCCCTTCTCAGGCGATCCATTGGTGAAAATCACACTCATTTTTGGTGGACTTCTTTTGCTGTGGTTTTCACGAAACCAAATTCCCCTTGTTGCAGTTGTCTATGGCTTTTGCTCCTACGGCTTAATCCTCAACACTGGACTTACCGCTTCTGTTGAACGCTACGCATATGGTATCGTGCCTCTGTCGTTTGCATTTGGTTTGTTACTTGCTCGTTACCCAAAATGGGGATACGCAATTATTTGCTTCTTCTCGCTTCCACTTGTCAATTTAAGTATACGATTTGCTCAGAAACTCTGGGTGGCGTAAAACGTCAACTGAAACCGCAACGGGTGCGCAGATCTAAAATCTTATCTGCGTAACCTCCGGGAAGCCGTCCTCCCTTGCGTCCACATATGCGGCTAAAATTCCAATTTGGTGTGGGGAATGGAAAAAAAATCGATTATGCCCAATGCTGTTGGTTGGATGATTGGCATCAGTGCCTTAGTTTTGTTCATATCTAGCAGCTTACGACATCTTTTGTTTCAATCTACGGCTTGGGACTTAGGAATTTTTGACCAGGCGATTTATTTAATCAGTCAAGGACAAAAGCCAATTTCTTCTTTCCTTGGGTTTCATATTCTCGGGGATCATGCAGCTTTGGTGTTTTATCCCTTGGCTTTGCTGTACAAAATTTACCCAAGTGTTTATTGGTTATTTGCTGTACAAGCAGTGGCTTTGGCAATTGGTGCTTTGCCCATTTGGCACTTGGCACGACAAGCAGGTTTGAAGGATAGTCAAGCGTTGGCGATCGCCTCAGCCTATTTGCTCTATCCACTCGTATTTAACATCAACTTGTTTGATTTTCATCCAGATGTGATCGCGATCCCAGCGCTGTTGATGGCGGTGTGGACAGCCAGAGAAGGACAGATTTGGTGGTTTTGTTTGAGTCTGCTGTTGGTGTTCGTATGCAAAGAGGTATTATCTTTAACAGTTGTGGCACTAGGAGTCTGGCTGCTGTTGTTTGAGAAGCGGCGTTTATACGGTGCGATCGCAATTGTCAGCGGTATCTCTTGGTTTGTAATTGCAACCAAAGGAATCATTCCCTTTTTTGGTGGTACAGCAGCGTCGGTAGATCGTCATATTAATCGCTATAGCTACCTTGGGCATTCATTCCCAGAGATCTTTAAAAATTTACTATTTCACCCAGGACTGATTTTAGAAAAGGTTTTTTCAGTTGATAACCTATTTTATTTAGTTTTACTGCTTGCACCTGTGATTTGGGGTTTTTCGCTGTCAGGAATTAAGCCATTGATTGGTGCAGTTCCTACTTTGGCAATCAATCTGTTGGCTGAAGATCCACTGCAAAAAGATTTAATTCATCAATACTCTCTAGCAGCCATACCATTTTTATTTTTGGTGGTGATTCAAACCCTGGCAACAGGTCAAGGATTACTTAGAAACAAACGCACCGTTATTTTGTGGTCATTAATAGCGTTTTTGGCTCTAGCAAAGTTCGGTTATTTTTGGTCTCGATACTTGGTTTCTCTCGATAATTGGCAAGCAACACACCAAGCGATCGCCCTCGTACAAAAAGGCAGTGTTTACACTACATCGGAAATTTCTCCCCATTTAAGCCAGAGAAAATTAATCAATTTGACCAATGCCAACTCTTCACCAGTTAACTTAAATCTTTTTGATTATGTATTACTCAATGTCCGTCATCCCGGCTGGGCAAGTAGTCAAGAGTTTGCTAATAGCTTAGTTAGTCAACTTAAAAAGCAACAGACATTTAAGTTAAGCTACGAACGTGATGATGTGTATTTGTTTGTCAAAAATAAATGATAAATAAAAACAAGATAATTCCTATTCTTGCACCTTTAATTATATGCGGCGCATTTATCGTATGTGCTGCTGTCGGTATGCTGATATGTCCTGAAGCTTTCCATAAATTCTTTTTTACATCACAATTAGGTCCAGAAATCTATCAGCGTTCTCAAAGTTACTATTGGGATGTCAAACTTTATGCCTACAAGGCTTTAAATCCTAATTGTGATGCTTTTTATCCTCTCTGGCCTTTTATTATCCGAACTTTATTTCATCCTCAAACTATAGAACAAGCTGCACATGACTTTTTAAGTGTTGCAACAGCTTTATTCTTTCTATCCACTTGTCTACTATTTTGGGTTTTCAAAACTGGATTAGGAAGCTTATATTTATCATTCTTATTAATTCTTGCCTATACTGTTAACCCTATGGCAATTTTCCGAGTTATCGGATACACAGAAAGCTTATTTGCTACATTAAGCACTATCTTTATCTGGATTTGTTTACCTCAAGCTAAACTGAATGAAAAGTTAAAACTTGTTTTTATTTTTGCTATCACATTTTTGATGGCTTTAACTCGACCAGTTTTAATCCAGATTTTATTCTCCAGTATAGCGGCTATTGGTACAATCCTTACTTTTGAACTGTTGAAGTTACAAACACTCTCGCGAAGGCATGTATTTGCTGTTTTGAATCAAAATATACTCTTTGTCAAAAAAACTATCACTATATGGGTGTCATCCTTGTTAGGATACTCACTCTATGGAAGTTTTTGTCTGAGAACAAGAGGTAATTTTTTTGCTCCTTTCCAAGATCAGAAATTCTGGGGTAAAAAGTTAGGGATTCACCTGGAGTTATTGTTTTTACCAAAATCATTATTGTTTGACCTATTAGGACTATATCTTCCTTTAATTCTTTTGACTGTCTCTCTAACTTTTGTTTATTTCAAACTTATTCAACGTGAACCATATATATATAGTCCTAAATCTATTGGGTGGAACTTATTATTTTTCTATCCACCTTTACTGATTATTTTATATCTTGTTAACTATTTAAAATATCAAAGACTCAAAGTCAATAAACTAACAATATTAGATTACACTAATAACTTATCCAGCAATTATATTTTTTGGTTTTGTATCTACTTTGCCACTATTCATTCTATCATTGTCTTTTTTACACAAGATCGTCTATTTAGTTTAGCAAGGTTTATATTTGCACTACCATTCTTTTTCTTAGCAGTAGGATATCTATATCTTTGCATCCCTGGGAAAACAAAGTATAACCTTTTGTTATGGTTTATTGGTATTTCAGCTATTAGCTTGATTCAACAATGGATGAATTATGGTCAAAATAAGTGGCTTGGTTAATTAAATTCAGTTCATATAGAGTTCAAAAGGAGTTAGTTGAAAAACAATGCTCAAAAAAATGGGCAGTCTTAGTACTATTTGGTTGATGATAGGTGTAAGTTCCCTCATACTGTTTATCTGCAGTAGTGTAAGACACTTTCTTTTTCAATCAACCGCCTTAGATTTAGCTATTTTTGATCAGGCTGTTTATCTGATTAGTCAGGGAGAGAAACCAATCTCTTCTTTTCTTGGGTTTCATATTCTCGGGGATCATGCAGCCTTGGTGTTTTATCCCTTGGCTTTGCTGTACAAAATTTATCCAAGTGTTTATTGGTTATTTGCTGTACAAGCAGTGGCTTTGACAATCGGTGCTTTGCCAATCTGGCATTTGTCACGACAAGCAGGATTGAAGGATAGTCAAGCAGTAGCGATCGCCACTGCTTATTTACTTTATCCGTTGGTCTTTAACATCAATTTGTTTGATTTCCATCCAGAGGTGATTGCTGTCCCAGCACTTTTTATGGCAATTTTGGCAGCGAGAAAGTTACAAATTTGGTGGTTCTGCTTGAGTATCCTCTTAGCATGTGGATGTAAAGCAGTATTATCTTTGACTGTAGCCGCAATGGGAATCTGGTTACTGGTGTTTGAGAAGCGGCGTTTGTATGGTGCGATCGCAATTATGAGCGGGATCGCTTGGTTTATGTTTGCAACTAAAGGAATTATTCCCTTTTTTGGCGGTATAGCAGCGTCGGTAGATCGTCATATTTATCGATATAGCTATCTTGGACACTCATTTCCAGAGATGACTAGAAATTTAGTGTTCCATCCACAAGTGTTCTTAGGCAAGTTATTTTCCTCAGGAAATCTGGAATATTTGATATTACTGGTAATACCCGTTATTTGGGGATTCTCACTAACAGCAATGACGCCTTTGATTGGCACTATTCCTACACTGGCAATTAACCTTTTGGCTGACTACCATCCGCAAAAAGATTTAATTCATCAGTATTCCTTACCCATCCTACCATTTTTATTTTTGGTAGTCATTAACAGCCTTGCTACAGGTAGAGGATGGCTGAGACACAAGCGCGCTATTGTTTTGTGGTCATTAATAGCGTTCTTAGCTTTGGCTAAGTATGGTCATTTCCTAGGAAAATATCTCTCATCTCTAGACACTTGGCAAGCCACAACTGAGGCTGTCTCTCAAGTTAAAACTCAAGGCAGCGTTCTGACTCTAGATGAAATTGCTCCCCATTTAAGCGAGAGAAAATTTATTAATATAATGTCTCCCGAATCTCCAGACATTGATTTTACTAATTTTGATTATATAGTGCTCAATACTCGCCACACCTTTTCTCGAGAACATAAAAAATTAGCTATTAATTATGTTAACCAACTTAAAAATCATCCAAAGTTTCACTTAACCTTTGAGCGCAATGATGTTTATCTTTTTCAAAAAAATCAATAACCAATGATCAAGGACAAAGGACAGTTTAAATGGTTATTTTTTCCCATTCTCATGTGGCTATCAAGCCGAATGTTTATTTGTATAGCCATGTTGTTGGTTGTGCCTTGCCTTTCTCATTTCTCTAAAGGAGTTCCGATCACACCTGGCTGGCATGTTTTTTCGGCTTGGGATAGTACCTTTTACGAGAAAATTGCAACTTATGGTTACGATTATTTGATTAACGAAAAACAACTTGTATTTATTGTCTTTTTTCCCTTACTCCCTTTATTCAGCCGAGTCTTGATGACGTTCGGTTTACCTTTTGAAGTGGCTGGTACATTGGTGAACAATCTAGCTTTTTTAGGAGCAGTGATTGTACTGTATGCTTGGCTCAATGAACGTTATGGCACAGATATTGCGCGGTGGTCAACAGCTGTGCTGGCTTGGTGCCCGCTATCTTTATTTGGTACAGTCATTTATGCAGAAGGGCTGTATCTTTTGTGCAGTACAGCTGCTTTAAGGGCTTTTGATAAAAAACAATATGTGGGAACCGCGCTTTGGGGTTCTCTGGCTACTGCTTCGCGTCCAACAGGGATAGCATTAATACCTGCTCTTTTGCTTGTCAGCGTTATTGAACGTAGAGGTATAAAAGCTTGCATTGCTAGTTTGGCATCGGGTTGTGGTCTATTTTTGTTCAGCCTGTATTGTCAGATGAGACTGGGAGATGCTTTGGCATTCCTCCATGCACAGAAAGCGTGGCGTCCAACCCTTGGTCTTGACTGGCTGCATTGGTGGAAGATGCTTATGCAAATTGTGGTTGGTTCTACGAATTGGAAGTATGGCTACATTAAAGACCCTTGGCATCCACTGCTATTTACAGTTATTGTTGTCAGCGGTTACTTGTTATGGCATTTCCGTGAAAAATTGTCTGCGCCCACGATAGATTATGGTTTTGCCTGCTTGGGATTGTTAAGCTGGTTGTTAGCAGGTGATCCCTTGACGAATATTGCGATGATTTTTGGTGGTCTATATGTGTTATGGAGAGTACGCACTGAACTCAGCCCAATTGTTACTGTCTATGGCTTTTGTGGTATTGGTTTGTTACTTGCTTCTGGAGGTACAATTTCTTTAAATCGTTTGGCTTATGGTATCGTATCCCTATCAATTGCTTTAGGTGTGCTAGTTGCCCGCTATCCCCGTAGGGGGTATGCCGTGGTAAGCCTGTTCACGATTATACTGGCAAGCTTTGCTATACGATTTGCCCAAGCTCAATGGGTAGCTTAGAGAAGTTGGACGAAAACTTAAAATAAATTAAATTATTTATTTATTAAAAAATTGCTCATTAGATTTTTTTAACATGTACATTATGTATGGCTGTATAAGTATATGCTTTATCATATATAGGATATATAGCAATCCTAAACCATTCGTGAGAGACAAGAATCTCAGTTTCTCCAAAAAACTGGGATTTTGGAAATTAGTTGATCATAGTTTCTCAAGCCTTCAGTGGTAATACTGAAAGGAGAGTTTTCATTGTTATATGAATAGGGGGATGATTTTGCTTAATAGATAATTACATCATGATCTGAGTGCAAAACTCAGACTTTTGCAAGCTGTTCATAAGTATTGAATTGCTGAAGTGTTAATCTCAAAGAGGTTGACTAGAAATGACATCTAGAATTGAACTAAAGGCGTAAGTATCTTTAAGTTAACTCAAGTAAACTGATTAGCAAGATTAGATTGTGTGACGAGAAACTATATCTAGTTAATTTACGTCTACACAAACTTGATAGAAGGTACAAGACATAGCCCGTATGTTCAAAAATTTACATTTTCTTTAATAGAAAAAATAAAGGTAAGTAGTATGATGTGATTTGTTAATTATGAAACTAATTTTATTTAATAAAATTCAACGATACCAAAGTTTAATTGTATCGGGGCAAAGCGTCTATTGCTCATTGATATTATTCAACTTATCAGCAGTTTGAAAGCTCAGAATCAAGGCTTTCACAAAAGCTGTATAATCTATTTGGCTACTCTCTCAACTTCTGTTAATCTCTACTAAAATTTTCAGGATTCTTCAGAAGCTATCTAATTCTTTAGATATCTAGAATTATTTATACGACCGCGTACTATATTATACCGTCAAATCCGTAAATTGCGGATTGCTTGTGAAGGAGATATTAAGTGGAAAATCATAAGTCGTTAATTTGGCCACAAGCAATAGTGGTTGCGATCTTAGCCTTGTGTGGTGCTTTTGGTATTGGCTTGCTCTTACCTGTAAACCCTAAAATGTCTGAAGCTCAAACTAAACAGGCTCTAGACTCAAAGGATCTAACTGCCAAGACAGGAACTCAGCAGCGCATTGAGAAGTTTAAGGCAATGATGCTGACAAGTTGGCAAGAACAAGCGAAAGCCAAGGGCATTTCTTATAATCTCCCATCACATTATCAAGGAGCAACAATTGAGCAAGCAAAACTGAGTCCTGGTCAGAAGGTGATTGCTCTTACCTTTGATGATGGTCCTTGGCCTAAATCTACCGCGCAGATACTAGACATTCTTAAAGAGAACAATATTAAGGCTACATTTTTCCAGATTGGGCAGAACTTAAAAAATTATCCAGATCTCAGCAAAAGAGTTGTTGCAGAAGGTCATGTTCTTGGCAACCATACTTGGCATCACTGGTATCATTATCTGAATCCACAAGCAGCAGCCTTTGAAATTGAAAGTACAACCAATTTGATTTATCAAACCACAGGAGTCAAAACCAATTTGTTTCGACCACCTGGGGGAGTTATGCGCAATGGGGTGGTTGATTATGCTAAGCACAAAAACTATGCCATTATCATGTGGTCTGATGACTCTGTAGACTACAGCCGTCCTAGTGTGGCAAAGTTGGTTCGCACTGTTATGAAAGAAGCAAAGCCTGGCGGTATTATCTTAATGCATGATGGTGGTGGTAATCGCTCTCATACTGTGGAAGCTTTACCAGAAATTATTAGTAATTTACGCAAGCAGGGTTATAGTTTTGTCACGATTCCAGAACTATTAGAACTGCAAGATAAAGATCAGGCTTTAGCAGCAGCTAAAAAGCAAGTACAAAATAAAGATCAGAATACTACTACAGACAAAAAGCCAACACAATCTCCAGACCAGAACACTACTACAGACAAAAAGCCAGTACAATCTCCAGACCAGAATACTACCACAGACAAAAAACAATAACGAATAGGGTGCATAACATCAAGTTCATGCACCCTACTCATTAATTACCAATGGCAAAGGAGACTATGGACTCACAAGCTGTTTTTCCTCTACAGATTGGGGATTAGCCTCGGGACTATTAGCCTCAGAAGGTGGAACTAACTGCCAGAACTTCGGTAAGAATTCTTGCCAGTTTTGTAAAATTCTTCTTGCCTTTGGTGAATTGGTGCGTTCTGCATGAGCTTTAATTAACTCTTGCAACTGTTGCTCTCCAGCTTTTGCAATGACTCGTTGGATCTTGACAATTTCCTGGTTTACCAACTCTGGAAATCCACCATCTTCATCTAAGAAGTAAGCAAGTCCACCAGTCATTCCAGCCGCTACGTTGCGTCCTACTTTGCCAAGAACAACAACCAAGCCACCAGTCATGTACTCACAGCAATGGTCACCTGCTCCCTCGATCACCGCAGTACCTTTAGAGTTCCGTACCGCAAACCGTTCTCCGGCTAAGCCGTTGGCAAACAAGATGCCACCAGTCGCACCATAGAGGCACGTATTGCCAATGATCACATTTTGTGATGGGTCATAAGTGGTATTTGTGGGAGGCTTGATGATGATTTCACCACCATTCATCCCTTTACCTACATAGTCGTTTGCCTCTCCTTCCAAAGTTAGATTCATCCCAGCAATATTAAAAGCACCAAAGCTTTGCCCAACACTACCTTCGAAGTTGAGGTTAATTTGTCCCTCAAAGCCATTGTCGCCATACTGGGAAGCGATCGCCCCTGCTAATCTTGCACCAACTGTTCTATCAGTGTTGACAATAGGATAGGTCTTGGTAACTGTAGACTGGTGACGAATGGCAGCTTGAATGTCTGGATCAGACAGCAATTGGTCATCCAACACCACCCCATTGCTGTGAACTTCTTCATGCTCTAACCAGCTACGGTTGTTGGTAGTATCTGGGAGATGAAGTAAACAGTCCAGATTCAGCGATTGCACTTTAGTGAGATGAGCATTTTGGCGCAGTTTTAATAAGTCGGCACGTCCCGCAATTTCTGATAAAGAACGGTAGCCAAATCGTGCCAACAGACTACGCACTTCTTCGGCAATAAAGTAGAAGAAGTTGGCAACGTGTTCTGGCAGACCAGTGAAACGCTTGCGCAATTCTTCTTTCTGAGAAGCAACACCCACTGGACAGTTATTGGTGTGGCAAATCCGCGCCATAATACAGCCTTCGGCAATCATGGCTATTGAGCCAAAGCCAAATTCTTCCGCACCCATGAGTGCGCCCATGACCACATCCCAGCCACTCTTTAAGCCACCATCTACACGTAAAATCACGCGATCGCGCAGACCGTTTTCCATTAGCACACGGTGCACTTCTGTTAAACCGAGTTCCCATGGTGTGCCAGCGTGCTTAATTGAACTCAAAGGAGAGGCTCCTGTACCGCCATCGTGACCGGATATTTGAATGATATCGGCATTTGCCTTCGCCACACCAGCGGCGATCGTCCCAATCCCAATTTCTGCCACTAGCTTTACTGACACCTGGGCTTTTGGATTAATTTGGTGCAGGTCAAAGATGAGCTGTGCTAAATCTTCAATAGAATAAATGTCGTGGTGCGGTGGTGGAGAAATCAGGGTAACTCCTGGTTTAGAGCGCCGTAACATGGCAATGTAGGGGCTGACCTTTTTCCCTGGGAGCTGTCCGCCTTCGCCTGGTTTTGCACCTTGGGCAATTTTGATTTCTATTTGTTTGGCACTCATCAGGTACTCTGGTGTAACTCCAAAGCGTCCCGATGCAACTTGCTTAATGGCACTAGAAGCTGTATCACCGTTCCGTAATCCCTTTAAGTGGGGTAAAGTCGGTGAGTGTCCAGCAACATCCACGTCATCTAGAACTTTAAATCGTACCGGGTCTTCGCCACCTTCGCCAGAGTTAGACTTGCCGCCAATGCGGTTCATTGCCAGCGCTAGAGTTTCATGAGCTTCTCGCGACAACGCTCCCAAAGACATTCCTCCAGTGCAGAAGCGTTTGACAATCTCAGTCACTGGCTCTACTTCTTCCAAAGGAATGGGTGAGCGATCGCCCTCAATGTCTAGCAAGTCACGTAGTGCCGTAATTGGTCTGTTTTCCAAGTATTTCTTGTAAACTTCATAGTGGTCGTACTTCTTCCCATCTACAGCCTTATGGAGAGCTTTTGCCAGTTCTGGGCTGTTCATGTGATACTCACCACCGGGGCGATACTGAACAAAGCCAAGATTTTCTAACTTCTTGGTTGTGAGTTCTGGGAAAGCTTTGCTGTGGAAAGACAACACTTCACCAGCTAGTTCGCTAACACTCAAACCTCCAACACGGGAAGTCGTTCCTGAGAATCCTAACTGTAATAAATCTTGACCGATGCCAATTGCTTCAAAGATTTGTGCACCTTGGTAACTAGAAATGAGAGAAATTCCCATCTTCGAGAGAATTTTTAGCAACCCTCCTTCAACTGCTTTGCAATAGTTTCTGAGAGCTTGCTCCAGGCTGATAGCAGGAATTTTACCCCGCTCCATAAACTGTTGAGTCTTAGGATCAGACCACCAATCGCTTACAGTGTTCAAAGCCATATAAGGACAAACAGCAGCAGCACCGTAGCCTATTAAGCAAGCAAAGTGATGTGTACTCCAACACTGACCAGTATTTACAATCAAAGATGCTTGCATCCGCAATCCTTCACGGATCAGGTGATGGTGTACTGCACCAACAGCTAACAAAGGTGGGATATAAGTGTATTCGGTATTGATTGCGGGGAAACTCGCAATGCTTGGAGCGGAACTCTTGCCATAGGCATCACTCAAGATGAGAATCTTAGCTCCCGCTCTCACTGATTCAGCTGCTTGTAATTGTAAAGACTCTACTGCAGCTTTTAGCCCTTGTGGACCACTGGCAATTTCAAATATTGTTGGCAACTCAGCTGTTGCAAATCCCGACAGTTGGATAGCCTGCAAATCTGCGCTTCGAATGACTGGTGATTCTAACTTCAATCGGCGAGCATATTCTGGTTTTGGCTCTAATAAATTGCCTCGTTCACCTAATTCTAGGCTCAAGGACATGACTAAGCTTTCCCTGAGAGGATCGATCGCTGGGTTTGTGACCTGAGCAAAGCGCTGTTTGAAATAGTCATAGAGCAGGTGAGGTTTTTCTGACAGCACTGCTAGGGGAATATCATCACCCATGCAAAAAGTTGGCTCTTTAGCTTCTATTGCCATTGGCTGGATGACCATTTCCACATCTTCGGTTGTGTAGCCAAAGGCCAATTGGTGGCGAAGCAAAGTTTGTCTATCTAAAGCAGGAGTGGGGGATGCTTTGCCATTTCCATTCCCGATTTCCCATTCCCGATTCCCCAATTCCTGACGGTGCTGTCGTAACCATTCTCCATATGGATGGCGTTTGGCAATGCGTTGCTTGATCTCCCAATTCTTGAGGATTTCATGGGTTTCTAAATCTACGGCAATCATTTGCCCAGGTCCGAGTCTGCCTTTCTCGAGGATGTTGGCTTCTGGAAAATCTACCACACCAGCTTCCGAGGCAACTACGATATAGTCATCATTAGTAATGATGTAGCGGGCTGGTCTTAAGCCATTGCGATCTAGAGTTGCACCAATTTTCCGCCCATCACTAAATACCAAGAGTGCAGGTCCATCCCATGCTTCTTGCAGCCCACTGTAGTATTCGTAAAAATCAACAATTTCTGGATAAGAACGCAAAGAGGGCTGGTTTTTGTAAGCCTCTGGAACCATAATCATCAATGCTTCCAAGGGACTACGTCCAGAATGCACGAGTAACTCCAGCACATTATCCAGGTTGGCTGAGTCACTATTACCAATGTAGACAAATGGTCTGAGTTCTTCGAGGCGGTTGCCCCAGACTGGATGATTCAGGCTTGCTTCCCGTGCCATCATCCAGTTTATATTACCTAATAAGGTATTAATTTCGCCGTTGTGACCCAAAAGCCTCATTGGTTGAGCCAAAGGCCATTTGGGCATCGTGTTGGTGCTAAAGCGACGATGATATACCGCAAAAGAACTTGTATAAGCCTGATTTTTTAAATCAAGATAAAACTCTCCTAGGACAGCCGAACGCACCATGCCTTTATAGACAATTGTTCGATGGGAGAAAGAACAAATATAAAATTCATCTGACCAGCTGTCGTTTAAACTGCGGATAGCTTGACCTATTTTGCGGCGGGTAATGTACAGTTGCCGTTCCAACTCATCGCCACTTTTATCAACTGACGCTACAAAAACTTGCTCTATTTGGGGTTGGTTTTCTCTTGCTTGCACCCCTAGCAAATGAGGCTGTACTGGCACTACTCGCCAGCCCAGTACAGTCAAATTTTCTGCGACTGCCACTTGCTCAACAATAGCTTTGGCTGTTTGTGCTGCTTGGGTGTCTTGTGGTAAGAAGATCATCCCAACAGCAATATTATTCGAGGACAGTTGTATTCCCCGCGCCGACAAGTCTTGTTGAAACAACCGCCAAGGTATGGCAGTTAATATACCAGCACCATCGCCCGAGTCTTGATCTGCGCTACAACCACCCCGGTGTTCCAAGCAAGTCAAAGCATTTAAAGCTTTTATGATGACTTCATGATTTTCATGATTCTGTCGATGAGCAATAAAACCAACTCCACAGGCGTCTCGTTCTTCCACTAACCATCTTTGTCCCTGATCGATCATTGTCTGTTCTTGATGCATCCTTTCTTGAGTCATAGCTATCCCTGACGTTTTATGAGTGATCAATTTTGTCCTGCTTGAGTGAGAGAAAAGTTTTCTTAATTGGGAAATTGAGAAATTACTGAAACAAATGAAAATTTAGAGAAAAAAAATTTTAACGTCGGGTTTTGTGCTTGTTTCACCCTTGTTAAAATCATGTCGTTCTTTTTATGTGTTTATGCTGCGTTAGGTAAACTACTTTGGCACCAACAGTTTTCTATTTACATCCTGAAGCTATGTATTTCCTCAAATTCCCTTTTCTCTTAGTCTAAAGTACAGATGGTAGCTAAAGCACCTAGCTACTTAGTTGGAAACAACTCATACCTTCAGGTTTCACTACTCGCGGTGCTGAAATTCCCTGATTCAGCCACAAAATCAGCGTATTACACTATATACCCATTTGGCAATTCCTATAATATTTCTCTTGTGATGTTGTCTTGAGTTCAGATGAATTATTTTCAGGCGTTGCTATTATGTAAGACTGACTTTAAGTAGCAACTGGCAAGAATAGATTGTCTAGATTTCAATTTTCATGGCCAAGCAAATGCCGTGGTCATTTTTGCTTTGGTGTTAGTTAACACACTTAGCTGCAATGGTAATATTGAGAAAATTTCCTGTTCGTTTTTGCTGCAGACAAAAATCCCATATATACATTATCACGTTCTCGTTCAAAACTTATGTCAGAATTTCTTGATGTTGGAAAAAATTTATTGAAATGATAGCCTGAATAGAACTCAGCATGCTGGAAGTGTGTTCTTCAAAAAAAGGCAGTCTTCAAAACTTATCTAGCGATTATGATAGAAATACTGAACTTTGGCTTAAAACTATACTGCAGTGCTATTAGTAACCAAATCAATAGTTCCTTGACCAAGGTTTTAGTGTTGCCAATACTCTCTACTATATTGTACCTGACAACTATCTCTACGACGGGAGCAAAAGCCGTAGGAGAGGTCAAAGAACATTCTTCCCCGCTTCCAGCCGTGGAGATTTTCTCTGGTGATCGCATTTCTTACAATGGTCGTACATTTCCAGGAGCTTGGTTGCAGCGACATGGGACAACTCAACTGAGTGATGTAGTCCTCAGGCAATTGTTTGGAGTAGATTTCTTAAATACCAATAATCCACTCAAGCAACCAATCCGATGGTTTTCATCAGTGACAAAGCCAGAGGTTTTAACCAGTTTGCTGTTAGGCGGATATCGTTATCTAGATATTACAGATTTGGCGCGAAAAGCAGGATGGCAGATCATAGCTCGTGGCAATACGCTAGTGATATCTACACCAATTGCCAAGCTCATAGATATTCACCAAGATAAGCAAACTTCAAATAAGCGCATTATTGTAGATTTAGATCGACCTACAAGCTGGCAAATAACACAAGTCTTGTCAGATACACAACCTTCAGATTCTCCCTCTTCTAGCCCACTCAATCAAGAATGGACAATTGCTTTAGATGGAATTATGGCAACTCCTACGCTAAAAGAGGGGGAGGGAGGGAAGACTTTTCAGACTTTATCTGGATCACCAATTCAGCAAGTAGAGGTGGTTAATAATCAAACAATAATTCATCTCCATGTTCCCGTTGGTTGGTCGCCTCAAGTCAGCAGCCTACCTAACCCTAATCGCCTCATAATTGATATTCAACCTGATGCAGTCGTATCACGGGATATTACATGGGCACCAGGATTGCGTTGGCGACAACAATATGTGAACTTAGGCCAGGAACGTTTCCCTATTGTGTGGTTGGAAGTCAATCCTCGCGATTTTGGAATCAAACTGAAACCGATTTGGGCAAACCCCAATACTCTTGTAGGAACTGCTCCCTTGATTCAAACTGCAAAACGATACTCAGCAGTAGCAGCGATTAATAGTGGTTTTTTTAATCGTAATAATCAGTTACCTCTGGGTGCCATTCGCCGAGATGGTCAATGGTTGTCTAGTCCCATTCTGAATAGGGGAGCGATCGCTTGGAATGATGCAGGTCAATTCTATATAGGTCGTCTTCGCTTACAAGAAACTTTAATTGGGACAAATCAATCTATCTCTAATACGGCTAAAACACCACCTTTAGCAACACCAAGCAGGGTAGAGAACAATGAAAGTCGAGAGCAAGTGCAGTTGCCAGTTGTAGCTCTTAACAGTGGCTACATTCAGAATGGTATTGCCCGGTACACCTCGGTTTGGGGAGCAACTTACACCCCCCTAAGTGACAACGAAACAATCATTGTTGTTCAAAACAACCAAGTTATTAACCAATTGCCAGGAGCGAAAGTAGGTCCGACATCTGTTCTCATTCCCCAAAACGGTTACTTGTTAACCTTACGTGGTAACGCTGTTAGTAGCGCGTCAAAGTTGCCCATTGGCTCTTTGGTAAACATTACAAGTGTCACCACTCCCCTTGATTTCAATAGCTACCCCAATATTGTGGGAGCCGGACCACTGCTAGTGCAAAATCGTCAAATCGTTCTTGATGCTAAAGCTGAACAGTTCAGTCATGCCTTTATCTCCCAAAAAGCTATTCGTAGCGCCATATGCACAACAGCTACAGGGAATTTACTCATTGCTGCTGTACATAATCGTGTTAGTGGTGCTGGACCAACCTTAGCAGAACATGCTCAACTGATGCAGCGCTTAGGATGTGTGAATGCCTTAAATTTGGATGGTGGTAGTTCTACAAGTTTATATTTGGGTGGAGAGCTACTTGACCGTTCTCCTAGCACTGCTGCTCGTGTTCACAATGGAATAGGTATTTTCTTACCAGTAACTGAAGTTAATCGTCAATAGTCATGCAGTAATAATTCTAAATATTTAAGGATAAATTTAAGGATAATTACTCATAAACAAAGATGAATTAACATCGACTTTAAAGTTTAGAATAAGCTGTCTTTCCACTGGATGAAGAATTTGTATAGAGATATTATTTTGAGCAGTTATCAATTACACATCCGCATTTGATTTTGCTATGTTGAGCATTAGTGACAACAAATGCTAGTTCTCACGGTTGTCACATCACGCCATACTTTTGATCAATTGTTTAGAGTACCAGGAATTTTCTTGTACGAAAACGTGTCACAAAACGAGGTAATTATGGCTCAATTTCAAGATGCAACATCAGTCAACACACTGCCCCTACCATCAGTCGTCACATCCAGAGGCGTTGCAGCAACTGAACTACGTCCCTGGGGTTCTTTTACAGTTTTAGAAGAAGGACGTGGCTATAAAATTAAGCGTATTGAAGTTAAGCCTGGACATCGCCTCAGTCTTCAAATGCACCATCACCGTAGTGAGCATTGGATTGTGGTTTCTGGTACCGCTAGAGTGACTTGCGGTGACACTGAAGTGATGTTGAGTAACAATCAGTCAACTTATGTACCCCAATGTACTGCTCATCGTCTAGAAAATCCTGGTGTGATTCCCTTGGTGTTGATCGAAGTGCAAAATGGTGAGTATTTAGGTGAAGATGACATTATTCGCTACCAGGATGATTACGCGCGTACAGAAAATTCAAATAACAAGTGATCTAAAAGTTTAATATCTATTAAGTATTGTTTCAATCAAGCGCGATCCATTACTTTTCAATAGTGAAGCGAGAAGTCCCTGTCTGATCAAGGCAGGGACTTCTTGTAGTAAAATTCTAGATAAGATTTGAAGATAAAGTTTCTGTTTGATAGCCAATTTCATGATTCATCTGAGTAGAGCAGCCGTAAGTGAGATCAAACGATTAAAAGCAAAACAGCCAAACAGTTTATTTCGTTTAGCTGTCAAACCGGGTGGCTGTTCAGGATGGTTTTACGATATGACCTTCGATGACACTATAGAAGTTAGCGATCATGTTTTTGAATCTCAAGGTATTCAAGTGTTGATAGATGCTGACAGCCTAAAATACCTTGATGGCTTACAGTTGGATTATTCAGAGGATTTGATGGGCGGGGGCTTTCGCTTCTACAACCCTCAAGTCAGTCAGACTTGTGGCTGTGGCAACTCTTTTTCCATGAGTTAATATGGTTATGAACCAGAATTTTATAAAAATATTTATAAAAATAAAATAATTATTGACACAAACTCATCAAAAAAGATATAATGGTGATTTGTTAAAACTTAGTCCCTAAATAGCCTCACGTGCTGTAACTCATGCCAACCATACAGCAACTTATACGTAACGAACGCGAACAATCGCGTCAGAAAACCAAGTCCCCAGCTCTAAAACAATGCCCACAACGTCGGGGTGTTTGTACTAGGGTGTACACAACTACACCGAAAAAACCTAACTCAGCTCTACGCAAAGTGGCGAGGGTCAGGCTGACTTCTGGATTTGAGGTGACTGCTTACATTCCAGGAATTGGGCACAACTTGCAAGAACACTCGGTTGTCATGATTCGTGGCGGACGGGTTAAAGACCTACCAGGCGTGAGATACCACATTATCCGTGGCACCTTAGATACAGCCGGAGTCAAAGATCGTAAACAAGGTCGTTCCAAGTATGGAACTAAGCGTCCAAAAGCATCTTAGAGTGAGAGCGATTTATCGTAAGCTTACTTTAATGAGTCATTCCTAGTGATCGATTTAGTCACAACAAGGATCAGCGCAAGCAACAGAGTCTGAGCGAAAAAGAGTCCAAAAGGGCTACTTATTCGCTCAGATATACTTGTAAATGAAATGATGTTCTCTTAATTAGCTTGCTATGCAAGACTAATAGTTAGAGTGTCAACGCAGTCAAGTTAAGTTAGAAAAACCCTCGCCTACACTCAGCGTTAGCAAGTTTAGGAAATTTTAGAAATGCTGTAAGCGACAGCAGCGTTCGAACATGCCAAGAAAGGTGTATAATGTGATGTCGCCTTGTTTGTCTAGTTGAGGGCAGCAAGAAAAAAGGTCAGCTGTACTGCAAATGCAGTCAATCAAAGTTGCCCAATACCATATAGCATATAGTCTCATTGCCGAAACCAAACTAAGGGTTAAGTATGTCTCGTCGTGGTGTTATTCAAAGACGCCCAGTACCGCCAGATTCCATGTATAACAGTCGTCTTGTTAGCATGATTGTGCGGCGGATTATGCGTCATGGCAAGAAATCACTTGCCACAAGGATTGTTTACGATGCGTTAAAAACTATCGGGGAACGCACGGGTGGTGACGCCCTAGAAACCTTTGAAAGAGCAGTGCGGAACGCCACGCCTTTGGTGGAAGTCAAAGCCCGGCGAGTTGGTGGGGCTACCTACCAAGTTCCAATGGAAGTACGTTCAGAAAGGGGTACGACCCTAGCACTACGTTGGTTAGTACAGTATTCTAGGCAACGTCCTGGTCGCTCAATGGCTAGCAAGTTGGCAAATGAGTTAATGGATGCTGCTAACGAGACTGGAAATGCAATCCGTAAGCGGGAAGAAACACATCGGATGGCAGAAGCAAACAAAGCCTTTGCTCATTATCGCTACTAAAACAAAAATCACGATGTATCGCCAACAGATGCGATATATCGTGCTAGTTCAAAAAAAGACGGTTTTCCGTAAAAGTATAACATCTTTAACAAAGTGTAATATACAAGATATCATGAGGCGAAAACTATAGGAGGCAACTGTGGCACGCACAAACCCGCTAGAGAGAGTACGCAATATTGGGATTGCGGCGCATATAGATGCGGGCAAAACAACAACAACAGAGCGGATATTGTTTTACTCTGGGATAATTCATAAAATTGGTGAAGTCCATGAAGGAACTGCTGTAACCGACTGGATGGATCAAGAACGGGAGCGGGGAATTACTATTACAGCTGCTGCTATTAGCACCAGCTGGAAAAATCATCAAATTAACATTATCGATACTCCAGGACACGTAGACTTCACGATTGAAGTAGAGCGTTCCATGCGGGTGCTGGATGGTGTAATCACAGTTTTATGCTCTGTAGGTGGCGTACAGCCTCAAACAGAGACTGTTTGGAGACAAGCAGATCGTTATAAAGTACCTCGCATTATCTTTATTAATAAGATGGATCGCACAGGTGCTAACTTCTATAGAGTGCACGAGCAGGTACGCGATCGCCTAAGAGCCAATGCTATTGCCATTCAGTTACCCATTGGTAGTGAAAACGAATTCCGGGGGATTGTTGACCTGGTCAAAATGAGTGCATATATCTATGGCAATGACCAGGGAACGGATATTCAGGAAACTGATATCCCCGAAGAAATGCTTCCTCAGGTAGAAGAGTACCGCACAAAACTGATTGAAGCAGTAGCGGAAACTGATGATGACCTGATGAACAAGTACTTCGAAGGCGAAGAAATCACTGAAGCCGAAATACGCACAGCCCTACGTAAAGGAACAATTGCTGGTACTATTGTGCCATTGCTTTGCGGCTCAGCCTTCAAAAACAAAGGTGTACAGCTGCTGTTAGACGGGGTAGTAGATTACCTCCCAGCACCGATCGACGTACCACCCATTCAAGGTACATTACCAAATGGCGATACAGTCGAACGTCGTGCTGATGACAACGAACCAATGTCAGCTTTGGCATTCAAGATTATGGCTGACCCATATGGTCGCTTGACATTCGTTCGGGTCTATTCTGGAGTGCTGAAAAAAGGCAGCTATGTCTTCAACGCCACAAAAAACAAGAAAGAAAGAATTTCTCGTTTGGTGGTCTTGAAGGCGGATGACCGGATCGACGTTGAAGAGCTAAGAGCAGGTGACTTGGGAGCAGCGTTGGGATTGAAAGACACCCTAACAGGTGACACACTCACTGACGAAAGCGCACCAGTTATTCTGGAGTCCTTGTTCATTCCAGAACCTGTTATCTCAGTAGCGGTTGAACCCAAAACTAAGAACGACATGGACAAGCTGTCCAAGGCGTTACAATCTCTGTCGGAAGAAGACCCAACCTTCCGTGTCAATGTCGATCCGGAAACCAACCAAACTGTAATTGCAGGGATGGGAGAACTCCACCTAGAAATTCTAGTTGACCGGATGCTACGAGAGTTTAAAGTGGAAGCAAATGTCGGTGCGCCACAAGTTGCTTACCGCGAAACAATTCGTAAACCTGTCAATAGAGTCGAAGGTAAATTCATCCGCCAAAGTGGTGGTAAAGGTCAGTATGGCCATGTTGTGATTGACTTGGAACCAGGAGAACCTGGCAGCGGCTTTGAATTCGTTTCCAAGATTGTTGGTGGTGTGGTACCTAAAGAGTACATCTCGCCAGTAGAAGCAGGAATGAAAGAAACCTGCGAATCAGGTATTCTAGCTGGATATCCACTCATTGATGTCAAAGCAACGCTGGTTGATGGCTCTTACCACGATGTAGACTCGTCGGAAATGGCTTTCAAAATCGCTGGCTCAATGGCAATGAAAGAGGCAGTGATGAAAGCTTCACCCATCCTCTTAGAGCCTATGATGAAAGTTGAGGTTGAAGTTCCCGAAAACTTCCTTGGGGATGTTATGGGTGACCTCAATTCCCGTCGTGGGCAAATTGAGGGGATGGGATCTGAGCAGGGCCTTGCCAAAGTGACTGCTAAAGTCCCATTAGCAGAAATGTTTGGTTACGCCACTGATATCCGGTCGAAAACCCAAGGTCGGGGCATTTTCTCTATGGAATTTAGCCACTATGAAGAAGTGCCTCGCAACGTGGCTGAAGCAATCATTGCCAAAAGCAAAGGGAACGCTTAATAGTCCCTAGTCCTTAGTCTTTAGTCCTTAGTTATTGATGAGCTATCACTCTTAGAGGGTTAACCCGCTCTCACAGTGACTGACTAATCCCGTAAAGGTTATTAGTACAAAGACACTTGACAAAGGACAAAAGACAATGGACAAAGGACACTTGACAAAGGACAAAGGACAGAATAACTCATGGCACGCGCAAAGTTTGAAAGGACAAAACCCCACGTTAACATCGGTACAATTGGCCACGTTGACCACGGTAAAACTACGTTGACAGCAGCCATTACCATGACCTTGGCGGCTCTCGGTCAGGCTGTGGCTAAGGGCTATGATCAGATCGACAACGCACCAGAAGAAAAGGCACGTGGTATTACAATCAATACCGCTCACGTTGAGTATGAAACCGAGAAGCGCCACTATGCTCACGTAGATTGCCCTGGGCACGCTGACTATGTGAAGAACATGATCACTGGTGCTGCTCAGATGGATGGAGCCATTCTGGTAGTGTCGGCTGCAGATGGTCCAATGCCTCAAACCCGTGAGCACATCCTACTCGCAAAGCAGGTTGGTGTTCCTAATCTGGTGGTCTTCTTGAACAAAGAAGATATGGTGGATGACGAAGAGCTACTAGAATTGGTGGAACTAGAAGTTCGGGAATTGCTCTCTAGCTACGATTTTCCTGGTGATGAGATTCCAGTTGTCAAAGGCTCCGGTCTACAAGCACTAGAAAAAATGACCGCTAGCCCCAAAACACAACGGGGTGAGGACAAGTGGGTAGATAAAATCTACGAACTGATGGATGCTGTAGATTCCTATATTCCTACTCCTGAGCGTGATGTAGATAAGCCTTTCCTCATGGCAGTAGAAGACGTGTTCTCCATCACAGGTCGTGGTACCGTAGCTACAGGCCGGATTGAGCGGGGTAAAGTTAAAGTCGGTGACAACGTGGAATTGGTTGGCATACGAAACACTCGTAGCACCACTGTTACCGGGATTGAAATGTTCAAGAAGAGCCTTGACGAAGGTA